>Ga0209062_1000101_pt1 | contig 320928 bp, 266 predicted proteins | sample Coa_R2_2_FD_187158 | JGI IMG/M metagenome (GOLD analysis project Ga0209062, IMG submission 187158) | Surface soil microbial communities from Centralia Pennsylvania, which are recovering from an underground coalmine fire - Coalmine... | ecosystem: Environmental > Terrestrial > Soil >... | reverse complement strand
TACTCTTGTGCTACTTCTTAAAAAAACACAAGACAGCCAGTAGTAATGTGTGATAGAATGCACCCGGTACCCTTCTGGCTCCTGCTGGGGGGCGCCTATCCCGGCCCGTGGCGTTGGGTGGAGCAGCGGTGGCACTCACCTGGGCGCCAGATGCCGTCAAGGCTGGCAGTGGACGCATGATAGAGATAGAACTAACTGATCTGGCTCACGGGGGAGATGCTGTGGGCCGACATGAGGGGCGCGCGGTTTTCATCCCCGGCGGCATTCCTGGCGAGGTGGTGCGCGCAGAACTTACCGAAGAGCGCCGCGCGTATGCGCGCGCTCAGATTGTGGAGATTTTGCGCGCGTCACCCGACCGTGTTACTCCGCGCTACCCTGATCTCAGTGAGACTGGCGGTTTTCAGTGGCAGCATCTGGCCTATCCTGCCCAATTGGTGTGGAAATCTCGTATTCTTCGCCAGCTCTTAATTCGTCTGGGCAAAGTGCCTAACCCTCCGGTACAGCCAACCCAGGGAATGCCTGCTGGCTCGGATGTCTGGAGGTATCGCACGGTTGCTCAGTTTGCCGTTGGTCTGGATGGTGCTATTGGCTTTCGCAAAGTTGCCAGCCATGATGTGTTGGATATGGCCGAATGTCCGATTGTTCATCCGCTCCTGGATAAGATTTATCAGGGCGTGCGAGCCTGGCTCCTTGAGCGCTGGGGTGAGAAGGTTGGTCAGCATATTGAGCGCTTTACTGTGCGCGTAGCAGCTACTCCTGCGACCCCCGATAGCGCGCAGGCATTGCTCAGCGTTGAGGCCCGGCCAGCCGCTGATCTCAGCACGGTCAATGGGCCGCAGGGGTTGGCCGAGGCGTTGATGACTGCGGTGCCTGGTCTGGCGGGGGTTGTCATTGTGGGCCTGGCAGGTGGTCGTGGGCGCGTAATCGTGGGCCAGGATCATGTGATTGAGCAGGTGCTGGGGCATCCTTTCCGCATTTCGGCTGGCTCCTTCTTTCAAGTGAACGCCACCCAGACACCTGCTTTAGTGCAGCGAGCTATGAGTTTAATCCATCCCCGGCGCACAGAAACGATTCTGGATGGCTACAGCGGAGTTGGCCTCTTTTCAGTCTTTCTCTCTGAGCGCGCTGCGCGTGTGGTGGCAGTGGAATCGCAGCCGAGCGCCGTTGCTGATGCACGGGCCAGCGCCGCGCTCAACAATTTAGCCAATTTGAGTGTGCTGGAAGGGGTGTTAGAGCGCGCGCTAGGCCAGCTTCAGCATCAAAACGAGCGTTTCGACGCTGTGTTAGTTGACCCGCCGCGCGCAGGATGCCATCCCCGCGCTCTTTCAACGCTCGCGGCGATGGGGCCGCGCGCTTTGGTGTATGTCTCTTGTGATCCTGGGACACTCGCCCGCGATATTGCCTTGTTTACGGGAAGCGGCGTTTACCGTCTGACGGCGGTTCATCCCGTTGATATGTTCCCGCAGACAGCGCATATCGAAAGTGTCTCGCTGCTTGAGCGCGTCCGCGTCTGAAGCCTTTAGACCTTGCTCAAAATCACCTCTACCTGCCTCTCGTGGCTGAGCATCGCTCCCGGCAGAGGAGACTGCTGGATCACTTGTCCGGGTGGTACTCCCGGATGGCGCTGCTCACCCATGACCCGCATTCCTAATTGCTGTTTATTTAGCAAGCCGGCAGCTTCTTCAAACGATTTGCCGATAAGATCAGGCGTGCGTAGTTCCTCCAGAGCGTTTGCCATCGCAGCGAACCATTTACGCATCTCTGCCTTTTGCTTATTGGCTGCATTGACGGAATCGCGTTCCTTCACAGCCGTGATGCGCTGAAAGATTGCGTCTTGAATTCCAAAGGGATTGGGTACGTCTTTCATGCGTATCTTTTGCTGCGCGCCAGCAGTCTCTACCCGCACGATGCCAAAGTCAAGGGTTCGGGCGATCAGCGAGGGGACTTCCACGATCACATCCTGTATCTTGCTATATTCCACGATAGCGCGGCCTTCGAAGAAGATCACCGCGCCACGATCAATGTCGATAACGCGATGGGTCGTGAGGATATACACGTCATCAACGTAATCAACATACATGAAACCAATCCACCCCAAACCGAGCAAAGACCCGGCGAGAAAAATAGGCCACAAGAAGAAATGAAAGACGATGACGAGGATCAACATAATGAGCAGCAGCGCTGCGCCCGGAAACGCTTTGCGAAAGAAAACATAGGGATGGCGCTGAATGTATTGAACCGTGCGCTCGTCCGGGGCGTACCGTACTTTGCTGGTCAGGCGCAGTGGCCCGCCGAATTTGCGCGCGGGAGTGATTACGGTACCTGGCTTGGGGGGTGGGTCTGGAGATGGTGGGGGCGTAATGACCGTTGGTTTTGCCAGGTCTTCAATTACTCTCTTTAGCGTTGGGTCTTTAATAGGCTCGTCGGGCGGCGCCTTGCGCGCGGCGTTATATTGGCTTTGTGCTTCCAGGATCGTATCAATGATACTGCGTGGATTCGCAATGCCTTTGAGTTCGATGACGCCTGCTGAAGTGGGGATGAGTACATCCCCATAATCGAGCAGATATTCCCAGAGGTTGCGTACATCTGCGTAGACCTGCTGGATTTTATCCAATGGCGCTTCCTTGCGCTGTGGTTGGAGCAAGCCGTGTGCAAGGATGAGGCGCTTATCAGTGAGGATGTAGAGATTGAACCACCAGTTAGAGACATCAGTAGACGCCCAACGCAGCAGAAAAATCAGAAAAACGACGCCGATGATAGCTTCCAGCAAGACCCAGATGGGTGAGTAGATGCGTGGAGTGATGACATGGAGGACAATCACTCCAAGAAGCACGAGCAAAAAGACGATGGCTCGCCAGCCTGGTTTGATAAGGAACCACCAGTGCTTGCGCTTCAGAAAGATGACTTTCTCCCCTTGCTGCTGCCCGGCAAATCGTCTGGGAGGCCGATTTGCCGATTGCGATGATCTGGAAAACATTCTGCCCAGCCCACGCCTGTTTCCGGTTCCGCCGCCGCTTCCTGTCTGGTTAGGTGAAGCATTGCTCATTGCTAATGTCCTGAAGGCGCGTTAAAGCTGCACTCTGCAATCGGAGGAAGTTACTTTTTCGCTTTTCTGGTCGTCAGCACGATGAGAACACCTACGACAGCCACAATGGCAAGCCCAAAAACGACAGGGGCATAGTTTGTGACCGTGCCTACGTCTGGACTCTCAACATTCACCTGAAGCTGAGGAATGATATGGTCAACCGTATAGAACACAACAGCGATTCCGTTCACCGTTCCTGGGATGATACCGCTGAGCCGGTGAACAGTGGCAGTGGGTGGTTTGCCAGCCTTATGTCCGACGAGATACCCTACTCCGGTGAGTGTGACAAATGTGGCGATGCTGAACACTGCATCACCCTGCGGCGTTGACGGCGTGGAGGAGGCAGGCACTGAGACGCTGTTCCCCTCGAACAGCGCCTTAAAGGCGTTCGCCAGATTGACAAAGAAAAACCGATAGAGCAGCGCGTCGCCCCCCAGCAGCAGAAACAGGATGACCCCAAGCAGGATAGCGGTGGTAATCACTTCGCGTATCCACCCCCGCCAGAGTCCGATGAAGGCTGCTACCAACAGGATGAGAAAGAGGCATTCACCGGATGTAATCGTCATAGAACCCCCCCACTGCGCCAACCGGCGCGTGTGGCTCCAGTGAGTCTGGCAACGTACCTGAGTATCAGGTCAATCCATGTAACGCCGACGAAAACCCTTTGCATTTATCATACCATACTGCCGCTGACATGCAAGGTAATTCCATCAACGGTTGGGAGATATGGTATGCTAACAATCGATCAGGCAAGCCACACTCTTTCCTGATGATGAATGGGGGCTGTGGTATAATGAATACAACGCCAGCGCGCGTTGGCTTTGCCCGGAGGCGCCTGACGTTGCATATCATGTATTACCGTTTTCAGGTGCCGCTCCTGGAAGATAGCTGTGTAGGTGGATGGCAGCAGAAAGATTTTCTGTCTCTTCATGTGTTCGTGAGTGGATGGGTCTTGTTCTTTTTCCTACCCTTAATTTCTCCCTCACACGCTTGCTGTAAACATCAAGAAGGGGTTGCCCACATATGGAACTTGGGATTGTTAAGCCAGTAGGCATTGTTGAGCAAATGACCGGCGCTTATCTGGATTATTCTATGAGCGTGATTGTCAGCCGCGCTCTGCCTGATGTGCGGGATGGGTTGAAGCCGGTCCATCGGCGTGTTCTCTACGCGATGGATCAGATGGGGCTGCAATCAACCAAGCCCTTTCGTAAATGTGCTGGCATTGTTGGCGAGGTGTTGAAGTCCTATCATCCGCATGGCGATGTTGCGGTCTATGATACGCTGGTCCGTCTGGCGCAACCCTGGAATATGCGCTATCCGCTGGTGTTGGGACAGGGCAACTTCGGTTCTGTCGATGATGACCCTCCAGCAGCCATGCGGTATACCGAAGCGAAGATGGCTGCGATTGCGGATGAATTGCTGGCGGATATTGATAAAGATACGGTTGATTTTGTTCCCAATTATGATGGGCATGAGACAGAGCCAACGGTGTTGCCAGCCCGCCTTCCCAACCTCTTGCTGAACGGTGCAGCCGGCATCGCTGTAGGCATGGCAACGAACATTCCGCCGCACAACCTGCGCGAGTTGTGCGATGGCATCAGCTATTTGATTGACCATCCCGATGCAACTGTTGAAGACCTGGGCCGTATCATTCGTGGGCCTGATTTTCCTACTGGCGGCATCATTCAGGGGCGTGAGGGGATTCGCAATGCGTATGCCAGCGGTCGAGGCCGCATTGTAATTCGGGCGCGAGCGCATACTGAAGAGACCGAGCGCGGCAAGGTGAGCATCATTGTGACGGAACTGCCTTATCAGGTCAACAAGGCTGATCTGATTCGCAAGATTAGCGAACTGGCGCGAGATAAGAAGATTGATGGCATTTCTGATGTGCGCGATGAATCAGATCGCCAGGGCATCCGGGTGGTGATTGAACTGCGGCGCGATGCCAAACATATCAATATTCTTAACCAGCTTTTCAAGTATACAGCTATGCAAACGGCCTTCGGTGCGAACGTGCTGGCCCTGGTGGACGGTCAGCCACGAGTGCTGACGCTCAAAGCCATTCTGCAACACTATATTACGTACCGCGAGCAGGTTATCACCCGTCGCACGCGCTATGATCTGGCAAAAGCGGAGGCCCGGCGTCATATACTTGAAGGCTTACAGATTGCCCTTGATCATCTGGATGAGGTGATTGAGACGATCCGCCGTTCGCAATCGAGCGAGACCGCTTCAAACAATCTGCAAACCAAGTTCAAGCTTTCCGAGGAACAGGCCAAAGCGGTCCTGGATATGCGCCTGGCGCGGCTGGCTGCCCTGGAACGGCGCAAGATCAGTGAGGAGCTGGCCGAGGTCAAGAAGAATATCGCCTATTTCCAGAAGGTGCTGGCGAACGTGAGCGAAGTGCGTGGGTTGATTAAGCAAGACCTTGCCGAACTCAAGGAGAAGTATGGCGATCCCCGCCGTACTGAGATTCAGGATGCGGAGGCAGGGGAATTTACTGAAGAGGATTTGATTCCCGATGAGGAAATTGTTGTCACTCTGACAGAGAACGGATATATCAAGCGGCTTCCTACCAGCACCTATCGCGCGCAGCGTCGCGGTGGCAAGGGGAAGATGGGTATGGTGACGCATGAGGACGATACGGTGCGCCATCTGCTGGTGGCTCATACCCATGATGGGCTGCTGTTCTTTACTGATCGCGGGCGAGTCTTCCAGCTTGCGGCGCATGAACTGCCAGATGTAGGCCGCCAGGCGAAGGGCGACCATCTGCGCAATTTGATTGCTATCGAGCAAGGCGAGATGGTGACGGCGGTAGTAAATGTCCCCAAGTTTGAGGCGCGCGATTTTCTGATTATGGCAACCAGGCGAGGTGAGGTGAAGAAGACTAACCTGGATGAGTTTGCTGTCGTGCGCCGGACTGGCTTGATTGCGATGGACCTGGAAGAAGGCGATCAGTTAATTGGGGCCAAACGAACCGGAGCAAAAGATCAAGTCATGCTGATTACTGCGCAGGGGCAGGCGATTCGCTTCGAGGTTCAGGAACTGCGTGCTGCCTCGCGGACGAGTGGTGGTGTGCGGGGTATCCGTCTGGATGAGGACGATAGGGTGGTGACGCTTGACACGGTTCGTGAGGATGCGGAGTTGCTGGTGGTTTCTGCGCATGGATATGGGAAGCGGACACCACTCTCTGAATATCCTGTACAGGGGCGTGGTGGCGGTGGCGTGCGGACTATGCGATTGACTGAGAAGACCGGGCCAATTGCGGCGGCGCGCGTGATTAACAGTGATGATAATGATCTAATGATTATTTCTACCGGCGGCACCGTCATTCGCCAGGGAGTCCAAAATATTGCCCAGGCTGGTCGTTCGACCCAGGGGGTTCGATTGATGAATATGGTGGGCGGCGAGGAAGTGGTAGCGATTGCTACGACGAACGGCAAAGGTACCGATGATGAGGATGAGGGTGGAGAGGGCAGCCAGGATGGCGTGGCTGAAGCCGATGGTCTCTGGGGTGAGGCGGCTGGCTCGCTGTCGGGTGATGCCCTGGAGTAGCCGCTTTATAGCGAGGGTGATCGTCTTTCACGCTGTGGAGCCTTCTTTGCATGGGAGATAAGAAAAGGCAGCCTGTGCGGACGTTAGCCCCTGGAGATAGCCGCAGGCGTCTAGGGAATGCTGGCGAGCGCCTGGCTGTGCGGTATCTTCAGCAGGCAGGGTATGTCGTGCGGGCGCTCAACTACCGCTGCCAGGCTGGAGAGATTGATATTGTGGCAGAGGAGGCTGGAGATATTGTTTTTGTGGAGGTTAAGACCCGCCGGGGAAGTGCCTACGGCTTGCCAGAAGAGGCTATCACACTTGCCAAACAGCGTAAGTTGATTGCTGCGGCGCAGACCTATCTGGAGGATGAGGGATGTGCTCAGGATTCATGGCGCGTCGATATGGTCGCAGTTGCACTGACCCCGGCAGGGAGCGTCCAAGAGGTGCGTATTCATCGCCACGCGATCAGCGCCGATTAAGGGGTAGGACGGTCATGAGCGATTTTCTTGAAACGGCAAAGCAAAAGATTGGGCAGGGAATCAGCCGGGTAGGGTGGGAGGCTGACAAACTGCGGCGGGTTAATGCAAAGCAAGGGGAGATCAATTCCCTCAAACAAGAGCGAGAGCAAGCGATCAATGATATGGCTAATATGGTGCTGACGATGTACCGTCAGGGAAGGCTTGCTGATCCGCAACTGCAAAAGTTCTGCGAGCGTATTTTGGATTTTGAAAGTCAGATGACGGCGCGCGCTGCGGAGCTTGAGCAGATTCGCTCTGAGAGCTACCAGAACGTCCAGGGTATGCAGGGTAATGGAGGGGCAAATGCGGCTGATCCATCCTGGACCTCTCGCGGCGCTAATCGTCCACCGGCTTCGGCCTCGGCAGGCTCAACACCAGGCGCGGGCCGAGCTGGCCGTGAGCCAGCAACGGTTCCCTGCCCCACCTGTGGAGAGCCGGTGCGCGCCAGGGCGCTCTATTGCAATAAGTGTGGTACGAAACTGCGCTAGTGGATGAGAGATGAACAGCAGGCGCGGCTATCTTTTCTCATGCGATGGGATGATTGGGTGGCATTATCGCTGCAATCGTCTCTTGAGCATCGGCGTTCAGGCAAATGATCAAGCCATTATGCTATAATACAGCATGTACCACATCAGGCATGCAGGGTATTACCATGTTTCCAAAGCGCCAGGATGCTTCTCAATCATGGGAGCCACTCGATCCGACGATGCGAGGTTCGCGTCTGGAAAAAAGCCCTTCTGGCCGGGCAGTTGACCAGCCAGCCGTGCTGGATATTGTCAGCCACAGTCTTGCGCAGACGCAGCGGCTAGGCACACGGTTGGGTGAGCTGCTGCGTGGCGGCGAGTTGCTGCTGCTGGATGGCGACCTGGGGACTGGCAAAACGACCCTGACGCAGGGAATTGCTGGGGGATTGGGTGTACAAGAGGTGGTAAGTAGCCCTACGTTTACGCTGTTGAAAGAGTATACAGGTCGCCTTCCACTGTATCACTTTGATCTCTATCGCCTTGAAGACCCTCGTGAGGTGCTTGATCTGGGCTTTGAGGGGTATTTTGAGAGCAGTGGTGTCTGTGTGGTGGAATGGGCGCAGAAGGCAGAATCTCTCTGGCCTGCTGAGCATCTGCGAATTCGCTTAAAAATGGTGAGCGATACCAAGCGCGGTCTGGTCTTCAGTGGCCTGGGCGCATGGTACAGCGAGCTGCTGCTTGAGTTTAGAAAGAGTGCCTTTGGTATAGGCGCATAATGGTTGTTTGCGTAGGTCTCTGTGCAGGCGTCATAAGCGCCTGCCAGGTTTTTCTTAGAGAGTCTCTGGGGATTCCCCCGGCGATCTATTCCTGGCAATGGAAGTGATATGCTGCTCGCCCTGGACACCTCAACCCATCTTGCCAGCCTTGCCATTTGTGAGCATGGCGAGCTGCGGGCTGAATACACCTGGGATGTGGGTACGAGCCATAGTGTTGAACTATTGCAGCGGCTGGAGTGGTTTGTAAAGGAGCGCGGGATCACGCTGCGCCAGCTTAGTGCTGTGGCAACCGCAACTGGTCCCGGTTCCTTTACAGGGATTCGTGTCGCGGTGACGGTCGCAAAAACTCTGGCCTTTAGCCTCAACGTGCCATTGATTGGGGTCAGCACACTGGATATTATTGCCTACAGCCAGGCTACTGCTGCGCTCCCCGTCTGCGCGTTGTTGGAGGCAGGTCGTGGCGAGTTTTATGCTGCTCTATATCAACAAGTGATTATGGATGAAGCTCCTGCCGACGGGCGGGGCCTGGAGCATCCTATTGGAGAAGGCGGGGCCTGGGCCGCGCGGGTATTATCGGTTGGTGGAGCAGCGCCCCAGGAGAGCCTCTACTGGCAGCGTCAAGGCGAGTATCGGGCCGTTACCGCTGAAGAGTTGGCGCAAGAGATTACTCACCCCACCCTTTTTTGCGGCGATCTGAGCGTTGGGGGGCAGCGCAAGCTGGCAGAGGTGCTGGGACCATTGGCACTTTTCGTATCGCCGCTGGCCTGTGCGCGGCGATCTGGCCTGCTAGCAGAATTAGCTGCGCAGCGCCTGGAGCGAGGGGAGTCGGATAACCCACTCACGCTTGAGCCGCTCTATGTGCGTCGACCACATATCACGCTTAGCTCCAGACAGCGCCCTCAAATCTTGGAGCCGCGTGAAGGCTCAGGGCCATTGCCTGCTGAACACAATCCTGATAGCACGCGCCCTGGCACCAGAGCCATGGAAGAGCCGCAGCACAACGACCCCCAGGCGCCGTGGGAAAGACAGCAGAACATGCGCGATGCGCGGGGTAGAGGGATTGCAAGAGGTGAGCGGTGGGCTGATCCTGAGAAGAGTTCGGATCGCCAGATGAAGCGTGCCTCAGATGATGAACCAGATCAGCCCGGGTGGTTTTATCGGGTGGCGCCAACATAAAGCCGCCAAACGTACTGGCTAGTTGTAGAAAGGGGATCAGGTGCGTTATCTCGTTGAGCGAATGACGATGGCCGATGTGCCACGAGTCATCGAGATTGAAAAGCTATCTTATCCCGCGACCTGGCCTCCTAGCGCTTACCGCAAGGAGCTACAGGATAATCGTTGGGCACATTATATCGTTTTGCGTGATAGCGCCTTGCAGGTTTCTGAGGAACAGGCGGCGCCGGAACCTGAGCGCCCCCGCCGCCCGTTTCCCCTTTCACTTTTGCCCTCCAGATCGGTTGCCACGCTCACGCCACCACAGCAAGCTTCGATTATTGGCTTTGCCGGGCTGTGGTTGATGGTTGATGAAGCGCATATCACCACGATTGCTGTTCATCCCGACTATCGCGGCAGGGGGTTGGGCGAGCTTGAACTGATGAGCCTTATCGATATCGCCTATCAGATAGGCGCCAGGTGGGTTACACTGGAAGTACGTGTTTCCAACTATGTGGCTCAGAGCCTGTATCGAAAATATGGCTTCCGCGAAGAAGGGATACGCCGTCGTTATTATAGCGATAACCAGGAAGATGCGCTGATTATGTGGACTGAAGAAATCTCTTCGCCTGGTTATAAAGAGCGGTTTCAGGCTTTGAAGGCGGCCCTGCTGCGGCGCCTAGAAGCAGAGAGTTAATCTATGCTGATTCTTGGTATTGAAAGCTCGTGTGATGAAACTGGTGCCGCGGTGGTCAGCGATGGGCGCTATTTGCTCTCCAATGTTGTTGCTTCTCAGGCAGAGATTCATCAACGCTATGGCGGCGTCGTGCCGGAAGTAGCTTCGCGCCAGCAGCTTGCGACGATTATTCCGGTGATCGAGACAGCGCTGGAACAGTCCGGCGCGCAGTGGAGCGATCTGGATGGGATTGCCGCTACATATGGCCCTGGCCTGGCTGGCTCGCTGCTTATTGGGCTAACCGCTGGCAAAACGCTGGCGCTGGCGCGCAACCTGCCTTTTGTGGGGATTAACCACCTGGAGGCACACATTTACGCGAACTGGCTGCGTAAAGGCGCTTCAGCCCTTGAAGCGCGCCCAACGGCGCGTGCGACGGATGCAGCCAATGACTATCAAGAGGGTGATCCAGTCTTTCCGGTATTGAGCCTGATTGTCTCTGGCGCACATACGGAGCTTGTATTGATTCGCCGTCATGGTCATTATGAGTTGTTGGGGCGCACCCGCGATGATGCTGCTGGTGAGGCATTTGATAAGGTGGCACGTATCCTGGGGTTGGGTTATCCTGGTGGACCAGCGATTCAGAAGGCGGCTGGTGAACGCCGCGCCACAACGCACCCTTATTACAAGCTGCCGCGTGCCTGGCTGCGAGGCACGTATGATTTCAGCTTCAGCGGCTTAAAAACAGCAGTGCTGCATATTGTACAGGGCGCGCAGGGTAGTTCGCCTGCCGCTCCAACTGGCAGCGATGTGCGCGGCCATCACTATGTGCGGCAGGGCGCTCAAGCTGTCGGTTGGGGTGGAATCTCGGTCCCGGATATGGCGGCAGCTTTCCAGGAGGCGGTAGTTGATGTGCTGGCGACGAAGACGCGCCTGGCAGCAGAAGAACATCGCGTGGCGCATGTGCTGCTGGCCGGTGGCGTTGCGGCCAACCAATTGCTGCGCAGGCGGCTGGAATTGGAACTCAAGCCGTTGAATATTCCGCTGACGTACCCGCCTATCGAGTTCTGCACCGATAATGCCGCGATGATTGCCGCTGCGGGCTATTTCCACCTGCGCCTGGGCGAGCGTCATGGCTTAGACCTCGATGTGAAGCCAAATCTGCAACTGCCGTTTGCGTCTTAGATGCGGGATTGCCGGTTGGAGGGCTTCCCATGTCTGACGAGCGCATAACAACAAAGCTCATGTTTACCTATGAGCATAAAGATGGCTATGGCATTGCCTACATCTCTGAATAACGTGTGGTCTGAATAACCAATGGCCTCTGGAATTCGCTAGCAAGCTGCGGGGCGAAGAACCTCTTGAGTCACATGCTATGATAGACAGCAGAATGGCCCTGGCAAGGGTTGTTTTGCTCTTATAGCACGCTTTCTGGAGGATACTTGTGCCCCAACGCAGAATGTTGACCCTGGAGGATACCTGGGCATTCAAGCTCATCACCGATATGCGCCTTTCGCCAGATGGGCAGCGCATCGCTTTTACGCTTGAGACACAAGACCAAGAACTGAATGAAAAACGCTCCGCGATCTGGATGCTGGATGTGGCTGAGGGCACATCTCGTCAGTTTAGCAGCGGGACGAAACACGATTCGTCTGCGCGCTGGTCGGCGGATGGGCGTTTTCTGGCGTTTCTCAGCGACCGCGAGGGCGAGAAAAGCCAGGTCTGGGTTATGCCCGCCGATGGCGGGGAGGCGCGCAAGCTGACGAAGATGAAAAATGGGGTCGATGAGCTATGCTGGTCGCCAGATGGCACCTGGATTGCTTTTACCAGCGAGATTGGCCCAGATGGCAAGATTACCAACGATGATGAGCCAAAAGATGCCAGAGCAAAAGAGCGCGAAGAGCGCGATGAGGCCGAGCGGCTGCGCGTGGTGACACGCCTGCAATTTCGCTGGGACGGGCGTGGCCTGCTGGAAGGACGCAGCCATCTTTTTAAGGTCAATGTTGAGAGTGGTGAGCTGGTGCGTCTGACCGAGGGCGATTATCATCACAGCGAGCCTGCCTGGTCCCCGGATGGTCGGTATATTGTTGTTTGTTCTGACCGCGCTGAAGACCGCGATGCCAATCTCTCGCAAGACCTCTGGCTCATTGATCCTGAAACTAAAGCAGAGCGTCGCCTGACTGATGGAACAGCCGATATATCCTTGCCCTCCTGGTCCCCGGATGGGCAGTTGATCGCGTATTATATGACGCCTGTGCTGCCACGCAACTCTGCTGCGAATACGCATGTCATGGCAGTTGCCTGCGAAGGTGGTTTACCGCGCGATATAAGCGGCCATGCTGACCTTGATTGCCGATCAGCGATGCTCACCGATCTCTTTTGGGGTGGGACATCGGCGCCACAGTGGTCGGCTGATGGTACCTGGCTCTATGCCGTTGTCACTGAGCATGGCAGCACCAATGTTTTTCGCTTCCCTGTGGCTGGGGGCGGTCCAGAACGGGTTACAGAGGGCGCCCAGCATATTGGCCTGATCGCTGTGCCACCAGATAGCCGACGCCTCTTTACCTTGCTGGCTGATGTGCGCAATATATGGGATATATATCAGTACGATCTGGATGGTTTGCCGATAGCTGCTCCCAGGCGCCGTTTGACAGAGGTGAATGCCTCGCTGCTAGGCCAGGTCGATCTTGTGGAGCCTGAGCGTTTCACTTTTAGGGGGCCGGATGATTGGGAGATTGATGGCTGGCTCTATCGGCCACATAATGCTGAATCTGGTGCCCTGTATCCGCTGGTTCTCTGGATTCATGGCGGCCCCTTTAGTTCCTATGGAAGCACCTTTTACCTCTGGGCACAGGTATTGGCGGCGCGTGGGTATGCAGCACTGTATGTGAATCCACGTGGCAGCAGCGGCTCTGGCGAGGCGTTTGCTCAGGCCGTTGATTTTGATTGGGGCGGCAAGGATTACGAGGATATTATGGCTGGTGTGGATGCGGCCATTGCGCGCGGCGGCATTGACCCTGATCGAATGGCTGTGACCGGCGGCAGCTACGGCGGGTACATGACCAACTGGATTATCGGTCATACCCGGCGTTTCAAAGCTGCCATTACCCTGAACAGCGTTACGAATCTGGTAAGCTCCTTTGGTACTGGCGATATTGACTCGACTTACGCTGAGCGGCAATATGGCTTGCCTTGGGAGGCTGAGGCAGTCTACCGCGAGCGCTCGCCATTGACCTACGCACCAAATATCACGACGCCGACGCTCATCATTCATGCTGAAAATGATTATCGCTGCCCGATAGAACAGGGCGAGCAGCTTTATGTCTGGCTCAAGAAGCTGGGGCGTGCGCCGGTTGAGTTCATTCGTGTGCCTCGTTCGAGCCATACGATCAATGCCAGCCCGCGCCAGCGTCTCCAGGTGCGTGAGAAAGTCTTTGATTGGATTGAGCGCTATGTTCCGCCTGGTCCAAAGCGGCAGGAGTAAAGTGAGGGAAAGATGGCACGCCTTCGTGTAGCCATTGCAGGCGCGACTGGTTGGGTTGGTCGAGCGCTCGTCCCAGCCATCATGCGCGATGCAGAGCTGGAACTGGTAGCGGCCATTGCCCGGAGAGGCGCGCGGCGTGATATTGGCTTAGTGGTGGGTGTCGGCCCGTTGGGCGTCTTGATTGATGATGCCATTGGCGATGCTTTGACACATGGCAGGCCGCAGGTGCTGGTTGATTTTACCAGCCCATTGGTTGTTATGGACCATGTGCGCGCAGCCCTGACACGCGGAATTGCGGTGGTGGTAGGAACATCGGGCATTGGAGAAGAGCAATTCCAGGAGATCAACCTGCTGGCGCAGGAGCATGGTGTAGGTGCGCTTGTAGCAGGGAACTTCGCTTTGACGGCAGTGTTGATGATGAAGTTTGCGGAGATGGCCCGTCGTTATATCCCTGACTGTGAGATCATTGAATATCATGGCGCGCAGAAGCTCGACGCGCCTTCTGGAACGGCGCTTGAGACAGTTGCTCGTCTGGACCGGGTAGCGCAGTCCGGCGCCCCGGTTCCTCTGCCGCGTCCTACAGAGATGCTTGGGGAAGTTGGGGCGCGTGGAGTAGCGATGGCAGGTACGCAGGTTCACAGCGTGCGTCTGCCAGGACTGGTCTCGCATCAAGAAATGCTGTTTGGGCGCCCGGGAGAGCTGTTAACGCTGCGCCATGATGCCTTTGCTGCCGAATCCTATGTAGCCGGCACGTTGCTTGCGATCAAACGGGTAATGGGACTGCGAGGGCTGGTGCGTGGGTTGGATGCGGTGCTGGAACTATAACTTGCGGATAGAAGGAAGCAGGGTGAGTCATTTGGAGCATATGCGGATGAGCGTTCGCCCTGCCGGAGTTGGAGGAAGTAGCCGACGGCGGGTGTTGATTGCTGGCGCCGGGCGCGTCGGGCGCCAGTTAGCAGGGCGTCTGATTGAACATTGGTCGATCACCCTGTTAGATATTTATCAGGAACCTCTTGATCTGGCTCACCAGATGCTCAGAGCGACTAATCCAGCTCCTGGTAATGCTGACTCAAATGCCAGATTAGAACACATATCTTATGTAATGGGCGATGCGACCAGCCGGTTAGTATTGGAGCGTGCTGGGGCAGGAACGATAGACTGTCTGGTTGCTGTTTGCGATGAAGACGCTACGAACCTGGAGGTGTGTCGCCTGGCCCGGCAGTCTTTCAATATCCCCCTGCTGGCCGCTCTGGTACACGAGACTGATAGGCTTCCCCAGTTCCAGGAGCTTGGTGTGCAAACTGTCCTGATGGGTACCTCACTGGCGGTGGCGCTGGCGAATCGGATTGAGCCAGCAGTCCAGGCGTCTGAGGGATTGGGATTGGGGCATGGTGAAGTAGTAGAGTTGACTATTCCGGCCTCTTCGCCGGTTCTGGGGCGCCCGCTGCGTACCTTTGCTGCGCACCATTGGTTGATTGCAGCAGTCTATCGGCAAGGAAATCTGATTATTCCACACGGGCAGACATGCCTGCAAGAGGATGATCGTATCTTGCTGGTTGGTTCACCTCTGCTTCTGCCTGGTATTGCCGATTATCTGCGCCTTGGTCGGGCGCAGTTTCCTTATCCGTATGGTTCGCGGCTGGCCGTCGCATTAGCAAAACCAGACGAGGACGGGCAAATAGCGCTTCAAGAAGCGCGCGCCCTTGCCGGGCAATCGGCTGCTGAAGGCTTCGATTTGCTCGTTTGGGGTGAAGGTAAGCGCTGGAAGCAATGGACAAAGCCATTGGCGAAACTGCTGGAGATTGATTCGACTGATTTGCCTGCTATTCCCGTCTTTCAGCAATCAACAGACACCCCTTCCGAACAGTGGGGAGGGCTGGTAATCCCGCACCAGCGCGCTGGTTGGGACCGCCGTTTCGGCTGGAGGCGTACTTTGTTGGATGAAGCGCTGGCTTATACCAATAAACCGATTCTGGTAGCGCGCGGCGCCTTTCCTTATCGCCAGGTTGTTGTATTGATACGAAGCGATCAACCAATGCCAGGCGGCGTGGCATCGCTGCGGGGTGTTCAGGCGGCGCTTTCTGTTGGCAGCGCTCTCAAATTGGAGGTGCGCGCGTTCATTGCAACTGCGCCCAGGTTTATTGCTGGTGAGGCGGTTGCCAGCATACGCCAGGAGATTGATCAGGCAATTGTCACGCTGGCTGCAACCTATCGGATGCGTCTGGAGCGCCAGCAGCTTATTGGCAACCCTATCAGGGAAACACAATCCAGGTTGGACCCGCGCGATCTGCTGGTTGTGCGGGTACCGCGTCATAGTCGGTTGTCATTCTTTCGCCCCGATGTTGGACGTTACCTGGCTCTGTGTGCGCCCTGCTCGGTACTGGTTGTCCCTGACGAGTAGGGCCTTGCCTGGGAAGAGTGCTTATGCCAGAAAATACTGCTGTCTCGTTGCTGCTCTTCACCGCTGGAGCATTTATCATTCCCTTGTTGAGCAAGCGCGTTGGACTGCCTGCGGCGGCCTGCGAGATGTTGTATGGAGCCTTGCTGGGCAATCTGCTTCCTCGGATGGCTCAGCCAGATGCCTTTATCAATGCGCTGGCACAATTTGGATTTATTCTCTTGCTCTTTCTTGCGGGGCTGGAAGTGGATTTTGTGCTGGTGGAGCGCGAAGGGAAGCGCGGCGTACTGCGCAGCGCCACCTTTGCGGTGGGTGTTCTCCTGGCTGGAGGGACAGTAGCCTATGCACTTGGGCGCGACCTGGTCTTTGGTCTGATCATTGGTGCTATCTCGATAGGCGTTGTTCTCGTTATCCTGCGCGAGACCGAGTTGAACCGCTCGCGTTTTGGTCAGGTTGTCTTGATGAGTGGAGCTATCGGCGAATTCCTGACGATCCTGGCATTGACGGCCTACAGCTTGCTTCGCCAGTATGGGGCAGCGCTCCCGATTGTGCTGGCTCTGGGGAAACTCTTGCTCTTGCTGCTCATCGGCTGGCTGGTATTACAATTGCTGAGCGTCGTGGTCTGGTGGTTCCCACATCAGTTCCGGCGCCTTGTCGCTTCTAATGACCCGTCTGAACTAGGCGTGCGTGCGGCGCTTGCGCTCATGACAGCCTTTGCAGCGGCGGCAGCTTTGCTGGGAGTAGAGGAGGTGCTGGCAACTTTCATTGCGGGAGCGATTTTTGCCTATGTCTTTCGCCATCAAGGATCGCTGAGCGATAAGTTAGCGGCTGTCGCGCATGGCTTCTTTGTGCCGATCTTCTTCATCAAAGTTGGGCTGGGATTGCAGTTGCTGGGTCTGCAAGATCAGGAAACGCTGCTTCTGCTTGCAGAACTGGTCGCAGCTTCTTTCGTGGTGCGCCTGTTGGCGCTGCCTTTGCTCAAATTGACAGGACTTAGCTGGGGTGCTTCTCTGGCAGGTGTGCTGCTGCTTTCAGCGCCGTTGACGATGCAAGTGGCGGTGGCGCAGGTTGGCGTGGACCTGGGCGTGCTGGCGGCAGGGACGACGCTCAGCGTTCTGGGCGCCTCGGTAGTAGGGGCTGTCATCTTTCCTACGATCTTTCGCCCGCTCGCACGCAGACTGCAAGAAAAACCTGGCAAAGAGGCGAACACACCCACCGAGCGTAGAGTTGTGACGGAATCTCTAGCCTGACAAACTGCTGACGAACACTGAGAAGCGCAGTCGCCTTGAGCAGCCCATCTCTTAGCCTCTGCTGCTTACTTGCGCCAGCAACGCAGATGCTTCCTGATCTCTGTCAGCGGAGCCAGCACCAGCAGCGTTGGGGTGATAAGCAACATTGGCAGATAGACAGGTGCCAGGAGATGGGCGAGTGGCTCTGGTGCCAGCACGATAAGCAAGAGCGCCGCTTGAGCAATTCCCGCGCTGCGACCCCAAAAGGTGTGGCTGAAGTCCACCTGGCGAATGGCGACAAAATAGCTAAGCAAGGCCCCAGCTATCGGCAGAGCGAAGCGCAGCAGAATGAGCAGGGCAATCCAGGTTGGCAGCAGCCCCACCAGCAATGTACAGAGCGTGGCAGATAAAGAAAGAAAGAGGTCTGCTTCGCTGTCGAGATAGCCCCCCAACCGCGTTTGCCAGCCAGTGCGCCTCGCAATTTGCCCGTCGGCAATATCGGTGGCAATGCCTATCAGATAGACACTGATGATAAAGCCAGGGAGCGGAAGCTGGCCGCTGAGCAGGTGGGCCAGCAGCAAATTCGCTATCACGCCCCGTGCCAGTGTGAGCGAGGTAGGGATACCTAGCCGTTCGCGGAAAAGACCATCCCAAGGGCGCCAGTTCAGGCCAAGATGGACAAAGACATCGCCCTGCTGTAAAGTCAGACAGGCAAGCAGCGTTGGAAGAAGCCGCAGCGCAGTGCTTTGTCCCTCGATCAGCCAGATGGTGCTGAACCCTATGGCAGCCAGTGCAACCATGAAGAGAGAGACACGCAGCCATGAGCGGGCGAGCGGCGAATGTGCCCTGGCGGTAGTCCAGGATTTACGCCAGGAGTCTGCCAGAAAGCGCCGCCAGGCGCGCGGGGTATAATGCCCGCGCTGAAGTTCAGTCAGCAGCGTCACCACAAACTCGTTGCGTGTCGTGCTGCTCACGATTATGAAATCTGCTGGCGCGTTGCTGCTGGTGTCGCCTGTCTTGGGTGCTGCTTGAAGATGCGCAGACATGCGCGCATGCTCCTATCTAAGCGCTATCCTCTGAAGGTCTATCCTGCTCATCTCCTTGCGCGCCTGGGAGGTCGCTACTGTTCTGGAGGTCTGCCCCTGATGTTCTCTGTATCTGTATGTTTCGCTGTTTTTGTACTGAAGTGCGCCGCTCCAGGCGAAGGGCAAAAACGATAATAAGCACAGCGCTTACCAGCCAGAGCAGCGTTCCACAGCCGAAGAATGCGCCAAAGAGGAGCGGTGAGCCGCTGGCAAAGATGCCTCCCAGGCTCTCATCGCGGACCGTGACGGTGACCTCTACATTCTGTTGAGAGGTCGCAAGCGTAAGCTGGACCGGGCCGCCTAATCGATTGGTAAACTGGAAATCTCTACTCTGGGCAGGGCAGGTCTGGTTGGCCGGGCCTCCAGATGGGCAACCTGTTGTGTAGAAGTTGGTATCAGCGCTCAGGGTGCGCCCAAAGGGATCGCGCACGGCAAAGGTAAGAACGATACCACCGGGCGTGCTAACCTGCGGCTGGAGGGTGAGTGTATACGTATCGGCGCCCTGGGTGGGCAGTTTTATGGGCTGGCCCGAAGCCATGATGTTGCCCGAAAAGATCTGCGCTGTGCGATAGCGATAGAACGCATATCCTGTCGGACCAATGACCAGAAGTACGCACGCTAGAAGTATTCCAACGGTTGCCAGCGTACATCCCTGCCATTGTATGATCGTCCGCCTGGCTTCAACACTTTCCATCAGTGACACCCTCTGCTTTGTCTTTTTTGCTTCTCCAGAGGAAGATCATGGCAGATACGTCAGCAATTGCCAGCCCCGATAGTGAATCATCCTGGCTTGGAAGCGGTGATAATAGCGTAACCGAACTGCCCTGCTTTCACGGCATCTGCTGCGACGCGCGCCAGTCTTTTCGCCTGCTCAAAATCGACACCGGGCAGGTCAATCCGCTTGAGCTTCACCAGCAGCTCTGCTCCTAAGAGTTTGGTACGAATATTTTGAACCATCTTGTCGAGGGTATGGTCGTGTGGTTCAACGCGATCAATTGCCAGCCCTGCACCAGCGAGATACCGCGTGTACTGGTCAAGCGGTTGGGCATCGGCAAGGCAGGCAATCCAGGCGAGCAGACCTTGAAGTTCAGCAGGCACAGCACCTGCGCGTGTCAGATCGCTCAAGCCAACTTGCCCACCGGGGCGCAGCACTCGCGCAAACTCACTGGCCGCTGAGCGTTGCTCAGGAAAGGTACAGAAAGCGCATTCGCAGATCACGGCATCAAACGCCTTATCTGCTGCGCTCAGGCGCTCGGCATCGCCTTGCTCGAAGTGTACCAGATGGGCGACTCCCGCCTGCTCTGCTGTCTGTGTCGCCTTGCGCATTGCCTCCTCCCCATAGTCTATGCCGACGACCTGACAGCCGAACCGTTGAGCCAGGAAGATCGCGCTGGTTCCCTGTCCAGCAGCGACATCCAGCACACGTTTGCCCGGCGTCAGATTGAGCAGCATCCCCAGATGCTCGGTCAGTGCCAGGCCACCGGGATGAAATGAGTCACCCAGCAAAAGGCGCGCCCAATCGCTTTGATAAACTGCTGCGCAGCAAGCCTTGACTTCCAGGGCGTTGAAGGCGTCACTGCCGGAAACTTCTATCTTAGGGTTGGTCAGGTTATCCATTGTCCCGCCTTTTTGATTGGCCGTTTTTTCGCCCATCGGCGCGCGTGTATTGAGGATATGGCTGGTCGAATGAGAACATCAATGGGGATGGTTCAAAAGAGATGCCCGCCCGGCGTGCCCGATTGCGGCCACGCTCGCGCGCCTCAAGCTGGGTGCGAGCCTGTTCACGGTAGCCAACGCTGTTATAGGCGCAGAAAGGGATCTGCTTCCCATCGGGCAGCAGAATCTCTTTGCAGCACTTCATCACATTTTTCTGATTGAATGTCCAGGGGTCCATGAAGTCCTGTAACATGATCATGAAAATATGGTCAGCGAAGGTTTCGAGGTTCAGTCCTTGCCCATCCGGCAAACCGCAGGCCGCGCAAGACAGGGCGAATTGTTGGGCAAGCTTGTCAGAGCCGACCACTGCTGATGACGACCACAGACCCTCCAGCGCAGTTTTAATCTCGGCGCTCAAATCAGGTGCCACGCGGTTAGTAATATAGTCTAAGTAGTCATCTACATTAAGGATGCGCGGCAAGGGAAGGATGGTCTCCCCATCAATAAAAGCATAAGTCACGGAGTTACAGGTAGGGAAACAGCAAGGGACCGGCACAAAGTCACTCACCAGGAACATGCCAGCGGTCTTCTGCTCAATCTCGCTGAGAATATCAGGGATGGTCAGCCGCTCCAGTGGGTTGTGTACCATGTGGCGGCCAGCGTGAAAGGCAGGTTGAAAATTGATGCCACGTACCGCCGGGTGGTTGATGGCAAACTTGACAATCTCACCCACTTCATGCAGGTTGACCCCGCGCTCGATAGCAGGAACCAGGACGACGCCCAGGCCAACGGCTGCCAGCCGGTCCAGCGCGCGCAGTTTCTGTTCCAGAATCTCTGGCTCGCCCCGGATGATGCGATAGGTTTCGCGTTCAAAGCCATCAAATTGGAAGTAAATGGATGGTCGAACCTCAGCAAGCTCATCGAGAAACTGGTCATCATCGGCAATGCGCTTGCCGTTGGTATTGAGCATGACATGCCTGATATTGCGTGCTTTGGCGGCACGCATCATCGGCACAATCTGTGGGTGGATCGATGGCTCCCCACCGGAAAACTGCACCACTTCGGGATTGCCTTCGGTCTCCACCAGATGGTCAAGGATGCCCTCAACCTCTTCCAACGTCAGGTTAAAGCCCGCCCCGGCGTTGGCAAAGCAGAGCGGGCAATCCATATTGCAGGCGCTGTTGACCTCAATGATGCCCAGACAGGCGTGCTGCTGATGATCGGGGCAGAGGCCGCAATCGTGGGGACAGCCATGCTGAACGCTGGTTGAGAACTCCAGGGGAACGGTGCCGGGCTTGTTGAACCGGGAGGAAGAGGTATAAGCCCTGGCATCGCTATAGACCAGCGCCTCGAAGGGGCCGTGTTCCGGGCATCGCTTACGCATATAGACTTTATTGTTGCGCAGAATAATATGAGCGTCGATCACTCGCCGACACTCTGGGCAGATGCTGCGGGTCAGTTCATAGAAAACATAATCAACATCGTGCTTCTGACGGGTCATCTGGAGACGCGGCACAACCTGTGTCATGGAGGCTCCTTCATTTGTCGACGATAACAGTAACCGCAGAGGGTATGGTATTCAGAGATACGTTCGGAGTAACAATCCCCACGCCAGATGCTACTATGTAATGTAACATAGGTTACGGCGGGACAGAAATGCAAGCTTTTTGCCTTGACGGAAGGGATAGCCCGCCATACAATACGAAACGAATTACCAGAGCAAGGAGACGATAGATGGCTGAGGAACGTTACGTCGAGGATTTGGCAGATAAAGATGATTTCTCACAATGGTATCTGGATGTAATTCGCAAGGCCCAGCTTGCCGACGAGTCGCCCGTGCGTGGCTGCATGATTATTCGCCCATACGGGTATGCGCTCTGGGAGAATATGCAGCGGCTGCTGGATGATCGGATCAAAGCGACGGGCCATCAAAATGCGTATTTCCCGCTTTTTATCCCCGAAAGTTTCTTGAAAAAAGAAGCTGAGCATGTCGAGGGGTTTGCGCCAGAGGTGGCCTGGGTGACGCGCGGCGGCGGAGAGGAACTGGCGGAGCCGCTGGCGATTCGGCCCACCTCAGAAGCGATCATCGGATATATGTATGCCAAATGGGTGCAGTCCTACCGCGATTTGCCGCTGCTCTATAATCAATGGGCCAACGTCGTTCGTTGGGAAAAGCGCACTCGCCCCTTTTTGCGGACCTCTGAGTTCCTCTGGCAAGAGGGCCATACAGCGCACCGCACGGAGGAAGAGGCAGAGACAGAGACGCTGAAAATTCTGATCGATGTCTATCAGGATTTTATTGAGAAAGAACTGGCGATCCCCGTCATAACGGGGCAGAAATCGGACGCGGAGCGTTTTGCCGGTGCCGCGCGGACCTATTCGCTGGAGGCAATGATGGGCGATGGCAAGGCGCTTCAGGCAGGCACATCACATAACCTGGGGCAGAACTTTGCGAAAGGCTTTGGCATTCAGTTTCAGGATGTCGATGGCGAGCGCAAGTATGCCTGGACAACGAGTTGGGGCGCCAGCACGCGGCTGGTGGGTGGGCTGATTATGGTGCATGGAGATGAAGCTGGATTGCAAATGCCTCCCAGAGTTGCGCCTATTCAGGTCATCATTGTACCAATCTGGCGCAAAGAGCAAGAGCGCCAGGCGGTGGCAGAGGCTGTCTCCGCATTGGAAACGCGGCTGCGGCAGGCAGGCTTGCGTATCCATACTGATTGGCGCGAGGAGACGCCGGGCTTTAAGTTCAACGACTGGGAACTGCGAGGGGTGCCGCTGCGTCTGGAGGTTGGCCCCAAGGATGTGCAGAACCACCAGGCGGTGCTGGTGCGGCGGGACTCCCGACCACGCGCCAAAGAGATGGTCGCGCAGGAGCAGGTTGCTCTGCGGGCACAACAGCTTCTGGGAGAAATTCAGGAGAACCTCTATCGGCGTGCGCTGGAGTTCAGGAAGAGCCGAACGTATCGCGCTGAAGACTTTGCGACACTGGAGCGGCTGATGGCAGATCGGGAGCATCTGGGATTTGTGGAAGCCTGGTGGTGTGGAGATGGCGCGTGTGAGGCGGAAATTAAGGCCAAAACTCAGGCAACTATCCGTAATATTCCGCTGGCTCAGCCTGGTGGTGAGGGAGCTTGTGTCTACTGCGGGCGCCCTGCCACGCGCTGGGCGATTTTTGCCAAAGCGTATTGACACCTAAGAGGGTAGGCTCCTTGCCCAGAAGCTGTTCGATGCTCGTCCCTACTCGTGCCTTTGAGAAGAGAAGGTCTGCCCAGGAGAAGAGGTTTTCACTCAATGAAGCTCAGGCTGTATTTCAGCTATACCAGTCGCTCGCTGCTGCGCGGCGGCAGTCGAACCACTCTGGCGATATTCTGTGTGGCTGTTGGCGTGATGGCGATTGTGGCCCTGCAACTGGTTGGGCTGATGGTCAATACGGCGCTGACGAGCAATATCCGCGAACTTAATGATGGCGATGTCTCGGTCTCTTATGGGACGAGTTACTTTAGCGACAAAGACCTCCAGTATTTTAGCGGACTGAAGGCCAGGCACGAGATTAGCGCCTTTACTGCCTATGACGATGAGCGAGCGACAGTCCTGACAAATGACTCGCGCTCGCTCTTTGTTGGTCTACGGGTAGCCAATGCCTCGGAGAGCAGTGTTTCTGGCGCGCCTTATCCGCTCCTGGGGTCTCCGACACTGATCCAACCGGGAGGCACGACATTTCAGCAACTGCTGCAAGCCGACCCACAGAATGCCATCGTCACCAAGACGCTCTTCGATGAACTTGGTGGGAGCCTGGGTGAGACGGTACGCATCAATACAACGCAGCAGGTGACACTGACGGTCAAAGTAGTTGGGGTGCTGGAGGAGGACGGCGCCTTCGCCGGGGGGAACTCGCTGATTATTGTCTCGCGGAAGGGCTATCGTTTGGCTGCCCCGGATCAGCCACAGCTCTACAATATTGTCGACATTACTACTCCCACTTCTGCTCTTGCGCCGCAAGTCAAGCAGGATGTTATGGACCGCTTTCCACTGGCAACCGCGACAACGGCTGATGAGGCGTTGCAGCAGAACCAGCAGGGTGTTGATCTTATTCGCAAGTTCTTGCAGATCGTCGGCTTGATGGCCCTGCTGATTGGCGGCGTCGGGATTGTCAACACCATGCAGGTCATCTTGCGGCGGCGGCGCGTCGAGATTGCGATGCTCAAGACGACGGGCTATCGTCGTTTGGACCTCTATCTGCTCTTTGGATTGGAGGCTGGACTGCTGGGACTGGTGGGAGGCGCTATTGGCGCAGCAGCATCTATCGGATTGAGTTATGGAATCAAGACGCTTGTACAGAATGCCATTCATCTCAATCTGCCCTTTGTCTTGGACTGGCCGACGGTGGCTTCGGGTCTGGTAGTAGGTGTGGTGACGGCCCTCATCTTTGGATTGCTGCCGATAGTGAAAGCGGCAACGATTCGACCTCAGAATGTACTGCGCGAACTGGATGAGGGGCGGACCGTCGGAAGCACGCTCCTGACCATCGGGCTGCTGGCACTCCTTTCCTTGCTGTTCTTCCTGCTGGCGTTTGTCATTATGGATAGTGCCATCTGGAGTTTTGGGGTAGTCTATGGCTCGCTAACAGCGCTGGGCCTGTTAAGTTTGGGGTTTGCATTGGTGGTGTTGGTCATCAGCCTGCTGCCCGTGCCAGAGCGGTTTTCATGGAGGCATGTGCTGCTGGTGAGCCTGGCAGTTGTGGTCTCGGCAGTAATAACTCTGCTTGCGCCCGGTTTTGGGGCGCTGCTGCTGCTGGCAAGTGTGTTGGGCTATGTGGTGGTCGTTTTGCCGCGTACCTGGAAGGCCAATGTCAAACTATCTTTCCGCAATATGGGACGCCAGAAGACGCGCACGGTGACGACACTGCTCGCGCTGTTTGTGGGGGTGTTTGCGGTTGGGCTGATCCTGGTGCTGGGCCAGGATATTAGCGCGAAGCTGCAAAATGGCATCGCCACCCAGTTGCCTTACAACGTGATCGTGGGACTGCCCGCGACTAACCGCCAGGAGATCGATGCCCAGCTTTCCAAACTGCCCGGCCTGCAAAATCGTCTGATTGTCAATTATGCCCCTCGTTTGACGCCAGAGTGTATCAATGAGCAAGCCGTCTCGTCGTTTCTGACGCCCACCACCGATAGAGATATTCTTGACCTGCTGAGCAGCATGCAGGGATACAATTTGAGCCAGTATCCAAAAGGTCCACCGCAGGTGACGCTGGCGACCAGGGCACGCGATGGCACCGATCTATCTAACGGGCGCACGCTGAATCTGAGCGATAGTGGCACGGCAAACGTTCTGGCAAATCCCCGGTTAGCCCTGGCGCCGTTTCATTTGCGGGTAGGGAGCCAGGTCACGGTGATGAATCCAACGCTGGCAGGCTCGTCAGGCAGCGGAATTGGTCAGATCAACTGCGCTCAGCCTCAAACAATCCCAGGTGCCAAAACACTTACCATTGTAGGGTTCTACACCACCAGCATCCTTAATTTCAGGGTTGGAACGCTGCTTGGGAGCGAGGATTTGGTCACTCAGCTAGGGGGCCGCTCGACCGATACCGTCTATTACCTGAAGGTTGGCGCTGACCAGACGGGGGCAGCGCTGCGCGTACTAAGCAGTGCAGCACCCGAAGCGCTGATTCTCAACATTGCTGACTTCGGGGTCATTATTCAGCAGTTCTTAGATGATTTGGTGATTGCGCTGACTTCGATTGCAGCCCTGGCTTTGCTGGCGGGGATCATCATTATTGCCAACGCGGTGGGGCTGGCGATGCTGGAGCGGCGGCGCGAGATTGGTATCTTGAAGTCTGTTGGGTATACCAGCCGCACCGTGCTGGGCCAGGTCTTGCTTGAAAATGGGCTGATTGGTGGTGTGGGAGGGCTGCTGGCGATGGCGCTGGTGACGCTGATGGTCTTTGTACTCAGCAAGCAGGTTTTCAAGACAGACCTGGGTGTAGGAGTTCCAATTACGCTGGCGATTGTGTTTGGCACGACAGCGCTGGCAATGGTCATGGCGTCGTTGGTAGCCTGGCGCGCGACGCGCGTGCGTCCGCTGGAAGTGCTGCGCTATGAGTAAGCCGGCATCCCCATGAGGACGCCATTCTCTAGTGATCTTGGAACCGCTGATGAGGATACTGATGGTCGTACTGGCTGTAGAAAGCATCGATCTGTTCAAAATTGCGGGTTGCTCCATTTCGGTGTGGATTCCCAGCTTCAAGACAGGTGCGGCGTCCCATATCAGGCAACTGTCTGGGGTATGGTTGGAGGAGTGAGCAAGTGACGCCCATTCTCGCCACGAAACTGTATATCCCTCCGCTACGGCCCCAGGTGGTCAGTCGTCCCCGTCTGATTGAGCGGCTAAACGAGGGGTTGCATGGCAAACTGACCCTCATCTCTGCGCCTGCTGGCTTTGGGAAAACGATGCTGATCAGTGAGTGGCTTGCCGGGCGCGAGCGACGAGCTGCCTGGCTGTCACTAGACGCGGGAGATAACGACCCCGCGCGCTTTCTAGCATACTTTGTGGCTGCGCTCCAGACCATTGTGGCGAGTGTTGGAGAACAGGTATTGGGGATGCTCCAATCCCCTCAGCTCCCGCCCGCCGAAGTCATTTTGACGGCTCTGCTCAATGACGTTGCCGCTCTCTCAGACCAGTTTATCCTTGTCCTGGACGATTACCACGTTCTGGATGCGAAATCGGTTAACCAGGCTCTGATCTTTCTGCTTGAACACTTGCCTCCCCAGATGCACCTGGTCATTGCCACTCGTGAAGACCCCCCTCTTCCCCTCGCCAGACTGCGCGCCCATAACCACTTGACTGAACTGCGCATTGCGGACCTGCGCTTTACGCCCTCCGAAGCGGCGGTTTTTCTCAACCAGGTGATGGGTCTCCACCTTTCAGCGGCAGATATCGACGCGCTGGAAAGCCGCACCGAAGGCTGGATTGCAGGTCTGCAATTAGCTGCCATCTCCATGCAGGGTCAGCAAGATACCTCCAGCTTCATCACCTCGTTTTCTGGCAGCCATCAGTTCGTGATGGATTATCTGGTGGAGGAGGTGCTGCAACAACAATCAGAACATGTCCGGGAATTTTTGCTACGCACATCCATCCTCGACCGACTGTGTGGCCCCCTGTGTGATGCTGTTTTGCTCGCCCCTGCTGCTTCTGGGGAAGCTACCCTGGCCTATCTTGAACACGCGAACCTGTTCCTGGTCCCCCTGGACCACGAGCGGAGGTGGTATCGCTATCACCATCTTTTTGCTGATTTGCTGCGGCAGCGACTGCGCCAGAGCGCTGCCTTCTCCACAAAGGACGCGTCGGATGGAGTGACCGAATTGCATATCCGTGCCAGCCAGTGGTACGAAGATCATGGCCTGGAGATTGAGGCGTTTCAACACGCGGCAGCGGCCCATGATGTTGAGCGTGCCGAGCGTTTGATGGATGGCCGGGGGATTCCCCTGCATTTTCGGGGCGCGGTGATGATGCTCCTGAACTGGCTGGGGTCGCTGCCCAAGGCGGTGCTGGATGCCAGACCCTCGTTGTGGTGGAGGTATGCCGCGCTGCTGCTGGTGAATGGTCAGACGACTGGGGTAGAAGAAAAACTCGACGCTGCTGAAGCCGCCCTGCACGGTGCTGGGGAGGATGATACGACCCGCGACCTGATTGGGCGCATTGCCGCCGCCAGGGCGACGCTGGCGCTCACCCGGTACCAGGCAGAAACGATGATTGCCGAGTCGCGCCGTGCCCTGGAGTATCTGTCCCCCAACAACCTGTTGCTCCGTGCGAACGCGAACTGGACGCTGGGAACCGCCTCCCTCTATCAGGGAGATCGTGCCGCAGCCCGGCGCGCCTATACTGAAGCTATCGCTCTCAGCCAGGCATCACGGGATGTCTTCACCTCTATCTTAGCGACTATCGGCCTGGGTAACGTTCAGGAAGCCGACAACCAGCTTGCTCTGGCAGCCGAAACCTACGGGCATGTTCTGCAATTGGCAGGCGACCAGCCGCTTCAGATCGTCTACGAGGCGCATTTGGGCCTGGCCCGTATCCTTTACGAATGGAACAACCTGGAAGCCGCCGAACCCCACGGGCGGCAAGCCCTTCTGCTGGCGCGGCAGTATGATCGCGTGATTGATCGATTCGTACTCTGTGAGGTATTTCTGGCCCACCTGAAGCTTGCCCAGGGCGACGTGGCTGGCGCGGCGGCGCTGCTGGCCCAGACCAGTCAGTCCGCACGTCAGCAAAATTTCGTACATCGCATTTCTGATGTCGCTTCCGCCCAGGTGCCGATTCTGCTGCGTCAGGGCTATCTGGCGGAGGCGGCTCATCTGGCAGAGACGCACAAACTCCCTATCAGCCAGGCCCGCGTGTACCTGGCTCAGGGTGATCCATCGGCAGCGCTGGAGGTGCTGGAGGGATGGCGGCGGCAGGTGGAGGCCAGGGGGTGGGAGGATGAACGACTTCGGGTGATGGTGTCTGAAGCATTGGCTCTCCAGGCGCAGGGCGAAAAGGACCAGGCGATACATCTGCTTCTGGACGTGCTGGAACTGGCAGAGCCGGGCGGATTCATCCGTCTCTTTGTTGACGAAGGCCCCCCGATGGCACACCTCCTGTCCGAGGCAGCTACTCATGGCAGGATGCCGGATTATATCGGGAGGCTGCTTGCGGTGTTTGAAGCTGAACGGCAAGAGCGCACAGATGCAGCTTCTCTGCCCTCAGCCCAGCCGCTGATTGAGCCACTGAGCCACCGCGAGTTAGAAGTTCTTCGCCTCATTGCGCAAGGATTTTCTAATGATGAGATTAGCGAGCGATTGTTTCTTGCCCTAGACACCGTGAAAGGGCATAACCGGAAAATCTTTGGCAAGCTCCTGGTCCAACGACGCACCGAGGCAGTTGCGCGTGCCCGCGAGCTAGGGCTGCTGTAGCAGAATCGCCCGCTTGCTAGTAAACTCGCTCTCAAGAACTACCCGCGAAGCCAATGCTTTCGCATGCCTTTAACCCTTTCGATTCCCCCAGAAACAACACCTCAAACCACACTTTCGTGTCTTGGTGTGAAGACCATCAGGAAGCTATGCTCTTGGTAGATCAAGCATGTGGCATAGACAGTTCTGACCTGCCACCACAGGGACAGGGTTATGTCAAACGAAAGTAATTCGGAAATTGGTCCAGATCAACCGATGATCTATCAGATCAGAATCAAGAGCCATCTAAGTCGTCATTGGGCAGACTGGTTTGGAGGTATGACCATTACAGCCCTCGACAGTGGCGAGACGCTGTTAACCGGGCAGGTGGTTGATCAGGCCGCGCTGCATGGAGTACTCAAGAAAGTACGTGATTTAGGAATAGCATTGGTCTCGGTTCGTCCTGTGAAGCCCAGTCAGGCAGATGATTCGAGTAGCACATAAGGTTGCTTTGATTCAATCAAAGCAACGTGGAGGGGACTCATGAAAGCGATTGTGTACCCAAAATACGGATCACCGGATGTGCTTCAGTTCACCGAGGTGGAGAAACCTGTTCCCAAAGACAATGAAATCCTGGTAAAGATTCAGGCGGCATCCGTCAACGCCCTTGACCGGCATAGCCTGAGAGGGAAACCGTTTCTGGTCCGCATATCGGGCAATGGGCTGCGCGCACCCAAAGACCCGCGACTCGGCGCTGACATCGCCGGGCGGGTGGAAGCCGTTGGCAGCAAGGTGACGCAGTTTCGGGTTGGGGATGAGGTCTTTGGGGTCTGCACGGGTGGTGGATTTGCCGAATACGCCTGTGCTCGTGAAGATGCTGTCGTGTTGAAACCAGCCACGATACCGTTCGATGAAGCAGCATCTGCCCCGGTAGCGGCTCTCACCGCGTTGCAGGGGCTGCGCGATCAGGGACAGCTTCAGCCCGGACAACAGGTGTTGATTCATGGCGCGGGTGGTGGGGTGGGAACCTTTGCGGTACAGATTGCCAAAGCCTTGGGGGCGCAGGTCACAGCCGTGTGCAGCACGCGGAATCTCGAGATGGTCCGCTCGCTGGGGGCAGACCAGGTTATCGATTACACCAAAGTAGATGTCACCAGGCAGGGGCAGCGGTATGATCTGATTCTGGCCGTGAATGGCTATCATTCGCTTTTCGCGTATCGGCGGGTCTTACGTCCCACGGGAGTGTATGTCCTGGTCGGGGCTGCCAAGACGCATTTAATGCAAGCGGTGTTCCAAGCTATGCTTCTCGGGCCAGTGCTTTCCAGGACGGGGAGCCGGAAAATGCGTTTCTTTATAGCGAAAGTAAACCAGCAGGATTTGGGTGTGGTGAAAGAGCTATTGGAAGCCGGCAAAGTTGTCCCGGTGATCGAGAGACGCTACCCGTTAGATGAGACGGCCAAGGCAATTTGGTATCTGGAAGAAGAACACGCTCAAGGCAAAGTGGTTATCATGGTGGACCAGAACACCCACCCCTCAGAAAGCCTGAATCAAAGGCATCTTGGAGAAAACTCATGAAAGCGATAGTCTTGACCAAATTCGGACCCCCAGAAGTGCTTCAACTCCAAGAGATAGCTCAACCTGTGCCTTCGGATCACGAAGTCCTGATACGTATCTCTGCGACGACTGTTACCGCTGGGGACTGCCAACTTCGCAGTCTACACCTCCCGCTCGTGTATCGGCTTCTCATCCTCATAGGGGTGGGTCTCCTTAGACGTATCAGACAAAGACCCTTTATCCTGGGACAGGAGATAGCCGGTGAAATTGAAGCCATTGGCAAAGAGGTTACACGCTTTAAGCAAGGCGACCAGGTTGTTGGATGGACTGGTATCGGATTGGGTGGGTATGCGCAGTACACCTGTCTCCCTGAAACAGGGGTGCTGGCAACAAAGCCATCCAACATGACCTATGAGGAAGCTGCCCCCCTGTCGGTTGGTGGATTGGAGGCAGTGCATTTTCTCAAGAAAGCTCATATCCAGAGCGGAGAAAAGGTGTTGATCGTTGGTGCTGGGGGAAGTATCGGGACGTTTGCGATCCAGTTGGCTAAGTACTTTGGAGCTGAGGTGACGAGTGTGGACAGCGCAGGGAAATTGGAGATGCTGCGCTCGCTGGGGGCAGACCACGTCATTGATTACACGCGAGAAGATTTTACCAAAAGTGGTCAGACCTATGATGTAATTTTTGACGTGGTCGGCAAGAGTTCATTTTCCCGGAGTCTACGATCACTGAAGCCCAATGGACGTTATCTGTTAGGGAACCCTGGGATGCCAGATAGGGTTCGAGGACACTGGATGTCGAGGCGTAGCAGCAAGCAAATCATCCCCTGGGCAAACAGGACAGCAAGCGAATGCGCGGAAGACTTCAAATTTCTCACTAGGTTGATTGAGGCGGGGAAGATACACTCGGTCATCGATTGCTGCTATCCGTTAGAGCGGACGGCTGAAGCCCACCAGTATGTTGATACGGGCCACAAAAAGGGCAATGTCGTCATCACAATACTCAGGTGAGGCAGCGCAGCAAAACACCCGCTTCACCAACTGCCCAAACCTCCTGATCGTGGAGGAATGCGACACTGTAGAGTGTCTGTGTAGTTGGCGGCGGGCTGGCTAATGGTACCCACTGGCCGTTGAGGAAGTGCAAAATAACGCCACGGCTCCCAACGGCCCAACCCTCGCCGCGACTGTTAAAAGCCACGCTGCGCAGTGTTGGGGCATTCACCTGTGGCCCGCGTACCCAGCTCGAACCATTGAAATACACTAAAGTGCCGCCATCACCAACTGCCCAGGCGTCACCGTTGGGCGTGAAGGCGACGCTAAAAAGATCGTTCCAATCCGGCGAAGGTTCGTGAAGCCAGATACCCTCATGCAGCCGCAAAATCAAGCCTTCGCTGCCAACAGCCCACCCTTGCCCCTGATCGTTGAGGGCCAGTCCATAGATCACATGGCGGGTATGGGTTGCTGTGGGAATAAAGCCTCCATTACTGAGGGCCAGCATCAAACCAGAGCTTCCAGCAATCCAGCCATCATGCGCGTCGTACAGAGCCAGTGCGTAGAGCGCGTCGCCCTCTGTCGGTGCTAGCAGATTCCAGCGTCCCTGACCATAATGCAGGATGGCACCCTGGTTGCCGACAGCCCAGATATTTTGTGAGCGCAGCGCGATGGCATGCAAGTTATCAGATGTTGGCGAAGCCAGGGCAATCCAATTGCCCGTGACGTTGACCAGCAGCGTGCCATTGGCCCCACAGGCCGCCAGCCCCTCGCCGGGCGCTCCACCCAGCGCGTAGAGCGCGTGAGTGGTTGGGCTGGGAATCATTTCCCAGGTATGTTGCCGTCGCACAGGAGGGGCTGAAGTGAAGATAGGGCGTGTTGGTGTGGCATGAATGGGAGTGGCGGTTCCCGTCGCTGGCAAAGCTGCCCCGCACGAATCGCAGAAGCTCAAGCCCGCTTTGCGTGGTGCTCCACAGGAAGGGCATGTTGGCCCACGAAAGAAGGGTCCAGCGGCGGCGTGGCCCCGCTCCAGATCACGCTGGAGGTCCAGCGCTGATTGGTAGCGTGCCTCGGCGTGCATGCTCAAGGCGCGCAGGATAATCCGCTCCATGCCAGGCGAAATGTTAGCCCTGAGTTGATGAGGAGGGATCAGCGGATCGTCCACTGCACGTGAGGGGGCATCGGGTGGCACAACTCCCGTCAGCAGGTTGTAGAGCGTGGCCCCCAGGGCGTAAATATCAGAGCGGGCGTCGGTCCGGCCACGCCCGTATTGCTCAATAGGTGAGAAGCCATCGGAGACGGCCCGCGCTGCCAGGACGGTTTCCTGGGTCGGATGAAAGATTTTGGCGAGGCCAAAGTCTACCAGGACTGGCTGCCCGTTGGGCCGTATTTTGATGTTGGCTGGTTTGATGTCACGATGAATCACCGGAGGCTGCCGCGCGTGCATCAGGGCAAGCGCGCCGCAAAGCTGCGAAGCCCACTGACGCACAACCAGTTCCGAGAGCGGGCCATCTCGATTGAGAACGCTTTCGAGATCATTGCCCTCAATGAATTCCATGACGAGATAGAGTCCGCGCCCCTCTTCGAAGTAATCCCAGACTTCGGGGAGATAAGGATGCTCCAGCCCGGCCAGAATTTCGGCCTCCAAGCGGAATTGGACGGCTGCCGCGCTCGACGTATCAAACGTCTCCTTCACGGCACAGAGTCGCCCACCCAGATGCAGGTCACGAGCGCGGTAGACCGCGCCAAAGCCGCCCTCACCGAGAAGGTCTTCTATCACATAACGTTCCTGGAGCAGGGAGCCAGGGGCCAACGGTTGATAGCTCATTTGCCCTGCTTGCCTCCATCAGCCGATGATGAAAGCGCTGCCCTCTCAGACAGCAGCTACAATAATGGAACAAATAGGCTAGTCCTCGATCATTACCCGGCATCGTTTGAGCAAAGCAGCGCTCAGATAAGCCTGGTGCGCGATAGGATAACGGTGGTATGGGCCGTGAGAATCTGATCCGGTACTCTGCAACCACCCTCGCCGGGCGACATAAGCGGTATATTCTGCTTGCTGCTCAGCCGAATGCGAGGGATGAAAGACCTCGATGCCATCCAGGGGTATCTGTGCTGAAACCTGATCGAGCAGCTCTGCGGTGTAAAGAGTAAACCCCGTCTCACGTCTCCCTGGATGGGCAATCAGTGCAACGCCACCAGCCTGATGCGCTGCATCGACTGCTTCGGCCATCTCTGCCATGATCGAGCGAAAGCCCGCATCGGTAATGATCGTCATTGCCTCCTGAAAGTTCTGGGCATATCCATGCGCCTGGAGTAAACGGGCGTTGTCCACTGGCCGCATCACATCGCCACCCTGTTCAGCCAGCACCTCAGCCTGGCGTGGGAACTCATACCCGCGCTGCCGCAATTCCGCATAGACGGTGCGGGTATTCTCAAGCTGGCGATTGACGGTCTTTTGGAGAAGACGCCCGAACTCTACGTTAGCAGGTTCGATGCCATAACAGAGAACATGCCCCATTTTCCCTTCCCATTCGGCTGTCACTTCTACCCCAGCCAGCACCGGAATACCAACCTGCCGGCCCCATTCTTGCATCTCTTCAACACGATCAATGCGGTCGTGGTCGGTCACGGAGACCAGCGCAAAATGATGCTCAGCAAGATAGCTGAAGAGTTCTCCTGGTTGCCAGTGGCCGTCGCTGTAGGTCGTGTGCATATGCAAATCTATGGGGGCGTCGCGGGCTATGCGGATAGCTTCCAATCGGGTACTCCTCCAAAGGGCTTTAATAAGATGCGCTCATCCTATGGATGAATATCTGGCAAGATGGTCTATGTCAGTATAGCATACCGACCGGCTTCGCTACCAACACACTAACGCGCGCCTGTGGTATACTTCTCGCATGGAACAGTTATGGGCGCCCTGGCGCATGGCGTATATTAATGCGGGCGATCAGGCCGAGGGCTGCATTTTTTGTCACCATCCCGCTCAGAGGCGTGATGAAGACTATTATATCCTTCATCGCAGCCAGCATTGCTTTGTGATGCTGAATATTTACCCCTATAACAATGGGCACCTGATGATTGCCCCCTATCAGCATGTTCCCAGCATTGAGGAACTAGACCTTGCAACGCTTGGTGACATCATGGCAACAGCCCAGCTTTGCCTGCGTGCTTTTCACGCGGCCATGCGGCCGCATGGTTTCAACATGGGTATTAATCAGGGAAAAGTTGCAGGGGCAGGGATTGCGGACCATGTGCATTTTCACATCGTCCCCCGCTGGAATGGTGATACCAATTTTATGCCAGTGCTGGCTGATGTGAAGGTGATGCCCGATTACCTCCGCAATACGTATCAGCAACTGCGTCGGGCGTTGGCCGCTCTTGCAGCCGATCCACAGCCAGGTGAGGCAAAGCTAGAATAGATACACGGCCTACTGCTTTCTTGAGTGCCAAATCATCATGCACCCATCCCCTCGAGAGGAGGGGTCTCTCTGTTCTCTGATGGTTTCTCTAAAGCCGAATAGGCCAACTGGGCTATTTTTCCTATCATGTTACGCAACTGATGACTCAGCCGTGTATAATATCAGCTTGGATGATGCCATTCTTATTTGTTCCTTTTTGTTCCTTTTTTGTTCCTTTTGCTGCGCGTCCCGGCGGCCTGTTGGCGGAGTGGTGTATGGGACAAAGGATGCAGGCAATGTTCTGCAAGAGGCGATAACACGATGAGCGATAACGAGAAGAATCCCAGGTATGATCGGCCCCCGCGTCCAACGAAGGGTGATCGCACACAGGCGCCGGGAGGGCGCGAGTATGGGCGCCCTTCCCGGCCCTCTCATGGAGGGCACGAACAGTCGTTTCGGCCTCATGCTGCTGTGCCATTCCAGGACGCCAATGCTCCATTCGCCAATGAATTGCCTGCCTATGATCCTCCCAAAGCCTCTCGAAGCGGAGGATTGTTTAAGAGTCCTTTTCCTGTGCCATCTGCCGTTTCCACTAGTGGACCCTTTCAGGAACGACTTGCTGATGCGGATGATCTAACCCACGCGGGAAGGCCGGACCCTTTTTTACCATCCTATCGCGGTGATGACGCTCCAGATATTCCTGATGATAGGGCGTTTCGTCGGTCATCCTCACGCTCCCCTGCCGATTTGGATGATGGGGAAGAAGCGCTGGATGAAATGCCAGCCCCTCCTCGACGCCGCGCCGCATACGAGGAGCCACCACAGCATTTTGATGGGGATGACGGGCAGCCGCCGATCAGGCGGAGGCGGCGCAGGAAAGGCGCAGACTTTGCGTCTCCTGGGCAGGTGGCCGTGCCGGATGGTGGGCGGAAATCTCATCGTCTTCGTTCTACGATTTTAAAAACGGTGCTTGCAACTGTTCTGCTGACAGGTTGTTCGGGCATTTCGTTCGCTTTTGCCTATGTCTACCAACTCTATACGTTTGCTCAAAGTGTCACAGGCAAGACTTTGCCCAATGTTGGTACTACGAAGAAAAATATACAACCCACCGCGCTTCCAGATAATCTGGCGGGGGTCGATGCGTTTAACTTGCTCCTGCTTGGCAGCGACAATGATGCCAAATTCTCAAGCGGTGCTGTGCTGACCCAGACCGATATTGTGGTGCGGGTTGATCTCAAGAATCATAAAATAACGATGGTGTCCATTCCGCGCGATTTTTGGATTCCGAACGACTATGGTACGTGCTGCTATAAGCTCGATCAAATTTCTGGCAACGAAACCTATGGTTCTGGCGACCCGAAATTAAACGGCTTCGCTCATACCCAGGCGACAATAGAGAATGATTTCGGTATTCCCATCAGTGGCTTTGCCTGGGTTGGGTTGCAAGGCTTTGTGAATGTAATTAATACCCTTGGAGGGGTGGATGTAGATGTCCTGCATCCCATCGTTGATGATGCCTACCCCAAAGACATTAATAATGGCAATCCTTATGACTACCAGCGGCTCTATATTCCAGCAGGCCCGCAGCATCTGGATGGTGAGACAGCGCTGGACTACGTTCGTTCCCGCCATTCGGACCTTACTGGCGATTTTGGGCGTTCTGCGCGCCAGCAATCGGTTCTGGTAGCGTTGAAGAAGAAGTTAGAAGACCCCACTATCTTTACCAAGCTGCCTGAATTTGCAGACGACTTGAAGAACGACGTGTTGACCAGCTTAACGATCCCTCAGATACTTTCCCTGGCGAACTTCGCCAAAGGACTCAAGCCAACGGATTTTGTTCAGATGGTGTTGAGTGCGCCAGAATATGCTTCCAACGAAACGGTGAATGGTCAGTCTGTGGTTCAGCCGAATTGGACGAAGATTGGAGATGAGATTAAACAGCTTTTCCCTGATGCTGCACCTCCCCAGGTGAATCTCCATAACTTTACAGCAAAAGATATTCAGACGGTGAAGACCGAGGGTGCCCGTATTCAGATTGAGAATGGTGCCACCAATGCGCCTGGTGTCGCCGCGAAGCTCCAGGCATTTCTGACGAGCCAGGGATTTAACGTTGTGCAGGTCAAGAATGCAAGCACCCATCAATTAACATCCAGCATTCAAGAACTTAGTTCCAATGGTACGAAATTTGATGGGACAGTTCAGGTCTTGCATCAGATGCTTGATGTGTTACCTCAAAATGCCGTGAATGGCCTTCCATCGGGGATAGATATTGACATTATCATTGGCGATGATACGGCTCAGCAAATTCTGAACCAACTTTCCTAACCGAAAGAAAAACACGGGGAACAGGTATCAAGGTGCCCATGCTCCCCGCGTTTGCTCTTCCAGTTTCGTTGCTCGTTTATCCTGATATGTCTTAAAAATGCAGCTTATCTCTATCAGCGGGCAGGATGACCTTGCCACTAAAAGCGGCGGCAGCTTCGCTCTGCGCCTGGTCAACGTTCCATCCATCATAGAGTCCCAGGTGAACAAGGGCCAATTCTTTCGCACGCGCCTTCTGAGCAAGTTGCCCAGCCTGCCCGGCGGTCATATGACCAACGCGCTCAGCCGCTGAGCTTTTACTATTGAGAAAGGTGCATTCTAAGATCAAGAGGTCGCAGTCTTGGGCGAAAGCCTCCAGGCCGCTGGTGGGCCTGGTATCGCTGGAGTACACCACTGTCCAGGTACTGCCATTGCTGCGTGGAAAGCTCAAGCGCAGCCCGGCAGTAGGAATGCTGTGGTGAACAGGTGTGAAGGCGAAGGCGGCTCTTCCAACAGCAGGTAAAGCTCCGTCACCTTCGAGCCGGTGTATCTTCAGGTCATATGGCAGAGGCAACGGGATTTCAAAGGCGAAGGTGCGCAGGAGGCCATCTGCCACCTCCAGTGTGTGAGGCAGCGCCCAGAGGTGCAAGGGAACCCGCCTGCCTGAAAGACGAAAGCACTCCAGCAGCGATGGCAGCCCGCCGATGTGATCGATATGGGCATGGGTAATGAAGAGGTCAGTAATTGAGTCGGGTGGGACGTTCGCCTGGAGCAGAGCCTGATAGACGATGGTACCGCAGTCTACCAGCATGCCCATTTGCCCATCTGAAATGACCAGTGATGTATACCCTCGATCAGCAGTTGGCAGCGCAGCGGCGGTGCCAAGAAAAGTCACATCTGGCATAAGTGCTGCTTTTTCCCTCTTGAATTCCTGTTCATGCTTCAGCTTACACGCTTAGAGCTTGTAGTGGTTCTGTGGAAACTGTACCATAGAAGCTCAATTGAAAGCAAGCAGAGAAACCGTGATGACAGTGAACGTAAGAGGCTGAGGGGACGTATGCTGTGATATGCTGAGAACTAGTGGAGGAGTGTACCAGATAGCAAGCTCACGTCAATGCAGGAGCAATATCGACATGGCGAACGATCACGTCAGCGCTGCTATTCTGGCCGGTGGGCAAAGTCGGCGCATGGGGCATGATAAAGCCGCGCTGATGATACACGGGGAAACCTTGCTGGCGCGAACGGCGCGACTGATGCGCGCCCTCACTCCGAACGTGGCGGTTATTGGACCGGCTGAGCGAGCGACGCTGGTTCCTGATTTGCCGATTATTCCTGATCGCTGGCCCAAGAGCGGACCACTCGGAGGGATAGCCACAGCCCTTCAGGCGCTCTCTGGCGATGCCGTGCTGGTCGTGGGTTGTGATATGCCGTTCTTGAAGCCAGCCCTTTTAGGTTATCTGATGACCCTGATTCCAGGATATGATGCGGTGGTAGTACACCTGGATGGGCAGGCACATCCGCTCCACGCCGTCTACCAACGGTGCTGTTTGCCAGTGTTGGAAGAGCAGCTTGCTGCTGGCGACCTGCGCGTTCATCGCTGCCTGGCGCGGCTTCAAGTGCGCTATGTACAGGAAGATGAGCTTGATCGCTTTGATCCTCAACATCTTTCTTCGTTTAACGCTAACACCCCAGAGGAGTGGGAGCAAGCGCTTCGATTATTGGCTGAGGCTGGTGAGTAGGCATTTATGGGAAGGGGAAAAGGCCGCGCTGCATAAGGCCGAAGGAGCGGTGGGCCAGCGGAGCGCCATCCGCTGTGCGGAAGACAAAAAGGTGCTCGCGCAGCAGCATGCGCGCGACAATGATGCGCCGCTCAGGCGTTTCGGCCAGCAGCCAGGCAGATGCAGACTTCGGGCGCACGCCGATTGCGCTGATCGCTGGATATGCCTGGAGAATGCGCGGGTCGTTGGCCGGAACGCTGCTCAGTGAGGAACATAGTCGGCAGATGCCGCGCGACCCACGACAGGTCGAGCAAATCGGTTGGTTGCATAGTGTGCAGGTAGCGGTATGCTGTCGGCAATGCTGTTTACCGCAGGCTGCGCAAACCGCTTGATGCTGTGCGCATACAGAACGGCCATCAACATGGCAGGCAACAATATGGGTGGGGCAGTGGCGTCGCCCGCAGTCGCTACAGGTGCTGAGGTGGCTGGTGGCACAATGGACCTTGCCGCAGGTGGCACATTGACCTGAACAGGAAGGGCAGAACGGTTGATGATCGATACTACAGAACGCGGTATCGCTCTGGCAGGTGGCTCTTCCGCAGGAATGGCAGTTGGTTAAGCCTGTGGGGCAGGCCAGGTGCTGGCACACATTGCAGGGGAGCGCGTGCTTGCGGCAGAGCGGATGGCCGTGACTGGCGCAGAGGACGGCGCAACCAGCCCCTACCGCTTGCTGGCACTCGTGGCACATCAATGTATGTGCTGGGCAATGAACGCGCCCACACTGTGCGCAAGACTTGACACAGGTGGGGCAAAAGCGTCCGGTGCAACCTGAAGTAGCGCACGCTTGAAGATGAATCTTGCAGTGGTAGCGCTGGCAGTTGGGGTCTGCACAGCGGGCGGCGCAGGATGTGCAGCAAATCTCGCCGCAGGTGCGGCAGCGCACCTGATCTTTTGTACATGTGACCTCGTTGCAGCGGGCACAGCGCGTCGCGCAGTTGACACAGAGCGGCGTCTGATCGATGTGACAGGCCAGGGTATGGGTTGGGCAACTCGTGCGGCCACAGGTGGCGCAGATACGGGCGCAGGTGATGCAGAGCGTCCGGTTGGAGACGAAGCAGCGCGTCTGGTGATCGGGACAGGTGCGGTGCCCGCAATCTTCAGCTTCGGTCAGACATTCATCACAGACCCTGGCGCCGTCTACCGAGCATGCTTCAAGGGGATGCTCAGCGCAGCGCCCACGCTGACAACTTGTACACGTCTGGACGCATGCCTGGCAGACCAGATGCGGTGTGCGCTCACAGCAGCATATCTGCGCCATAACGCTGCCACATGTGCCACAGGTCGGCGAGTGCGTTGTACCACTGAGCGGATCAACATCAAGCGTAAAGGTGAGTGCCCTGGATTCTGGCGCAGCGCGATCAGCGCTTATACGAAAGGTGTAGCGGTGGAGTGGCCGGAAGATAGTGATGGCATGCAGCAAGCTGGTACGCACGATCAAGCGATAGCGCTCGCGGGCCATATCCAGCTTGCGCTCTTTTTCCGCTTCCCGTTCCCGGCGTTCCTGTTCCTGACGCTCCTGTTCCGCTTTTCGCTGGGCGGCTTCCTCCGCGCTCAGGGTGGTGTCATTTGCGTCGTCCTGGTCTGGCGCTGCCGGTGTCGGTGTTGCATAGAAAGCCCGGATGCGCGCAAGCTCTTCATCCAGGTGACGCGAGATATTCGACTCTATCGCCTGGACGCGCTGTTGGACCAGCGGCTGTACTCCATCGAACGCCAGGCGTAATGCTTTGGCCTCATCAAGCTGCGCAAAAATGTGTTCATTGGGTCGGCCCTGTTTGAGCGGGCGATGGAGCAGTTTATTAAATTCCTCGCTATCCATCTCCAGATGCCCTGTCGCCTGATCGACGCTTACTTCGAAGATGTGTTCGATTTTCTCATCGGTGAGATAGGTCGCCTTGATAAGAAACTGGGTCAGTGGCGCGTAGCCAGCAATTACCGCAATGCCTGTCGTTTTGGAGCCAGGCGTTGGCAGTGGGCAGGGAAATTGGGCAGGTGGTGTTGGATCGCGGCTGATGAGCATCACTGTAGCCGCTTGCGCCCGTTTGCGCAGCACATCGATCAGCCGATTGAGCAAATTGCTGCCGAAAGTCACCAGCTCGGCATCGGGATAATCAGCTTGCGCGTCGCGCTGAAAGGTGAAGAGCAGCCGCTTCTGATTGGCGAAGATACGCTGGACCTCATTGGGAAGCGTGGCCTGATAGATTTCGTGGCTGATCTCTTCTGGAGCAGCGCCTATTGCGCGCAGCCCGTCAAGGACAAACGCGCGGAGTTGTAGCTGGTTCGTTGGCATAAGCCCGGATGCTCCCTCAGCCTTCAAAGATGTCGTTGATGGCTGCTGCGCCACGCATGGTCTGCTCAAAGTCGTTGCGCGCCTGAGCCAGTTTGCTGCCAATCTTCGCTATAGCGCTTGCCTGTGCAGCGGGATCAGGATATTTCAGCCAGAGTTCCCAAAGTTCGCGCTCAAAATTAAAACTCTCATCCATCTCATCCAGCACCATTCCCAACTCACCAACCTCCAACTCAAAGAGCCGCAGATAGTGGCGATAGAGATGCAGCAGATGCTCTGCATATGTCCCTTGGGAGACCAGCGAATAGATAGAGACATCATGCAGTTGCCCCAGGCGGTGGACGCGCCCAATACGCTGCTCCAGGCGGGTAGGGTCCCAGGGAATATCATAATTGATGACGAGATGGCAAAATTGCAGGTTCAAGCTCTCTTCTACGGGTCGTCCGGCTAGCAGCACACCGCGTTTGCTCTGTCGAAACTGCTTCAGCGCCTCGCGCCGGTCGCGCTCTTGCAAGTAGAGCGCAGCATCAATCGGTGGATTGGAGAGCAGCAGCAGGCTATGTAATCGCTGCGCAGTTGCCGGATGTTCTACATAGACGATCACCCGATCATCCAGCCGGTGAATAAGGTCGCGCAAAACGATTTCTTTGGAATCGACGCTTGGCTTGCGCAGCGCCTCCAGCACCTGCTGCCAGTGTCGCTGTCCATGCAGTGATTGGCGCGATTCCAGAAAGTCTCGCGCTGCCTGGCGACCGATGCAGGCGGCTTGAAGCAAGGGACGATAGGCGCTGATGCGCTCCCAGGCGTTGATAAGGTGGCCGCTAGAGCAGTCCAGGCGAATGGCCTGCTCGATAAGTGCATAGCAGCGGCGCTCATCTTCTTGCAGCGGAATGGCTGGCTGGACAATCTCGCGCTTTTGAGGGAAGCGGATGGTGCTGTCGCGTCGGCGGTTGCGTATCATCACCTCGGCCAGCATCGTTTTTAGCTCCTGGCGTTTGATTGCTTTATCGGGGCTGCGGCTATCGGCATAGCGCTGCAAAAAGTCCTGGCGGCTGCGAAACTGGCCGGGCCGCACAAGAGTGACGAGCGAGAAGAGTTCGCCCAGGTGCGCGCGGATGGGTGTTGCAGTCAGCAGCAAGAGATATTTGCGCTGAAGCGCGTTCACAAAATGCCCAGCTTTGTTGAGATGCCCGGATTTATCGTACAGCCGATGCGCTTCGTCCACGATGACCAGATCAAAGGTTTTGCCGATAAAGTCCTTCTGCCGAGCAGGCTGGCGCGCGGTATCTATGCTGATGATCGTGCGTTCGGGAAGTTGCCCTTTACGCCTGGAGTTATAGATGATGAACGGCTCGTTGATTTTTTCCAGCATCTCTTGCTGCCATTGGTCGGTGGTACCAGGCCGCACCAGAATCAAAACAGTACGGGCCAGACCCCGCACCAGCAATTCTTTCAAGACCATGCCCGCTTCGATGGTTTTGCCCAACCCGACTTCATCGGCAAAAATGCCATTGCCGCGCATCTCACGCAGCATCTTCAGGACGGCATTGTGTTGATGCGCATAGGTATCGATGTTCAGGGCATCCAGGGCAATCAATCCATCTTCAAAGCCGCGATCCAGCGCTAGACGCTCGCCTTCAGCGCGAAGCAGCAAAAGTTTGAGCGGTGCTGTTGTGGGCAGGCGCAGGCGAGCAAGGACCGGATGATTTTCGATGCGGTCCTGCTCAAATTCGGTTGGGCGCAGTTCTACGGAGCGATGCGGGGTCACGCTTTGGGGTTGCCTTACCACCGCCTGCCTGTCGCGGCGTGTGCCGCATGCCGGGCAGAAGCGCGCTGCGGCACGAGGAAGAGCGCCGCAGGTAGTGCAGACCTGATCGAGTGCCTGGAGTGCTTCCGCCATCTGCTCTATACTCGCGTAGCGCCTGGATGGATCAGGCGTTGTGGCCCGGCGAATCAGGGCACTGAACGCCGGGCTGATAGCACTCTGCGGGCCAACGAGAGGTGCCCCAGGTGGGAATGTATCAATGGTTCGCCCGGTCAGGAGATACAGCAGGGTAGCCCCCAGTCCAAAGACATCAGTGCGCTCGCTGACTCGCTGCGCCTGCTCAGGCGCGGCGAATCCAGGGGTGCCCAGTCGTAGAGAGGGTGCGTCGGTCATGTCGTTCCGCAGCGCTCGTGCGGAGCCAAAATCGACCAGAAACAGACGGCCATCAGCAGTACGCATGATATTCTGCGGCTTGAGGTCGGCGTAGATAAAGCGCACGCCATCAGCATCAGGCCGATGGAGATAGGCCAGTGCGTCTGCTAGATCGGTGGCCCAGGCCAGCGCAGTTTTTTCTGAGGCGCATGCCGAGCCACCTGCGATCAGGGCGTCGAGCGTTTGCCCATCGAGATAATCCAGCACCAGATAGAGCGCGCCATCAGCCTCAAAATGCTCGCCCAGGCGTGGCAACGCGCGATGCTTGCGTCGCAGCAACACCTCGATTTCGCTGCGCCATTGCTCGCGCGTCTCGGCCTGATGTCCGGGGGCAGGCTTGTAGACTTTAATTGCCCAGGTTTTGCCTGCGATACGACAATCAGCCGCCTGATATAATGCTGCCTGCCCGCCAGTTGCAAGCTGCCGTTCGACCTGATAGCGCCCGCTCAGCAATTGCCCAACGCTCAATAAGGTACTCATTGGGTACTCCCTCCCTCTCCGCATCGCTCATATTGCCCAATAACTCGCCACCAGTTGCCAGTGATGAGCATCATGGCTGGCCCTCCAGCAGATAGATGCTGCCCTGGCGCGTGCCGACGACGCACCAGACGCCAGAGATGGCTGGCGATGCAAACACCGGCGCGCCGAGCGAGAGCTGAGCGCCGACCTTGCCCGTTGCAGCATCAATCAGCATCACGACCCCTTCAGTATCAATGACGAGGAGAGTGGTATCGCAGAGGGCAGGCGATGCAGCCAGTTGCCCGCTGGTCTTGGTGGTCCACAGGCAGTCGCCCCCGTTGCGGCTCAGCGCGAAAATGACACCTTCCTGCCCACAAGCGAAGGCACGGTCCCTGGTCAGGATGGGCGATGCGCTGATGGGCACGCCAAGTGAGCGCTGCCAGAGCCGATCACCCGTGTGGATGTTGAGCAGCGTCATATCACCATTCAGCGTGGCGATAAGCGCCATTCCATCATGGCAGGCAGGCGTTGCGCGAACTGGCCCTGAAGCCTGGAAGGTCCAGAGCAGCTTTCCGCTGGCGATCTCCAATCCCTTGACCTGGCCTGGCCCGTTGGCAACGAGTACCACGTTATTCAAGAGCGCTGGTGAGGCATAAAAGGGACTGCCATCAAAATGCTCCCAGATAATGTCGCCATTGTCAGGGTGCAGTGCGACAATGCGCCCGGTTTGTGTGGCGCCGATAATCAAACCAGCGCCAGCGGCTACCGAAGCGAAGATTTTTCCTCGCAGTGGCACACGCCAGCGTCCCATGCCGCCAGTACTTTGAACGGCGTGCATGGTGCCGTCATCGTCACCAAAGAAAAGGGTGTCTCCATGCAGGGTTGGGGTACTGCGCAGCGGCGCGCCCGCCTCGTAACGCCAGACCTCGCGCTGAGCGCGTCCATCGAGGGCATACAGGTGGCCGTCGCGCGAGCCGGCAGAGATGATCCCGTTGTTGATAATCGGCGAGCCATCAAAAGCGCCCTGCGCCTGGAAGCTCCAGACATGCTTCAACGGCGGATGTAGTACATCGCTGGTGATGCCGGTTCGTGCCGCCGACCCACGAAAGGTGAGCCAGTGCTGTGGTTGCCGGTGCGCCGCTGGAGCCATCTGTGTCGTAAGCGATTTGCCGCAGGCGCGGCAGCGTGCTGCCGAGAGTGGATTCCCTGCCTGGCAATGTGGGCAGAGCAAGGCTTGCTGAGTGCTGGGCAGGTTGCGCAGATCGTCCAACATGGCGCGCGCAGAGGGGTAGCGTTCCTCCACAGCGACACGAGTGGCGCGCAGCAAAATAGCTTCCATCTCAGCAGAAACCAGCGGATTGGTGGAGCGCACTGGCGGGAAGCTGACTCCATCGCGCCATTGCAGGCTGATGTCCACAATATTCAGCAGTTGGGGATCATTGCCTGTCAGTGCAAAATAAAGTGTGCCTCCCAGCGCGTAGAGGTCAGAGCGTGGCTCGGTGCGTCCCGCTCGTTGTTCAGGTGGCAGGTAGCCCCACGTACCCATTTTCATCGTGTCGCGTCGCCCCGCTTCGTAGCGCCGGGCGATCCCAAAATCAACCAGTACGGCGTTCCCCTCCGGGGTGATAATCACGTTATCCGGCTTGATGTCCCGGTGAATAATTGGCGGCTGCTGGCTATGAAGGTAGACCAGGGCATCGCAGAGATCGATTCCCCAGCGCGCCACATCGCTTTCTGAGGCCGGGCCGCGTTGTTCGATCATGTCTTGAAGAGAGAGTCCCTCTATCAAGTCTGAGACCAGGTAATGCGTCCCGTTTTCGCTGAAGGCGTCCCAGCAAGCTGGAAGGTTGGGATGGCGAAGCTGGGCAAGGAAGGCGGCTTCGCGCTGGAACAGGCTTTCGTTGAGGTCAGGATCGGGGCGGAGTTGTTTGATGACGCACGGCTGCTGCCCGCGACGGCTATCGCGGGCGCGAAAGATCAAGCCCATGCCGCCGTGATCAGAAAGCGGCATGACATTTGTATAGCGCCCACCACACAGACTGGGCGCTGCTGAGGATGCCGCTCCGGCAGGGGCTTGCCCGGTTGCTGTAGTGTCAGCAGATGGCAGGCTTGCTGGCGCGGCGCCCACAATGGATGTACCGCATTTGGCGCAAAAGCGGGCGGCTGCGGGCGCCACATACCCGCAGCCGGGGCAGTAGACGTAGGAAGGACTGGTGGGTTGCATGGCTGTTTCGTGTTATTGGTGTGGGTTGCTGAGTCCCCAAAATGATGATTCAACACAGCTTTTAGTATACGACTAAGCGGCAAGGCTGTAAAGAGGAATCGAAAAGGAAGAGGCATAGAGATGCACGCCCGGAATGTCAGGCGTAAACAGCAGAGGCATTCTTGCTGATGTTACGGATCAGGCGGAGAGAGGGCTGGCGGCAAAGAAAGCCAGGGAGGTCCAGAAAGCCAGAAAGACCTGCTTTATCCTGCGAAATCCTCGGTCAGCCAGAGTCGCCCGGAGGCATTTTCAACATAAATGCCGATGCCAGTATGGGTGAAGTGAGGACTCAAGATGTTCTGCCGGTGTCCATCATTGGGCGGCTTTTCGGCCATCATGCTGTTGAAGAGCCACATCGCTTTCTGCCAGTCGCTGCCGACACCTGCCCAGCCAATATTTTCACCATGCCAGGTAAAAGTGACCCCGGCGGCTTCCATACGCGACGCAGGCGTTGTTCCAGGGGGCACAAAATGGCTCATCCCGTAACATGTCATGTCGGCGCTGTGTACAAGGGCCTCACCGTGAATAACCAGATCATTGCTGAGAGGCGCGACGCCTGCACTGGCACGCGCTTGATTGACAGCATCCAGTAGCCGCGCTTCAACATCACTATCCTCATGCCCTGCAACTGGTGGACATGATCTGCTGGAGCCAGGCGGCGTAGAAGACGGCGTTGGTGTCAAGAAGGTGGCTCCGGCATGTGATTGGTAGGAGAGCTGCGCGGGATTGACCGAAGTGCTCAGCGAGCGCGCGCCAAGGATGCACGACGCTACCAGCGCTACAATGCTGATGCTGGCTGCCCAGGTCAGGCTGCGTCGCTGACGAACAAAGCGCCATACACGCCCCCCCAAATGGCGCTGATGAACGACTCGCCATACACGCCTTAAAGATCGCCAAGCACCCTGCGTTCCTGGCACAGCGATTTTCGCCTCCAATTCAGGTATTCTCTTCTAAAAGATACCATGCTGCTGAGTGAGGAGTCGAAACGGGCGCGCTGAACGGTACTTCTATCCTAGCCTGTTGGGAGTGATAGATAGTGTACCCAGGCCCTCTGGGCATTCCTGGCACTCTTGCGCGTGGGGTGCGCTGCGCCTGGGCCGAAAAATGCACAAGAGTGCCATCCCTGCGCCATCCCAGACACTTCGGTCACTCTTGTGTCTGAAGGTTCTCGACAGGGCATAACGACAAGCGCAGAGAATGCGAACAGGTTCTACGGGATAACCGGCAACTGCTTGCCGCCGATGCCAGTAGCGCGAGTGCGCCCGCTGCTGACTGCACCAAGCTGCCCATCGCCCGGATAGACCAGTTTGGCTTCTGCTTCGGGAAGCAGGCTGGCAACTTCTTTAAGAACGGCGTCCAGGAATTCGCTCTCTGGGACGGTTTTGACAACTTCGCCTTTGCGGAAGATGACGCCGCGCCCCCGGCCACCGGCCAGCCCGACATCCGCGTCGCGCGATTCGCCTGGGCCATTGACCACGCAGCCCATGACAGCAACGTGGATGGGCGTCTGAACTTTAGCAAGCCGCCGTTCAACCTCGTTGGCAATCTCCAGCAGGTCAATCTCAACGCGGCCACAGGAGGGGCAGGATACGAACGTCACTCCACGCTGGCGAAGGTCGAGCGAGCGCAGAATCTCATAAGCCACTGGAATTTCTTCTTCTGGTTCGGCGGTCAACGAGACACGAATGGTATCGCCAATGCCTTCTGCCAGAAGCAGGCCCAGGCCAACAGCAGATTTCACTGCTCCTGTTACCAGTGTGCCTGCCTCGGTGATGCCCAGGTGCAGAGGATAATCGCAGCGCGCAGCAATGCGGCGATAGGCTTCTACCGCCGTCAACACGTTAGAGGATTTAAGGGAGATTTTGAATTCATGATAGTCCTCTTCTTCACACCAGCCTGCATATTCCAGGGCTTTGTTGACCATTCGCTCGGCAAGATGCTCGCGCTCCTGGCGCCGCTGCTCGGCGGGATCAGTTCTCTCCAGCACGCCATCATCGCGCAGGCGCACCTGGATGCGCTTCATTTCCTGGCCGCGCTGATCGAGGGCATCAATGGAACCGGAATTGACGCCAATACGCATAGCGATGCCATGCTCCTTGCATGCCCGTACCACTTTGGTGAAGGATTCGCGCCCTTTTACCAGATTGCCCGGATTGATGCGAATGCAATCAACGCCCTGTTTGATAGCTTCCAGCGCGAGAAGATAGTTATAGTGAATATCTGCAATCAGCGGGATAGAAATACGGCGTTTGATCTCGCTGAGCGCAGCAGCGTCCTCTTCTTCGGGAACGGCTACGCGCACCAGTTCACAGCCCACGTCCTGGAGACGGTGAATCTGGCTCACCGTACTCTCCACATCGCGGGTATAGGTGGTCGTCATGGATTGAACGGCAATGGGGGCGTCACCACCAATGGCGACATTGCCCACATGAATTTGCCGGGTCTTACGTCGCATGGACAACAACTCCTTATACTTTCTCTGGATACCTTCTCTGGCGATCTTAGAGATGGGTGGCTGTTTTCCTCAATAGTCAGGATGCCGCCCTGCCCTCTAGTTGCTCCAGAAATTATCGCTGGCTAATCCAGGTACCAATATCATTCCATGTGATAATCACGACGAGCAAAAGCAATACTGCCATCCCTACCAGATGGATGAGTCCTTCATGGCGAGGGTTCAGCCGCTTGCCACGTCGGATGACTTCCAGGCCAAGCAGTGCCAGGCGCCCGCCATCGAGCGCCGGGAATGGCAGGATGTTGATGATTGCAAGATTCAGGCTAAGAAAGGCCGTGAGATTAAGTATAGGAAACCAGCCAAGCTGTGGAACGGTGCTGGCAACCTCGCCGGTAATGTGGACGATGCCGACGGGTCCAGATACCTGATGAATATTAAAGGCCCCATCCACCAGACTGCGAATAAACTCAACCAGGCTGCCAAGCATTACTCCAGCCTGACCAACTGCCAACCCTGGTATCTGGGTAATGGCATAGTGGCGCGTGACGGGGAAAGCAGTGCCAAAGACAATGCCCAGCGGCCCCTGTCCTGTGATGGCATTCCCTTGGGAATCTTTGATCGTTGCCCCTTTGGAGTCTTTGCAAGGTGTGTTGCTCAGATCGGCAGTTCTGGCGCCAATAGTGATAGTGCGTATCTGGCCCTGGGCATTCTGAAGCGTTACCTGCACTGAAACAAAAGCGGCGCCTTTTGGCGCAGCAGCAATAGCATTCTGGACATCCTGCGTGACATCCGTTTCCAGGGTGGTATCTTGCCCATTGATTTTTAAGATTTTATCGTTTGGCTGAATGCCCGCCTTGTCAGCAGGAGAGCCAGCGCAGACCGATTGAATGACCGGGCTATAGCCGCTCTCACCGCCAGCATAGGCGATACCGAGGAGCAAAAATGCCAGGATGACATTCATCGTGACACCCGCCACCAGCACTATCGCTCGCCGCCAGGCTGGCTTAGCGGCAAAGCTGCGCGGATCGTAGACACCGTTCTCGTCGGTTGTCTCGCCGTTCTCTCCCGGCATGCGTACAAATCCGCCTAGCGGAATCCAGTTGAGCGAATAGATGGTTTCGCCGCGTTTGATACCAATGATGCGCGGTGGAAATCCGAAACCAAACTCTTCCACCCGAATGCCGGACCATTTGGCAGTAAGGAAGTGTCCCAACTCGTGGACAAAGACCAGCAAGCCAAAGACTGGAATTGCCGCTAAAAGATACCAACCACTCATTTATTTTGCTCCCAGATCAGCGCCAGGGACTAGCTCTCGGCAGGTTTGCTGCGCCCAGGCACATACATTCAGAATAGCGTCAACATCAGGGTGAGCAATCGGAGTATGCCGTTCCAGAACCTCTTCAATGAGTTCAGCAATCTGTGTGAACATAATTTTCCCATCAAGGAAGAGTGCAACCGCTTCTTCATCGGCTCCCACCAGGGCCGATGGGTAGCTGCCGCCACGCGCTCCTGCTTCGCGGGCCAATCGGAAGCAGGGGAAGCGCTCAGGGTCCAATGCCTCGAAATGCAAGGTGCCAACCTCCGGCCACCGCAGTGGTTGTACCAATCCCATGCCGCTGTTATTCAGGCGATATGGGGCGCTGAGCGCGTCCTGAATGGGCAGGTGCATAGAGGGTAGTCCTGCCTGCATTTTGATAGACCCATCGACAAATTCTACCATCGAATGCACAATGCTTTGTGGGTGGACGACAACCTCGATCTGGTTATAGGGGACGCCAAAGAGCCAGTGCGCCTCTATGACTTCCAGCCCCTTATTCATCAAAGTGGCCGAGTCAATCGTGATCTTTGGCCCCATCCGCCAGGTGGGATGCGCCAGCGCCTCGGCTACTGTGACCTGGCGTTGCTGCTCCAGCGGTTTGTTTCTGAAGGGGCCGCCGGAGGCAGTGAGAATCAGCCTGGCAATATCCTGGGGCGATTCCCCGCGCAGGCATTGCCAGAGGGCGCTGTGTTCGCTATCGACTGGTAGGATGTCAACTCCAGCAGCTTCAGTGCTGGCCGTTACCAGGTGGCCTGCCATTACCAGCGTCTCTTTATTGGCGAGAGCTATCGTTTTGCCTGCGCGAATCGCTGCCAGCGTTGGCTGCAAGCCAATCAGCCCGGAAGTAGCAGCAACCACGATATCGACATCGGTGCAGGTAGCGGCAGCTTTCAACCCCTCAACTCCTCGCAGTGCTTGCGGGAGAAGTTCCCCGGCAAGTGCCGCGCTGGCAGGGGTATCAGGTGTGCAGGCAACAAGCGTTGGGTGGAATTCCCTGACCTGCTCGGCCAGCAGCGCAATATTATTATGGGCGGCCAGCGCAACAACTCTGAAATGTTCGGGAAAGCTGCGCAAGACATCCAGCGTCTGGCGACCAATGGACCCGGTGCTGCCAAGCACAGCAATGCGCCTTGGAAAAGGTATGTTAAGCGATGGCCTGTCGGTCTTTGATTGATGTGCTTGCTGTTGTATTGCCATCCCTGGATTCCTCTGTGGCCTGTGCTTTCTGGCGGCCAGGGTAGCCGATGCGAGCTTCTGCTGGCTGCTCTTTCATCTCAAATTATAGCATAGCGCTATCCGACGATAGCTCTGTCTGGCTGCCATATCGTTGATTCAGGAAAGCATCTGGGGAAGTACCCAGGCGACGTAGAGGTAGACTACAATCACTGCGAAAAGCTGGCTATCAATGCGGTCAAGGACGCCTCCATGACCAGGAATCAAATGGCTGCTGTCCTTGACATGGGTTTGCCGCTTGAGCAGTGACTCCGCCAGGTCGCCAACCTGCCCGGCAATGCTGATGAGAAGGCCCAGGATGATGGCGTGGTAGAGGGGTAAATGTAGAGGCAGGGTGAGGAGGAGGGTGGCAATAACAGCACCGATCACGCCACCAATTACGCCCTCCCATGTTTTGCTGGGACTCACCTGGGTTGCCAGCTTGTGGCGTCCCAGAAATCTTCCGGTGAAGAAGGCAGCAGTATCGAAGACCCAAACCCCTCCCAGAACGACCGCCATCCACCATAAGCCAGTGCTGAAGCCAACCTGAGAACCTCGCAAGAGGAGGAAAAAGCTGAGCGGCCAGCCAATATAGAACGGCACAGCCATTGTCAGTGCCCAGTCAACCAGCGACCCTTCCAGCGTTTTGCGCACGACCAGCAGCCAGGTGAATGTCAAGAGCAGCAGAATGCTAATCCCGCCCTCGATCAAAGGCAAGCGCCATGAGGGAAGGATAGCCGCAAGCAGGAAATCCAGGCTCAGCGCCAGGCTCAGGAGGCTTAATGGGCGTCTGCGGTCGCCGGCGAGCATGCGATGTATCTCATAGGATGCCGACACGACCAATCCGGCAAGGCCCACAAAAAGTGCCCAGCCACCAAACCAGAGGAATGCCAGGACAATGGGGATGCCAACCAGGGCCGTCAGGACTCGCAGCAGCAACGAACGCATCCATTGGCGGTTGGCAGCGTTTGGGTCGGGAGTTGCCACCGGCGGAGGGGGGGCTGACTGCTGCATCGCTTTTTCCTTTAGCTTGGGAGTGTGCCGTAATGATGGACGCTGCTTAGCGAATGCTGGCGCTCGACTGCCCTAAGATTGCTGGCTGCTGTTCCTCGGCGGGCATGACTTTGCCGAAGCGCCGCTGGCGCTGGCTGTACGCATTGAGCGCGTCGAGGAAATCTTCACGGGTAAAATCGGGCCAGAGGGTTTCGGTTGCGTAATACTCACTATAAGCCGCTTGCCAGATCAAGAAATTACTCAAGCGCATCTCACTGGCAGTGCGGATCACCAGATCAGGGTCGGGCAAATCTTTGGTATAGAGGTACCGGCTGATGACCTCTTCGGTAATCATTTCTGGTCTGAGTCCATCGGCCACAATCTGCCGCACGGCATCGACTAACTCAGCCCGCCCACCATAGTTAAAGCAAACGTTGAAGGCCAGCTTGGTATTGTGTTTGGTAACTTCGACAGAATGCTGAATGGCTTCTTGAAGGTCGCGCGAAAGGCCCTCCAATCGGCCAATATGGCGCAGGCGCACGCCGTTGCGGTTGAGCCGATCCACATCAGACTGGATAACCTCCCAAAAGAGACGGAGCAATCCATTGACTTCATCTTGAGGGCGGTCCCAGTTTTCCGTCGAGAAGGCATAAACGCTCAGCATCGGCACATGCTCATCGGTAGCACATTCCACTACGCGGCGCACGGCTTCTACCCCGGCTTTATGGCCGAATGAGCGCGGCAGATGTCGTCTGGTGGCCCAACGCCCATTGCCATCCATGATGATAGCAACGTGGCGGGGAGTCACCAGCCGTTGGGTTGAGGTTGCCTGCTCTTTATCTGGCTGTTTCGTTGCCCCGTTGCGAGGGCTAAGAAGATCAAAGAGTCTCGAGAATCCCGATGCCATGTGTGTACAACCATCCTTCGGCCTGTGCTCTGTGCCTGATTACCTTCTGGATAGCCTGCTAGACTTCCATGATTTCAGACTCTTTTGCGTGGCCGACCTTCTCCATTTCGTCAATGTATCGATCAGTGAGCTTCTGGAGGCGTTCGATGTTCCGCTTCAGCTCATCTTCAGAGATTTCTTTGCGTTTCTCCTGCTCGCGCAGGCGATCATGGCAATCGCGCCGACAGTTGCGCACAGCGACCTTGCCTTCGTCCACCTTTTTGTGCAGGATTTTCACCATATCTCGGCGACGTTCCTCCGTTAATGGGGGAATGGTCAGGCGGATTACCTGCCCGTCGTTGTTGGGATTCAGTCCCAGATCGGATTTCAAGATCGCCTTTTCAATATCGCCCAGCATTTTGCGCTCCCAAGGTTGGATGGTCAGCGTGCGAGGATCGGTGGCGTGAATGCTGGCAATTTGATTCAGGGGTGTTGGAGTTCCGTAATAGTCAACCTTCAGCCCCTCAACCAGAGCGGGACTCGCGCGGCCTGTGCGTACCGTTGCAAGCTCCCGCTGAAGCGCTTCAACGGCCATCTTCATTCGGTGTTCAACATCGCTGAAAAGATCTGTGGGCATAAATGCTGCTCCTTCTGGAAAGAGCGAACAGGAAGGGCACGCCTCCTTTGGCTCGCTCGTCGTACAGATCTCTTGCCGTTATGTTCGCAAGGTTTTTAGACAGTCAACATCCTGATTTACCACTGGATCGACGATTCAGGATCACAGACCAGCGTTCCACGATGTTCGCCTTTGATAATCGCTTCGATGCTGCCCGGCTCATTGAGATCAAAGACAATAATGGGTAAATGGTTGTCTTTGCACAGCGAGATAGCGGTGCTATCCATCACCTGAACCCCCATATTCAGTGCCTGCATATAACTCAGCGTGGTGAAGCGTCGGGCCGCAGGATTATGCAGAGGGTCCATATCATAGACGCCATCAACTTTTGTCGCTTTTAAGAGTATCTGACAATTCAATTCCACTGCTCGCAGAGCGGCAGCAGTATCTGTTGTGAAATAGGGATTGCCCGTGCCAGCGGCCAGGATAACGACACGGCCCTTTTCAAGATGCCGCGTGGCGCGTCGCCGAATGAATGGTTCAGCGACCGATGGCATCTCAATACCTGTCTGCACCCGTGTGATCAGCCCGATCTGCTCCAGAGCGTCTTGCAGTGCCAGGGCATTAATAACGGTGGCAAGCATCCCCATGTAGTCTGCGGTAGCACGGTCCATACCACCATGGGCGGCAGTTTGGCCGCGCCAGATGTTGCCCCCACCGACAACAATAGCAATCTCCACGCCCAGCGCCTGGACTCGCTGGACCTCGCTGGCAATGCGCTGCACGACGGCTGGTGCAATGCCGTAGCCTTGATCGCCCATCAGCGCCTCTCCGCTGAGCTTCAGCAGAATACGCTGAAAGATGGATTGTTTCTCGGCCATAGTTCCTCCGCAGAAGCAAGAGCGGGACGCCGTTCTAGCTCTTCACGTCCCGTTCTTGCTGCGCGTTCATTCACCTAGCTTGAAACGCGCGAAGCGGCGAACGATAATATTTTCGCCGGTCTTGCGAATCAAATCATTCACGAGGTCGGCAACCTTGATCTTCTCGTCCTTGAACCAGGGCTGCGTCATCAACGCCATTGCATCAAGCTCCTTTGGCGTTTTGCCCTCGGCAACCTCGGCAGGAATCTCTTCACGGGTAATGTACTTTGGGTCCAGGGCGGCTACCTGGAGGGCCAGTTCGTTGCCCAGATTGCGGAACTCCTCATTGCGTGAGACAAAATCCGTGCTGCAATTGAGTTCGAGCAGCACGCCCAGGTTTCCAGCAAAATGGGTGTAGGCAGCGATGTATCCCTGGCGTGTTTCGCGCTCCTGCCCGGCAATTTTCTCAGCACGCTTCTTTCCCTGGGCCTCCAGCGCCGCAATGGCAGCGTCAAAGTTCTCGGACTCTTCCAGCGCCTTTTTGCAATCCAATAGACCCGCGCCTGTTACCTCGCGGAGCCGCTGAACATCTTTTACTGTATACTCCATGCTTCCTCGCATTCATCAAGCTGCGCCACACGCCAACTCATGAGGGGGTTGTGTGGGCGCTCTGAACATGAAACGATGTGAGGTGGATAAAAGTATCATGCCTCACATGACATCGCAACCAGGCAGCAAGCATATCCACAAAGAGAGGGTGGCCCACGTCAGCCTGGAGATAGGACGAAGGGCACACCCTGCTGAACGCTCCGACAGCTAATGGGCCTCCTCTGAAACCAACTCTGGCTCTTGGGGGGTGGTTGCGGATGTGCCAGCGTCCACGTCTTCCAAAAGCCCTGGCACGGCTTCCACTTCCTCGCCTGGTTCCTGATCTTTTTGCTGGCTTTCAAGCTCGCGGCGACCTTCCAGCGCAGCGTCGGCGATCTTGGTGCAAAGCAGGCGCACCGCGCGGATGGCATCATCATTGGCCGGGATGGGAAAATCCATCTCGTCAGGATCGCAGTTGGTGTCGGCCAGGGCGATCACCGGAATCTCCAGGCGCCGGGCTTCAAGCACGGCGGTGTGCTCTTTGCGAGTGTCAACAACAAAGATCGCTCCTGGAAGACGCCGCATGTCTTTGATACCGCCCAGCGTTCGCTCCAGGCGGGCCATCTGCTCTTCGAGGTGCTGTGCCTCTTTCTTGGGCAAGCGCTCGAATTCGCCGCGCTCTTTGCGGGCCTGCAAGTCTTTGAGGTAACGGATGCGTGATTGAATGGTCTGGAAATTGGTGAGCATGCCACCGAGCCAGCGCTGGTTGGCGTAGAACATGCCACAACGCTTGGCTTCCTGCTCAACGGCCTCTTGCGCCTGCTTTTTGGTGCCAACGAAGAGGATGCTTTCCCCTTGTGCGGTAAGCTCTCTTACAAACCGATAGGCTTCATTCAGGCGGCTCACGGTCTGCTGAAGGTCGATGATGTGGATGCCATTGCGCTCAGCAAAGATGAAGGGTTTCATCTTTGGATTCCAGCGACGTGTCTGATGCCCAAAATGGACGCCAGCTTCCAGAAGCTGCTTCATAGAAACGATGTTTGCCAACGACGGGCCTCCTTAGTAAACCTCCACTCCCTGTTTCCCGTTGGGAAGTCCCTCTGGTCGCTTCTTGCCGAGTAGACATGGCTCTCCAGCCGCTCTTCTCGTTACCTGGAACGCCTGCCTATCGGCAGAGGCAGGCCGAATGCTCAGCGGTCAGGAACCCGATGGTTAGGGAGCGTGCGTAATAAGCGGGGGCGTTGCCCCCGTTCCCTGAAGTATAGCACAGGGCCATCTGGCCTGCAACTTTGCGGTAGCAGAAGAGCAAAGAGTTTCTGGCAGGTGACAGCGTGTGGCATTGTCGTGGAAATGGTTCTTAAAGGGTTCAGTTGGGCGGACGAGCGGATGCGCGTTCCCAGAGTGCTGTTATTTCTGGCAGCAGGTTGGGTCTGGACCAGACCACAAGACGTCTCGCGTCGGACGACTGGAAAACTGCTGTATCTTGGTGTGCGGGGAGGGCTTCTAGCGGGATGAAGACTTCAAACAAGAGTGGATAATATTCCTCTTTCTGTCTGATATGCAGTGGGGGGTCTTTAGGCATTGGTGCTGCCTGCTGGCTAATGCACTCAATGTCTATCTGGCTGGCGCCGTTCGTGTCAAAGGTAATAAGATCATCATAGCGGGGACACTGGTTAAACTCCAGGGTTGTGTCGCTCGTATGGTCAAAGCTGATGGTATAACGGATGGCACGCAAATCACTCTGAAAATGCTCCCAGAGCAAGAGGCAGAAAAGCGCTGCCTGCTCTTTGGGGTGAGGCGCTTCAGCGGGGCATGCTTCACTCGCCAGAGGGACTTCAAAGCGCTCAACCCCGGTGACATATGGGTTGCGCAACACAGCAACACCTCCCACAAAACGAGCCGACAAAGAGAGCGTAACTCCACTACGTCAATAACGCTAGAAGATCAGAAGGGGCGGGTAAGCGCCCCTATCGGATATGTGTTACATCAAGACGAGCGTTTGCAGCATCGGCATAAAGACCGTCTGGTTAGGGCCGTTATAGTTATTGAGTGGCGCGACTTCACGCACTTCAAAGAATAGATTGTTATGCACGGTGATGTACAGCAGGATTTGCTGGCTGATCCCAGAAGTCAATGTGACGATCCCTGTACGCATGATCCAGGTGGTCCCTGCAAACGTGTCCGTACCGGGGGCTGGGGTAGCGATTCCCGCGCTTGCGGCCTCCTGATCGGCAAATTGATTCTCAAGTTGATTCTCTTGATCCTTCGTGAGATTGGGTGGCGTGGGCGTGTATGTGACCCACAGTTCGGCAGTATCGGTGGCATCAGTGAAGCGCACACCACTCGCGTGATTCGTCGGCTTCTTGATTGTCCAGACAGTGGGATATTGAATGCTGAAGTGGTGGCCGGGATCAGTATATGGCGTCAGCGCCGAAGGTTCTTGTGGTCCTGCGCCTAGCGCTGCATAGAGGCCAAACCCCGCCAGCACAAAGACCAGCAGCAATCCAACCGTGATGGCGATGCCCAGCGGCAGGCGGCGCCGCTTCACGCGCCTGGGCTGAGAAAATGCGCCCGGCACCGGGCCTCGCGCGGCTGATCGGATAGGGCGCTCTAGCGAAGCTGCAGGAACTTCATCTTGCACTTCAAGCAAGGCTCTGGCCGGGTTGGTTCGTCGGCCCTGGGGCGTCGAAGAAAGGTGATCTCTGGGATGGTTTAGCCTGATCTCAGCGTGAGCATATTCTGCCGACCACTGATGAGGTCGTTGCTCCCTCGGTGTGCTGGCCTCAGAAGTCGCTGGGCCGACCTCCCAGGCATCGGAAGTATCCTCCAGATGCTCCTCTGCCAGTGGGCGTTCTTCGGGCCATATTGAAGGTTGAGGCTGTGAGGCCCTTACTGTCTGGCCTTGCTGGTATCTTCCCATCGGCTGATCGCGCACAGGGGTGAATGGCTCTTCCCACGTGAGGTAGCTGGCAGTCTGGGGTGAAGGCTGGTCTCTTATTGGCGCTGCCTCCCCTGGCAGGGCGACTGCCGGGGTTTTCAGCGTATTTGCGTCAGCGTAGCGCTCACGCTTCATTCGCTCGTCAGCAGTCTCGTCAGGCAATGCTGATGGCTCTGGCTCACGTTGAGTCGCATTGCTGCTATCAGGTTCGCCAGGGAGCAGGGCGATAGGTTTAAACAGTTGGGCGGGTTGGGGAGCCGGTTCAATGGTGGGAATTCCAGTGCTATCTGATTGAACATCGGTGGCGGCTGGCTCTATTGGGGCGCCACACAGATGGCAAAATTTGGCAGTTTCCCGCCGCTGCACGGTTCCGCAGCGGGTGCAGATCATAGACTTGTTCCTGCCTTTCTATCCGTGCGAACAACTCCAGGTATCAATTGCTATCAGTGTGACGATTAGCCCGTAGGGCCAGTAACCAGAGCGTACCATCTTATAGCCCAGTTTGCTGTGAAGTGGGTCACAGGTTTGTTTTATCAGCGCGGATATGCCCCCTTAATCTACGCCATGTTCTGCCAGATACGTTCGCCAGGAAAGCGGCGCAAATCCGAAATCGCGCTCCACAGCGTTGATAGCAGTTGTTTGCTCAAACGTGAAGAGCGTCAGTGCAGCGGTTGTGATGGGTGGCCTGGGCAACACTGCCTGCATCATCGCTGCTCCCAGCGTGGCAAAGGGCGTCGGCACAGGCGCTTTCAGCCGCTTCTTGCCGAGCGCGTTTGCCAGCAGGTCTAGAATCTCACCATAGGTGAACTGTTCGGGACCACCCACGACGTAGGTTTTACCGTTCCGGCTCTCTTCACGTACCTGCTTTATCAGACAGGCAGCAACATCCTCTACCCAGATGGGCTGGAACCTGCGCTTGCTGGTCCCAATCACAGGCACAACAGGGGCCATGCGGATCAAATCCGCGAGACCCTTGAAGAAGGCAGCGTGTTCGCCAAATTGGATGGAAGGTTGCAGAATTGACCAGGCCAGGCCGCTCTCTTTAGCGGCTTGTTCGGCCAGATACCGTCCCTGCATATAACTGCCCGGTTTATCAGGGCGGGTACCTAGCCCGCTTACTACCACGATTTTCTTTACTCCAGCGCGTTTGGCAGCCGCCACCACGTTTCTGGTGCCCTCGACGTTGACGCCGTAGTAGCTGGCGCCGGGGCGCTCTTTGATGTCAGCAGTGATAAAAGCACTGTGTACAACTGTCTCGACACCCTGCATGGCCGCTTCTAACGTGGCTGGCCTGGTGGTATCGCCAGGAGCAAGTTCTACCTGAGCGATTGGCAGCGTTTGCCCGGCTTTCTCCTGGCTGCGTACAAGGCAGCGGGGCCGCTCGCCCTCGGCAACAAGACGCTTTGCCAGGTGGCGTCCCACAAATCCTGTTGATCCAGTAATCAGGATCACGATGGCCTCCCGGTGTGATGGTGCTGGTGAAAGTATCTGATAAAACCGACAACAGCTTAAAGACTCGATCAAGGTTCTGCAATGATGGTACATCCAGCCCGGCCTGAAGATGCAATAGCGTATCTCATCAGGTAGGCGGTTGCTCATCTGCTTTGGTAGTGAAAGAGGCTCGTTTATTCCAACCGCGCGGAGAAGCTGCGCCAGACCTGAATGAGTCCAGCAGTGGTATCAATGAACGCAATGCCAACCAGGCGACGCCGTTTTCCATCGCTGGCTCGTGAGTAGCTGAAAGACCATTCGGCGGCGGCTTCACCATCGCCAATGAGGATGCGGCTAAACGTGAATTCCACCGCATAATGGCTGGCGAAAAATGCTCTAAAAAATCTCGCAATAGCCGGACGCCCACGAAGCTCGTGTGCTGGTGGCTCGGAATAGAAAGCGTTCTCACTGAACAGTTCAGCCGCGCCCTGGGCATCTTGTTTTCGCCAGCGGTCGCTCAATTGGTCTAATAGATACTTGACTTCATCAGCGGACATCAAATAACCCCTCGCGCTCAGCTTGCGTTGCAAATTCCTGACCAGTTCTGATGATCTCTAAAATCTTCTTACGTCCCTTGGGTGATCCGATGAAAACCGAGCCAACCAGGCGATTGCCTTTGAAGAAGAACTTGCGGTAGTTGCGCTCGCCACGTTCGCCGGTCTCTATGCGGCTGATGGAAGTCAGGTCGGGATTGGTGGCTTCAGCGGTTCCCATGACCGCGATATTCGTATCGAAGAGCGGGCTGGTATAGGTGGGTACGTCGATATAGGGTTCATGGCCGCCAGCCATATTGATAGCTGCGATGCGCCCGTGCCCCTGCGCGTTATCCCAGGTGCCCATTGTGTGCCAGCGATCAATGATGGGGTCATAAAACTCGGCCACATCGCCAGCGGCGTAGACGCCGGGCACATTGGTCTCCATGTATTCGTTCACGATGACGCCTGACTTACACTCCACCGGCGTCCGTTGCAGGAGACCTGTGCTGAGGGTGATGCCTAGTCCGACACCAATGACATCAGCATCGTAGGATTTCCCGCTGGTCGTAATCACTCGTTTTGGGACGCCGCTTTCAGCAACGACTTCGCGGATTTCTTCGCCATGCACCACATCAACCCCGTGACTGCGGGCGATGTCATCCACCAGCGCGCCCCCCTCTTCGTCCAGGGTTGCGCGCAGCCAACGCGGGCCACGAATGAGCCAGGTGACATGCAGCTTACGCACATTGAAGCCTTCGGTCATTTCATAGCCAATGAAGCTGCCACCAGTCGTGACGGCGCTTTTGGATTCCAGGGCGCGCTCGATAATTGCTTTGGTGTCATCCAGGGTCACGAAATTGAAGATGAACCGTGTCCCCTCCACACCAGGAACGCGCAGCGGGTTGGCGCGCCCGCCGGTGGCGACTAGCAGTGCTGTGTAGGGCAAGATACGATCATCATGAAGCGTGACGGTGTGTCCCTCGGTATCAATGGCGGTAGCGGTGGTTTCAGTCAGCAGTGTGATCCCCTGTTGCTCGTGCCACTCGCGATTGCGAATCATGACTTTCTGCTCGGTTAAGACTCCCTGGAGAAAGCGCGGCAGAGAGACGCGGTTATACAAAGGATAGGGTTCGTCGGTGATCAGGTAGATTGAGCAATTGGGGTCGTTCTTGCGCAGTGTCTGGGCGGCAGTGGTGCCTGCAATCCCGTTGCCGATAATAACATACTGTTTCTGTTCCAGCGCAGCCAAATTTGACTCCTTATGGTCCGCGAAGGCGCCCTTTGGGCAGCAGATGATCGTCGCTGATATGACAAATGAGGTGCTTGCCCGGAGGCTTCGCAGTAGTCTCTGGGAAAAAAAGCGTGTACAGAATATCTCGCGCTGTAATGTAGCACATCGCCGCCTCCGACTGCTACTGTGGCAGAGAAATCGACCGGCTTAGGGAGTGGGATTCAGCCGCTGACGCAGCACACCTTTTACGATGATAAGCACCAGGAAGGAAATGGCTAAAAGGATTACGGAGAGGGTGAGGGCAGCATTGAAATCGGTTTCAAAGCCAATATAGATGGCGAGGGGCATGGTCTGAGTGATGCCGGGAAAGTTGCCGGCAAAAAGGATCGTGGCACCAAACTCGCCCAGCGCGCGCGCCCAGGTCATCACGGCACCACTGAAGAGGATGTTCCACGACAGGGGCAGGGTAATGCGCAGAAATACCCCAAATGCCCCGGCACCATCAACGGATGCTGCCTGTTCGACTTCTCGGTCTACGCTGCTGAAGGCCGTGATGGCGGTCTTTACATAGAACGGCCCAGCCACAAAGATTTGAGCCAGGATGACGGCTGATGTGGAGAAAGCAAGGTCGATGTTGGCGTTGTCGAGGAATGGCCCCAGTAGTCCGCGTCGCCCAAAAGCTACCAATAGGGCAATTCCGGCGACTGCGGGAGGGAGGACCATCGGCAGGTCGATGAGGGTATCAACCAGAATCCGCCCAGGGAAGCGCCGCCGGGCGATCAGATAGGCAATCGGTGTTCCAGCAGCTATCGTCGTAGCAGTTGCGTAGAGGGTGGTCGTCAAGCTCAACTGGATGGCTTGCGCGACGGTTTGGTCACCCAGGCTGTTTAGGAGGTCGGAGAGCGGGACACGCAGCACCAGGGCCACCAGCGGCAGCAAAAAGAACGCCAGCAAGGGCAGACTTGCCAGGACCAGCGGAATCTGGCGGCCCAGCGCCCACAAGCGCGCCTGGGTAAACCTGAATGCAAGAACTTGCTGTGGCGCGCGTGGCGCGCCTGCTTCTACCTGAGAATCGAACTGCACTGGTGTCCTCGCTTTTTCATTCATCGCGTTTAACAGTGTAGGAGAGAGCTGCGCTGGTGTCAAACAGAACGGCCTGGCACAGGCCACCCTATGCCAGGCCATTCTTATCTTGTCAGGCGGATTGTCGGTAGCTTGTCTCTGCAAGGGAAGAGTCGATAAAGCTGGTGGAACCATTGGCCGCGATAAACCCGAAGCTGGTGAGAATCTGCTGACCATCCGACGACAGGATATAGTTTACAAATTGCTGTGCGGTTGCCGCGTTCTTCGATCCCTTGATGGGCGCAATGTAGTAGTCGGCAACTGTTTGGAGGTTGGCGGGAATCATGATCTCTCCCAGTTGGTTGGCGTTTGCCAGTGCGTCGGTGGTATAGACGATGCCAGCATCAGCCTCTCCCAGGCTTACTTTGCTGACCACCGTTTCGACATCTGTTTCGTAAGAGACAACATTCTTGAGGACGTTGGCTTTGTAATCGGCACCAAAGCTGGGGTCGGCACTGGCTTTGCCCAGGAAGTCAACAGCATACTGACCAGCAGGCACGGATGAGGCAGCCAGCACGATCTTGAGGCCAGGCTTTGCCAGGTCTTGCAACTGGGCGATCCCCGCAGGGTTGCTCTTGGGGAAGATTACGACCAGCAGGTTATGGACGAAGACTTTGTTGCTGGAGGCATCAACTGCTCCGCTCTGAATGACCACATTCATCTGGGTCAGGTTGGCTGAAGCGAAGACATCGGCGGGAGCGCCTTGATTGATCTGGGTGGCGAGCGTCTGGGAGCCAGCGAAATTATAAGTGATGGTGACATTCGGGTGAGCCTGCTGGAACTTTGTTTTCACCTGGTTGAAGGCGTTCGTCAGCGAGGCAGCAGCGAAGACATTAAGGGTGACCGGAGGGGCAGATGTCGCTGTGGCGCTGGTGCCAGTGGAGCTGCTGCCACAGGCGCTCAAAACACCTATCAGGAGCAAAAGAAACGCAAAGATGGCAAGCCTGTGGATGCTGGGAAGACGTTGCATAGAACCTGATTCCCCTTTCTACATACTGGCAAGCTGCATTGGAACTGGGCAGGGCTTGTGAGGATGCGCTGTTGATTACCTATGCCCTGCATTGTGCAGTTTCTCACTGACTGGATATTCATTGAATGAATATCCAGTCAGTGACTGTATTGTAGAGAAGCAAAGAGATTCTGTCAAGGGGTGATTGAAAAGTCGAAAAATCGCTCGTCTGGTAGCCAATTGCCCTTATCAGCGGCTTTGCCTCTCTGGTGTGGGTGCAGATGGGGATGGGATCAAGCCGAGGCGGGCAAAGGCGGTATCAATATAGTGGAGATAGAAGCTGGTATCGGTCAGCCGTTCCAGTTCTTCGGCTGAAAGATGGGCGCGAATATCAGGATCGGCCTGAAGCAGCGTCAGGAATTGAACTGTGTCGTCTTCGCCACGCCAGATGCGCTGGGCGTTACGCTGCACCAGTTTGTAGGCGTTTTGGCGAGGCATGCCTTTCTCAACCAGGGCAAGCATGACGCGCTGCGAGAAAATCAGGCCGCGTGTGCTTTCCAGATTGAAGCGCATGCGAGCCGTATCAACATCGAGATGTGCAACGACATCGCTAAAAAGCGTGAGTATGTAGTGAAGGAGGGTGCTGCTATCAGGGATAATTAGCCGCTCGGCTGATGAATGGCTGATGTCGCGCTCGTGCCAGAGGGCGACATTTTCCATCGCGGTAAGCGCGTGGCCGCGAATCACGCGCGCCAGTCCACAGATGCGTTCGCATTTTTCGGGGTTGCGCTTGTGGGGCATGGCCGAGGAGCCTTGCTGCTCAGCGCCAAACGGCTCGAATACCTCGCTGACCTCGGTACGCTGGAGATGCCGAATTTCCTGGGCCATCTTTTCCAGCGAACTGGCAACAAGGGCAAATGTGGTGAGTAGGTGGGCATGACGGTCGCGCTGAATGATCTGGCTGGAGACTGGATCAACAGCCAGCCCTAATTGGCCGCAGACATATTCTTCAATGGCAGGTGGAACGGTTGCGTGTGTGCCTACGGCGCCGGAGATCGCGCCGACGGCGATTTGTGTCAGCGCCTCATGCAATCGTTGGCGTGCGCGGCGTAGCTCAGCGACCCAAAGGGCCAATTTGAGGCCAAAGGTCATTGGCTCGGCATGGATGCCATGCGTTCGCCCAACCATCAGGGTGTCTTTATAAGAGAGGGCAGCTCGTTCTGTTACCGAGATGAGCTGCTCCAGTGCTGCGATGAGGACTGCCCCGGCCTCCTTGATCTGGACAGCAAGGCTAGTATCCAGTATATCTGATGATGTCAGTCCCAGGTGAAGAAGCCGTCCCTCTGGACCAAGCTGCTCCTGGATAGAGCGCAAAAAGGAGATAACGTCGTGGTGGGCCTCCCGCTCGATGGCTTGCATACGGTCCAGATTATAACTGGCCTGGCGCAGCTTCTCCAAATCCTGGGCAGAGATGACGCCCTCGCGCGCCCAACCTTCGCAAACCAGCAGTTCCACTCTGAGCCAGATGTCTAACTTATGTGCTTCTGACCAGATGCGGCTCATTTGTGGAGTGTTGTAGCGTTCGATCATGAGGTTATCCCCTCTGGCAAGCGACACGCGTGAAACGGGGCAAGAGTCTCAACCTCTGTATCGGCAATCTGGGTGTTCACTCTTGCCCAGGGTAATGAATCGCTAATGAACGAGAACTGCTGCCAACCCCTGAGCGCCAATCTGTGCCTGGGTCAGCAGGAACTGGGTCAGGATCGTGACGACGATGATGCCTACACTGGAGACAGCTAGCGCAGTATTGAGGGCTGGTGTGCTGCTGATGTGCCCCTCTTTGAGGGGTGGCTTTACGAACATGGCGTAGACGAGATAACCGTAGTACCCCATCGAGACCAGACTATTGAGGACGCCGATCACCACCAGCCAGGTCAGTCCTTGCTGCCAGGCAGCAGCAAAGAGAAAGACTTTGGCGATGAAGCCTGCCATTGGTGGCACGCCCGCGAGCGAGAGCAGACAGAGCGACGTGCCCACTGCAAGCCAGGCGTTTCTTGAGCGCAGGCCGTTGAAGTCGCGGATGTTATCAGTGCCCAGCGCGTGGCTCATAGCAACAATGCCAGCGAATGCTCCCAGGTTGGTCAGCACATAGACAAAGAGGAAGAAGAGCGCGCTGCCATTTCCTGCCTGATTGTTTGAGCCGACGCTGGCAGCGAACCCAACAAGAATATACCCTGCCTGGCCGATGCTGGAATACGCCATCATGCGTTTAATGTTCGATTGCACGATGGCAACGAAGTTACCCAGAGTCATGGTCAGGATAGCTATGACTGAGATCAACATCACGACGGTCTGACCGTTCGATGGCCCAAGATTCGCGCCAATGAAGACGCGAATCAGGGCGGCAACACCAGCAGCTTTGGAGCCAACGGAGAAGAAGGCTGTTGCCGGTGTTGGTGCGCCTTCGTAGATGTCAGGTGCCCAGGTATGGAAAGGAACTGCCGAGATTTTGAAGCCGAATCCGGCCAGGATGAAAATATCGGCCAGCAGCAGAAGGATGTTGCCATTGGCAAAGCCGCTCTTGACTGTCGCCTGGGCAATTTCGTGCAGGTTGGTTGTGCCGGTCAGGCCATAGAGCAAGGCGATGCCATAGAGCAGGATAGCCGAAGACATGGCTCCCAGCAGAACATACTTGACCGCCGCTTCAGCCGAGCGATCATCGCCCCGCAGCAGCCCGGCCATCAGATAGAGCGGGATGCTGGTGAGTTCCAGAGAGATATAGAGGGAAATCAGCTCGGTCGTGCTTGCCATGAACATCATGCCAGTGACGGAAAGAAGTAAGAGTGCATAGAATTCGCCAATGGAGCGCACGTATTTATTCACGTAGTCGTAAGAGATCAAGATCATTACGGCGCCAATGAGCAGGAAGAGCAAGTCAAAGAAGATGCTGTATTGATCGACCCTCAGCATATTGAAGAAGGCTTGATTGTGCGCTGGCGGGTTCGCTGCCAGCGCAAACGTGAAGGCAGTGGGAATCGCCAGACCCAGCAGCGCCGTCAGCACCACCATGATCTTGCGCTTCACAAACAAATCAAGGAAGATGACGAATAACGCCAGAAGTGTGAGGCTCAACTCTGGCGACAGCAGCCAGATGTCGTTACTTGCAATCACAATGCGACTCCCCTAGTGAACTGCAACCGCCAGAGTATGGATTATCGGGACGACGCTCGGCTGAATCACGTTCACGATAATCCCTGGGAAGATGCCGAAAAGCAAGATAACCCCCACAAGCGAGACGAGCGGCACCATTTCCAGGGCGCTTGCATCTTTGAGACTGGCCCATTTCATATTCAACGGACCATAGAATGCGCGCTTGAGCATCCACAGGAGGTACCCGGCGGTGAGGACGATGCCAAAGGCGCCCAGGATGGTCCAGGTAGTCCAGATTGGGAAACTTCCCGTAAAGACGAGATACTCAGCGACAAAACCGCTCAGTGCCGGGAGACCCAGCGAGGCGAAACAGGCGATGGAAAACATAACAATCAGTCTGGGCATACGCTGAGCAATGCCGCCGAAGATGTCAATATCGCGTGTGTGGGCTTTTTCATAGAGGACGCCCACGCAGAAGAAAAGCAGGCCAGTGATGCTGCCATGCGTAAACATCTGGAGGGCTGCTCCAGTTAATGCTGCCTGCTTAAAAGCAAGCAAACTTGTATCGCCTGCTGCCCCTGCGGCTGCGGCTACGCCTAGCAGCACATAGCCCATATGACTGACGCTGGAGTAGGCAATCATCCGCTTCATATCGCTCTGAACCATTGAGGTGCCCGCGCCATAGAGAATATTAATGGCCGCCAGCCCCCCAAGCCACCAGGCGAAGTCGTGCGCAGCGGATGGGAAGAAGCCCAGGCAGATGCGAATCAGTCCATATGCGCCCATCTTGAGCAGCACGCCGGCCAGCAGCACGCTGACTGCGGTTGGCGCCTCGGTATGGGCGTCAGGAAGCCAGGTATGGAACGGGAACATCGGGATTTTGACGGCGAAGCCAAAGAAGATCAGCAGGAATGCGAGGAGCTGTGCGCTGATCTGAATCGCTCCCAACGAGAGCGAGCCACCCAGTTGGTGGGTGGTCTGAGAGAGCATCAGCATATTGGCCGTGTAGGTGCCGGTTTGCGCGCCCTGGTCAAAGTAGAGCAGCAGGATGCCCGCCAGCATGATGGAACTGCCGAGCAAGGTATAGAGCAAGAACTTCCACGCGGCGTACTCGCGGCGCAGGCCGCCCCAGACGGCGATCAACAGGAACATGGGGATCAACTCCACTTCCCAAAAGAGGAAGAAGAGGATCAGGTCCAGGGAGGAGAAGACGCCCATTACACCAGTTTCCAGCAGGAGGATGAGCGCCATATAGTCTTTGGTGCGCTTTTCGACATGCCAGGAGCCGATGACCGCCAGGAAGCTGAGCAGACCGTTCAGGATGATCATCGGGAGACTGAGTCCGTCTGCTCCCAGGAAGTAATCGACATTGAATTGAAAATTAGAGCCGACTGTGATATGGATCCACTGGCTAAAGTCTACCCAGCGCAGGCTGTTCACGTCGGCGATACTGGTGTTCTGCCAGTTTGCCCCAAAGTAGAGGGCAAGGGTCAGGAGAAACACCAGCCCGGTAACAACTGCCGCGCCCCACTTTGCCAGGGCGGTGCGCTTGCCCGGCACCAGGAAGAGCGCAAGCGCACCCAGCGCGGGCAGAAAAACGATCAGGGTGAGTAACCCGTGAAATTGTGTTTGCACGACCGTACAGCCCCCTCTGTTATTGGCCTGCTTTGATAGAGATAAAGACAATTATTGCAATAACCAGCGCACCGCCGAAAATGGCGGCGGCATAATTTTGCAGCCGCCCGGTTTCGGTGCGGCGGAAAATGTTCCCACCAGTACGAACCACTACTGCTGTGCCGTTGACAATGCCATCGATCACATAGCGATCAAAGCCCTGCGCTGCATAGGCAAGACCCAGAACGATGTTGCGGATTAGCCAGCCATACAGCTCATCAATGTAATATTTGTTGAGCAAGACCCGATAGATAAAGGCGCCCACCGGGTTTCGCGTGAGGGCATCGGCGCGAATGGACTGCACGCCATACATCAGCCAGGCGATGGCTATACCAAGCAGCGCCGTGCCGATACCAACGTAGGTCAGGCCATCTACGAGCGGATTATCGAAGGCTGGCGTCGAGGCATTGCCGGTCAGGAACGCCGGGAAATTGCCCAAAGCCCAGAAACCTGCCAGAGCGCTGGGAATGGCAAGCGCCACCAACGGACCCCACATCACGAACGGCACCTTATGCGGTGTGTCATCACCGCGATACTCCCCGCCCCAGAAGCCGCCAAACTTGCCACCGCGCCCGCCAAACGTGAGGAACCAGAGGCGGAACATATAGAAGGCAGTCAGTCCAGCCGTAAGCAAGGTGAGGCCATAGAGGATGTAGTTGCCGCCGTGACTCTGGCCGTACTTGAAGGCTTCGCCAATGATCTCGTCTTTGCTGAAGAAGCCGGAAAGCGGCGGAATCCCTGAGATGGAGAGCGTGGCTATCAGGAAGCATCCCGCCGTCCATTTCATATACGGTGCCAGCCCGCCCATCTTGCGCATATCCTGGTTGGCGATGGCGTGAATGACACAGCCAGAACCCAGGAAGAGCAGTGCCTTAAAGAAGGCGTGGGTGAAGAGATGGAAGATGCCAGTAGCATCGGTTGGCCCCACGCCCAGACCCACAAACATGTAGCCAAGCTGGCTGACAGTTGAGTAGGCCAGGACGCGCTTGATGTCGTTCTGTACCAAGCCGATGCTGGCAGCAAACAGTGCGGTGAAGCCGCCGACATAGGCCACCACCTCGAACGCCTGCGGGCCAGCTTGTGCGAAGATCGTGAAGGTTCGCGCGACGAGATAGACGCCGGCGGCCACCATTGTCGCGGCGTGAATTAGGGCGCTGACTGGCGTTGGGCCTTCCATCGCGTCCGGCAGCCAGACGTGCAGCGGGAACTGAGCCGATTTACCAACAGCGCCACAGAAGATCAGGATCATTGCTGCTGTCAGCAGGGCGGTATCGATATGTCCTGCGTTGGCGCTGATAGCGCTGAAAGAAAAGGTGTGGAAGTTGAAGAACAGGATCAGGATGCCGATGAGGAAGCCAAAGTCACCAAAGCGGGTGGTTATAAAGGCTTTGAGTGCGGCTGGTGGCGGATCAGGCCGTTCGTGCCAGAAACCGATCAGCAGATAAGAGCACAGGCCCACCAGTTCCCAGCCGATGTAGATGACCAGGAAGTTATCAGCCAGCACGAGGATCAGCATTGAGACGGTGAAGAGCGAAAGCCAGGCGAAGAAGCGCGAAAAACCTGGATCGCCTTGCATATAGCCTTGAGAATAAATCTGGACCAGCATAGATACCGTCGTGACAACCAACAGCATTACCGCGGTGAGCGGATCAATATGAAAATTGATCGGATATTGGAGTGTGCTGCCGCTGAAAGAGAACCACTCATATAATTGAATGGTTTTGCCCTGTGTCTGGAGGCTGCTGTTCGTCAGGAATTGAATGAAAATGGCGACGGAAATTACCCATGCTGCGATAATGCCAAGAATGCTCACATAGCCACTGATTCTGGCCCAAAAGGGAGTATGGCCGCCATGCTCGCCTGTGCCGTGCGTGCCATGTGCAGCATCTTCGTGCATCGCTGTACTCCCTGGGCCATGCCCGCCATGCACGGCGCGCAGGGTATCAACATCGTGCCCGCCAGCAGGTGCGCCTGGCTGGTCGGTTGGTCCCCGGTTGGCACTTTCGGCCTCTTCATGCGTCAGGCCAGCCGGATGGCCGACATCGGTTGCTCCGGCTGGGATGCTTGCGGCTCTGCTGGCGCGCACGTCCATGACGCGCGTGAAGAAGACGATGACAACAAAACTTGCTAAGGGTAATGCCGGAATAAGCCAGGCATAATCTACCACACCCATACGTAAGGTATCCTCTCGTGAGACGTTTTCAATCCTCTTTGCAGCATAGCGCGTGGCCGGAGGGTACTCACCATTTCATCATGTTGATATTGCTTGTATCAATCGTGTTGCGTTTTCGATAGATGGCGATAATCACTGCCAATGCTACGGCTGCCTCAGCGGCTGCGACGGTGATGATAAAGATAGCGAAAATTTGTCCGGTCAAGCGAGCGGCGTATTGGGTGATCGGGTTGAAATAAGCGAAGGCCACAAACGTGATATTGACCGCGTTAAGCATGATCTCGATGCTCATCAGGACCGCGACAGCGTTGCGCCGGGAAAGTGCGCCAAACAACCCGATGCAGAAAAGGACAGTACCCAAGACTAAAAAGTGGCCCAGGGTGATTGGATAGAACAGCGCGGAAATATTCCCTAAAGCAACTGGTGTCATTTTTCGCCCTCCCTGCTCATGGAGATAGCAATGGCCCCTACAATAGCAACGAGCAACACCAATGAGGCGATTTCAAAAGGGAGAACATAACTATACTCGGTTGGGCTATACAGAAGCTGGCCGATGCGGATGACATTATTCACACCAGGGTTGATTGTTGATGTCGTTGCCCCTGTAGCTAATTGAGACCCAGGATCGAACAGGGCAAAAACGATGCTCCCGCCCAGAAGCGCACAGACGACTGCTGCCGGCCAAAGCTGCTTATTGGATGGGTTACTCTGGCGGGACATGCTCTGCCGTGTCAGCATGATGGCAAACAGAATCAGAATTGTGACGGCCCCAGCATAGATAAGCACCTGGACAATCCCAATAAACTCAGCGTTGAGCAGAATAAAGATGCCGGAAGCGGCGCCGAACACGAGGACTAAAAACAAGGCGGCGTGAACGATGTTGCGGCGCAGAACAACTGCCAGCGCTGAGCCAACCAATAGCGCGGCAATGACCCAGAACGCTATGGTGGCGATTACAGAGAACATTGCATGCCTCCAACGGGCGAGCGGGAAATGGAATGCGGCAATGTAACTTGAACCCTTCTACACTCGCCACAAGCTCGTTTTTTTGAAGTGATGATGTGGGAACACGGTCAGTTGATAACAACTCCGCCGATCAGCATGATCAGCGGAGGAAATCAGGCTTTACGGCTCCTGCCGTCGTAAATTGTACCACGTCCTGTCAAACACGTCCCGTGCCTGGCGGGCGAGCCGATGCTGTTTCAGAGCGGACAGAAGATGTTGGGGGGTTGGTGGCTCTTGCCTTGTAGCGTAGGCCCAGGCAAGCGGGAGACTGCCTGGCATGCTTTATGCCAGTTTCGATTGCATGATTATCAAGGATCGGCATGCGAAGAAAGTACCAGCCCTTCAGGGGATACAGGCGGTGAAGCGTTCAGTGACTCCTCAGCGACTCTCCGAAGGTATTTTCTGGTTTCTCATCGCAACAACGCTTTTATTATCTTTACTGGATGTGCGTCTGAACGCCACAGGCCCAACTTCGCTGGTGGCTGGCTGGGCAGGTGTGTTTGTCATCTATTATGCGCTGCGCTCCTGGCTGATGCGCTCAGACCAGCATCTTCTTCGCTTGTGCGATCAGGGAAACAACCACTGGAGATGGCCGGATGGGTGGCGCCAGGTTCCATTTTCCCTGTTGCTCGATTTGCTCGTGATTACAATTCTGATAATGCTAAGTGGTGGCTGGGCAAGCCCACTGTATCTGCTCTATCTTGGGTGGGTGGTTGCGCTGATCGATGTGCCATCTTCCGTTACCTGTCTCTGGCTTGCCGTATTGGCTGGTGTTGCTTTTATCTTTGGATCGCTTCTGGCGCCATATCAGCCAATTGCTGGACAACACCTGCCCTGGATACGAATATCCTGGATAGGAGAGCGGGTGCTGCTCCTGCTGCTGCTGTCGCTGGGGATAGGAGGGATCAACGCCTCTCTTGAACGTGTCGGGTCTTTATGGGAGGCTGAGCAGCGCCGATGGGATGCACTGCGCCAGGTCGTGTTTGCGCATCTGGCGCACGAGCTTTCGACACCGCTCAGCGCGATCAGTACCAGCACGGCTCTGCTAGCGACATCTGATAGTGAACTTGCCTCTGAGCGCCGACAAGACCTTTTGCATGTTATTGAGCGCAACTGTGCGCGCATGAACTTGCTGATCGACGATTTGCTGGCCCTCTGGCGTGGGCATCGCCAGCAGCTTGATTTTGTACCAGCGCGTCTGCGTTGTTTGGAAGTAGCCGAATCGGTTATACAGATGCTAGGCCCTTTGTTAAAGAGCAAGCGGCAGCGCCTGGTTGTTGTGGCCGAGCCTCCAGATGTTGACGTGTTCGCTGATGTGCGGCGGCTTGAGCAGGTGCTGGTCAACTTGCTGGCGAACGCGCATCACTATGCCCCATCTGGAACCTCTATCACGTTGACGATACGGCGCCAGCAACATGAAGTTCTGTTCGCTGTCCATGACGATGGACCAGGGGTACCTTTGGAAGAACAAAGTCATCTCTTTGATTTGTTTTATCAAGGGCGAGGGGCGAATCATGCGGCTGTTTCGCACGGTGCTGGCATCGGGCTGGCGCTGGCAAAGGCGCTAGTTGCCTTGCAGGGCGGACATATTTGGATAGAGAGCGTGTCTGGAAAGGGAAGTACATTTTACTTTACTCTACCTGCTGCTGACCTGGAATAACGGGACTCATGCGTATTTTGCTGGTTGATGATGAGCCTGATTTGCTTGAAATCACGGCAACGATTTTTCGTTTGCATTGGGCGCAGAGCGATGTCCTCTGCGCCACAGACGGAGAAGAAGGGCTGAGACGCTTCTTTGATGATGAGCCTGACATGATGGTTCTCGATGTGGCGCTGCCACATCTGAGCGGTTTTGATGTGCTGCGCCGGGTTCGTCAGGTGAGCAATATTCCAGTGATCCTGCTAACCGTCAAGGGGGATGAACTGGATAAGGTGCGCGGATTGGAGTTGGGTGCTGACGATTACATCACCAAGCCGTTTAGCCATCTGGAATTGCTGGCGCGCGTGCGCGCTGTGCTGCGCCGTGCCGAGATGATAGCTCCGATTGGTCGTGTGCCCTCGTTTTGCTGTGAGGATTTTCGGATGAATTACGACTCCCGTGAGGTAAGTATTCGCGGCAATACAGTAGACCTTACTCCGACGGAGTATAACCTGCTCTATTTGTTGGTACACAACGCGGGGCGCGTACTCACTCACGAGACGCTGCTCAAGCATGTTTGGGGGGAGGAATACACGAGCGAGTTAGATTACCTGAAGGTCTACATTCGTCGGCTGCGCAACAAGATTGAACCAAATCCAGCCCATCCGTATTATATTCTGACGGAGCGTGGCCTGGGATATAAATTCCGCAGGGCTGCGCATTAGCTGTGGCCCCTTTGCAGTGGAAGCGCCAGAGCTGTACTATTGCCTGGCCTCCCTATTTATGCCAGCTAAAGGCTGCCAGCATTGACCATCATCCCGCCGTCGATAAAGTAGGTTGTGCCTGTCACATAATCAGCAGCATCAGAGGCCAGCCAGACGGCAACTCCAGCCACATCTTCGGGTTTGCCAATGCGCCCCAATGGGATCGCATTGATGAGTGTCTGGACTTTTTGAGGGTCTTCCAGTGTTTTCTTATTGATCGGGGTTGCAATGGCTCCAGGGCCAATGCCAACGACATTGATCTGATATGGGGCTAATTCATCTGCCAGTGTGCGTGTTAACATGCGCAGCCCTCCCTTCGCCGCGCAGTAGGGGGCGTTGCCGGGCATAGGCAGCTCCTCATGAATAGAGGAGATATTGATAATCTTGCCCTTACGTTGTTTAACCATCTGGCGCGCAGCCGCTTGCGCAACAAAAAATGGGCCTTTCAAGTCGATAGCAAGCTGCCTGTCCCATTGTTCCTCGGTCACCTCCAGAAACGGCGTAGGCATTTCGATGCCAGCGTTGTTCACGACAATATCCAGGCGCCCAAAGGCATCCACTGTTTGCTGCACTAATCGCTGAATATCGGCAATGTTGCTGACATTGGCTTGAATAGCAATGGCTCTGCCTTGCCCGATTTCCTGACATAAGCGTTCGGCTGGATCACGGTCTCGAAAATAATCGATAGAGACGTTGGCACCTTCTTGTCCATAGGTGCGTGCAATTGCCTGACCAATGCCGAGTGACCCACCAGTAATGAGGGCAACCTTCCCTTGAAGTTGCATATTTTTGCTCCTTTCTTCGCTAGAGGGCAGGCGAAGGCTCTCAGCCTGAAAGCGTCTGCCCACACTGTTCGTGATGCAATATACGTACCGTTTTTGCCTGGAATCACAACCAATGAAAGAACCTTCATCCGCTCTTTGGCATCGGTTGGCATTTCTTTTTGTTGGGGAGAGATGCCTGCTATTGGGGTGAGGGGGTGACGTTGAAGCAGGGAGTCAGGCAATAAGCACCGGGAGGTGGCTTGTGATATAATGCCGCCGATGCGTATATGGCAGCACGCATTATAAGCTGAGGCGCGTTATTCAGGAGCTGTTTAGTTTGGTAAGGAAGAGGGTCGCGCGCCTGGGGGAACATATATGTCCAAGAAACTCACCAGCACTATTCTCCTCTTTGCAATCAGTGTTGGTTTTTTTGTCTATGGGATTACCAACATTATCCACGCGAATAATCTCGCGGATTATATTATCTACTCGTTATATCTGCTTGTGGCGCTGGTGGCATTTGTCGCAGTATTGCGCTTGCCACGTAAAAGCGAGTGATGAACAGTAGAAGCAGCTCGACATGATATTTCGTCTGAAGGATGGCTCTATGGCTGACGGTGATCTAACAATAGCGTTGGTGGTCCGCCAGGCGACAATAGAGGATATTCCTGCAATAGAAGCCTTAGATCGCGTTAGTGCTTCGCCACTGCGGAATATCCATCGTGATCTCCAGAAGTATTTTGGCTCGCTTGATCCCAGTATGCACGAGCACAACCTGATTTTTTTTGGCTGAAATTGAGGGAATAGCTATCGGTAAGGCTGAATTGGTGCTGGCGCCTGCTTCGCAGCCTTCTTCTCAAGTGGGGTATATCAGGCGGGTAGTGATTCATCCTGACTACCGTAGACATGGCGTTGCGCGCCGTTTGATGCAAGCACTGATAGCCTTTGCCCGCGAGCAGAATCTTAGCTTCCTCGATCTTCATGTATTTGAGCAGAACCTTCCTGCTATTCGCCTGTACAAGTCCTTGGGGTTCAAAGAAGAACACCGCGAGATCTATTATCGTTTGCCTCTCAAGGATGAAGCTTAAGATTAGGAGTGATGCAGCCATGCCAGGTGATCTGATGTCCCTTACTTCCGAGCGAACACTCGAGGGACCTTCGTTTTCGGTTGCGCGTGGGGAGGGTTTTCCTGTGCGGCGTCTGCGGCGTCTGCGCCGCACAGGGGGCCTGCGGCGCATGGTCCGCGAGACCAGACTTTCTGTCGATCAACTGATTTACCCGTTGTTTATTGCCGAGACAGTGAGCCAGCCACAGGAAATCGGCTCCATGCCGGGGCAGTATCAATGGCCGGTAGAGGGTATAGAGCAGGCGATTGAGCCGGTTGTCCAGTTGGGCATTCCGGCAGTCTTACTTTTCGGTATTCCAGCAGAGAAGGATGAGGTTGGCTCGCAAGCTTACCATCCAGCAGGTGTAATCCAGCGGGCCATCCGCAGGATCAAGGCTCTGGCACCAGACTTGGTAGTGATTACCGATGTGTGCTTCTGCGAGTATACCAGTCATGGGCACTGTGGGGTAGTCGTGAATGGCGAAGTGCAAAACGATGCGACACTGCGTTTGCTGGCGCGGGAGGCGCTCTCGCATGCAGAGGCTGGCGCTGATATGGTAGCTCCGTCGGATATGATGGATGGTCGAGTGGGCGCGATTCGGGCTGTTCTGGATGAGAATGGATTCAGCCAGGTGCCGGTTATGGCCTATTCAGCCAAATATGCGTCCGGTTTCTATGGACCGTTCCGTGAGGCGGCAGAATCTGCCCCCCAGTTTGGCGACCGGCGCGCCTATCAAATGGACCCACCCAATGCACGCGAGGCGTTGCGCGAGATTGAGCTGGATGTGATGGAAGGCGCTGATCTCATTATGGTGAAGCCCGCGCTGGCCTATCTTGATGTGTTAGCACGGGCGCGAGCGCAGTTTGACCTGCCATTAGTGGCCTATAACGTAAGCGGTGAGTATGCAATGGTGAAGGCTGCTGCGCGTAATGGCTGGATTGATGAACGGCGGATTACACTGGAGATACTGACGGGTATTCATAGGGCGGGCGCCGATATTATCATCACGTATCACGCGAAAGATGTGGCAGCCTGGCTCAAAGAGGCTTAACACCGCTCTCCAGGTGTAACTGGTAACTGCCGATTTCTATCTGACATGACCATCCCTGAGAGACAGCCCTCGCAGCGCAGAAGGATGAAGCTGAGGCTTCAGTTGCTCGTGGGCATCGGACATAACCACCTGCCAATAGGCGGCAATCACGCCGATGCCCATGTTTTTGCAGCGCAAGTCAGCCTGGTTCCGTATATAGACTCGCTTATCCCCACTGCTGCCTCAGTTTGGGCAGAATTTCTTTAGCGTAGAGGTGGATGAAACGAGATTGATCGTCTCCTGGCGCGTGGAAAATGAGATGGGTAAAGCCCAATTCGAGGTAAGGGCGGATTTGCTGGATGTGTTCCTCTGGGTCATTGGAGACGAGCCAACGGCGATGAGCTTGATCGGCGACGGCAGCAGCTTTGCGTTCCATCTCGCGAGGATCGTCGATGTCGACTTTTTCCTCGGCGGAGAGGGCCAGAGCAGCCCAGATGCGTGTATCAGCCAACGCGCGTTCACGATCAGTATCAAAAGAGACTTTGACCTCAATAGTACGCTCAATCAGCGATGGGTCGCGGCCCGCAGCCTTTGCCCCTTCATCAAGAGCTGGCAGAAGTTGATCGCGGTAGAGGGCATCTCCCTTTCCAGATGTGCAAATAAATCCATCAGCCAGTCGCCCCGCTAGTTTCGCAGCAACGGGGCCACCAGCACTCATATAGATGGGGATAGGTTGATCTGGGCGGTCATAAATAGTAGCGGTACGGGTCCGATAATAGGTTCCCTCAAAGGTAACCAGCTCTTCAGTCCAGAGCCGCTTTATCAGTTCTACCGCTTCGCCCAGTCGAGCCAGCCGCTCTTTAGCCGACGGCCATTGGGTGCCGACAACGGCAATCTCATTGAGGGATTCTCCCGATCCCACCCCTAATATCATTCTCCCAGGGTTCAGAACACCCAGGGTGCCAAAAGCCTGAGCCACAATGGCTGGCGGATAGCGAAATGTGGGCGTTAAAACGCTTGTTCCCAACAATATGCGGCTGGTGCGCTCTCCCGCGGCTCCTAACCAGGAGAGCGCATAAGGAGCATGACCGTTGGTATGCCGCCAGGGTTGGAAATGGTCACTGATCCAGACACTATCGAATCCAGCAGCCTCGGCTTCAATGGCGAAATCCAGCAACTGCCGGGGACCAAATTGTTCAGCAGATGCTTTGTAGCCCAACTTTAACGAATGCTGCCTCATGAGGGTGCTCCCTTGAAGAATCAGCCACCCTATCCAGGTAGGATGCGCTGGTGAATTGGTTTGGGACGGTTCGTTCTAACTTCTATACCAGAATTGATCCCATGCCTGCCAGAAGTTTTCGCCGCGTGAGATTACGGTACGCGGACCAGTGATCTCTACTCCGGTGCGTCCCAGAAAGGCGCTGGCTTTGTCAGGGGTAGCAAGCTCCACCCGGAATGTCACTGGCGGCTCGGGCTTCCAGGGCTTGGGCCAGGCAGCGCGGTTGCTCAGTGCCTCTGTGACGCGCTGCTGGATTAAGGCACAAGCATCGGCATGACTGAGGGTGCGTGCAGAAAAGCGCCCCAGACCCTTTTTGACTGGCGCCGTGATGACTTGTTCGCCCAGTAAGGCTTGTACCTCGCGGCAGGTCGCCTCATCTCCAGCAACAAAAATGCCAGGCACATCCCAACAGCCGCATATAGCCGCGAGAATGCCGCTCTCTCCCACGAGAGTCTCATTAATGGTGGCATTATACCAGGCTTCAGAGGAGACCGTATGGCAGAGAACGCCGTCAGGAGTGCCAGCCATTGCATGCGCTCCTACGAACAGCGCTGCGTCACAGCCGGCCTCCAGTGGGGCAATATAGCGCGCCCAGGGGCAGCCAAAGACATATTCCGCGCCGCTCTCCAGACGCTCCGGTATCAGGCTCTTGAAGCTCCAACCACCCCCGGCGCCATGACAATCGACCACGACGATCTCGGTGGCACCACTGGCCTTCGCGCCGCGCACAGCCGCGTTGACCTCGCCAGTGAAGAGTCGTCGCCCCTCTTCGTACAGCGGCGATCCGCCCATAACCTGCTCCCAAACCTCAATCCCTGCCACGCCTTCCATATCACACCAGATGATTACGCGCATAGGTATTCACCCTCCTTGCTCACGATGATGTCGAAGCCAGCTTATTGCTCGCCAGGTTTGAATTCAAGCTGTTCAGGCTGTTCTGGAACCACACGATTGTACAGGCGGGCGAGACGTGCCAGCCAATCCCTTTGCCAATCCTTCAGCATCTCGGCCTGATAGCGCCAGGTCCAATTGCCAGTGGCCCGACCGGGCATGTTCATCCGAGCCTCATTCCCTAAGCCAAGTACATCTTGCAGGGGCACAATCGCAAAGACAGCTACCGAACTGAATGCCAGGCGAATGAGGTCAAGATGAATGGTGCGGCCATCCGTTGCCAGGTATTCACGTGCCATGTGCTGCTCTTCGGGTCCACGAGAATGGTACCAGCCTATGGTTGTATCGTTATCGTGGGTGCCTGTGTAGACCAGGCAATTTTGCTCATAGTTATGGGGAAGGTGTTCATTGGTTCCATCGGAGTCAAAGGCGAATTGCAGCACACGCATACTTGGAAAATGGAACTGCTTGCGCAGGGCGACGACATCCGGGGTGATAACTCCCAGGTCTTCGGCAATAGCAGGCACATGCCGCAGTGCCTTTTTTAAGGCTTTAAACAGGTCGGCTCCTGGTCCTGGCACCCAGCGCCCTTTGATGGCTGTCTCTTCTTCAGCAGGAATTTCCCAATAGCCTTGAAAGCCTCGGAAATGATCCAGCCTGACCAGATCAACCAATGCAAGGGTCGCGCGAAAACGCTCGATCCACCAGGCGTAGCCCGTCTCTGCCAGCTTATCCCAGCGATAAAGTGGGTTGCCCCAACGCTGCCCGGTGGCGCTGAAATAGTCAGGGGGCACGCCTGAGACAACTGTAGGCAATCCTGCCGCATCCAGATAGAAAAGCTCAGGATGTGCCCAGACATCAGCGCTGTCATGGGCAACAAAGATTGGCAGATCACCAACAATGCGAATACCGCGCGCGGCAGCGTAGCGTCTCAGGGCGTTCCACTGGCGATGGAACTGATATTGCAAGTAGCCTTGAAAATCAATGTGTGCCGCTAGCCGATCTCTCCAGGTTGCGAGCGCTAATGGCTGGCGTTTGGCGATGTCGGGCGGCCATTGGGTCCAGGGCAAACCACCAAATTCCTCCCTCAGTGCCATGAACAGTGCGTAATCATCCAACCAGTGCTGATTATCCAGCCGAAATTGCCGATAAGTTGCTTGCTGTTGTGGGGAAGCGCTGGTGCGGAACGTTTCAAAAGATTGTCGCAGCAGCGGCATCTTAAAGGCGATAACAGCCGCGTAATCAACCGCTGTCGCTGAAAAAGCTGGCGCGTGGGTCAATGCTGCTGCATCAAGGAGATGCTCTTTTGCCAACTGGCGAAGTGAGATCAGCAGATGATTGCCTGCAAAGGATGATAAGCTGGCATAAGGGGAATCACCGTAGCCGGTGGGGCCAAGCGGCAGCACTTGCCAGAGGCTTTGTTTGCTGCTGGCAAGGAAATCGATAAAACGGTAAGCTTCGTCTCCAAGTTCGCCGATGCCGAATGGCCCAGGCAGTGATGTGGGATGTAGTAAAATGCCGCTGGCGCGCCTGGCTTGTATCATGGATGTCCTCCTAAAACATTGGCAAGGAGATCGGGGCGGTCGGTCATCAAGCCATCCACGCCCAATGCCAGAAGACGCTGCATATCAGCGGGGATGTCTACTGTCCAGACATGGACATCAAGGCCCAGTCGATGAGCAGCGTTAAGGAGTGTGCGCGAGACGACGCGAATACCCCGGTGTGTCTCTGGCACTTGGAGAGCATCGTAGGCCGGACGGAGCCAGCGCGTCGCGTGCGCAGCAGTGGCGAGAACAAAGCTGCGAATTTCTAAGGCGCTCGCGGAAGTTGCCACCCGTCCAGCTACTAATCGACGAAAGCGGATGATAGGCAGATGCAAATCACCGCTGGCGACGAGGACACGATCATACGCCTGATACTCTTGTATCAATTCCCATAAACGGTGTTCACGGGCAGGTGTGCTTTCTTTGAGATCGATATTGATGCGGGCTTGTGGAAAATTTTCGAACACCTCACGCATGGTGGGAATAGTGATGCCTTGCCCACGATAGGGATAGGTTTGTCCGTCATCTGTGGTAAAGCGGTAGCCGGCATCCAGGCGCTTCACTTCCTCAAGGGTGTATGAGGCGACTGGCCCGCTGCCGTTGGTTGTGCGATCTAAGGTTGGGTCATGGATGATGACAATTTGGCCGTCGCGGGTGGTCTGAATATCAAGCTCAAGGGCATTGGCGCCGGAAGCCAGGCCACGCTCAAAGGCAACCAGCGTATTCTCCGGTGCGAGACCCGATCCGCCGCGATGCGCAAAAAGGAGAGGCTTATCATGTACCACATAGGGGCGCCGCGACCTGGTGGGGGTGCGCGCGGGGGACATACTTTGGGCAGTTGCTACAGCGGGCGAGGTAGGGAGCGCGTCTGTGGGGCCTGGCTCCTCATCGGCCATAACGAATACCTCCAGCAGTGCATGGTAGACAGCAGCACATGATAATGCTGTTTTGAGCATACCAAAATCAGGGCAGCCATAGCAAGCCACCCGATGATCCTCATCTCGTTTTTTTGGTGTCTCTGAGGCATGCCGTTGTGCTTATCTGATATACTGAGCTATCTGCGAGCGATGAGATTCTGTGCTGGAAGAGAAGGCTATGATGGAAGACATCGAAATCCTGCCTGTGGAAATTCATCTGCCCGGTCTGCTCAAGCTGCTTGGGGAACATTTGTATTCTGATCCAAAGGTGGCTCTGCGCGAGATGGTTCAAAATGCTCACGACTCATGCGTGCGTCGGCGCCAGGAAGACCAGGCAGTTGCTGGTGACTACCAACCGAGCATTCATATCCATGTAGACCGGGCGGCGCGTCAGTTGGTGATTGAAGATAACGGGTCGGGGCTGACGCGGGAGGAAATCGGCACCTTCTTAGCAACCATTGGCCGGGGCTATACAGGCGAGCTTCGGGAACGTCTGAGCGCTGCCGGACGCGATGAGGCGCTGGATTTGATTGGTCTCTTTGGCCTGGGGCTGCTTTCGGCTTTTATGATTGCTGAGCGCATTGACATCGTAACCGCCAGCTATCAGACGCCGGAGACGCCCTGGCGGTGGGTTTCGGAAGGTGGGCAAAGCTATGCCCTGCGCCGGGCTGCCCGCGAGGAGATTGGGACAACGGTGCGACTTGATCTGCGGGATGACGCGCATTTCCTTCTGGAGCCTGATGTGCTGGTCGATGCCCTGCGTGTCTATGCAGAGTTTTTGCCGGTCCCCATTTATGTAGGCGATGACCAAAAACCGATCAATGGGCATCCCGCGCCCTGGCTGCGTGAGATAGAGCCTGCTTCATCTCGTGCCATCCATTATACGGCCTGGGTCGAGGAGCGTTGTGGCGTGCGCCCGCTGACGGTGGTGCCGCTGACCGATATTGTGAGTCAGGATGGAAAGGTGATTCCTCTACGCGGTGTTCTCTACGTTCCTCCTCGCTCCATTATTTCGATCCAGGAATACGGAGATGTCACTGTCTACGTGCGCCACATGCTGATTACAGAGCATGAACGCGAACTCCTGCCAGAGTGGGCACGCTTCGTGACCGGCATCATTGATTGTCCATTCCTGAATCCAACGGCGAGCCGCGAGTCGCTGCGTCATGATGAGATGTTCGTCGCCGTGCGCTCGGCTCTTGCAGAGCAACTGCTGGTGCACTTTCGTATGCTGGCAGAGGAGGCTCCGCTGGATTGGGCAACGATTGTGCGGGCGCATAACGATCTCATCAAAGGTTGGGCGGTGCGCTCGCCGGACCTGTTTACTCGTGTGGCAGATCTGGTCAGTTTCAAAACCAGCCGGGGACAATTAACTCTTCCAGAATATCTGCACGAGAATCCCGGTCGCATTTTCTACTATGACGACGAGGAGGGGGTAACACAGACGCTGGCGCTCTTTGAGGCGCGGAGGCTTGCAGTGATTGACGCCCGCTGGTTCGCCGATACCGCATTCCTCAAGCGCTACGGTGAAGTCTATGGTGTGCCGGTAGAGGAACTGGAGCCAGCGGCAGGCTACCTCTTTACGCCAGTGGATGATCCCGAGGGCGTCTGGAAGGCGCTGGTAGAGGCATGTCGTGCTGAGGGTTTTCCTGTGCGCCTGCTCTCCTACGAGCCGGAGCACTTGCCGATGATTCTCCTCTACCCGCCAGGTGCTGAGCGCTTGCGCCGCGCGCAGCATCATATGGAGCAAGGACGTTTTGCCGGGCCAATTCGGCGGCTGGTGCGTGGCTATCTCGAACGACAGCAGGTGGATGAAGCAGTGCTCAAGGGGGTGCTGCATCTGAATGTGCGAAATCCGCTGCTGCGCCGACTGCGCGACCTTGGCCCTGGACATGTCAATTTTGTGCCGCTGCTGAGCATTCTGGTGGCAAATGCGCGTATGTTTGCTGGGCAGAATCTCTCTGCTCAGGATACCATTGCTTGCTTCGAGCAGATCAATCGCTCGCTCGCTCTGCTGGCTGGTTTGGGAGAACCAGCGGGGCAGGAACACCAGCCGCTGAAGGTGCCCTTACTCACGGATCTGGGCTTGCATCCTGATGCCGCTGGTCGGCTTTGTGCCATCTGTGAAACCATAGATCAGTTGCTGGCGGCTGATTTGCATGCCCTCGCGGAGCGCGTGCGTATCTCGCCGCTGATGCTGGCGACGATTCGGGAAGAGCTAAAGGGGCGTGCCAGTGCTGCAACACAGGCACCCGCAGATACAGAGGCAGGGACTTCTGCCGAGCAGCCGACACATGGGGTAATTGTTCCGTTTGCTGAGTTAGGCAAAGCGCGCAAAGAGTCAGGAAGAGAGAACGAGGAGGAATCAGAGCTATGAGCAGTAGAGACCCCACCAATATCTGGTCTTGGATATATGCAGATGAAGAACGGCTGAAGAGAGAGAGCGGCCCCAAGCAAGCTATTGTCGAAGAGTGGGATCGATTTCAGTATTACCATCACCGGGATGCTGCGACTGCCGATCACGCGATCAGCCGGGCGCTGGAATTGGCGCGCTCCGAGGGCGAACTGCGTTGGGAACTGCTGCTGCGCCACTGGCGTTTGCAGCTCTGGCTGGATCACGATCTGAAGAAGGTGTTGCCAGAAGCGGTTGATTTGTTGAGCCTGGCTACTGATGAGCGCGTGCGCGATGTGCCTCAGCGTATTTGCGCCTTTCATGATCTGGTGGATTGTCATGTGCGGATGGATGCAGTTGGCTACTATGATGATATTGTTGCCAACGCTCAGGATGTGCTGGCACAACTGCCTGATCGTCATTCTTGTGCTACCTGTGCCCGGATGAATATAGCGACTGCTGCCGGGGCAGCAGGGCACACTGAGGAAGCGGAGCGCTGGCTAGCCCAGATCATTGCGCATATTCACCAGCCGAAGTCTACATGGGGCGCATGGTCAAACAGCTTTGGTGATATTTACGAATCCCTGGGTAAGTGGACGGATGCTGAAAAGGAATATACTCAGGCTGCCAGAGATGCGAGCAATGGGAAATATGGAGATTTCCACCTGGAAGCGCTCCTGGGGCTGGCAAGGATGCGTGCCAGGAAAGGCGAGGTGGCTGAGGCGGCCCACACACTTCACCAGGCACAGCACTTTGCGAAATATGCGGCTGAAACCTACTTGCTGGCGCGCCTGCTGGAAACCGAGGGTTGGGTAGCTGAAGCCGCAGGAGAGTCTGGCGTAGCGGTTGATTATTTTGTGCGGGCAGCCAGGCAATATCTAGAACTTGGCCGCTATCGTTTTGCTGCGCTGACCAGTTTGCATGCTGCTGAGCTGGCACGCGAGGTGAAACTTGAAAATGCCGATGAGGCGCTTGGGGTAGCCGCTCAGGCAATAGGAGCAATGCCTCCCGCTTCCAGAGATGTCCGCATGCGGCTGGAGCGCCTTGGCTGTCAGCCCGTAGCGCCTGCTGCTCCAGCAGGGGGGATGAGTGCCAAAGCCGGGCAGGTTGCTGGGGGCAGTGAAGACCTGGGGCAAAGCCCTCTCGAAAAGGAGGAGTGGGCAGCGCTTGAAGGGACGCTGGCGGCTCATATGCACAATGGAGATGCGCGGGGCGTTGCGATGGCCTTGTATCGTTTGGGGCGCTGGCACGCGATCCACGATCAGCCACGTGCTGCACTGGATTATCTGATCTCTAATGCCGTGTTAGAGCGGCTGCTGCAACTGCCAATGGATGATCGTGAAGATGCTCTTGGATTGCTCAAGCATGTGCAGAAGAAGCTGCCTCCTGGTACCGTTGCTGCCGCTCTGGCTGCTGCCGAAAGCGGCCCATCGGCTTTGTTGGTGCCAATGCTGGGGGAGATGCCTGTTGAGCGCTGGCAATGGCTGGTTCGAGGCGTAGCTGCTGAGGTAGAAGGCAAGCCGGTCGTCGAGCCTGAGCCAGAAGATGCCAGGCAGAGCTTTGGCGCCTGGCTGGAGCATGTGGCGAGCATGACGGCCTTGATTGTGCGCTTCCGCGAGCGTACAGATGCCCAACGATGCGAGCATTGGGCACGTGCGATGGATGAAACAGCGGAAGAGATCGAGGCGCATCTTGGCCCGGAAGGCCAGGGGCGCGAGCCTGCTACGCTGGCGCGTGGGCTGGCGGCGTTGTGTCGCGGGGTAAGCCAGGGTGAGGTGATCCAGCAGGTGATGCCGCCGTTCAATGAGGTCATCGAGCAAATCTGCGCAATTGCTCAGGAGCCTGTATGGCACCATCCGGGGGCGTCGCCGCTGGATTTCCTGATCGAGCGGGCGGCACAGCGCAGCGTGCGCGCGCTGCGTATCCAGGACGAGCATCGTGCGACGCGCCTGGCAAATCTGGCTTGGCGCTTTGAGTTAATGACGCTGGATTTGCAGGAGGAAGAAGAGCTTCAGCCTATCGTGCGTTTCCTGAATGCACTGGGCCAGGTGCTGCTGGCTGATGGTGCAGTGCTGCCTGCTATTGAGCCAGCACTGGAGCCGGAGCTTGCTGCTGTCCTGCGGGCGATCCTTGAAGCTGCCGGGCAACCGGCATCGTAGAGACGCAGATGAGAGACGCTGATTGCAGGATGCGCTCAGGTTGCGGTTTGTGATCTATACAGGAGGGCGTGACACGCCCTCCTGTATTTTGATCGGTTGCTTATCAGTGAGCATGCGCTGATTCTGTATCTGCCCGTCTGATTTCTACCAGATTGCTATGGAATGTACTCTGACCAGCCAGGTCAGCCAGGGCGTCAGAAGTGGTCCAGTTGATGTTGTGTCCTTCGGATGCAAATTGTCCCCAGCGGCCTTTGGGGGCTGCTGCGACACCGGGAGGTACGTTGTTAGTAACAACTGCGCGTAGTCTGCACCAGCCGCGCATATTCTCTACGATAACTTCATCGCCACTGGCGATCCCCCGTGCGGCAGCGTCGAGAGGGTTGATCTCAACGAAGGGGGTGCCTTCTTTTGCGAGCAGGCTTGTGATATTTGCCAGGCTGCTCGATACAAAATGATGTGCGGCACCAGAGATGAGGACTAGCGCCGTTTTGTGAGCGGGGGAATGAATCTCTGCTCCCCTTGCTTCAGGAGATGTCCCTTGTGAAGCGTTACCTGCTCTGAACGTTTCATCTGTCAAATCCTGGGGACTCCTCTGAAATTCTGCTGGCGGCACGTAGTTGGGGAGTGGGTCAAGCCCCTGCTGGGCGAGTGCTTCGCATCGAAGCTCTATCTTGCCCGATGGGGTGGGAAAGTGTAAATCGGCGAAGGGGACGTGACGTTCAGGTGGGAAGCGCAGGGCGACAGTTCCCTCGTCCTGGAGGCGCTTCAGAGTGATGCCTTCCAGTAATGGATTCTGGGCGCGTGTAGCATCCAATACCTCGGCGATAGCTTCTTCGGCGCTCTGCTGGAGCCAGGGTTCGTGATAGCCCATCCCGGCGGCGAGCAGGCGCATCACGTCCCAGTTGCTCTTTGCTTCGCCGAGCGGTGCGATAGCGGCGTGGTTGTATTGCAGGTTGCGGTGCCCATAGGCTTTATGCAGATCGCTATGCTCGAGTTGGCTGGTGGCTGGAAGCACAATGTCACCGTATTGGGCGGTGTCGGTCATGAAGAGTTCGTGGACAACGGTGAAAAGGTCTTCGCGTTGGAGCCCCTTGACGATGAGGCTGGCGTTGGGTGCAGAGGTGACGGGATTCGCGCAAAAGACGTAGAGTGCCTGAATTGGAGGATCGGTGATCTCGCCGGTCAGTGCTGCGCCGATGCGATTCATGTTTACCGTTCGTGGGGGGGGTGGGCATGCTGAGGCGTGGCTGACGGCTTCGCTGTCCCATTTCACATAGCCGCTGGTGGTGTAAAACAAGCCGCCCCCGCGCACACCCACCTGCCCGACTAGAGCCGGGAGACAGGCCAACGCGCGGGCTGTCTGGCCGCCGTTGCCGTGCCGCTGCACGCCATCTGCAAACTTGAGCAGTGCTGGTTTGGTTGTTCCGTAGCGTCGTGCCAACGCCTTGATGGTCTCTGCTGGAATTCCGGTGATAGCAGCAGCGCATTCAGGCGGATATGCCGAGGCACGCTCGCGCAGGTCGCGCCAGCCGATGGTGTTGGCCTCCAGCCAGGGTTCGTCAGCCAATTCTTCGGCAAAAAGCACGTTCATCAGGCCAAGTGCCAGGGCGCTGTCTGTGGCCGGGCGTGGCTGAATATGCTCGTTCGCTGAACGTGCAGTGAGGGTGCGGCGGGGATCGATGACAACCACATACGCGCCGTTTTTCTGTGCCTGGCGCAGCAGAGGCATGAAGTGGGGGCTGGTGCTGGCCGGATTATGGCCCCAGATGATGATAAGGCGGCTCTCCAGCACGTCGGCAGGATCGGGCGCCCAACGTGCACCCAGCGTCGCCTCGACGGCAGCCTCGGCGGCTGCGCCACAGATCGAGCGCTGAAGGCCGCTTGCCCCCATGCGGTTCCAGAGACGGGTATTGCAGATGCTTAATTGAAGCAACCCCAATGTCCCACTGTAAGAGTATGGTAAAATGGCTGCTGCCCCGTATCTGGTGATGATTTCTTTCCAGCGCGTGGTGATCTCTGCGATAGCCTCATCCCAGGAAATCCGCGTCCATTGCCCGCTTCCCTTGGGTCCGACTCTGTGCAGTGGATAGAGCAGGCGATCTGGGTGATAGACACGCTCTAAATATGGGCGCACCTTGGCACAGAGCCAGCCCTGAGTAAAGGGGTGATCCTGTTCGGCAAGAAAGCGCACTGCCTGCCCGTTACGTACTTCAGTGACAGTTGCGCACGTATCGGGACAATCATGTGGGCAAGCGCCACGAATATATTTTGTTTCAGTTTGCATTGCTCTCTGCTCCTGTTTCCCAGCAAAGTATCACGCCTCCCGCCACCTGTCAAGCTGGCATAGAGGGTGAAGCGGCGCGCCTTGACATTGCCTGTAGCCCGGCGGCATAATAGCTTCATATGGTACTTTACTTTGTGAAGTAGCCAGCGGGATGTTAAGGAGCAACATACGTGGAGTTGCGCATTATTCCGGTACGCGGTATTGGCGAGGTACGGCCCGGTGATGATCTGGCGGAAGTGATCCTTGTCGCTCTTGAGCAGCAAGGGGAGCGTCTGCTAGATGGTGATATTATCGTCGTCACACAGAAGATCGTTTCCAAGGCCGAGGGGCAGATAATAGACCCTGCCACTATCGAGCCTTCTCCTTTTGCTTATGAGATTGCCAGGCAAGGCCGCAAGGATGCGCGTCACTATGAAGTGGTCTTGCGCCAGAGTCGGCGGGTGGTCCGCATGGATCGGGGCGTACTGATTACGGAGACCAAACATGGGCTGATTTGCGCCAACGCCGGCGTGGACGAGTCGAATGTTGGTGGCGGAGAGAAACTCACGCTTCTCCCTGAAGATCCCGATGCTTCGGCTACCAGTTTGCGCGCGTCGTTTGCCCGACGCACTGGTGCTACGGTTGCCGTCATTATCTCTGATACGTTTGGGCGTCCCTGGCGCGTGGGGCAGGTAAATTTTGCCATCGGGGTGGCCGGAATAGCCCCTGTGCGCGATTATATTGGGCAGCACGATCCATATGGTTATGAACTACATGTAAGTGTTATTGCCGTTGCTGACGAGCTTGCCAGTGCTGCCGAACTGGTGATGGGTAAGATTGATCGTGTGCCGGTTGCGCTCATCCGTGGCTTTGCCTATACCCCTACTGACGGTAACGCTCGCAGCCTTATCCGCGATGCCACCAGCGACCTGTTTCGGTAGAGAGGACGGCGCAGTAATGGTGGTATTCGACCAGGAACAATCACGCCCGCAAGATATTGCGAGTGTCATACGTGGCCGCCGCAGCGTGCGTGTGTATCAAGACCGCGAGGTACCCCGCAGACTTATTGAAGAAATATTGGAAGCGGCGCGCTGGGCACCCTCACCACATGGTCGGCAGCCCTGGCGCTTTGTGATTCTGACCCGCCTCGATTTGAAAGAACATCTGGCCGATGCAATGGGGGCAAGCTGGCGCGCAAATCTGGCGATGGATGGAGAGCCTGAAGAAATTGTTACGCGCCGATTAGAGAACTCGCGGCAGCGCCTGCTCCACGCGCCAGTGTTGATTATTGCATGCCTCTATTTGGAAGAATTGGATTGGTATCCCGATGCTGCGCGCCAGGAAGCCGAAAAGATTATGGCGATCCAGAGCCTGGGCGCGGCGGTCGAAAATCTGATGCTGGCAGCCTGGGGTTTGGGGTTGGAGACGGGGTGGATGTGCGCGCCGCTTTTCTGTCCAGAAATCGTCTGCAAAGCCCTGGAACTGGACTCAGCGCTTATTCCACAGGCGCTGATTACCCTTGGCTATCTTGGCCGGGAACCCAGGCGTCGGGAGCATCGGTCAATCGAGGCGCTGATTGTACGCTGGGATTGAGGGACCGCAGCATGATTGTTACATTGGCTGGTGGGGTTGGCGCTGCCCGCTTTCTCGAAGGGCTGATTCGTGTTATGCCACCGGCTTCTCTTACGGTAATTGTCAATACGGGTGATGATATTGATCTCTATGGTCTGCGTATTTCCCCTGATCTGGATATTGTGATGTACACCCTGGCTGGTCTGGTAGACCCGGTGCAGGGCTGGGGGATACGCGGTGATACGTATCACGTCCAGGAAGCCTTGCAAGGGTATGGGCATGATCCCTGGTTCTTATTGGGCGACCGCGACCTGGCAACGCATATCCATCGCACGCAACTGCTAAGCCAGGGGCGCACGCTCTCGGAGGTTAGCGATCAGATTCGCCACTCACTGGGCCTGGAGCCGCGTTTTCTACCTATGAGTGATCAGCGCATTACTACCTGTATTCTCACGCCCAATGGCCCCCTCCATTTTCAGGAGTATCTAGTGCAGCGACATGCTGTTGATCCCGTCGAGGGCGTCCAGTTCGTGGGAATTGAAGCTGCTCGCCCGGCGCCTGGGGTTCTCGAAGCCATTGCCGAGGCGGAAGCTATTATTCTCGCTCCAAGTAATCCGATTGTGAGTATCGGCTCTATCCTTGCTGTGCCAGGCGTTCGGGCGGCGCTGCGCGAAACGCCTGCACCTGTGGTAGCTATCAGTCCTATCGTCGGCGGCGCTCCGATCAAAGGGCCGGCTGATAAGCTGATGAGCGGCCTGGGTCTGGAAGTCTCAGCAGTCGGTGTAGCAGCATGCTACCGTGACTTTCTGGATGTGCTGGTCATCGATCAAAGGGATGCGGCCCTGGCTCCCGCAATAGAGGCGCAGGGGTGCCGGGTGATTGTGATGGATACGATCATGCGCGGGCTGCCCGAAAAAGAGGCTCTGGCGCGTGCGGCATTGGCGGCAATTCAGAGATGATCTGGGCAATAGTTCCGGCCAAGGCGCTCGATCAGGCAAAGACACGCCTGGCTTCCCTGTTGAGCCAGGACGAACGCCGCACGCTCAGCCTGTCGATGCTGCGGGAGGTGCTGAGCGCCTTATGCGGGGCGAGGAATCTTGATCGGGTGGCTGTTGTGACCGCAGACTACGCAGTAGAAACAGAAGCAAGAACCTTCGGGGTTGAAATTATTCCCGAAAGACGGACTGGGCAGAATGCAGCGTTGGAGGATGGGCTGATGTATTGCCGTGAACATGGCGCTAGCGCGCTGCTGGTGGTCTCGGCTGATCTTCCGCTGCTGCGTTCGGCACAGGTGGAACGGCTGATAGAGCGCGGTATGGAATCGTATTTCGACCGCGGGGTGCTGCTAGCCGTCTCGCGCGATGGCACCGGCACAAATGCGCTCTTCCAGCGCCCCCCCGGCGTGCTTCCCTTTTTATTTGGCCCCAACAGTCTTCATCTGCATCAGCAGGCAGCCATCGCGCGCAATATAGCCGTCGATCTGATTCGGGTACGTGGATGGGCCTTTGACGTTGATACGCCTGCTGATCTTATTGATCTGGCGACAAGTGCCGGGCGCGCGCACACTCAGGCAATGATTTTACGGATGCGCCTTCTGGAGCGAATGCAGGAGCCTCTGTATGGAGAGGTGCCAATTCCATGAGCATATTAGAATGGTTGTGATTGTCAAGCTTCATAAGAAGCCGCAGGAAAAGTGCCAATTCTCAGGAGAGCGCATTTTATGGCAGAGCTTTCACCAGCCGCACGGGTGTTTCTGAGCGAGATACGTTTTGCATCGCTTGCTACCATCAATAAAGATGGCACCTCCCAGCAGACTCCCATGTGGTATGACCTGGATGGAGATGCTATTCTCATGAATACAGCGGCTGGTCGACTGAAGTACCGCAATCTCCAACGTGATCCGCGCGCCTCGTTCCTGGTGATGGATGGCTATCGCTGGGTGGCAATTACCGGGCATATCGAAATGAACGAAGACCAGGCCATTGCCCAGGCTGACATCACACGCCTGGCGATCAGGTATCATGGCCCGGAGAAAGGTGAGCGCCAGGCTCGTGAAAGCTTTTCCAAACAGCGGCGTGTCACGATTCGGCTCAAGATCGAGCATGCCATTGAAAATCTTTAGTTTAATCCGCCCTGCCACATTCTTGCTCAGTTGATACGCAGCTATAAACCAGGCTTCCTGGTATGGGTATGGCTGGCTTTATGCTGTACCGGGCATACTGATTGGCTCAGCATACTCAGGGTAGGTGTGGCAAGACCTCGTTATTAAAGCGCTCAAGCGATTCGATGTCGCTGAAACGCAGCATGATATGGCTGACACCCAGGTTAGCAAAGTCAGTGAGTTCTTTGATCGCCCGTTCAGGCGTCCCACCGATGATATGTAAAGAGGATTGTGTTATTTGTGCAGGGTTCTGGGGCAAGCTGATAATGCCATAGTAGGTCAGCTTGATAGTGGAAGGGTCGCGTCCCAGCGCTGTGCAATGGGAGCGTAACACCTCCAGCTTGCGGGCGTAATCTTCGGCAGTACAGAAATTATTATTCCACCAATCGGCATAACGCGCCACCGAACGAAGCACCAGCCGTTCACCTGATCCACCGATCATCAAGGGGATGGGAGGCTGGGGGCGCGGCGAGCAATAGGCATCTTCAATCTGATAATACGTACCCTTGAATGTAGCTGGCGCATCATTCCAGAGCGCGCGGATAATTTGGATGGCCTCATCCATCTGAGCCACACGCACTTTTGCTGGTGGATAGGGGTAGCCGTAGGCGCGATATTCGTCCTCTTTCCAGCCCGCGCCAATTCCCAAGATAAAGCGTCCGCCCGTAAGGTAGTGGAGATTGGCAGCCATCTTGGCTGTGAGGGCTGGATTGCGATAGGACTGCCCCAGCACCAGTGTTCCAAAACGCAGGGAAGGGAACTCGCCCGCTAGAAAGCTAAGGGTACTCAGGCACTCCAGCGTTGCCAGATCGTTCCATTGGAAGTGATCTTCAACCCAGACGGTGGTGAAACGCGGGGGCAGAACACGCAAACAGCGCCGATTGTAATCCATCAAGGTAGAGACATCGCGCCCAGCGCCTCGTGCTACAGGGTAAAGGGTGAATCCAAAATCCAGATCAGCCATTTTTTCTGCATGTACCTCTTCTGTACTATTTGGGGCAGTGGCTTCTTTAAGAGCTACCGGAGCCATCTTGTTACGTCTGCCTGATCGCCTGGAGACGAATAGCAAGGATGGTTCTTAGCGCGTTTCATCGATTATACTATGATAGTAAGATTGGCGGCAGGCAAGGTTGTGTTCAGAGGAGAAAATACTAACCTTGCAGTATTTATTCTGAGGTAGCCTTCCATTTTGTGACTTCCTGAGCGCCGGGGTTCTATGTACATTTGAGGCATCCATCAAAGACAGTATATGCGTATAGCTTGATGGAGGGATACAGTCCACATGGTGAGCGAAACATCTACTGACATGAAACCTGGCGTGATTGCGCTGCTCGGTTCTGGCGAAACTACTGCGCTTGGCCGTGAAGTCCTTGTCAATATCTTTCGCCGGTTGAAACGCCCAATCCGCGTCGCGGTGCTTGATACACCAGCAGGCTTTCAGCCCAATGCTGATCTGGTTGCTGGAAAAGTTGCTGATTTTATCGCTCATCGCCTGCAAGATTTTGCTCCCCAGGTAACAGTGGCACACGCCCGTTATAAGGGCGGCCCGTATGACACAGATACCCCTGATGCTGTGGGAGCCATTGCAGCAGCGCATTGCATCTTTGCTGGCCCTGGCAGCCCTGGCTTTATGATTCGCCAGCTACAAGATTCTCAACTGCTTGCCGCTTTGCGCACGCGCCACCGCCAGGGCACGGCTCTGGTCTTTTCCAGCGCCGCAGCTCTGGCAGTCAGCGCACATGCGCTTCCCATTTATGAGATATTCAAAGCCGGAGCAGACTTGCACTGGCTTTCTGGCCTGGATATTTTGGGGCCATTTGGCTATCACCTGACGATTGTGCCACATTGGAACAACAAGGAAGGTGGTGCCGAGCTAGATACCTCCCATTGTTTTATGGGCAGCGAGCGCTTTGAACGCCTGCAAGCGTTGCTGCCACCGCAGGAGACGATCCTCGGTATCGATGAGTATACCGCCTGTATACTTGACCTGGCGGCAGGGGAAGGTCAAGTATTGGGTAAAGGGTCTCTGACGCTGCTGCATGAAAGCATGCCTCCGATGATCTACCGCGCAGGAGTGCATTTCCCGTTGGCAGTTTTACGGGGTGAAGCGCACAATCATCCCGACCCGCGCGTCGCGCCCCCTATCCCGGCGGTTTTTTCAACAGCGGAAGATGACGAGGAAAATGATGAAGGGGCAACAGGGATTAGCGGCTTGCATGCCACTGACCATGAAGCTCTGGAAGATGAGAATGTGTCTGGCTCTGCTCACGTTCCTCCACTCTTGATTGAGAAGTTGCTGGAAATACGCAGCGAATTGCGTCGAGAAAAGCGTTGGGTGCTGGCCGATAAGGTGCGCGATGCGCTCAAAGAACAGGGCATTCTCATTGAAGATACATTAGAAGGTCCACGTTGGCTGTATCAGCCGGTGGATGATGCTCCCTCCGCCGGGTAGGCGGAGCAGCAGTGGCTCGTAAGCTGATAGTTAATAAGGTGGCAGAGGGGCCTTGCTCCCTCTGTTGGGTGGACAAATCCGGTGAGAAAGGATACACTGCTGGTGTCGTATGTCTGGTCATGATGGCTCTTGACATGCGGGGCGAAGCCACACAAATCCTATAAACTCTGTGCTACTTCCCTGATACTTTTCAGTTTGGTAATGATTGGAGTTGAATGTGAAGATTTGCGTCTGCGTGAAGCAGATTCCCGATCCCAATACCACCGTGAGTAAACTTGATCCGGCAACCCATCGTCTTGTGCGTACTGGCGTGTCATTAGTTCTTGATCCTGGAGATGAGGGGGGTGTTGAAGCTGCGCTCTTGCTCCAGGAAACACATGGCGGCGAAGTGATTGCCGTCTCGATGGGTCCGCAGACAGCACAAGAGGCGCTGCGGCGTACCCTGGCAATGGGTGCTGACCGAGCTATCCTCATTAGCGACCCTGCGCTTGCCGGGTCCGACTCACTAGGTACAGCCCGCGCGTTGGCGGCGGCGATCCGCCGCGAACAGCCCGATCTGGTGATTTGCGCGACAGAGAGTACCGATGGCTATACTGGCATGGTTCCTGGGGGGATCGCACAGTTACTGGGAATGCCCGCGCTAACCTTCGCTCGTGAGATTAGCATCAGCGGTACAACCTGTACCATCCATCGGGTCACGCCTACTGGCTATCAGGTTGTTGAGTCGGCACTTCCAGCAGTGATTACCGTCGCCAGCGGTGCTTATACGCCGCGCTATCCGTCCATGAAAGGGATTATGGCTTCCAAGCGCAAGCCCCTAGATGTCATGAGCGTTGCTGATCTGGGCTTGAATGCGCAGGATGTTGGCGAGGCAGGTGCCAAAGAGCGCGTGGTTGGTATCTCTAAGGTAGAGGCACGCGCCGCTGGGCGGGTGATAAAAGATGATGGCACCGCCGCTGTGGCGATTGCCGATTTCCTGGACCAGTATAAGTTGCTGTAAGGAGGAAGATTATGGCAGAGACTATTTGGGTATGGGTAGAACTGGACCAGGGCAAGCCCTTTCGTGGCTCGCTGGAGGTGCTGAGCAAAGCTGCCCAGCTTGGCACGGCTGAGGCGGTTATCTTTGGTGCTGGCGCACGCGCGATTGCCCCGGCGCTGGGCACCTACGGCGCGCACAAGGTTTATGTTCACGATGATGCCGCCTACGATACCTATCTGGCAATGCCAGCGGCAGCCACACTGGGTAAGCTGATTGAACAGCATCAACCGTCGCTGCTCCTCTTTGCCACCACCTATGATAGCCGCGATATTGCTGCGCGCCTCAGTCCAATGCTCAATAGCAGCCTCATTACCGATGCTACCGATGTTTCGCTGAATAATGGCGAACTGAGCGTCACTGTTCCTTGGGGTGGTGAGAACGTTGTAACAGCCACGCTGGTGAACGAGGGAACAAAACTCATTCTCTTCCGGCCCAAGGCATTCAGTATAGAAGAGCAGGATGGCATTACTCCTCTTATTGAAGAGGTACAGGGGGCTATCGATCCTGCTCTGCTGCGGGCGCGTATCGTTGAGCGGGTTGAGCAAGCTGCTGAGGGACCGGGACTGGAGGATGCCTCGGTCATCGTCAGCGGTGGGCGTGGCCTGGGCAAGCCAGAGAATTTTAGTATTGTTGAAGCGCTGGCTGGTGTGCTGGGCGGAGCCGTTGGCGCTACACGAGCGGTAGTAGATGCTGGCTGGGTGCCCTATAGCTATCAGGTCGGTCAGACGGGGAAAACCGTCAAACCAACCCTCTATATCGCCGTCGGGATCAGCGGTGCCATCCAGCACCTGGCAGGGATGAAGGGATCGAAATACATTGTAGCAATCAACCGTGATGAGAATGCACCAATCTTCTCGGTGGCCGATCTAGGTGTGGTGGGCGATGCGCTCACGATTGTTCCCCAGCTTACCGAGGAGTTGAAACGCCGCAAGGCCAACCGATAGAAAGGGAGGACAGCGATGGGCTATGCAGCCATCCTGGTTGAGCGCGATGCGCCAGTAGCGACCATCACAATGAATCGCCCGGAGCGTCGCAACGCACTCTCGGTAGATCTGATGAATGAACTGATCGATGCGTTCAAAACACTAGGACGCGATAAAGGAGTACGCGCAATCATCCTGGCGGCTCAGGGGCCAGCATTCTCTGCTGGTCACGATCTGCGCGAGTTGGTGGGGGGGACGATCAACAACTATCGCTATGTCTTTGATGTCTGCACTGAATTGATGACGACGATCCAGGCAATCCCGCAGCCCGTCGTTGCGCGCGTGCATCGTATTGCCACTGCTGCTGGGTGCCAGCTTGTTGCCACCTGCGATCTGGCAGTTGCGGCTGAAGAGGCGCGTTTTGCGACGCCAGGCGTGAAAATTGGCCTCTTTTGCACGACGCCAATGGTGGCGCTGAGCCGTGCTATTGGACGGAAACGTGCGCTTCAGATGCTGCTTACCGGCGAGGCCATCTCTGCACAGACGGCAGCAGAATGGGGGTTGATCAATCAGGTGGTTCCGGCTGATATGCTCGAAAAAGCTGCTCGCGATCTTGCCCTCTCGATTGCTCATGCCAGCCCGTTGACTGTTGCGCTTGGCAAACAGGCATTCTATAGCCAGATCGATCTGGATCAACCGAAAGCTTATGCCTATGCCAAAGAGGTGATGAGCATGAACGCGCTGGCAGTCGATGCACAAGAGGGCATGTGCGCGTTCCTGGAGAAGCGCGAGCCAACCTGGGTAGGCAACTAGCGATCTTCACAATTCAATGCAAGGCGGTAACGGCGAGCCAGACTGCTGCTCCGGCGCTGATGAAGCTTGCCAAAAAGCATAGCAAGCCGATGATGAGTGCAGCGGGCGAACGTGGAGTCGGCGCCAGGTACGGCTGATCGACCAGAGCGTAGGGCGAAACCGGGCGACTCCGCGTTCTTCCAATGGGAGCGCTTCGCAGTGAGCGAGCTGCCTGGGGATGGTGATAGGCTTGGGTAGGCGCCTCGTACTCATCAGGGGGTGCGTCATGCCATGACTCCTGCCAGGCATTCATATCTGACGGTGCAGAGCGGCTTCGCACTCTGCGAGGCGGTCCGCTGACCCTGCTGCCCGGAGGCGCGGCCAGAGCGGTTTCGCTGCTGGAGTCGATGTTGACGCGCGTGCCACATTGACCGCAGAAAAGCTCATCTTGTCCAAGTATCGCCCCGCAGTTTTGGCAACTTCCGACGGCACCACCGCCAACAATCTGAGCCGCTATCTCCCCGGAGAAATCAATAATTTCTTGTCCACACGTCTGACAGACGCCGCTCCCTTCAAGTACCCTGGTACCACAGTGCGGGCAAAACATTAGCCCCTCGCTTTCTGGTTTTGGCGGAGTTCATCCTGATCTGTTCCCGTCATCTGGCGCTCGCAAGAGTCCCCTGGCACGCAGCAATAGACTGCGCTTTATCTACGCCTCAGTATCTTTCCAAAATCCTTAACGCAAAGCGGTCTTTAAAGGTTGCATTCCTATGCACCTAATTGTTGCGTTCTATGTAAAGAAACGCCGAATGCGTGGTTACGTCACGGGCAAAGCTGGAGCAGGAGTACAAAGAAGCGCAACATGATGAGGGTCGGCATCCTGACAAAGCCAGCTCTGGTCCACTGTAACTAACTGCGCAAGTGGTATCGTGGGTGGAATAAGCAGCCAGCGAATCCCATAGGTACTGATCACCTCGTTCCATCCTGGCTCCCCGTTGAGCAGTGTTTGATAATCATCTAGCACGCTCGCGTCGTAGAGATGAGTCCTTGAGTCCACCATAATCAAATGATCCGGTAGTTCCCATTCGACATAATCGGCCCATGCGATGACTGTAAAGCCAGTCCCATTGGGGAGCGCATGGCCGGAAATGGCGCCGCGCTGGATCGTTTGTACCGCTTCTACTGGAAACATGTCTGGCGCAAACCGGGCGCTGACCAGGGGCATCTGTATCCCAGGCAGCATTCCTCTGTTCAGCAGAAGCATCAATAGAACGATGATGGCTAGCCCGCTCCACCAGATTGCATGGAGACGATCATTCAGCACTTCGAGTTTCCACGAGCGTCGAAACAAGGCACGGCATACTCTCGGCAATCGCCCATTCATCTCAGCTACAGCCCATTCTGCGAACCAGCAGGTCAGCTCGCGCCCCATGATCGGAACGACGACCAAACCCCAAAGCGGCAGCGTGCGGGGAACCAGAAAGCCCAGTGTCGTAAAGACTGCTGCCAGTGCCCACCCCAACGCTCCTGGTTCGCGGGTTGCTAACTGCGCCAGTGTGCGCCGCTCTTGCTGGACATGAAGATCAGCGGGGTGAACAGCCCGCCCTCCGACAAGCCATCCGCGCAGCACACCACAAGCACCCAGCAACAGAAAGAGCGCAAGGAAGAGGTCTCCATAGAGCGGCTGAACAGCAGGCAACCACCCTTCCTGCACAGAATTCAGTAGAGTGTTACCAGAGAAGAAATAGGTGCTATGTGACAACGTAGCGAGAAGCCAGGGGGTGAGGAGTGTCGCTAGCAGGCAAGCGAATAAAATACGAGTGAGCTGCCAGCGCCTTGCAGCGATGTTGCGAGCGCTGGCGGCGTTGGGAAAAATCCAGGCGAGCAGCAGGGCGGTTATCAGCAAGACCAACCCGATGATGAAACTGACATCCATATTGGCCCAAAGCGCCAGCACAAAAGGGAAAGGCCAGAGTTTACGGCCATTGCCGCTTTGCCAGTAGGACCAGAGCTGCTCAGACCACCAGAGCGTAAGTGGCAAGGAAAAAAGCGCAGGAAGCGCCTGCCAATCAGATGAGGTGAGAATGAGTGCAGCCAGAACGAGGGGGAGTGCCAGCAGCACGGGGACGCCCCGTTTGCGCACCGCTCGCAGAAGCCATGTGGCTGTCAGAGCAATGGTGCAACCTGCCAATAGGAGCAGCCCATTCAAGCCAAACAATCTCCAGAGGCCCGCAAAGAGCAGTTCGCTGAGCCATTCCCAGGTCACAAGCGGTTGCCCATATCCTGCTCTGGTGAGCGTGTCGGTCTGTACCAGGCTGCCGTGATTGAGCATATCGTTGCCCAGCCGCAGGTGCAGCGTCGTTTCGCCATTGCTCAGAATGCCGGTCTGATCAAGCAGCATGACTCCCAATAGCACCGCGATGAATATGATCCCTTCCAGCGAAGGGAAGAGCCGATCTATGATAACATGCCTTGCTGGCACCTGCTCCACAGGTGCCGAATCGGCTTGCAATTCAGCGTGCGTGTTTTCTGTTCCCAGGGAAGGATTGTTAACCGTTTCTCTGGTCATGTGTTGTTCCCTGCCTCTCGCTTGATCGCCTCCAGTATAATGCCAGGGATGCTCTGCTGGCAAATGATCGGGAGCGTTTCAGTCAGTGAAGACTCCATCCCAGGTACTGGTAACATGTGATACAATACTACAGGAAGTCTCCTGTGCTGAAAGGGCATAAGCAATTCATGAAAGCAAATATTCACCCCAAGTTTATTGAAGCAACCGTGACCTGTGCCTGTGGGAATACGTTTACTACTGGTAGCATCAAGCAGAATCTACGTGTAGATGTCTGCTCCAGATGCCACCCCTTCTTTACCGGCCAGCAGCGGATTCTCGATAGCACTGGTCAAATAGAGCGTTTCCGCAAGCGCTTCAACCTCAAAGAAGAGTAACGTCCAGCAGGTGGTAGGCAGGGAAACCTGTTGGCACACGTCGGCAGTATGCGCTGCATACCCCTATCTATCTGTGAAGTACAGGGGCGAAGGGACGAACTGTGGCTACATTCAATTATGGCGGCCAGGCGGTAGTCGAAGGAGTGATGATGCGGGGCAAACAGTCGGTAGCTGTGGCTGTTCGGCGGCCCGATGGGAGTATTGCCCTCCATGAGGAGTTGCTCACCTCTCGTCTCTATCAAAATCGTTTCTTCCGCTTGCCGTTCCTGCGTGGCCTGCTGCTGCTTTGGGATATGCTTGTTCTTGGCACGCGCATGATGGCGTTTGCTGCTCGCGTTGCTGTTGGAGAGATTACTGGGGAGGATGGTGCAACTGGTACTGCTCTGGGCAAAGGCACTCTGGCGATTACATTGGCGATCTCACTGGCTTTCGCCATCGGGATATTCTTTCTTGGTCCGCTGGCGCTGGTGGGGCTGGTCCAACGCCAGGTTGGCTCTGGCTGGCTGGCACTGGTTCTGGAAGGCGTTATTCGATTGGTTATTCTGCTAGGGTATCTCTGGCTGATCGGGCGCATGTCTGGCGTGCAGCGTGTCTTTGGCTATCATGGCGCTGAGCATAAGGCGATTAATGCTTTCGAGCGTGGTGAACCATTGGATGTAGTACATGTCCGGCGGGCATCACGAGTGCATACGCGCTGTGGGACAGGATTCTTGCTGATCGTCATGGTTGTTTCTATCTTTGTGTTTGCTCTGGCGGGCAATCCACCTATGGTGCTGCGTATCCTCTCAAGAATCGTGCTGGTGCCGGTAGTGGCCGCTGTTGCCTATGAGTTGATGCGTCTGGGTGCAACCTATTATCGTTTCCGTATTGTTCGCTGGCTGCTCGCCCCTGGCCTGGCCTTGCAAGGTTTGACGACACGGGAGCCAGATGATATGCAGATTGAATGCGCTATCAGTGCGCTGGAGTGTGTGCTGGAAAAGGATGGCGTATTGACGCCGGGGAGTGCTGTTGCATGAGCATTCTCCCGCCTTCTGATGAGGCCGATCCACCGGCCCAGGCTGCTCTGGCGCAAACGGGAGCACAAGAAGAAGGTGCTGCGTTAGCAGAGGCAGGATCGCGCACCCAACAACAGTTCTTCCGCCGCTCCTTTGGCCGCTGGCTGATGATGGCGCCAGCACGACTGCTGTATCGCTTTTGGACCCGCATCGCGGCCCACCTCTTTCCTGAAGATACACGCCGGGCGCATCTGGCTGAGCGAGCAGGTATCGTCCTGCCTGACCGGCTTGATATGAGCTGGGTGACGACATCTCTGGCAGTAGGCGGGCGCATTCGCAGCGAAGACATTTCTCGACTGGCTCAGGCGGGAATAACCCGTGTGGTAGATACACGAGCAGAATACCAGGATGATGCAGCGGCCTTGAACCGAGAGCAGATTCAGGTGCTGTATCTGCCAACACTGGATACACATCCCTTAACGCTGGAGCAATTGAAGGAAGGGACGGAGTGGATACTCCAGCAAATACGGGATGGGCAGAAGGTTTTAATTCACTGCGAACATGGAGTTGGCCGCAGCGTCTTACTAACGTGTGCAGCGCTGGTACGCGATGGCTATACAGCCGAAACAGCTCTGCGCCTGGTAGAAGCAAAGCGCTGGCAGGCATCTCCCAACCATAGCCAGATCAAGCGATTGCATGAGTTTGAAACAATGGTACAGGCGGAGCGCCCATCAGCCTGACCAGGCCAGGGGAGCAGCAGAGGCATGCGTTGCGAAAATGAGCGGTGCCAGCACGAGAATGAACCAGGCGCTCGCGTATGCGCGCGATGCGGCTGCCTCATGCCTGGCATCGTGCTTGCCAATCGCTATCGGGTCGAGGCATTGGTTGGCGTTGGTGGGATGGGGGCTGTCTACCGGGCAGCAGACCTCCAACTTGAGCGAGAATTGGCTTTGAAGGCGCTTCTGCCGCGTCAGGATAACGCCGATGAACTACGCCAGCGTTTCCTTCGTGAAGCCAAGGTGGCTGTGCGGCTGGAGCATGCGCATATTGTGCCAGTCTATCATACGGACGAAGACCAGGGCATAGCTTTTCTGCTCATGCCTCTCCTGCGTGGGGGCACTCTCAAAGATCGGATGAAAGGCCGACCGCTCCCGCCTGGCGAGGCGCTTACCTACCTTCGCCAGCTTGGCTCAGCATTGGATTATGCGCATACCCGCCCGGAGCCTATTATTCACCGCGATGTCAAGCCGGCTAATATCCTCTTTTCTCAAGAGGGCGATCAGCTTTTGCTCTCAGATTTTGGCATCGCTCGCCTGAGCGGTGCAGCCCCCGATCTAACTCAACCGGGTCTAGCTCCAGGAACTGTGCAATTTATGGCGCCTGAACAGGGGAAAGGCCATGCTGTTCCAGCAAGCGACCAGTATAGTGCAGCAGTAATTCTCTACGCGCTGCTTACCGGGCGTCTCCCTTTTGATGGTTCAGATGGGCTAGCCATCGCTATCCAGCACGCGACGGAGATGCCTCCGCTGCCCAGTAAAGTCCATCCAGGGCTATCCTCTGCGGTAGATGCCGTTGTGCTGCGTGCGCTGGCGAAGCAGCCAGAGGAGCGTTTCCCCACGATGCGTGCCTTTGTCCGCGCGTTGGATATGGCGCTGCGCTCGCCGGGTGGTTCGGTTTCTACCCTGACCAGGCCACGCGGCGAGACCTTTCCTGCACTTCCAGCAGTACGTTTAACGCTGCCAACGGTGCGACCAACGCCTGATCCGGCCAATGTGATCGCGCTGCGCCAGCAGGCAAAAGCAGCACGCAATTCCAGGCAGTATGAAGAATCGGTGTATCTGTACCGCCAGTTGGTGGCGCTTGACCCTACTCATGCGCCTACATGGTTCTGGCTGGGCTGGGCACTCAATGCTCTGGGCAGTTTTGGGGAGGCCCTTTCAGCTTTTGATGCCTGCCTGGAACTCGATCACAATCGGGGGCGCGTCTGGAATGCGCGCGGCTATGCGCTCTACATGTTGGGACGCTATAATGAGGCCCTGGTCTGTTGTGACAAAGTATTGACGTTGGAGCCAGATAATGCTGCTGCCTGGCAGAATCGTGGAATCGTGCTTCAAAAGCTGCGTCAGCACGAAGAAATGCTCCATGCGTTCGAACGTGCAGCGCAGTTGCAACCGACCCCTCTCCGATTCCAGCGCGTGGCCGATGCCTTACACGCATTAAGCCGTGAGCAAGAGGCACTCCAGTGGGAAAATCGCTTGCGCGAACTCTCACTCCAGCGCCCGGTCAGGCCACAGAAATCATAAAACCTCATCTAGCTTGCCAGCGGTGGGAGAGCCGCTGTCAGCACAAGGCAGAGCAAAATAAGCACCCCCAATACCACCTGTGCATAGAGCAGGCACCTGAACCGCTGTGTCGCCCGGTCGGCAGATACCTGTCGCTCGTCTGGACCGACCTGGAGCGAGCGCAAAACATCGACACCTCCCAGTGTACCGATGAAGGCTCCGTGCGTTGCCAGCCAGGACGCCTGGGCCAGATGAGGCAGTACGTGTCGTTCTTGATAGCAGGTGAGCAGAAATGTCATCCCCAGCAGCCCAACATTAGCGATAATAGCCCAGTTATAAGCGGGGCTGATTGCCGCAAGCGATGTATTCATTCTGCCCATATGCGTTTCCATAGAGAAAATGGCAGAGAGGCCACCAGCGACGAGTACCTGAATGATCGATGGCTTGATCGTTGGCAGCAGTTCAATAAGGATTTGTGCCCGCTCGCCGCTTTCGATAACATGCGTAGCTGGAACAAATACAAACGCGAGATAGAGTAGACCGCCCAGCCAGGCGGCCAGTGCTAGCAGCGTCACCCAGTTCAGCGCGAGCGCTGTGAAGTAAAGACTCGCTCCTGTAACACTCGAATTTGCCAGAGTCAGCAGGAAGAGCGCAGCCAGGACAAGGTGCAAGCCATCCATCCGGCGATGCTCCGCTAGCAACCGTTGTTGCCTGCTGGAACGCGCTCTGGTGGACCTGCGGCTGTGGCGGCTGGAGAAGCTATGTTCGTGTCCAACCAACGGATCAGATGCTTGATTTGTGCCGAGGTGGCGACTGGCAGAGAAGGCGTGAACTCCTGACGAACCTATTGCCAGAACGATCAGCCCTCCACGTATCAACCAAAGCCACCCCTCAGAAGTAGCAAAGAGAAACTGTGCCAGTGCCGACCAGTTCGGTAACTCATCAAGTTGTATATGAGGCACCTCCTGCGCGGCGCGCAGCCAGAAGAGAATGATAGTCCCGCTGAGGATCATGCTCAGCCAGAGCCAGCTTTGACGCCGTTGCCGCTGGATGCAGATCAACAGCAAAGAAGAAACCTCCGCGCGTTGCTCCCCTCTGGTAGCTGTGAGGAATCGCCGCTCGGTGATTAGCGCCCCGGCCCAGGCGATTACTGCTGCTGAGACCAGCCACTGCCAGGCGATAGTTGCAACTTGCTCAATGTCGACCGACTGATAGTTTCCTGTATCTATAAGTGGGGAGAGGAAGACCTGTCCACTCATCATGCTTGCTATGCCCATTACGTATTTCCCCCTTATGGGATGGTTGTACCCTTCTCTGGTGGCATGCAGCCAGTGATATGTTAGAAATGTCTGTGCAAGTCCACTCGCAAAGTGTTGCGGAGCGGCTATTGAAAAGCGTAAAGGCTATTACTACATTTTTGTAGTATAATCGCGTCACCAAACAGCATATGACGGCCCGGTCATTTTCTGACCTGAGATCGCCATTCCAGGAAAGCCGACCGCTTTATATGCAAATTACATTCCATCAGTATTTCCTTGTTGCCCTGTAGCGATTTCTTGAGCAAGGAGCCTTTCTATGTCTATTGTATCCGTAGCTGCGGCAGCGCAGCGTTATAGCGAAGCGAACCGTGACCGTTTTCGGGCAGAATTGATCGAACTGCTCCGTATTCCCAGCATCAGTACCCTCCCTGAACATAGCGCTGACATTCAGCGCGCTGCCGAGTTCGTTGCCGATCACCTGCGCCGCGCCGGCCTGTCGACCGTTGAAGTCATTCCTACCGAGCGCCATCCACTCGTTTATGGCGAATGGCTGCAAGCCCCTGGTAAGCCCACTGTCTTGCTGTATGGGCATTATGATGTGCAGCCGGTTGATCCTCTGGAACTCTGGCACACTCCACCTTTTGAGCCAAGCATCCAGGGCGACAATCTCTACGCGCGTGGCGCATCTGATGACAAAGGACAGATGTTTGCGCTCGTCAAGGCTTTGGAGTGCTTGCTTCAGACTGATGGAAAGCTGCCAGTGAACGTGAAAGTGTTGATTGAAGGTGAAGAGGAGGCGGGAGGTGAATCTATCGAAGCTTATGTCCACGCGCACCCTGAACGCCTGGCTGCCGATGTAGCGCTGATTTGCGATACCCACATGCCGCAGCCTGGACTTCCAGCCATTACCTATGGTTTGCGCGGCATCCTTTACACCGAACTTGAAGTGCGTGGCGCGCAGCGTGACCTGCATTCAGGCACGTATGGTGGCATTGCGCCTAACCCCCTGCACGCGCTGGCCTTGATTCTGGCCGGGCTGAAGGACCGCGATGGACACATCCATATCCCCGGCTTCTATGACCGCGTGCGTCCTGTCACTGATCAAGAGCGTAAGAACTGGGCGAGCTATCCCTTTGATGTGGAGGAGGCATATCGGCGGGAGATGGGGCTTGCTGCGCTAGTGGGCGAAACAGAATATGGCGCTGAGGAGCGGCGCACGGCTCGCCCAACGCTGGAAGTGCATGGCATCATCGGCGGCTTCACTGGGGAGGGTGCCAAGACCGTAATTCCAAATATTGCCAGGGCCAAGGTCAGCATGCGCCTGGTTCCCGATCAGCGTCCAAATGATATATTCCCCCTCTTTGAGCGAGCGGTACACGATCTCTGCCCGCCAGGAGTAAAGGTGTCGGTGCGCAATCTGCATGGTGGTGATGCAGTTGTGCTGCCGCTGGAAAACCATTGGATGCTTGCCGCTTCTTCAGCTCTACGCGCCGTCTTTGGGTGCGATCCTGTGTTTTTGCGTGAAGGTGGCTCGATTCCTATCGGTGCGCTCTTTGACAGCGTGCTGCATGTACCCACCGTCTTTATGGGCTTTGGCCTTCCCGATGATAACCTGCACGCGCCAAATGAAAAATTTTATCTCCCCAACTATGATCTGGGTATTCAAAGCGCTATCGCGTTTCTGTACGAGGTAGGGCAATAATGCGCCAGGATGCCAGAGAGAACCCAATTATTTTAGTGTCTGCTCACCTCGCTGCATGAGCGCCTTGCGACCGGAAAGGATGACCATCTATGCCTGAAGATATGCTGAAACTGGAGGGCATCTACCCTCCTGTGCCGACCTTTTTTGATGCGGCTGGCGAGCTGGACCTGGCGACGTTGCGACGCCATCTCCAGCGTCTGACTGAGCCAGCTAACTGCTGGGTAGCGGGGATTGTGGCGCTTGGCTCCAACGGAGAGGCCGCCCATCTGGATGAACCTGAGCGTGATCTGGTGCTTCGGACAATCAGAGCTGCTACACCGGCTTCGCTGCCAATGCTGGCAGGCGCCAGCGCTCAGTCTACGCGAGGGGCGCTGGCTCTGTGTGAATCTGCTGCCAGGGCCGGGGCTGCTGCCGCCTTGATTTTGCCGCCTTCCTATTTCCGCTCTCAGATGACGATGAAAGCGTTGGTCCAGCATTATCACGCGCTCGCCGAGGCCAGCCCGCTGCCCATTGTGATTTATAACATGCCAGGCAGCACAGGTGGACTTGATCTGGATGCAGCTACTCTTATTGCCATCGCCGAACACCCACGTGTAATCGGGGTCAAAGATAGCGCGGGCAATGTGACGAAACTCGCTGAGATCGTGGCGCGTGCGCGGCGTGGCTTCCAGGTACTGGCGGGCAGTGCTGGATTTCTGCTTCCGGCGCTGGCTGTTGGCGCCAGTGGCGCGGTAGCAGCCCTGGCTAACATTGCCCCGCGTCGGTGTTATGATCTGATGGACCTCTTTCGCCAGGGTCGTCTTACTGAGGCGCGGGAACTACAGGCACGGTTGGTGCCCATCAACAACGCGGTGACATCAGGCTATGGCGTGCCTGGCCTGAAGGCGGCATTGGAACTCGTTGCCGGGTATGGAGGTGCGCCGCGTGCTCCGCTGCTTGCCCTGGGCGAAAGCGAGCGCGACCACCTCAAGCACTTGTTGGCGTTGATGAACACTGCTTGAAGATATCTGCACCAGATGTGGGCAATAGCGAGCGATAGAAAGGGTACGATAACAAAAGCTTCTTGTGAGCAACCAGTCTACGTTCCCCTAGTTTTTGCCTTTTCCTCAATTCGGCTGAGGAAGCGATCCAATGTGATGATGAAACGCTCATGCTGACCTTCGCCGATCAGTTCGCATTCATCGCGTGCCTCAATGCGGAAGACGAGGCGCCGCCCATCAACTTCGATGAGTTCGGCAGTAGCTGTCACTTTCATGCCAATCGGTGTGGCAGCCAGGTGGCGTATATCGATGCGCGTGCCCACACTGCTCTGGCCTGCCGGGAGCAGCGGCTGCACAGCGCTATAGGCGGCGTTTTCCATCAATCCAATCATCATCGGCGTTCCAAAGACCCGCACGCCACCCGCGCCAAAATGCGCGGCAGTATCCTTTTCGGCAACAACCAGTGATGAGGTGCCTCGCAGCCCTACTGTCAACTCCATGATGTAGCCTCCTCGATAGGTGCTGAAACTGCCAGTATTGTAACATACCCGCAGCCTTCATCCCCAGAGGGATTTGCTAAAACAGCACACTTCACAGCGACTAGCCGCTGTTTGTTGTCTTGCGGGTTCTCTTGCTGATATAATGAGCTTGTCACTGCTGCCTTACCGCTCTCTTGGGAGGCAAGCTGTTCAATATCCCGAAACAAAGGAGTTTCAGGGGTGAGAGCAAACCGCGCGTGTCTTTGTCATCTGCTGGATGAGTATTTCATCCCCTGGAGGGTGATGCTCTGGCAAATGTCTTGCAGCGCGCTCTTTTTCTCGTCTCCCCGCCGTTCGATTCCCCGCTCTCCCCCGCCTCTTTTCTGCGATGTGAGCAGGCGAAGGCAGGCCAGGATGCAGGCATATGCCGAGGCAGAGCGTTGTAGATAGCCCCATTGAGATTATGTGCGCGTGAGACATCGGCCTAACCTGGAGAGACTCAAGGAGACACACATGACCCGCATCATCAAGTTTTACGAAACGACGCTGCGCGATGGTGAACAGACCCCGGGCATTAACTATTTCCCAGAAGAAAAACTTCAGATTGCGCGCGCGCTGGCGGACATGGGCTTTGATACCCTCGATTGCGGGTTCCCCATCTCTGGCCCTGGCGAATTTGAAGCGGTGCAGTTGATTGCTCGCAACGTTTCCAATGCTGAGATATGTGCGATTGGGCGCGCCTTCCCCCAGGATATTGACCGCGCCTGGGAGGCGGTCAAGGATGCTGCGCATCCGGCCATTGAGCCATTCATCAGTACGTCGCCGCTCCATCGCCAGGTGAAACTGGGCAAAACTCGCGAAGAAGTATTGGAATTGGCGCGCACCGCCGTTGCGCGTGGCCGGAGTTATACCGAAAACGTTGATTTTGCGCTGGAAGATACCACGCGCACCGAACATGATTTCATCTTCGAGGTCATTGATGCAGTCAGGAAAGAAGGCGTCCGCTGTGTGACCATCTGCGATACCGTTGGGTTCGCGTTGCCTTGGGAGTTTGGCGAGCTGATTGCCGAACTGAAACGCGAGTTCCCTGGCATCCAGCTCTCGGCACATTGCCACGACGATTTGGGGCTGGCAGTTGCCAATGCGATGGAAGCCATTCGTAACGGCGTTGATCGTGTAGACACCTGCTTCAATGGGTTGGGCGAGCGCGCGGGCAACGCGGCCACCGAAGAGGTGGTCATGGCAATTCGCACGCGCCGGGCTGACCTGGGTGTGGATACGAGGGTCGATACAACAAAGATCATCCCTGTGAGTCGGCTAGTAGCAAAGCTGAGTGGAATGCAGCCACAATGGACCAAAGCCATTGTCGGCGCGAACGCATTTGCGCATGGTGGTGGTATCCATCAGGATGGCGTCCTCAAGGACGCGCGTACCTACGAAATTATGACCCCCGAATCGGTGGGCCTGACTGCTGCTGACCGACGCATGCACGTTGGGAAGCTTTCCGGGCGCGCGGCGTTGGACGCTCAAATGCAAGAGCTAGGCTACACGCTTGACCGCGATCAGTTGACCCGCGCGTTTGAGATGGTTAAAGTCCTTTTATCCAAGAACCGTGTGGCTGAGGAGATGGACTTGCGCCGCATTGCAGCAACGGTTACAGCTTCATCAGCATCGGTACAAGAAGCGGGTAATTAGCTCCTGATAAGCCGTTTGTGATGGCTGATAGCCATCTCTAGACGCTGTAGGCACCTGATAGAACCTGGTAAGGAGTCTTTAAATGGCAGCACCGAAAACACTGTTTGATAAAATCTGGGACGCTCATATCGTCCGAGAGGAGCCAGGTGAGCCAACCATTCTGTATATTGATCGGCACCTGGCCTATGAGGCCACTTCTCCCCAAGCGTTTGAGGGACTGCGCCTGGCTGGACGCACCGTGCGTCGGCCAAACGCAACCTTTACGACGCTCGATCATAACGTCCCAACTCGCAGCCGTCGCGTTGAGGATATTGTCGATGAGAGCAGTGCCCAGATGATTGCTACCATGGAGCGCAATGCTCAAGAGTATCATCTGCCCTTCTTTGGCTTTCATGATCCGCGCCAGGGGATTGTTCATGTCATTGGGCCGGAACTGGGCATCACCCTCCCTGGAATGACGGTTGTGTGTGGCGATTCACATACCTCCACACATGGGGCGTTGGGAGCTTTTGCAATGGGCATTGGTACCAGTGAAGTTGAGCATGTGTTGGCAACTCAGTGCCTTCTGCAAAAGCGACCAAAGACAATGGAGGTTCGTATCGAGGGCACGCTCCCGCCGGGTGTTTTTGCCAAAGATGTCGCCCTGGCCTTTATGGCAAAATACGGCACGGCTATTGGCACAGGCTATGTCATTGAGTTTACCGGTTCTGTGCCGCGCGCGCTCACATTGGAGGGTCGGATGACGCTCTGCAACTTGAGCATTGAGGCGGGGGCGCGTGCCGGGATGGTTGCTCCTGACGAGCGAACGATAGAGTATGTACGTGGCCGCCCCTTTGCCCCCCAGGGCGAGGAGTTCGAGCGAGCCGCACAGTATTGGCTCTCGCTGCGTACCGATCCCGGCGCCTCATATGATCGGGTGGTGGAGATGCGCGTTGATGATCTGGCCCCACAGGTGACATGGGGCACGAATCCTGGCCTGGGTACAGACATCAATGGTGTTGTTCCTGATCCTGCCCAGGTGAGCGATCCGGGCACGCGGAAGACCTGGGAGCGCGCGCTGGAGTATATGGACCTGAAACCCGGTACAAAGATCACCGATATTGCCATCGATACGGTGTTCATTGGTTCCTGTACGAATTCACGCATCGAGGATTTGCGCGAGGCAGCACGTTATGCGAAAGGGCACAAGGTAGCTCCTGGTGTCACGGCAATCATCGTGCCTGGATCAACAACCGTCAAGCGCCAGGCTGAAGAAGAGGGTTTAAGCGACATCTTCCGCGAGGCAGGTTTTGAGTGGCGTGAATCGGGATGCAGCATGTGTCTGGCAATGAATGGCGATCAATTGGCGCCGGGGCAGCGCTGCGCTTCCACCAGTAACCGCAACTTTGAGGGTCGGCAGGGTAAAGGCGGTCGCACCCATCTGGTTAGCCCTGCCATGGCCGCTGCCGCAGCAATTGCAGGGCATTTCGTTGATATTCGCACCTGGCGCGTGAATAGCTAAGCTTGCTGAGGGAGAAGGAATTGCATGGAACCATTTATTACACTGGATGCCGTTGTCGTGCCGTTGGATCGTGAGAACGTCAACACAGATGATATTACGCCCGTCCGCTATCTCAAGTCGATTCGTCGGACAGGTTTTGCTCAGGCGGTTTTTGGCAACTGGCGTTATCTCGACAATCAAGGGACGCCAAATCCCGACTTTGTCCTGAATCAGCCCCGCTATCGGGACGCACAGATTTTGCTGACGCGTGCCAATTTTGGTGCAGGCTCATCGCGCGAGCATGCACCCTGGGCACTGCTGGAGTATGGCTTTCGCTGCATTCTTGCCCCTAGTTTCGCCGACATTTTCTACAATAACTGCTTCAATAATGGCCTGCTTCCTGCCATTCTTGAGAGCAGCGAGATTGATACCCTCTTCACCGAAGTCCAGGCAAATGAGGGCTATCGCTTGAAAGTGGATTTGCCGACTCAGACCGTGACCACCCCTTCTGGTATCAGCTTTGCCTTTAAGATTGATGCGTTCAAGAAAGAGGCACTGCTGAAGGGCCTGGATAACATTGGCTGGACGTTACAATATGCCGATGCAATAACCAGGTATGAGGAGCGTCGCCGCCAGGAAGTTCCCTGGGTTTTTATCAGCCGCTGATTCTGGATGGCCCACGCCCCGGCAGCGTCCCACTGTCCCGCTGGGGCGTATGTCTTTGCGCTTTTTTAATAAGAGATGATAGCCATTTCGGGTGAAAAGCATTGACGCCACCTCATGGCATTTCTATACTCTTGCCAGGGTTCCGTTCTGTGTTGAGGGGTGCCCATGATTCCTCACCAGACAAGATCATAGGTGACCCACTCACACCGCTGCTTATGCTGTTTATCTTGGAAGAGCAGGTGAAGGGCATAAGAGGCCAATATCTGAACCTTGGTGAAGGAAGGGCGATAATGGCAAATCGTCTCCTGGTATCTCGACATACTCGACATGAAAGATGGCGCCGTCAGCGGGGCCAGAGCCTTGTTGAGTTTGCTTTGGTGGCCCCACTACTACTCTTGGTGATTTTTGGAATTCTCGAGTTCTGCTTTCTCTATCAGAGTATTGATACAGCGGATTTCGCAGCTCGTGAAGGCGCTCGTGTTGGAGCGGTGCTTGGTCCATCTGATTCTGGAGCCGATAGTAAGATTCTTCAGGCGATACAGACTGCCACTAGCAGTGGGGTTGGCCTCTTGTTCAGCCAGATTCAAACCATAGAGATCTTCAAATCAGATGAGAATGGAACTGTTCCGCCCCCCCTGGCAAGCTGCACTCAGGTAGCGAATGAGGATGTGTATGATGGGCAAGGAAATCAATGCCCTGGAACGCTTGGCTGGCCTCCCAGCGCACGGATCGCGACGTTCAACGCCTCCGATTATCTGGGGGTTCGTATTACCTTTGCCTATAACTGGGTGACATCCTTTGTCTCAGCGGCTGGCGGTCAGTTTCAGTTGAGCAGTGTTTCTATACAACTTATTGAACCGCAGACATATTGAGTTCGCTCGTTTGGAGGCGAGGATAGCGTGAGGTGCTGTATATCCCTTATAGCTGCTAAGCGCTGTAGAGCGTGGCGGCGAAGCCGCCAACGAGGACAGGCACTGGTAGAGTTTGCTGTGCTCATGAGCGTGATGTTCCTCCTGCTGGCGGGTGCTGTTGATCTTGGCAGCCTTTTAGATAGCCATCTGGCGATTGTCTATGCAACTCGCCAGGCTGCGCGCGTTGGCGCGGAAGAAGATCAGAATGCTGGAGCTGATTGTGCTGTGCTGGGTTCGGTGTATGCCGCTACACAAAATTTGAAGTTGGTGACGATTACCCGGATCATTATCTACCAGTCAGATAGCAATGGGAACTCGACAGGGAAGCAGCAAGTCTATGCGGGCAACCCTGGCTGCCCAAGCCCACCCAATCCGCCAGTGATTGCCAGCCCGGCGACCTGGCCGCCATCTGCTCGCCAGGATACGCCCCCGAATGAGGATTCGTTAGGGGTGGAGATAGATTATACCTACACCTGGCAAACCGGATTTATTGCCTCTGGAGGCTTTCAGGGGACTGATCGAACGGTGATGAGGCTCAATCCTGTTGTCTAATCTGCCTGTATAGCCTCTGTAGACGTTCTGCCAGGATGTCATCCCGGCATCCTGGCAAACGCTGACAGTTCTCGTGGCCCCACAGGGCTATCGCTGGATCGTCTGGCCGGGGTGCATGGTGATGACTTCGATATACTGCAAGCCTGCTTCGGCAAGTGCCGTCTGGAACGCCGTTGGGGTGCCGGTGAGCAGAGGGAAGGTTCCATAGTGCATGGGGATGACTGCCTGCGGTTTCAGGAGCTTACAGGCATAGGCGGCTTCGCGCGGTCCCATTGTGAAGTGGTCCCCAATTGGAAGCATCACCACGCTGGGGTGATAGAGTTCGCCGATCAGGCTGAGATCGCCAAAGAGGCCGGTATCGCCTGTATGGTAGAGGGTTGTCCCATTTTCTAATTCAAGCACATAACCTGCGGCAACTCCTCCATAGAGGATCGTGCCGCCATCGAGTATTCCGCAGCTATGGTCGGCATGAGTCATCGTCACACGTAGCCCATCGATTACCTGGCTTCCGCCAATGTTCATCCCGGAGCAGTTTTCTACGCCTTTGCTCTCCAGCCAATTGCAGAGTTCGAAGACACCTACGACGGTGGATGGTTTGGCTTCTTTGGCAATGGTCACAGCGTCGCCGATGTGATCGAAGTGCCCGTGCGTGATGAGCATGGCATCCAGGTGATCGATCTTTTTCTGCTCTGGTGGGCAAGCAGGGTTTCCCTGCACCCAGGGATCAATGAGCACCATTTTGCCGCGCGGGGTTTGAAGTTTGAAGGTAGCGTGGCCGAGCCAGGTGATGTGATAGTTGCTGCTTTGCATGTCGATGATCCCCCTCTCTTGTGGTCCTTTGTCCATGTCGCAGGTTCTACTGTGAACCCGCTGCGAGGTCTCTTGCCGGATTTATAGTACACGCAAGAATCTGTCTCGGCAAGGGTCTGCGAGAAGTTTGTACTAATAGGATGTGATACTTATAAGCATATGCTCTGCCTAGCGGGCCTGAAGCGTTGCCAGGAAATCCTGGAGATCGGTCGGCAGTGGCGCGGTGAAGGTCAGCGGCTGCGAAGTCGTTGGATGAGCAAACTGTAATGCTCCTGCGTGCAGGAACAATCGTGGTGGTGTAGGTGGTTGTAAGTGCCCATAGGTCTGGTCTCCCGCTATCGGGTGGCCGATAGCTGCAAAATGCACGCGGATTTGATGTGTACGGCCCGTCACGATCTGAACGCGAAGCAGTGTGAAGCGGCTGAATTCTTGGTCTGTCCAGAAGAGCGTCTCTGCCTGGCGGCCATGTTGTGCTGTAATCGCCATACGTTGTCGGTGGCGAGGGTCTCGGCCCACAGGGGCCTCAATGGCTCCTTCGGTGACTGGCAGATGTCCTTCTACTAACGCCAGGTAGCGCTTGATGATTGTACGTGATTGAAATTGCTCGGTGAGACGCAGCATGGCTGTTGGAGTCTTGGCGACGATGAGTAATCCAGAGGTATCTTTGTCTAGCCGATGGACAATCCCTGGCCGGTGTTGCGTCATAGGATGTGTGGTGTGGGCTAGAGCAGGATAATAGGCCAGGAGAGCATCTACCAGTGTTCCGTGTTCGTGACCTGGAGCGGGGTGGACTACCATGCCCGCTGGTTTGTTCACCACCAGTATCTGCTCATCTTCAAAGATAAGATCTAACCTGGGGAGGTGTTCATGGATTGTTGGGAGCGTTACCTCTTCTGGTTGTTCCTGGATCAGAATTGAGTCGCCTCTTGCTAGCCTCACGCTTGCTTTTGTTTTTCGTTGGTTAACTAGAATAAGCCCTTGCTCGATTAATGCCTGGACTCTGGTGCGTGAAAGATGAGTAAGGGTGCGCGTGACAAATGTATCAAGGCGCTCACCGTATTCGCCTGTATATATCAGGGTGTTTGATGTCTCTCGTTTAGGGTTTTCCGCTGCCATTGCTCTCTTGGGAGGAAGATGTATTCAAAGCTGTGAAGGGGATTGCTCAACAGAGGTTTGCTCGGTCACCACCAAATCAACCTCAGAGTGGGTGGATGGGTGTTGAGCAAGAACTGGTCGGCGCCAGAAATGCAATATCAAGAGGAGAATACCCAGGCAGATAGCACTATCGGCGAGGTTGAAAACCGGCCATGTAAAAACTGATTGGATGGAGAATAGTAAGAAGTCAGTAACATATCCAAGACGGAAACGATCAATGAGATTGCCAACAGCGCCTCCTAGGATCAATCCGAAGCTCAGTTTTAGTAGCAAGCTCGCCTGATTGGCTGAGCGAATATAGAGCCAGATAATCGTAGCCAGCGCAACGGCGATAAATAGGAAGAGTAGTACCTCGTGTCCATGCTCAAACAGGCTGAATGCCGCGCCAGTGTTGCAGGCGTAGGAAAGGCCGAAGTACTGCCCGATGATGGGTACGTATTCTCCAGCGTTGCAGGTAACGAAATGTTTTCGAATAGCAGCCTTGCTCCATTGGTCAATAGCGATGGTGAGGCCACCAACCAGGATCATCATGAGGTCGTAGAGGCGTTTATGTTGTTTCATTGGGTTTCTGACGGTTCTCCTTGATTGGATGCCTTCATCTGTTTGCTGGTGTTTGTCCAGGGGTCTTACTTTTTCTCTGCGGTAAAGAGATTGTAGCCCATGCCTCTGGCGGTGGCAAGCCCTTGAGTAGTGATGCCGACTTTCTTGGAGGTGTTTGTTGCCTCGTGGGTGGCGGCATATAATGCGTCTTGATGTGGAGTTTCTTCTTTGCCGTGTGGTGGATGTGTTTAGTTTGCGGCGCCAGCGGGCATTGACTGGGAGGAGTAGGCAATGGATAGTGATCTTGTACTCTCTGTGGCTGATGCCGTTACCTTTTTGCGGGAAAAAACGCAATTGCAGCCATCTGTTGCGGTTATCCTTGGTTCTGGCCTTGGCATTCTGGCTGATGAAATGCAGGATGCGGTGTTTATTCCTTATGCTGATGTCCCTCATTTTCCTCTATCAACGGTAGTGGGCCATGCTGGCAGGTTAGGAGTTGGGTATCTGGAAAATTGCCCTGTTGTTGTCATGCAAGGTCGCTTTCATCTGTATGAGGGACGTACCCCGCGAGAACTGGCGTTTCCTATACGTGTTTTCAGAGAGCTGGGGGTAGATACGCTGATTGTGACGAATGCCGCTGGTGGACTTCATCCAGCCTATCGTGCGGGGGACTTTATGCTTATCAGGGATCATATTTATCTGCCTGGTATGGCAGGTTTGCATCCTCTGGTTGGGCCGAACGATGACCGCATTGGCCCTCGTTTTCCGGCGATGGCAGGAGCGTATGACCGTGATTTGCGGGTGTTGGCTAAGGAAACGGCGCAGCGGTTAAATATACCCCTACACGAGGGGGTATATGTGATGGTGAGTGGGCCAAGCTATGAGACGGGGGCCGAATTGGCTATGCTGCGGATGTGGGGGGCTGATGCAGTTGGGATGTCAACGGCTCCTGAAGTTGTAGCTGCGCGGCATGCAGGCATGCGTGTGTTGGGAATCAGTTGTATTACCAATGCAGCTATTCCTGGTACGGAGGAACAGATTAACCACAGTGAGGTACTGGCAAATGCTGAGGCAGCACTGCCACGATTTGTAGCGCTGCTGCGGGGTATTCTCGCTGCTTTCGTGTGAGGGATTTCTTTATCTGTGTGGCCAATATTGTGTGATTACTCATCGGCCACTGCCGAGCGCTGTTGTTTGCGTTTGCCTATCAGCCGTTTTTCCTCTAATCGGCGCAATTGGCTGGCGGCTGTAGGGCGAGTGGCCTTTCGAGGCTTTGGAGTGTGCTGAAGTTTTTGAAGTTGTCTTGCCATCCGCTCGTAGACTGCCTCCCTGTTTGCGTGTTGGGAGCGTCGCTCTGTTGCAGTTACAACGATCCCTGTAGGTCTGTGAGTCAGTCTCACCCCCGTTTCGACTTTATTGCGGTGTTGCCCACCAGGCCCGCTGGCGATAAAGAACTCTTCATCGCAATCTTGCTCAAGTGATGCTCGGTCGGTTGGATATGTTTCGCTCATAGCAGTTATCGGTTCTGGCTCCTGGTCAGTTCCTATCGTTTGGTGTTAGCAAAGAAATCATCTGCTTTCACTCCGCCTTCGCTGAGCCAGCGTGCGCCATAAAGGACGAAGCAGGATTTGTGTTGTTGATAATTTCTTGATTAAGGGCAGCTTTGTTTTACCCAACGAGGCATGTGGTGTTATAACCTCTGTTGTTCCGCTGAGAAGGTTAACCCTAACATCTTATAAACGAGTTTTGCAGCGAAGAAGTCCGGGTGGCTGATGCCCGTAATGGGGGCCAGTTCTACCACGTCTCCTCCGACAATGTGTTTTTGAGCAGCGATGAGCCGGAAGATAGTAAGAAACTCGTGCCACCCTATGCCTCCTGGCTCTGGTGTGCCGACAGCGGGCATGCAGGCTGGATCAAAAACGTCGAGATCAACGGTAATATAGATGTCGGACGGCAAGTGATCAAGGAAGTCACCAAGTGATACCTCTCCCAGTTGGTGTGCCCAGACTATTTTCAGTGGTGGGCGGTTTCGACGTATGTCCTCAACCTCTTCGGGGCTGATGCTGCGTATGCCAAGTTCCAGGGCATGAATCCCGGGAATTTCTAATGCCCGGCGCATTGCACAAGCGTGGCTGATGGGGGTTCCCTCATAGCTATCTCGCATGTCAGCATGGGCATCAAAACTGATAAGACCAAGCGGAGCAAAGTCTCGCTTTTGCTGCACCGCGCGTAGGCAGGCGGGGGTGAGCGAATGTTCGCCGCCGAGGGTCAGGGGTAACGTATTGCGCGCCAGTACCAACTCCACTGCGCGTTGGGTCTCCTCAAGCGCTGCCGCGTGTGACAGCCCATCATATGAGAGAGTAGGCCAGGTGGCAATACCCCGACTCATGGGTATCCAATCAAGCACCTCATCGTACAGTTCCATCTGAGTGGATGCCGCAATAATGGCTTCTGGCCCTCGCGCAGTGCCTTGCCCATAGCAAACGGTGTATTCGAGGGGCGCCGGGATGATAATAGCGGCAGCCGTTTCCAAATCTCCTAATGGATCGGGTGGATCACCGAACCGTTTTAGGTGCGTCTGGTGTTCTGGCTGTAAAGGTTGCTGGTCGCTGGTCTTCATTTTCTCCCTTTCCCAAGAGTGCGTTCATAGCTGCATAGAGAAATAGGTCGGCTGGCCGCTGGATGTGTTGCTGATCGAGCAACGTGTGGGTCAGAGTGTAGCGGCATGTATCACCTGTTTGTCCTGGTGGCAACCGTCGTACCATACCCACTTTTTCAAGTCGGGCAAGTGGATCGTCATTGGTATCCTCAATACCACAGACCCGCGCCAGAAGTGCCAGGGTTGGTGGCCCCAAGCCGCTGCGTTCGAGAACCATCAGGGCCAGCAGCAGCTCCCACTCGGACCAGCTTATGGATACCCCAGGTGAAAACTCTTTCGTGGGGCCACTGCTGTCAAGCACTGCTGGTAGTTCTGCTGGTGAGAAGCGCTCCATATGGTCTCGTGCGTGCAGTGAATCTCTTCGCAGAACTGTTGCCGGAGTAGGCAACCCATCAACAGGGTCCAGGTGTTGAATGAGCGGCACTGTGGAGGGCAAGGCGCGAGCCAATGCTGCCAGAGTTGCGCGTGATGGATTGGCGGCAGATGGATGAGCAGATTCTAGCTTTGAAAGATAGCCTTTGGAGAGTCCAGAACGTGCTGCCAGTTCATTCAAGCTCAGCCCAGCAACCTGGCGCGCCAGACGTAACAGCATGCCCCATCGCGTTGTCCATGACCCCTTTAGAGGATCGCTGCTTATCTCAGATGGTTGTTGCAGTTCGGACATGCCTTCATTCACCGCCTGCTATTATCAGTTTTGCCCCCGGATTCCATGTTTATTGATCGCTCGTGTTTTTATTATTTTTGAGTTTTTAACATACCCCAACCTGCGCGGGCTTCAGTATAGCACAAGTCTAAGGTGCCCGGCGCCTGGTTAAGCTAGGGCGAGGGGTTTCAGCGTTCCCTAGCAATCTTCTTCACGCGAGAGTTTCCTTTAGGAAACAGTTAGCAAGGAGGACTATGGAAGTCTGCACTTCCGTAAATTGCCATTGTCGGAAGTATTAAAGAGGATGATCAAATCTGGAGCGAGAAAGAACACCAGGGACGGGCGTTTGCATAGTCCTGGAGCAGAGAGGGGAAATACAAGGCTAGGTGCAAAGCCTTGCGCCTATTCTTCATTCTGTTGTCGATCTTGCTCGTTTTCTCGCTGACCGTTCTCCAGAAACTCCAGGACAATGGGAATGCGCTCGCTGGGGTTTTGTGTCGCTCGTCCAAGAACATGGGCGTAACGTCGCACCGTTTCTGGCTTGACCCACCCCCCCTGCTCCTGCAACTGTTCTAGACTTGCCCCAGCAGCCAATGCCTGGGTTGCAAATGTATGACGAAGTGTGTGGGGGGTGATGCCACGTTGATCCTGAGCTGCTTTTGCCCCAACAGCCCGTAAATATCCGGTGACAATGAGATGCAGGCCACGTCTGGTCATCCGCGCCCCATGATTCTGGGCAGAGAGGGAGGTGAATAATGGGAAGCCCCCCTGACGATCTAGACCTTCCATCGCGTGATCTGCTCCCCAATCGCCTCGCTGTTGGCGCTCCAACCAGATTCGGCGCTGACGGGCAACAGCCTCACGATCCCTGAGTTTCAGCCAGCGCTCTAACAGCGGGATCGTGTCAGTACGGAGGTAGACATCACGATCATGCCGCTTGCCTCGTACCCGCAGGACAGTGGCATTGCCGCGCCGCAAAATATCCTCTTCGTCAAGCCGGTGTGCCTCCACCAATCGCATTCCGTGCAGCGCCAGCAGCGCCAACAAGAGGCGGTCGCGTGCAGCGCGTGCTGGCTGCCCGGCTTCATAAGGATCAGGCGCCAGCAGAAGATCGCGCACTTGATCGAGTGAGAGCCAGCGAATGCGTTCTTCTGGAGATTGGCGATCAAGTGGTGGATCGACATCGCGCGCAGGGTTGGCGACGACTCTCCCTTGTGCCCGCTCCTCTCGCACCCATGCCTCCAAGAGCGCGCGCACCACCACCAGCCTGCGCGCAATGGTAGCAGCACGAAGACCCTGAGCAACGAGCGCTGCCCGATAACGTTCAATTGCCACCTCATCCAACAGTTCGGGGCGCAAGTGGGAAGTCCCCATCCAGATCAAAAATTGGCGGGCATCAGAGAGATAGCCGCGCACAGTATCAGCGCTGGGGCGTCCTCGTGCCACCCGCAGGGCAATATACTGGGCAAAAGCGTCTATATCAATTGCCAAGAGTGAGGATTCCCCAGAAATGTGTTCAGAACCACTGCGCACACTCAAGGCGAACGGACCCATAGGTTCCGTTTCGGGGTCAAGATCATCGGTGCCTTGCGCCCCACCAATCGAACTATCGAGCGGTTTCATCTTTTTCCTCTTGACAGGCCGCTCTATGAGCGGGTAGAATATACACGGCTTTTCCAAAAGAAGAGCCGATACTCTGCCCCCATCGTCTAGAGGCCTAGGACACCACCCTTTCAAGGTGGCGACGCGGATTCGAATTCCGCTGGGGGTACCCCTTAAGGATCGGAGCGCAGAGTGCTATAATGGTTTCGCTGCCTCTTTTTGTGTAGCTGATCTCCGCTGCCCTCAGACCGTAAAAGATGAGCCGATTACACAACTGGGATGCTTTTTCCTCCAGTATAGCATGGCAGATGCCATTCTCTTCCTGCCCACTTTGTTAGGAAGAGCGGTTGCATGATGCTATGCTATAATGAAACTGGAAAATAGCACCAGAAGGATGGTGGCTTTCATCACCTTTTATCTATTGCTCTTGCTTGCGCAAGGAAAAACGAGGAATGTTGGGGTGATCTGGTATTAGCTATCAATCTCGTCAAGATATTCGCAATATTGCTATCATCGCTCATGTCGATCATGGCAAAACGACCTTAGTGGATGGTCTCCTAAAACAGAGTAAAATCTTCCGCGACAATCAACACGTTGGCTCGCTGATCATGGATTCCAACGAGTTAGAGCGCGAGCGTGGTATTACCATTCTGGCAAAAAATACAGCCATCACTTATAAAGGCATCAAGATTAATATCATTGACACTCCAGGCCATGCCGACTTCGGGGGCGAAGTGGAGCGTGTCCTCAATATGGCTGATGGCTGCCTGCTGCTGGTAGACGCCGTTGAAGGCCCAATGCCTCAGACGCGCTTTGTGCTTCAGCATGCTCTTGGGTTGGGTCTTCAACCCATTGTCGTTATTAACAAGATAGACCGCCGCGACGCACGCCCTCAACAGGTGCTTTCCTGGACACAGGACCTCTTCCTGGAACTGGCAACCTCCGAAGACCAACTCGATTTTCCAGTCATCTACACGATTGCCCGCGATGGGATCGCCAGGCAGCATCTCGATGATCCCAATCGGGACCTTGGGCCTCTTTTCGAGGTTATTCTTCATCATGTGCCAGCCCCATTTGTGGACACAGAAGCCCCGCTGCAATTGCTGGTGACAACACTGGATTATGATGACTACAAGGGCAAGCTTGTCATTGGTCGCATCAGCCGGGGCACCATTCGCCCAGGAATGCAGGTAGCCCTGATTGGCCGTGATGGAGCAATCAGCCATCAGAAGGTTGCGCAGGTTTTTGTCTATCAAGGACTGCGCCGAATCGAGGTGGAAGAGGCCGAAGCAGGCGATATTGTAGCAATTACCGGCATTGCTGAGGCGAACATTGGCGAGACCATCTCCGATCTTGAGCAACCTGAAGCCCTGCCTCCTATTGCCATCAATGAACCCACCTTGAAAATGACCTTTGGCGTCAATACCAGCCCATTTGCCGGACGCGAGGGCAAATTTTGCACTTCCCGGCAACTGCGCGCGCGGCTCTACCGTGAATTGGAAACCAATGTCAGTCTGCGAGTGGAAGATGGCACCAGTGCGGATGAATTCGTCGTTTCGGGGCGTGGGGAGTTGCATCTGGCAATTCTGATCGAAACAATGCGCCGAGAAGGTTATGAATTTCAAGTCTCGCGCCCGGAGGTCATCACCAAGGACCAGGATGGAAAAATCACCGAACCTGTTGAACACCTGATGATCGATACACGCGAGCAATACATTGGCCCCTTGAGCGAAAGTCTGAGCAAACGCCAGGCAAAGCTCACAAATATGAGCCATGATGGCAATGGCAATGTGCGCCTGGAATACCTCATCCCCACGCGAGGCTTGATCGGCTTTCGCAATGCTTTCCTGACCCTCACGCAAGGCAACGGTGCACTGGGCAGCCTCCTGGTAGGCTATCAGCCCTGGTCTGGCACGATTGGCAGCGCGCGCATGGGTGCACTCATCGCCTCTGAAGCGGGGGTCGCTGTGACGTATGGGCTGAACAATGCCCAGGAACGCGGCATCACGTTCATTGAGCCAGGCACCCCCGTCTATGAAGGGATGATCGTGGGACTGAATACGAGACCGGCTGATCTGGTGGTCAATGTTTGCAGGGAAAAAAAGCAATCAAATGTACGCTCTTCGACCTCTGAGATTGCCGTGCGTCTGACACCTGCGGTCAAATTGAGCCTTGAGCAATCGCTTGACTTTATCAATGCTGATGAACTGGTGGAAGTGACGCCCCAGGCTATCCGGCTGCGCAAGAGATACCTCACCCAACAGGAGCGTGCCCGCATGCGCGAAGCGCAGCCGCTGACCCTCTCCAGAGAAGGTCGGTAAGAGTTTCTGGATCTACTGCGCAAACATAGGACGAACAAGTGAGAAGAGTATGTGTGAAAAACGCTAAGAAGCCAGGGCTTTCAACGCATGGGTGGAGCAGCAAAGAATGACCGAGCAAGAGCGAGTGAGCGAATTGATGAGCCGTTTACGCCAGGCATACCCGGATGCAAAGTGTTCTCTCGACTTCACAAATCCACTGGAGCTTCTAGTGGCAACTATCCTGGCTGCACAATGTACTGACGAGCGCGTGAATCAGGTCACGGCTACATTATTCAAAAAATATCGCACAGCACAAGACTATGCTGCTGCATCTCCTCAACAACTCGAGCAAGACCTGCGACAAATCAACTTTTATCGTACCAAGGCAAAACATATCCATGAGGCATGTGCGATTCTGGCGGCACGCTATGGAGGTCAGGTGCCCCAAACGATGCAAGAGCTATCCGCCCTGCCAGGTGTCGCCCGCAAGACAGCCAATGTTGTGTTGGGGAACGCTTTTGGCCTGGTTCAAGGCGTCATTGTTGATACCCATGTCAATCGCATCTCTCGTCGTCTCGGACTGACCAGCAGCGACGACCCGGTGCGCGCAGAACAAGAACTCATGAAAAGGCTTCCGCGCCAGGATTGGCTCGATTTCACGCATCTTCTCATCTACCATGGGCGCGCAGTGTGCCAGGCACGCAAGCCATTGTGCCAGCAATGCACGCTGGTTGATCTCTGCCCCACTGGTTCTGCTGTTGTCTTTCCGGCAGCGGCGGCAGGCGAGACTGTCTCAAGTGAGTAAGCAATGGCTAGCTATCGCCTGGGCATTGATGTAGGCGGCACATTCACTGATCTGCTTGCCTTCGATGAACAGAACGGCACGCTGCTGCGCTACAAGGTTCCCAGCAGTCCTCAATCTCCTGAAGAAGGGGTCTTGCAGGCGCTGGCAGCCCTCCAGAACGACCATCCTGACGCGCGCTTTCAACAGATCAGCCATTCTACTACCCTTGCTACCAATGCGTTGCTGGGACAACTCCATCTCACCTTACCGAGACTGGCGTTGATTACAACAGCAGGTTTCCGTGATGTGTTGGAGATTGGCCGACAAGGGCGCGCTGAAGTCTATAACCTCTTCGTGCGTCGGCCACCGCCTCTCGTGGAGCGTCGGAATCGCTTCGGCGTTCGTGAGCGGATCGATGCCTTCGGCAGCGAAGTGGAACCTTTGGATGAAGCACATCTGCGAGAGATTGCACATGAACTAAACAAACGTGGTATCAAGCACTGTGCAATCTGCTTCCTGCACTCCTACCAGCAGCCTGCCCACGAGCGCCGCGCCCGTGAGGTGCTGCTCGATGAGATGCCTGAGCTGAGCATCACGCTCTCATCTGAAGTTGACCCGCAGGAGCGCGAATATGAGCGTACCAGCACCACAGTTATCAATGCGCTGCTGACGCCGATTGTGCGCCAATATCTGAGCCGACTAGAAGCCGCGCTTGATCGTCAGGAAATACCCCTTTTCGTGATGCAATCTAACGGAGGGATGGCCTCAGTTGCTGGCGTCATTGCGCGCCCGGCGACGATTATTGAGTCAGGGCCAGCCAGTGGAGTAATCGGTGCAGCCCATCTTGGGAATCTGCTTGGAATTGAACAGTTGCTCAGCTTTGATATGGGGGGGACGACAGCGAAGGCGGGAACGATCCTGCAAGGGTCACCGCAGGTTATTGGGGAATTTGAGGCAGCCGGGCGCACACACAGCGGGCGCGCAGTACGCGGCAGTGGCTATCCAGTGCGCTTTCCCTTTATTGATCTTGCTGAAATCAGCGCGGGTGGCGGGACATTGGCCTGGGTTGATAGCGCTGGCGCAGTGCGGGTTGGCCCGCAGAGTGCTGGCGCCGATCCTGGTCCAGCCTGCTATGGTAAGGGCAATCAGCAGCCAACGGTGACAGATGCCAACCTGATGTTGGGACGCCTCAACCCTCAGCAGCTTGCAGGTGGGACAATGCGCTTACATCAAGCCCTGGCTGAGGAAGCACTGGCGCACCTTGCCGAGCAAATTCCAGGTTTTGATAGCATCCGCCTGGCCGCTGGCATCATTCGGCTAGTCAATGCGGATATGGCAAAAGTGCTGCGTATTGTCTCGCTGGAACGCGGCCATGATCCCCGCCTGTTCACACTCGTCGCCTTTGGCGGTGCGGGGCCGTTGCATGCTTGCGCACTGGCAGAGGAACTGGCAATTTCTCGCATCATTATCCCACCTTCTCCCGGTCTCTTCTCCGCATGGGGCTTGCTGGTAGCCGACCATACCCATACCGAACTACAATCTATCCTCGCCAGCGCCAACCATTACGACCCAGAGCATCTAGAGCGCCTCTTCCAGCGTTTAGAAGCCAAAGGGCGCCAGGCCCTCCTCGGAAAAAGTATGGAGGAGAAAACATCACAGGCAGAGCCGATACACTTTCGCCGCGAATTGGCCCTGCGCTATGCAGGCCAATCTTTCGACCTGACGCTGCCTGCCCCTCCTTTGCTAGACGCTGGCGGGTTCCGCCAGACGCTGGAAGCGTTTCACACGCTGCATGCGCGCGTGTATGGCTATGCCGTCCCTGATAGCCAGATAGAGTTGGTTACTGCCAGGGTAGAGGCTGTTGCTCCACTCAAAAAGCCGACCATCCAGGAACAGCCTTTTAGCGGCGTAACGCCACCAGCAGAAGCATTGATCGGTGAACGAGCGGTCTTTCTTGAAACACTCGGTGGGTTTAGCAGAACACCGATCTATCAGCGAGATACCCTGCTGGTCGGCAATCTGCTGCGCGGGCCGGCGATTATTGAGCAATATGACGCGACAACATTCCTCCCACCCGGATGGAAGACTCAGGTTGATCGTTACACCAACCTGATAATCGAGCGAGACAACGAGGTATGACATGTTGGCAAACCTATCCACCAGTGAGCAGTTTCCACATAAGTCTGACCTTGATCCAATTGTCGTAGAAGTCATCCGCAATGCGCTGCTCTACGCCAGCGAAGAAATGGGGATCGTGGTGCGCAACGCCTCTTTCTCCCCCAACATTAAAGAGCGATTGGATCACTCCTGCGCACTCTTTGATGAACAAGGGAGGCTGATTGCCCAGGCAGAGCATATCCCCGTTCACCTGGGTTCGCTGCCTGTTGGAATTACTAATACACTGGCCTACCTTCAGCAGCACGGCCAGTTTCTGGAAGACGGCGATATGGTAGTGGTCAATAATCCCTACATCGCTGGGACGCACCTGAACGATATTACCCTCATTCGTCCGATTTATGCCGAAGGGCAGCTAGTGGGATACGCTGCGAGCAAAGCTCATCACACCGATGTTGGGGGCAAAGTTCCAGGAAGCATTTCTAGCGACGCTACCGACGTTTTCCAGGAAGGACTGATCTTGCCGCCAGTCAAGCTGATGGTCAAGCAGGTATGGCAAGATGATATTGCTCAGATCATCTGTGCCAACTCGCGGACACCGACCTCACGCATGGGAGACCTGCGCGCGCAGGTTGCTGGCAATCTGCGCGGGGAACTTCGCCTGCAAGAGATTATTGCGCGCTACGGAGTGCCAACATTCCGGGCAGCCATTGCTCGCATCCTGGATGAGTCCGAGATTCGACTCCGCCAGCACCTTGCACAATTTCCTGCGGGCCGCTATGAAGCTGAGGATTATCTGGATGGGAGTGGGCAGAGCGGGCAGAGTGATACCCCAGTGCGCTTGAAGGTGACTATTACCATCGGCGATGGTCAGATGAGCGTGGACTATACTGGAACTGCTGCGCAGGTCAACGCTCCAGTGAATGCCGTGTTTGGAGTTACCATCTCCGCGGTCTATTATGTCCTACGCAGCGTCACCGACCACACTATTCCAATGAATGATGGTTGCTTCCGGCCAGTGACTGTGTATGCTCCTGAAGGAACCTTGCTTAACCCACGTTTTCCCGCGCCGGTCGCTGGAGGGAATGTGGAAACATCGATGCGCAACGCCGATGTGTTGCTCCAGGCATTTGCTCAGATTGTGCCAGGGCGTGTGCCAGCGTGTGGTGGAGGGACCATGACGAACCTGATGGTAGGCGGCGATGACTGGGTGTTTTATGAAACCATTGGGGTGGGTATGGGAGGCAGGCCGGGATTGGATGGCATCGATGGCATTCAGACCAATATGACCAACACCCTGAACACGCCTGTTGAGGCGATGGAGCGCCACTTTCCTATTCTCATGACACGCTATGAATTTCGGGAAAACAGCGGAGGCGCCGGGCAATGGCGTGGGGGATGCGGCCTGGAGCGCGGCTTTCGACTCGTTGCTGATACAGCAACTGTCACCCTACTTAGTGATCGTGCCCGTCTTCCGCCGCCTGGCCTTCAGGGTGGGCAACCTGGCAAAACCAGTCAGCGCGTCCTCATCCGAAAGAACCAGGCGCCAGAACCTGTTCCAGCGAAAACGACTCTAATCCTGTACCGGGGGGATGAATTGATTATTAAAACTCCTGGCGGTGGCGGCTTTGGCATGCCTGAGAAGCGCGACCCGACACAGATAGCCTATGATCTTGAGAACGGATTCTGCCAAATAGAACGTTGAGTAGCTGAACACGCTTGCACAGCATGGTATCAGCCACTCAACCTGTTCACCGTTTGCCGCTGATCTTGATTTAGCTGCCGATCTGTTTTTCTAATTGCTTAAAAAACTGGCCGAGCAGCATCTTCGCGGCCTGAGCGCCCACCACATTGTCGGCAACCTTGTAGGGTCCGCTCAAGTCGGCTTCACCTTTGTACGTCAAGTTGGTTTTGCCACCCGATTCGGTAAGATCAACCGTTGCGCTGCCACGCACATTATTTCGCTGCGTACTCAGTTTGAGGTGCGTCGGCTCCTGCCGGTCCGTCACCTGAATGCGGGCAAGAAATGTTCCCTTGATGCCGGGGATATTGAGATCAGCGATCACTTCCAGCGTCTCCGGATCCACCCATTTCGCCTCCTTGCACCCTGGAATAGCGGCAGCCAACACCTTAGTGTCAAAGAATGACGCATAGACCTTGCTCTGGCTTGCTGAGAATTCATGGCTCCCATTGAAATCCATAAAACACTCCTCCACAAAATAATTGTTGACATCCTCCCGTTCACCCTTTGCCAGTCAACAGACTCCCCGACAAAGTGGACTGGCGCACAGGAGTTCGCCAGTTGGGATGGTATTATAATAGATCGGTGTCAGTCTGGCAATAGGGGTAGCCACCCCCTTTGCCAGAAAGTACTGCCCTGATCCCTTTCTTTTTGCATCCTTTCCACGCCCAGTCTATACTGGACACCACTATGACCAGGCAACAGCAAATCCGACAAATATCAAATGGTGCCAACTCTCGGACGCCTGCGGTGTGCGCCAGACACCCGCGTCAAGGCAGCATTGGTGCCGTGAGTGTGATCCTGATTTTATTCCTGGCCTATTGCTATTTCATTCCACGCGGAGCCATGTGGAATGCCGATACCCGCATCTTTCTGGCTGCCAGCATTGTCGACCAGGGGCAACTTTCGATTGACCCATATGAGCAGTTTACCGGAGACAAGGCCGCGCACGACGGCCATTACTACAGCGATAAGGCGCCTGGAAGCTCACTCCTGGCGGTTCCAGTCTATCTTTTTGTCAAGCTCGCGTTGTATCAAGGGAAGACCAACTATCTGCAATTGCTCGATGTCTCTGATGCAAAACGTACAGATTTTCTCGCGCGCTATCTGATGACCCTGCTGCTGGTGGGCCTCCCCTCGGCATTCCTGGGAGGGTTGCTCTTCCGTTTTCTTGCACTGCTGGGGCTTGGCCTCCGAGGGCGTATGCTGCTGACGCTAGGCTATGGCTTGGGCACTATTGCCTTCGCGTTCTCCACTGTCTTTTTTGGTCATCAAATTGTTGCCCTCTTATTGTTTGCAGCCTTTTACTTACTTTTCTCTATTCGGCAGGGCAAAATTTCCCGCTGGCATTATCTTACTGCTGGTCTGCTCGCCGGGTATGCCATTATCACGGAATACCCCACTGCTCTGATCGTTGGTTGCCTGGCGCTCTATGCGTTCTACCATACGCGCAGATGGCGTTCTATGCTGTTATTTGGAGGAGGAATGCTCCCACCGCTGAGCATTGCTGCGGTGTACAATACGCTCTGCTTTGGCGGTCCCTTCAGTCAGGGCTATGCCAATCTAGCCGGGCCGGAAGTCTTCCGTGCCGGGCAGGCCCAGGGTTTTTTTGGCGTTACCTTCCCCCACCTTGATGCACTCTGGCAAACCACCCTTGGACCATATCGCGGACTGTTCATGCTCTCGCCATTCTTGCTGCTCGTATTTCCGGGGTTCTGGCTGCTCTTCCGCCAGCGCACCTGGCGCAGCGAGGCCGTTCTGTGGCTCAGCATTGTTGTTGTCTATTTCCTCTTTGCCGTCTCTTACTACGCCTGGGATGGTGGTTACAGCTTGGGGCCGCGCCATTTTATCCCAGCGCTGCCATTTTTAGTGCTTCCAATCGCCAGCGTGCTGCAAAGGCGTGGATGGATAAGAAAGCTTTCTATACCCCTGATTGGCCTTTCTATAATGATCGTCACGCTCGCAACTGCTGTCTATCCGCTCAATGATCCTCGCTTTGATGCGCCGCTCACCGAGCGCGTGTTACCCCTGATTGTTGGCATTCAGCCCAATGCAGCCCACCCTGCTTTGCCTTTTGCAACCATCTGGTCTGGCTTCCTGGAAGCGCCGCTGCTGACGCGCGCGCAGCTTGACAATAACTGGGGTGAACTGTTTGGCTTACTAGGCATCTGGCAATTGCTGCCGCTCTGCCTGGGGATAACCATTATCCTGGGGAGATTCTGGTGGTTCACACGCCCCAGGTCAGCCGCCACCATTGCCCTGCTGGCAAAGAACAGCCGCTCCCTCTCTAGCCCTGCTCAGATGTCTGATCATACAAACCATGGCGGCCTTAAGCCTGACGCAGAGACTCTGCTGCCAGCCGCCAGTCCTGCCGAGAGAAAGGGAGAAGATCAGCCTGCCCAGCCGAAGATGATTGATGCGCCCGCTGATCCATCTTCATAGCCACACCCCGCGCATCCTGGATTGCCTGGTCCGTAGTTTGCACCTCCACCAGCACAAGTACCGTCACATTCTGATCGCGGAAGAACAAATTATACTCCGAGTTGTTGCTGTTATCGCAGCACAGCCCTTCGACCTCCGCTTGCCCAATTTGTCCTTGTTCAACCTGCGTGAGATGCTGTATCACATCCGTAAAATAGTGCTCGGCATCCGCTGCGCTGGTGAACTGATCGATCCCAATATTAAGATACGCATTGCCATCATGCTCGATCTCCAGCAAGAGGCTTTGTTTCCAGTGATATTGTTGCTGTGTGGGATCCGTCACCCTTACTACCCCCAACTGCTGGCTATCCTGCTGAAATTGATCTGGAGTCGTAGCCGTCAGCGGATCGGTAGAAACCGTCTCTGCCGGTAAATCGCTTTGCTGGGGCAAAAATTGATCTGCCTGGTAAAGTGGGGGTGGCGTAGTGGTAGCTGTATTGGTTGGAGTGAGCGTCGGAGTATTGGTTGGCGATGGTTTCATCGTAGGGCGGTTGGTGACAGGGGGAGTGGGCGTCCCTGATGCCAGTGGTTTGATTGTTTTGAGGGCAGCATAGGCACCTGCTGCCAGCAGGGCAATGAGGAGCAGCGAGCCTCCTATAGCCAGCCAGCGTTTCTCCTCGGAGGTGCGCCCTTTTCCGCCAGGCGTTTGAACGCCAGCCGGGACTACAACAGGTTGTGGTTCCTTTCTGGCACTCGGGGCTTTGGGCGGTGCCGGTTCAGTGGCTACTTTGGGCGGGGGGCGCTGCTCTGTAGATCGCACAGGCGCGGGGAGCGGCGGCAACGCCGCGCGAAACGCTCGTGAAAGCTCTCCCGCAGAGCGATACCGGGTGGCAGGGTCTTTTGCCAGTGCTTTCAGAATCACGGCTTCTGCTGCCGCAGGGAGATCTTGTCGGAACTGGCTTGGGGGAGGAGGCGGTTCGCTAACATGCTTGGCGGCAACCGTCATCGGTTGAGGCCCGATAAAAGGGACACGTCCTGTCACCATATAGAAGAGTACTACACCCAAACTGTAAACATCAGCGCGTGCATCTATCGGCTGCCCCAACGCCTGCTCAGGAGCAATGTAATCGGGGGTGCCGACGACATGGCCCAATGTCGTCAGCGGTTCTGCCTGTTGCTCACCATCATCGAGGGCTGCCTGCGCCGCCACCTTGGCGATCCCGAAATCGCTCAGCACCAGCCGTTTATCGGGATAAAGCAGCATGTTTTGCGGCTTGACATCACGATGGATCACCCCATGCGCGTGCGCGTAATCCAACGCCGCAGATGCCTGAGCAAGAAAACCAGCAGCTTCTGCCAGCGGAAGAGGGCCTTTGCGCTCAACACGATCACGCAGCGTTCCTCTCCCTACGTAGGGCATGACAAGATAGGCCAGGTCAGCCTGCTCGCCATATTCAAAAATGGGCAAGATATTGGGATGCTCCAAAACCGCAACAGCATCGGCCTCTCGCCGAAAGCGCTTTAGGAAACGCTCCCGGCGCTCCGGGTCGGGCATAAGCGAGAGCAATAACACCTTCACCGCTACCTGGCGGTGGGGGCGCGATTGTTGAGCCAGATACACGACGCCCATTCCGCCACGCCCCAGGATACGCTCCAGTGCGCAAGTCCCAAGCACTGTTCCCAGCAAATCTTCCGGTAGTCGTCGTTGTGATGCCCCGGCATTCATTCCCATACGCTTGACTCCCATCATCGCTCTCATAACTGCCCAATCTGGCGCGCAGCAAGCGAACCTATATCAATGTTTCTGATTGATGCCGTAATTGTGTATGAACTCAGACCCGTTGAATCGCTTCTTCCGTATGATACTACGAGCAAAGAGCGCTGAAAAGCGCAGATTGGGGAGCACAGTTGGCACATTTTAGGCTATAATAGCGCGTAGCTGGCCCATCAAACTCCTACCACGCGCCACCTCGTGATGTTCTGACCACTGGCAAATACTCCCAACACTGTGCAGGGAGGGGCTATGATTCGGACTGTTAACCTGACGAAACGCTTTGGCGCGATCACCGCCGTTGAAGGACTTAATCTGGACATTGCTCAAGGAGAGGTTTTTGGATTCCTTGGACCAAACGGCGCAGGTAAGACAACCACCGTGCGCATGCTGACCACTCTGATCGCGCCAACTTCTGGCGAAGCCTGGGTTGCCGGGCAACAGGTTGGAGTCAGTGAAGCAGGCAATGCGCTTATCCGCCGCAAAGTGGGATTGCTCACAGAGGTGCCTGGTCTCTATGAGCGCTTGAGCGCAGAGCAGAACCTTCGTATCTTCGCCGGCCTTTATGGGATTTCCAATGGCGATGTTCAAGCAAAACGCTATCTTCAGTTGATGGGCCTCTGGGGGCAGCGGAAAGAGCCTGTCTCCACCTTCTCAAAAGGGATGAAACAAAAATTGGCGATTGCGCGCGCGCTGCTCCATGAACCATCCGTCCTGTTCCTGGATGAGCCTACAAGCGCGCTAGACCCTGAATCGGCCCGGGTGGTGCATGCTTGCATCGCCGATTTGCGCGCAGAGGGATGCACCATCTTGCTCTGCACACATAATCTGGTTGAAGCAGATCAACTCTGTGATCGCGTCGGCATCATGCGTCAACATCTGGTGCGTGTTGATACGCCTGAACGTCTGCGCCAGGAACTCTGGGAACCACAAATCAGCTTTCGGATTCGTGGGCGGCCAGCCTCATATCAGGGATTACTGAGCGTTCTCCCATTTGTCCATGCCATCACCTCTACCGGGGACACGCTCACGGTCACATTAACCGATGGTGCAGAACAGCAGGAGGCGACAGCAGCAATGGTGCGCAGACTGGTGGAAGCTGGCGCTGATCTATTCGCTGTGGGCGAAACGCAGCACTCGCTGGAAGACGCTTATTTGACCCTGCTGTCCGAGGAGCAGCCAAAGGGGCACAAGCCGCATGCACCGCTGTCACCTGCTCAGACCTCACGAACGACAGGCCCCACAACAGGTCTCAAAAACAGGGAGAGGAAAAACGAATGAGTACAATCTCACTGCGGCGCGTACAGATCATCATCTTTAAAGAGTGGTTGGATGCGTTCAAAAATCGCTATATCCTCTTCATCGCTATCTTGCTGCCACTCCTGCTCACCACCCTTCCTCTCGTGCTGCTTGGCGTAGCTCGGACCGTCTCTGCCGAACAATTAGGTGTGGGGAATACCTTGCCAACTTTTTTACGATCAAACCCTGCTTTGCAGCATCTTCAGCCCGCAGAAATCTTTCAAGCGGCACTTGCCAATCAATTTATGTTGTTGTTCCTGATCCTGGCGCTCCCGTTGCCGGTGGCAATGGCTGCCTATAGCATTGTGGGCGAGAAGCGTGATCGCAGTCTGGAACCTCTTCTGGCAACGCCTATCTCTGCCTCTGAGCTATTACTTGCCAAAGGGCTGGCCGCCCTCATTCCCGGCGTCCTGAGTACCTGGTTGTGCTTCCTCGTTTATCTTACCGCTGCGCGTTTTCTGGTACTAAGCAGCGCCGTCTACAGCGCCATTTTCAATGCTACCTGGATGCTAACCGTCTTTGTCGTTGTTCCTTTGCTCACCCTCCTGAGTGTCTCCGTCGGGCTAATGGTAAGTTCGCGCTCAAACGACCCACGCGCCGCTGAACAACTCAATACCCTGGTCATATTGCCCATCCTGGTCTTGTTCTTCAGCCAACTCTTGGGTATTTCCGTTGTCAACATCTTGACGATGCTCATCTTCGCGGTGCTCATCGTCATTGTAGACATAATCTTACTGCGGCTGGCGGTGCGCCTCTTCCAACGTGAGACCATCCTGACACGCTGGAGATAAGGGGCAATGCCAGGATATTTATTCTATCTGCATCCCTACGCTGCGAAGTAACAGCGTGCGTAACGTAGGAAGCGAATGTTCCAGCGGTAGGGGGTCAGGGGTCACAAGCCAGCGGACCACGACCTCATTGATCGCACCAAACCAGGCATAAGAAGCCACATCAGTATCCAACGGTTCAATCACACCTTCGGCGATAGCAAGGTCAAGATAGCGGCGAATCATGGCAGCAAATTGCCCACGAACCTCAGCAATTTTCTCATCAAATCCATGCCCCAACCCGACGGCTTCCACTAATAAAATTTTGCTTAAACGACGATGACGTGAAAACTGCTCCAACGCCATACGCAGCGCAGCATCTACCTTGCCGGTAGGTGTTTCCTCGCGCTCCATAGCACGATCAACTGCCGCCATGAGCTTGGGCGTCAGCATGTCAATGAGAGCCAGGAAAATACCCTGTTTGCTGGGAAAATGAAAGTAAAAACCGCCTTTCGAGGTTTTTGCCGCTCGAATAATGTCTTCTACGACTGTGCCGTGATACCCCTTCTCGGCAAATACCTCCTCAGCAGCCTCCAAAATGCGCTGGCGCGTGGCATCCTTATCACGCGCCGCGCGTTCGGTTCCTTCTCGCGGTGATGCCTGATCTACTCGTATTTTTGCGCGCACCTGTTTCCCTTCCTGATCCCTGGTTCCTCTCGCCAAAGGGGAGATGAATGCGAGCTAACGCGGCACCAACGGCAGCAGGATGTGAGATGGGTACCGACGAGTATGGAGGATGGTCTGGGTAGCACTTTGCAGTTCCGCATCAGCACCAATGGCATGGCCTGTATTTGGATTGCGATCCCAGCGTGGAAAATTACTACTCGTAATATCCAGGCGAATACGATGCCCCGCTTTAAAGAGATTGCTGGTTGCCCACAGGTCAATCACATACTCGTAGACCTCTCCTGGGTCCACTAGCTCAGGTGCCTCAACGCCGTGACGGTACCGTGCGCGAATGATACCATCCGTGAGATTCTGCGCGAAGCCATCGGGATGCACATCAACCAGGCGAGCTACAAAATCCGTGTCGGGAGCTGTTGTAGCAGCCCAGAGTGTCACGGTCACTGGTCCCGTGACTTCAATATCACGCTCCAACGGAGCGCTGGTGTAAACGAGCATATCGTCGCGCTGCTCGATAGGCCGCTGGTCGCGCGCACCAGGGCGATACACAGCGGGCATTAGCAGCGCACCTCCCAGTGTCGGCACCGGATTGAGTGGATCATAGACAAAGGTATCAGCCGACTCATCACCAGGCAATTCCAGGTTCAACGATCCATCGCCAGCAAGCGTGTTGGCATGCCCGTTGCTGTGCAAATAGAATGGCGTCGGCACAGCACGTTCCAAAGGCCAATCCTGCTCATCGCGCCAGACATTTTCGCCCATCACAAACAGTTTGACCGGCGGCTCACGGTCAACGCCGTTGTCAATTCCTTTCAGCCAGCGATCAAACCAGCGTAGTTGCAGGCTCATAAAATCGATTTGAAGATCGATAAAAGCCGCTGCTGCCCCATAGCCAAAAGTCACGTCGCCAACAGTGTGTCCCGCGTTGCTATGCGACCAGGGGCCAATTAGCAGGCGCGCCTGCCGTGCTTCGGGCGTGGCGCCTCTGGCGCGCATTTCCTGATAGTTACGAATGGTGCCTGCCAGGAAAATATCAAACCAGCCTCCCGCATTATAGGTGGGCACCATCACCCGATGATGATGCCCCAGAATCGTTGAGGGTGCCGCATACGCTGGCGCAAAAGGTTGCTCGATCCCATCGAAAAATGATTGACCCAGATCAGTTCGGCGAAACGGTTCAAAAGTCCGCAGCGGCAGGGAATAATACCCCTCACTGGGCAGGCGATCAATTTCGCCTGCCAGGGTGACGAGTTTCCTGAAACCCTCGCGTGGATCAGGGTTCCCGCGCTCGCGCCGCAGCACGGTATCAAGCCCTGTTTCAAGTAACCAGCTCGCCTGGATACCTAATTCTAAAGCGCCCCCGCGACTGAATACTCCATTATGCGGGTCCGCCCAAGTTACATAGGGGAACAACGCAGCAAGATGAGGCGGATTTTGGATCGCCCCTGCCCATTGGGTAAAGCCAAAATACGAAGCCCCATACATGCCAACTTTCCCATTGCTCCCAGGAAGGGCCGCTGCCCATTCAATCGTATCGTAGCTGTCAGGCCCTTCATCCCGCAGGGGATACCAATCTCCCTCAGACGTGAAACGACCGCGTGTATCCTGAACCACCACGATATATCCCTGGCGCGCCGCTCTCACCGGGTCCAGCACAGAACCACCCAGAGGAAAGTCCTTACCATAGGGCAGGCGTGTCAACAAGACGGGATAAATCCCCTCAGCGCTTGGACGATAGATATTGGCGCGCAAGGTAACACCATCGCGCATCTTCGCTGGCACATCAAAATCAACATGGACTCCCTGGTTTACTTGTGGGTCTGGCATGAACGGCTCCTTTACAAACGATGCTTTTTCTTACCGGATCGCTGGCTGCCTTTGGTCTTTTGCTGTATTTGGTTGGCAATCTGATCTATGGCATCTCGCACTCTTGCCCCCAGACGCTTCAGGGCAATGTGTCCCTGGATCATCCAGGCTCTTACGCGCTGCTCCGCTGGAGCAGAAGCGCTTGAAGGGTGGGAATGTGGGAGAGGTGGACGCTGTCTTATGGGAAGAGGGCCTTGCTTATCAGTGTGCCTTTGTTCCCCTGCCGATGGAGATCGACCAGCAAATGGACCATTGTGCCACCAATGTTTGATCATCTCCTGAAAAGAAGGCTGAGCAGGTGGAGGAGTCGGTATGCCTCGGCGCTGAAACGTATACATACCTGGAGGGGCAGGATCATATCCAGATTGCTGACGCTGCCGTCGCAGTTCACGCAGGCGAGTCATGCGTTCATCTTGCTCCTCATAAATGGGGCGAACAGGCTGAGAGGAGTGCTGCCGACGGGGGGAGCCTCCGGTGGGTGGCACGGAAGGTCTGTACCAGGGTGAGCGGCTCATCCGCCCTTCCCGCCCAGGCCGGTTCAACCGTTCGTCGGATTCTTGGCTCATTATGATCACCCTGTTGCAAGCTTGAGGCGCAGCGTTTGCGTAAGCACTGCGCCTGACAACCAGGCAAGAAAGTCCGCCGCCATCAGATACTGTGATGACCAACTCAAGAAAACTCGTTACCCGATAGCGGCGGCGCGTCCTGTTGTGCTGGCTTCATCCAGGGCATTGGCCCCAGAGCGGCTTCATGGATAAATACCGCGCAGTTGCGTTGCCTCAGCGACTCGCGCAATAGCAACCATATAGGCGGCGGTGCGCATATCACATTGATAGGCCAGCGACTTCTCCAGCACTGCCTGGAAAGATCGTTCCATGATAGTTTCCAGCTTGGCTGCAATCTCTTCACTGCTCCAGAAGAAGCTCTGTAAGTCTTGCACCCACTCGAAATAACTGACCGTGACGCCGCCAGCATTCGCCAGAATATCGGGTATCACGAAAACGCCGCGTTTGTAGAAGATACGGTCAGCATCAGGTGTGGTTGGACCATTAGCTGCTTCGGCAATGATTTTTGCTTGCACCCGCTCTGCGTTCTCAACGGTGAGCATCCCCTCTGTTGCGGCAGGAATCAATATATCACAAGGCACTTCCAGCACCTCGCGGATTCCAACCCTCTGCGTACCAGGGAAGCCTACCACCGTACCCTGCTCTTGCTTATGCAGGGATACTTTGGCGGGGTCAAGTCCGGCCTCACTATAAATACCGCCCTGGGTATCGCTCACTGCCACAATCTTGCACCCCTCGGCATGGAGCAGCCGCGCTGCAATGGCGCCCGCATTCCCATAGCCCTGGATGGCGACACGTGCTCCCGGCAAACTCATCCCCAAATGCCGCGCCGCTTTCTTCGTAACGGAAACGACGCCGCTGGCGGTGGCATCATTGCGACCCTCGCTGCCTCCAATCGCCAGCGGTTTGCCCGTGACGACCGCAGGCACCGAATAGCCTGCGTGCATGGAGTAGGTATCCATAATCCAGGCCATGACCTGGGAGTTGGTATTCACGTCTGGGGCAGGAATATCGCTGGTTGGGCCGATTAAGAGCGAGATTTCAGTGGCATAACGCCGGGTCAGCCGCTCCAACTCGCCAATGCTCATCTCCTTGGGGTTGCAAATCACCCCACCCTTAGCACCGCCATAGGGGATGCCAACGACGGCACACTTCCAGGTCATCCACATCGCCAACGCGCGCACTTCATCATGTGTCACTTCGGGGCTGTAGCGGATGCCACCCTTGGCTGGCCCACGATTGACGTTGTGCTGAACGCGGAAGCCGGTAAACATGCGGATGGAGCCGTTATCCATGCGCACTGGAAAGTTGACAATCAGTTCCCGCTTGGGATAACGGAGAACCTGGCGCATATCTTCGCTCAGGTTCAGCTTCTCTGCTGCGACATCGAATTGAGCTACAGCCATCTGGTAGGGGTTGATTGCCCCTGGTTCAGGCACAGCTTTGTGCATGCTCGGATACCTTTCTCAACACTGATATTACGGCGCAGCATTGCGCCAGCGTTCAATTGATGCTGCTCGTTTTTACCTGCTGCTCCTCTCTGATGAGAAGTCAGAGCGTCAGCAGCGGTCTACACGTCTATAACGAATGGTTCTGTAATCGCTCCAGCAACAGCGGGCGAACGAGAGCAGGCTTTGCCTTGCCTCCGCTGCGCTTCATTACCTGACCAATCAGCCAGGTAATCGAAGATTCTTTCCCTCGTTGGAAATCTGCCACTGCCTTGGGGTTGGCTGCGATCACCTCCTCAACCATCCAGACCAACTCGTCCTGGTCGCTGATTTGGGCGATACCCTCGCTGGCAACAATATCAGCCGGTTGTTGGCCGGTGGTAAAAGATTTTTCCAACACTTCTTTGGCTTGATTGCCGCTGATGTTCTCCTGAGCCAACAGGTCAAGCAGCCCCGCTAATCCTGCCGGTGTCACGGGAGAGGCGGTAATATCTTTTCCAGCAGCCTTCAGGAGCCGGGAAAGATCGCCGAGCATCCAGTTGGCTACGGCCTTGGCGCGCGTGAAAAGCTCACTGGCATGGGCTTGCCCTACCGCCTGTTCGAAATAATCAGCCAACGTGCGCTCAGAGGTCAATACCTCGGCATCGTAGGCATTGAGGCCATATTGGGTCATAAAACGCTGGCGTCTGGCATCAGGTAACTCTGGCATTTTAGCGCGAACGCTTTGGATCCACTCCTCGCTGAGCACCAAAGGCGGCAAATCTGGCTCAGGAAAGTAGCGATAATCATCTGCCTCTTCTTTGCTGCGCTGCGAGACGGTGATGCCTTTTCTTTCCACCCAGCCGCGCGTCTCTTGGGAGATTATTCCACCCGCGCGCAGGATGGCAATTTGCCGCGCCGCTTCATACTCCAGCGCGCGATGCACCGCGCGGAACGAATTCATATTCTTGATCTCTGTCTTCGTGCCCAGGCGTGACTCTCCCACCGGGCGCACGGAGACATTGGCGTCGCAGCGCAGGCTTCCTTCTTCCATCCGGCCCGAAGAAACTCCTAGATAGAGGAGTGTAGTACGCAGCTTTTGCAGGTAGAGGCGCGCCTCTTCGGCTGAGCGCATGTCAGGCTCACTGACAATCTCAATCAGAGGAACTCCGGCGCGATTGAGGTCTACCAGGCTAAAAGACGTACCATCAGGGTTCGTCCGATGGAGCAACCGCCCGGTATCTTCTTCCAGGTGAACCCGGTGGATGCCAATCCGTTTCTCCTCATCCTTGTGTCGGATTGTCAGATAACCATTACGGCTGAGCGGAATATCATATTGCGAGATTTGATACCCTTTCGGCAAGTCGGGGTAAAAGTAACTCTTGCGATCAAACTTCGAAAATTCGGGGATAGTGCAATTGAGTGCCAGGGCTGTCATGACGGTGTACTCAACCGCTTGCTCGTTTATTACTGGCAGCACGCCTGGCATCCCCATACAGATGGGGCAATTATGCGTGTTGGGGGGGGCATCGGCATAATCGGCGCTGCACCGGCAGAACATCTTACTTGCCGTCAGGAGTTGTACGTGAACCTCCAGCCCAATTACCACTTCATAATCCACAGCAACTGATGTTGTCATTATCGCCTCATTACAGTATCAGAGGGCAACACACTGAGCGGTTCTATGCTCCTCTGCTTTATTTCTAGCGGGTCGCATCAAGAATGATGCTCGACAAAACGCCCTATGCGCTCCAGGGCCTCTTCGATCTTTTCCTGCGCTGTACAATAGGCACAACGGACAAACCCCTCACCAGCGCTGCCAAAAGCGCTGCCAGGGACCACCGCCACCTTTTCCTCGAATAGCAGTTGTTCAGCAAACTCCTCTGAGGTCATGCCAGTGCATGCAATGGACGGGAAAGCGTAAAATGCCCCTCTAGGATTGCCGCAGCTCAACCCGATACGGTTGAGGCCGTCAACCATCACCCGGCGACGCTCTGTATAGCTTGCCAGCATATGCTGTACAGCCTCTTCACCATGCAGCAGTGCCTCCAGCGCCGCTGCCTGGCTCATGGTGGAGGCACACATGATCGCGTATTGATGTATTTTCAGCATTGCTTCCAGGATCGGCTGGGGAGCCACAGCGTAGCCAATACGCCACCCGGTCATAGCATACGTCTTTGAGAAACCATCCAACAGCACTGTACGTTCGCGCATACCAGGCAAAGAAGCGAAGCAGGTATGTTCTACCCCATACGTGAGCCGACTATACACCTCGTCAACAATGACCAGCACATCATGGCGACGAGCCACGTCAGCGATGGCCTCTAACTCATCTCGCTCAATCACGCCGCCCGTAGGATTATTGGGATTGCCAAAGAGGATGACTTTCGTGCGAGGAGTAATGGCTTCCTCAAGCGCTGCCGCCTTCACTTCAAAACCATCTTTAGCATACGTCGGGACCGGAACAGGCACACCACCTGCAAAAAGAATGCCTGCCTCATAAGCAACATAGCCTGGGTCTGGGGTCACGACTTCATCTCCAGGGTCTACCAGGGCACGCAGCGCGGCATCGACGCCCTCGCTCACGCCAACTGTCACAAATATCTCGTGCCGGGGATCGTAGCTCAGCCCATAGCGGCTCTGAAGGTGGTCAGCTATCGCCTGGCGGAGCTGGAGCGTACCATAATTCGAGGTATAGTGCGTATCGCCAGCTTCCATTGCAGCGATCCCTGCACGGCGGATGGCCGCAGGCGTTACAAAATCAGGCTCCCCCACTCCTAATGAAATTACATCAGGCATAGTCGCTACAATATCGAAGAACTTACGAATGCCCGAAGGCTTCACCAGGCGCACACGTTCAGCCAGCACTTCCCGCTTGATAGCTTGATCCATGAGAACCCCCTGAACACTTGCCGCTCGTCCAGTAAGATCATCTCTCGCCAATGTCTGAGAGAATGTAGCCTGACCATGCGGCACATCCGCAAAAACCATTCCTGTCTGAACATTCCCCCCTGCTGCCTCAATGATAGCACATCACCTTTTAGCTTGCAATCATCGCGCGGCAGTTGACGCTTGCGTTTTCACAAATCTGATGATAGGGTTGGCAGCAAAGTACCACCCTCGACTGGCCTCTGATATACAACCAACTACCCTACTAGCTTGTCAATGCACAGAAAGGGTTGAAAGATGCGCGCGCTCTTGCTCACTAATGGAACCATACATTTCACCAACAGCTACCCAACACCAACCCCAGTACCTGGAGAGGCACTGATACACGTCCTACGTGCCGGGATTTGCCATACAGACCTGGAGCTTCTGCGCGGATATAGAGGCTTTAATGGAGTACCGGGGCACGAGTTCGTCGGAGAGGTCGAAGCATGTGCCAATCGGCCCGATCTAGTAGGCCAACGAGTCGTGGGTGAGATTAACATCTCATGCGGCGCCTGCGCTCGATGCCGCATGAATATGCGCACGCATTGTCAACAACGAAGAGTGTTGGGTATTGACGGAAAGGATGGGGCTTTCGCGGAATATCTCACACTCCCGGCAGAAAATCTCCACCTTGTACCTGACAGCATCTCTGACTCCGAGGCCGTCTTTGTCGAACCAACAGCAGCGTGCTTCGAAATGCTAGAACAGGTTCAGATACAACCCACAGATTCTATACTCGTCCTGGGTGATGGCAAACTAGGACTACTAGCCGCGCAAGTCCTGGCACTGACAGGCGCGCAGGTAAAGATACAAGGAAGGCACGCGCAGAAACTCGCAATCGCCAGGAACATGGGATTAGAAACCACCCTCGCAGAAGAGGACACAGGCGACCGGGCACAGGCGTCTTTCGACATCGTTGTCGAATGCACAGGCAGCGCTTCTGGCCTGGAAACAGCGCGCCGCTCGGTCAGACCACGCGGCACCATCATCCTTAAAAGCACGGTAGCAAGCGAGGCAACCCTTGACCTGGCCCCCTTCGTCGTCAATGAAATTACCATCGTCGGCTCTCGCTGCGGACCTTTCGCCCCGGCCATCCGCGCACTAGCACAACAACGTGTCCATGTCACACCGCTTCTCAGCGCCACCTACCCACTCCACGTCGGCGAAGAAGCATTTGAAGCAGCAACACGGCCTGAGACGCTAAAAGTTCAACTATCAACAGGCAAAGAGCGACCCCATAACACACCTCTACCCCTCTGAGTAGTTGCTGGTTTGTGTTGTGCCGGGTGGGTGTGGTGGTGGTGAGGGCTGGGTGGATGCACTGCATGGCTATAAGAACATCCAAGCACCAGTAAGAACGACCAAAGCCACCGAGCAAAGCCACAGCGAAAAAGAGAGTCACAAGGAAGAGGAGAACACACGGCAGGCAAGACTAACCACCACGCCCCGCCGAAGTAAAGCTGCTGGTAAAGATAGAAAGAAGCTGACCAGGATCAGGGGCAGTTAGCACCCTAACACAAACAATCCACTTCACCCACTCCATACCACGACGACCCGGGGCAACAAGACGGAGGGGGAAACCGTGCCCATAGGAAAGCTCATCACCACCAACATGGGTCGCCAACAACGCCCCACGCGCCTCATCCAACGGCAAACTCCAGCGATAACCTGTCACGGAGACAAAACTCACGTAACAAGCACCCGCCTGGAGACCAACACCATCAAGAACACGGCCAACATATACGCCCCGCCAGCGTTGAGCACTATAAAACCCACTCGTGCAATCCAGCACCGCATCCAACTCATCGCCTAGACTCACCTCCTCATAGGCGAAATAACGAGGAACACTAACCGCCCCACCAACAAAGAGACGCCAGGCTCGCACATCAAGGGGACGAGGCTGATCAGCCACCCAACTCGACGTAGGAAAAGCATTACCAGCATAGCTTCCACTCTCATACGACCCAGTGAAGCGCCGACCAGCGCCGGACAAATTCAAGGCACGTTCAGCAAGCTGCTGAACAGGCCAAAACACCACGCCACCAAGGAGTACAGCACCAAAACGCACCATCCGTCGCCTACCAACAATATCGCGCTTGCGCAGCCGCCTAGCACGGGCAAACATATGGAAGAAGACAACAACCGTAAGCACAAAACCTACCGCAATATGCCAACCCAGCAAACTAAACCAGCCAAACGAAACATTGCCACCCCCAGCCCACCAGACACCAGACCCTATTGCCAACACAACCGCCACCACCGCCAACGCCCCAAAGATAGTCCAACCATCCCAGCGCCGGGGATAGACCAGCCTGGGCCAAACACGCCGGAGTTTCCCCCACAAGAGCAACAGCAACCACAAGCCCATAACGCCATGCAACGCAAAGACGAACCACTCATCAGGGCGTCCACTAAAGAGGCTAAAGATGCCGGTCACAAAGGCAACAACAACCGCAAGCGCAATACTCCAGTCGGTAAAGCGCGGTGACACAGAACGCCTCCCTCCTGCTCAAACAGAGGTACTCCTCTACAGAAGACCCTCCTCACGCTCGCCCATATACTGGCACAGCAGCTCCACTCACCAACTTGGCTTCATCAGAGGCCAGGAAGAGGATCACTGATGCAATCTCCTCACCCTTGGGCCAGCGAGCATAATCAGCACCGGGCATCGCCTGACGGTTGGCCGGAGTATCGACAATGCTAGGCAGAATAGCATTAACTGTCACACCATATTCTTTCAATTCCTCAGCCTGCGACTGCGTTAACGAGACAACACCAGCCTTTGCGACGCCATACGCAGCCGCTCCAGGATTAGCCTGCACCGCCGCACGCGAGGAGATATTAATAATACGCCCCCAACGCTGCTGCATCATCGGGCGAGCAGCATACTTCGAGCAAAGAAACGCAGAACGGAGGTTCAACCGTATCATATGCTCCCAGGTATCCAGGTCCAACTCACTGACTGGCCGACCCGCCGCGAACCCGCCAACCATATTGACCCAAACATCCAACCGCTGATACTGAGCCAATATCCGTTGCACAACCTGATCAACGCTGCCTTCATCCAAGACATCAGCCGCCATACAGACCAGCCTATCCGCCTGATCGCCCATCTCAGACTTCCAGCCCTCTACAGCAGCAGAAACTTCCGAGCGCTCAATCACAACCACCGTAGCGCCACCTCTCAGAAAACCCTCCACCACCGCTCGCCCCCAACCACCACCAGCACCCGTTATCACAACAATCCTGCCACGAAAGTCCATACAATACCCTCCGCAAAGATAAACAAACCCCCACACAACCACCCCATCAGCTTCCCGAATCCGCATTAGACAGCCTACCTGAATTATATCACTGGCTGTCAGCAACAATGCTATCATCTTCTCAGAGCGAGAGCAACAGCACATTACAGGGCCTTACTCCACCCTGTCCCACTCTAAACAACAGGCGTCGACAATTAGCGAGGCAAGCTTACCAACCGACTAAAAATACCGGGGAATCACTGGAGAAGCAGGAATCCGATAAACCAAACACAACCAGCAGGGGCTGTTTCACCCTGCACAGTCCCCACGAACGCCGAACTGCATACTGGTAAAGGGACAACCGCAATGATACAATACGAACAAGAGCGATCCCGCAGCCCCGCGAACACAAAGATTAAGACAAGGGCAAAACAGCCACAGGAGGAAACACCCCTGGCACGAAACACCAGCTTGCGATAGTTACTTACTTAATCTTCCCACACCTATGGCAAATCGTTGCCGAGAGGAGCCTATGAGTGAGACCACCCCTTCATCTACTCCCAACATAGAACCGCCATCCCAAAGCGCCCCAACACCCGGGTCAGCAACGCCGCCAAGACCGGCAACATCTACTGACCAATCCCAAATGACCAAGGCAGAGTTCGAGGCGCTGGCTGGATTCCGTTACGCTATCAGACGCTTCCTGCGTTTCAGCGAACAGGAAGCACGTAAAGCAGGCATCACACCGCAGCAACATCAACTGATGCTGGCAATAAAAGGCTACCCAGAACGCGAAAGAGCAACCGTCTCAGAGCTAGCAGAGCGTTTGCAAATGCGCCAGCACAGCATGGTAGGACTGATTGACCGCACAGAAACACAGGGATTGGTACGACGCGAACCAGGCACAACAGACCGCCGACAGGTCTACATCTGCTTAACACCTGATGGCGAAGCGCTCCTCAACAAACTCACCCTCATTCACCGACGAGAACTGCACAGCATGAGAGACACCTTACAGCCACCAATCCTGGAAGACTCACCCTCACCCAGAGTCTGACACCTTACGCCTGACCCAGACCTCACCTCCCCTGCCGTTTCCGCCCCTGCATTGGCTCACGACGTTTGGGCGGCTTATACTCACGAAATATTTTTCGTCCAATCTGCCACCCGAGAATCGCCAGACCAATAGTCAAGAACACCGTAAGCGAAATACCAATGAACCGATCAAAAATGAACAGAGTAGTCCCCAGAAATCCGCCGATCAAAACACCGGCGATTGCACCAAGCAAACACCCCAAAGGGCCACCATTCGTCGGCCAGGGGACATCCTCATTGCTGTTACTACTCTGCTGTTGATCCTCGTTGCTCAACAGAATACACTTCTCTTCTAGCGCACACGCACCCGCCTGCTATGGTCTTCACCTCTAGCTGGTACCAAACTGACGGTCCCCAGCGTCGCCTAATCCCGGCACAATGAAGCCTCGGTCGTTAAGCACCTCATCAACGGCGGCCACATAGATAGGGACATCAGGATGAGTCTCATGCAGCTTTTTGAGTCCATAGGGCGCTGCAATAATACATACATAACGCAGATGCGGCACCCCCAAACGCTTCAGCGTATTTACCGCATCAATCGCTGACCCTCCTGTCGCCAGCATCGGGTCAACAGAAAAGCAAACCTGGAGATTTTCCGCCCGCCCCATCTGATTATAATACTCGATGGGTGCAAGCGTGCGCTCATCACGACGCAAACCGAGATGCCAGACCTGCACCTCTGGAAAGACCTCGCGGAATCCCTCTGCCAGCCCCAAACCCGCACGAAGAATTGGGACAACGCCTACCCCACCAGCCAAACGCTGCCCTATCATCGACTTCAGCGGCGTCTCAATGGGCGTAGGTATCAACTCCAGATCAGATGTTGCCTCGTAAGCCAACAAGGCGCCAAGTTCCTTAACCAATCGATAGAACTCTGGCGGGGCAGTCTGACGGTCACGCAAACGGGTCAGCTTATGCGCAACGACTGGATGAGTAGAAAGATGAACTCCAGGCAGATGCAGCACCTCCTCACGAGCGGGTTGGGGTATGCCGCGCATAGGTAAATCAGCCTCGCTTGCTTTGCTTTTGGACATCATGTTTTCTCTCCTCGTACAGCAGAACACCGTAAGCATCCATCATCTGTGTCCCCGCCCGCACTACCCTTGGCATCTGCGAAGAGTGTCTCATATGTGCCTAAAGGGGTCAAGAGCAGGAGCCAGGATTGACGGGTCACAATAGCGGGGCTATACTACAAGGGTAACACTTCTCAAGAAGGAGCGCCGGGGATGAGTAAGATCAAACTACGTTGCAGCCAATGCAACAAAAGTTTTAAATCTACCAATCCGAAACAACAAATCTGTCCAGAATGCGAAGAGAAGGCACGCCGTGAACGCCTGGCTAAATCCAAGGGGCTACCAGCAGCCACCAACACTCCCGCGCCCGTCCTGAAGCGAGCCGTTCCTCCCCGACCGGTCCACAACCCTGCTTCCACAGCTACACAGCCCAAGCAGCACTGGCTGGACCAACAGCAAGACATCAAAATTGCCTCACCAGAACCGCCTGAATCAGCCAGGCCACCCCGCCTGGATATTCCCGAACGCCGGGCACGCTCTACCCAGCCTGCGGCTATCACCAAACCGCATGCCGGGGACAAAGCACATCTGACCCCTTCCGCTGTACAACGGCAAGGGCTGCATGAGAGGCGCCCCGATCAAAAAGGCTTAGGGATAACTGCCACTGGAACGGCAGATCAAAAATCCGCAAAAAAACTCGACAACAGCAAAAGGGGTGAGGAAGTCAGAACAACAAAAGATAGCAAGCCCGCCCACGCTGCTTCCAAACCTAAACGCGAGCCACACCCGCCAACGCCGCCCTTTTCACCAACGCCAGAACAAGTGGCAGCCATTGAGCAGCGCTACCTGGAACTGGCTCAACCAGAGGAATTCAATGGCATCCGCACACAAATCTCGAAAGAATTGGGTATTCCCAAATCAGCAGTCAAGCGGGTAGTATATGCCCTGCGTGAGCGCCAGGGGATACAAAGCTGGTGGGATTTGCAAGCTTATCATGGATCGCCCGAAGACCTGGAGCGGGTTCGCGCAGCTTACCTACCATTCCTACCTCTGCCGCCAGTCGGCGTCCATAAACAAATCGCCGGGCACCTGAACTTGCCACCCGGAACAGTCTACCAGGCAATCAAAGTTATCCGCAGCGAAATGAACCTGCCACAATATAATCCGCCAGAGGAGCATGGTTTACCTACCACCACAACCAACACTACACAGCAACCAGGAGACACATTGCAGGCAACAATCAGCGAGGGCCAGTAACTCATTCTCAACGCGCAGGACACTGAACAACATCACTATTCCTGAAGCGAGGAACGTGCTGCTTCTGGAGGTCTGAAGTTCGTCTGTTGACATCCAGAGCAACACATCCCTATACTCAGCGAAGTGTCGTGAACAAAGCCATCAAGCCGCACCACGTAAGATGGTGACAGGCACTACCTGGGAGAACAAATCACCGTGCAAAGCATGCTCTACGAGTATGAGGTCTCAAAGCTGCGCACCGGCGCCAACTATGGGAACATCGAGCTTTTTAGTCGGGCTGACCAATATTCCAACCTTGCTGGACTCTGGTGCGCTGAAGACGATCAGTTTTATTGCGGGCGCTGGGTGATGCGATACAGCGCAGATGAGCAGCTTATCCCCGCAGAACGCACCGCTTTCCGCGCCACTCACCAGACCACCACCTACCATCGTGATGACCTTGAAGTTCAGCAGACCTATTTTGTTCCCTTGGGAGTTCCAGACCTGAAAGTCGCCTTCACACTCGTCCGCCTGCGCAACTTCGGTGAACTCCCTACTACCATCACCATCCACGCCCATATTCAATATCCCTGGGTGATGCTGCCAGAATTCAGCAAGCTACCAGATATGACCCAGAAGAACAAGAAGTTCTCCTCTCGCCAGGAAGATGGCCTCATCATTACAGAAACAATAGGATTGCCTACTGAAGTCCGTGTGCTGGGCACTCCCTTGATGCAGCCTCAACAGGCAACGTTCGATACAAGAAGCGCTGACCTGCACTATCAGGTACAGGTCGATGGGCGTGGCGAAGTAGAAGTTCCTTTCCTGCTGGCTATCTCTGGCAATGGTGTAGAGGAAGCTCGCGCCAGCTATGAACGCAGTAAAGACTATCGCGCAATTTTTGAGACGACTAACGCCACAGCAGAAGCCATCATCAGGCACAGCGATGTCCTGGTCCCCGATCCCATCATCAACAGGGCAATCCAATGGGCCAAGATCAATATGCTGCGCGAAGAGAAACGCTATCCCAATGGCTATGGTTTCACGAACGATCCGCCTCAAGATATCCTTGTAGTGCGCGATGTTGCCTGGTTTAGCATTGGCTCCGACTACATCACGCCTCAGTTCTCACGCGGAATGCTCGAATTGACACAGAAGTATGGGGTAGAAGAAACCGGCGAACTTACGGAATATCTGCTGGCGTGCGAAACACCCCCAACGATCAATAACTATGGCCTCAATATCAACGATGATACGCCACTTTTCATCTTTGCTGTCCATCACCACTTCGCCCTCACTGGCGATATGGAGTTCCTCAAAGAAATGTATGAGACCGTCAAACGCGCTGCTGATTGGATACTGGCACAGCGCCGCGCCGGGCTGATCTGGTGTACCTCAGAAGAATCCAACGCCTGGGGCATCGCCTCCTGGCGCAATATGATCCCCGAATACCAAATCAGCGGAGCCGTCACTGAAATCAACGCCGAATGCTATATGGCATTGCGCCTGGCCGGGCGCTGTTGCGAGGCGATGGGCAACCAGGAGTTGGCACAACAATATCTCGACGCTGCGCTCCAACTGAAAGACGAGATCAACCGGCAGCTTGTCTCTGAAGTCACTGGCTTGTACGTTCTCAACATCGATAATAGCGGCAACAAGCATCATCTGGTGACGGGTGATCTCATCTTCCCAGTGCTCTTTGGGGTAGCGGATGAGCATATGCGCAAGAACATCCTCAACGTTCTCTACTCCCCTGAGTTCTGGACTGATTTTGGGGTTCGCACCGTCGGGCGGCACGAGCCAGAATACGATCCAGAGTTTGCTATGCGTCTCCAAGGAGGCATCTGGCCCAACCTCACCGCCTGGGTAGCCTATGGCAGCCGATTAGACTACCCAGAGAAGATGGTCGAAGCCATGCACAACATTTACCGTATCTCGGAGGTTCCCATCCCCAAAGATTATAAAAATGTTGTTCCTGGAACGTTTCCAGAATGCCTAAACGGAGAGAATTTCCAGAGCCGGGGCATGGCCCAAAGCCCTTGGGTAGCGCCAACCTACCTCTGGCTCACCATTGATGGCCTGCTGGGCGTGCGTCCCGGCATTGATGTCTTGCGCATCCAGCCGCACCTCCCCGAAACCTGGCAATGGTGCGCGGTTCGCAACATCCCTTTCTGGGGAAGCCAGTTCAGCTACTTCGTGTACAGCGGAGTTCTCTATACAGATCGCGAGGTGGATACGCCCTACCCTCAAGAGGTTTTTGAACGTGATATTACCGCCTGGCTGGAATGCAATACCTATGTCCTTGGCTTCCAGCGCGGCAGCGAAATTGTAATCTTTGTTGGCAGTGATCAACGCCAGGGCGTTCAACTCAAGGTAAAACCTCCACTTGTTGCAGAAGAGCAGCGCTTTGAGTTTGTCCTGAATCCGTGTGAGGCCCGCCTCATCAGTTTGCTTACTACCCCCCGGAGCCTGCCGAAACCATAGCAGAAGCCTTAGAGGCAAGTAATATTACTAAGGAAGACGCCAGCTATCGCATTGAACCTGATAAGGCGCAGGCAGTATCAAGCATTACGCCCTCGCACGCAACATCCCCCGAGCTACAATAGAACGGCGTTAGTTGAGCGAGGCATGGGGATCATCAGATGAAAGGCGTAGCTGGCTTGAGGAGAGCATCCGGCGCAGGATCTGCTCCTCACGTCTGAGTATGTCAATCTCAAGCTCCAGCCGCCTGGTGGTCGAAGTGAGTTCCAAAAGCTGCTGCTTCTCTGCATCGGTCAGATCCAGACAATACCCGATAAGATATGAGAGGTCTTCAGCCTCATCAGGCAAATCCAGGCGGAGCTGCTCTCTACCAGCCACAGCCAGCATCACCCGAATATAGCGGCGAAATAAATCCTTCGCCTTGCATTGCAACATCTCCACTGCCTCTGGCTCGGCCTGGCTGTCCGACAGTTCCTCAACCAATCCCACTAGGTAAGGCTCATCGTGGCGCTCCTCCAAAATGCGGAACCGCTTCCCCCCTTCGGTCAAAAGGTTAAAACGCCCATCGCTCAATCGTTCAGCGGTCATAATCCGCGCTATGGTGCCAACCTGATGAGGGCGCTCTCTTCCTTGGGAACAGCCTGGCCGGACCAGCACCACCCCAAATACGGCTGCTTGCTCCAGGCAACGTTTAACCATCAAACGATAACGTGGCTCAAAGATGTGCAGCGGAAGCACCATCCCAGGAAACAAGACGATATTGAGTGGAAATAGTGGTAGCGCAAAAGCTGATCCCCCCATGCTTGCCTCCGGCGCGCGAACTATGTCAAGGTACCCCTGGAGATGGCGCTGCTCTCTTTTGAGATAACCGTACCCACAAAGATACCCATCGTGAGACATGCTCACCATGACATTGTACCTTCTTCATAGGAATGAAAGGAAGATCACTCCGTTACTTCAGCAGCAGATGCGCTTGCTGTCGAGGAAAGCCTGACTTACAATATCCCTATGTGGAACATTATCGGACATCAGCATCTTCTGGCCTTCCTTGAACACGCCCAGACCAGCGGGCACCTGAACCACGCCTATCTGTTCGCCGGGCCAGCCCATGTTGGTAAACGCACCCTGGCGTTAGCATTTGCCCAGTCTATTCTCTGCACTGAGCAGCACCCCCATCCGCCAGGAAGTCCCTGTGGCACATGTCGCGCCTGCGTAAAGGTACAAAGTGGCACACATCCTGATCTGAACGTCATTCGCCCGCCGGAAGGCAAGAAAGGGCCATCCATCGAAGCCATTCGAGCAATGGTTTTGGCATCAGCCCTACAACCACAGGAAGGCCATTATAGTATTTTCTTGCTTCCCAACGCAGAATTATTGACGATTGAAGCCGCAAACACCTTACTCAAAACCCTGGAAGAGCCACCTCCTCAAACCATCCTGCTGCTTACCACCGACGACGAACAGATGATCCCCAGGACCATCATCTCGCGCTGCCAGGTCTTAACGGCATCTTTGGTAAATACGGGCGAAATCAGGCAGGCGCTTGTCACACAATGGCATATCCCTGAAGAGCGGGCGGCTACAATAAGTGCCCTCGCGGCAGGGCAACCCGGCTGGGCTATCGCAGCCAGCCAGAATCAAGCCTTACAGGAAGAGCGCGTGGTCTGGTTACAGATTATGAGTACCCTGTGCGAGAGCGGGCCAGCAGAGCGGATTAAAATTGCCGCCAAGCTCGCACACGATACAGAGCAACTGAGCGAGTTATTAGCAATCTGGCTTATATGGTGGCGAGAAATGTTACTCTCCAGTGAAGGCTACCTTCACGCTGACATCCCTGGAGACATCCAGATTGGCAAATACACTCAACGCATACAGTCCACTACAGCCAGACAAGTGATCGAACAGATTCAAGAGGCGCTGCGGCAGCTTGAGCAGAACGCCAACCCTCGATTGGTCCTGGAAACCCTGCTGCTCGCGCTGCCCTCCCTCTGAGAGAGGGACAAGAGGTTCATATCGGTATAACCAGGCATGAAAAGGAGGCACTCATGCCATCACCAAATTTTCTGAGCCAACTTGAGAGCATCCTGCGCACCAGAAATCCAGAAGCTGTGCGTCAATTTCTGGTCGCGCAGGGACAGTGGCCTGAAAACGTCGCTGATGTCGAACGCGCTATGTGGTTGATGATTGCTGGCAGCCCGGCACTCCAGGAGTTCCATCGAGAGGCCCACAACTGGCTTACCAGTCACGGATCACAAGGCGAGGCAGAAATGCTCCTGGAGCGCACACAAACACCTCAAAAATCAGCAGCCACTCCATCCCCCAAAGCCGGAACCCCTCCTCAGAAACCGAAAAAAGGAGGGCAGCATGCCAATGCAGGCAACCCGAAGCGCTCTCATCACCAAGCTGGGTCTGATGTTTCACTCCATACTCGGGGTAAGCCATCAAACCAGCCATAAACTGTTCGAACACAAAGTGCCTATGCGGCCCCCAGCCAGCAAACCTCGAGGAGCAGTAAGGTGAAGAGCAGCTCAGCGTAACTATATCCCCGGCACCCTGCTGGAGCCTTCTCCCAATGCCGCCCGTTCCAACTCCTCCGGCTCAAACAATCCACTGCTCGCCAAAGCTATGAAGTCGGCGCGTTCCAATGCCAGCAGGTCTACCGCTGTCAATGCTCGAACAGTCGCAGCGCGCCTCGTATGGCGCAGCAACGCCCGCTCTCCAAAATGATCGCCATTTTTGAGCAACGTGAGACGCTCCTCACCTCCGGGGCGCTTGCGTACCACTTCAAGCTGCCCTTTGAGGACAATATAAAACCGCGTACCAATGTCACCCTCGCGGATCACCACCTGCCCTGGTTCAAAATGCAGGCGCTGCACCATACCTGAGTGTTCCACCTGAAGGCGCACAATATCGCGGGGCAACAGGAAATCCAGCGCCCAATCCACTGCCACCCGCAGCCGCCGCTCCAGCGTAGGCAGTTTAGAGAGATAGACTACACGCCAGAGCGACCAGGCAATCAGCCCAGAAAGCTTGATGCCAAAAACCTGAGCTACCGCCGAACCGCGTCCCAAGGAAGCGAGCTGACCCAGACCACCAAATTTAAATGGGCGCTTGGGCCTGTCCGTAATCGTGGCGAAAACATTCCAGGCGGCAAAGCGCGCTTGCCGGATTGCATACTGAGCTGTTGGTGGGCAACGCCCACCAGTTGTAACATCGGGAACCGAGGCATTATCACCCAGGGCAAAAACCCCCGGGCAGTCGGGCACCTCCAGAAATTCGTTAGTGATGACTGCGCCGCGCTGGTCTCGCTGGCATGGGAGAGACGCCAGCAAAGGATGAGGCGCGTTGCCAATTGTGGCAACCAGGGTACGAGTCGGGATACGCTCGTCGTTGGCAAGGATCGCCTCATCAGGCGTCAGCGCCTTCAAGCGCGTGTTGACGCGCACCTCTATACCTTTCTTCGCCAGTTTCTTCGTCGCAAAAACTGCCAGGCTTTCTTTTACTTCTGGTAAGATACGGTCAGGCCCCTGGATCAAAATCTTGCGCGGCTCGCTCGGCTCAATATTACGATAGTGTGGCAGAGCGTCATGAATCAGATCGGAGAGTTCCGCCATGACTTCAACGCCTGAAAACCCGCCCCCAGCCACAACAAAGGTCAGCAGCTTGCGTCGCTCTTCGGGATCACCCTCTGCATCAGCTTTTTCCAGCATATCCACCAGATGGTTCCGCAAGTGGAAGGCATCGCCAACCGTTTTTGCTAGCAGCGCGTGTTCGCTCATCCCAGGCATCCGCGAGAGATCAATAATTGACCCTAATGCCAGCACCAGATAATTGAAACGAAGTATCTCGCGGCGATTCTCAAAACCCAGATCAACCGTCACCTGGCGATTGAGCGTATCAATGTTCTCAATCGTACCAGTATAAAAGGTGACGCCGGGACTCATCCGCCGGGTTGGCACCAGAATATGCTGCGTCTCGATTGCGCCTGAAACCAGTTCAGGCAGCATAGGGTGAAAAAGAAAAAAATTATCCTGGCTCACCAGGCTGACATGAATATCGCGGCGGCGCTTGATGAGCTTCTGCAACTCCATCGCAGTGTATGCGCCTGCAAATCCACCGCCCAAGATCAAGACCTCTTTCTGGGGCGTCCCTACTAATCGGAACGTTGTGTCGCCAACAGAAATCAGATCACCAGGGATCAGCGGCGTTCTGCCCTCGATGCGGCGCCCATTGACAAACGTGCCATTTGTTGAACGGAGATCCATCAGGGTTGCTCTGCCACGCCATACGACAATTGTGGCATGCGGTTGAGAAACACGCGCATCAGCGACACCGATCTCGTTTGGAGCACTGGGGGCTTCGCCCTGTCGGACACGCCTCAGCGTCCATTTGCCATCCGTCAGGTTCTGGTGATACTGCGGATAGCCTTCCAACACCAGAGCCAGATCACCTGTCACCTTTGTCCCTCCTCTGATGGATCAACAGAAGAGATGCCAGTATGGTTCGCCCCTGGCATGCTCTCACCTTATGACAAACGCAGCATGCGCTTTGTCTCTAGTATACCGAGGAGAGCCTATCTGCGCATCAGCAAAATCCTGTATTTAGGGAGGCTACCGAACTATGGCAATTCAGCAGGTGAAGTAAGCCCCAGCGCGCGGCGCAGCAGGGGATCAGGACAAAGATGTGGAAACTTCTTGCCGTAGCACACCATACAATACTCACCCTCATCCCCTTGTGTCTCTTCGTCAACGCCATAGTATGTGATTGTATGGGGATCACACGCCCAGTGCCCACAAGGACGCAGCTTCGCCTCATCACGATGGGGTAAGAGGTGCGGAAACGACTCAAGATAGCATGCCATCTCAGCCATTGATGCACTCCATCTAGCAATTTGACCTACGAAAATTATCGACGATCAGCGGCTCGAAGTCGGCTCCTGACCATTCTGGCCGACATGCGCCCAGAATTCTAGCAGATCACTCTTTGCAATCACACCCTGCAAGCCATGCGCATCATGCACTGCAACTGCTGGATGCCCGCTAGCAAAAAGAGTATAGGCTTCATGAACACTCGCCCCTTCTTGAAGCGCGGGCAACGGAGGGCCTTGCCAATCACCAACTGTGCGGCCGGCAACCTGCTCACCAGCAGCCACATGTTGCAGCAGTTGTGTTTCTGTGAGGCTGCCGACGACCTGCCCATGCGCGATGACCGGAAGCTGGGAAATGCTATAGCGGTGCAGTCGCTCAATAGCAACAGTCACGGGTTCTTCGGGTTTTGCGCTCACCAAAACCGGCACGCCAGGGTTCGATTGCCGCCGAAAAGCCAGAACGTCTGCCACTGTTGCAGTAGGCGCTGGCTCGGTCAATCCATTCTCTCGCAGCCAGGTATCGTTATAAAACTTCGAGAGATAGCCACGTCCAGTATCGGGCAGCAGCACCACCATCACATCATTTGGCCCCAGCCGTTTACCGTATTCCAGCGCGGCCCCCAGGGCTGTGCCTGTGGACCCTCCTGCAAGGATGCCCTCTTCGCGGGCCAGGCGACGAGTCAATTGAAACGAAGTACGATCATCAATCCGAATCACTTCATCAACCAGCTCTGGCCGATAGTTTTCTGGGAAATGATCTGTCCCAATCCCCTCCACTTTGTAGGGGCGCGGCGTATCACCAGAATAAATGGAACCAGCCGGATCAGCCCCAATCACTTTGATGTGAGGGTTTTGTTCTTTGAGATAGCGCGCTGTGCCAATAATTGTGCCAGCCGTCCCGATTCCAGCAACAAATACGGTAATCCTGCCATCAGTTGCTTCCCATAGTTCCGGCCCGGTCGTCATATAATGCGCGGCGGGGTTGGCCGGGTTGGCATATTGATTGGGGCTGCACGCTCCTGGAATCTCTTTTGCTAGCCGCGCTGCTACCTGTTGATAATGCTCTGGCGAATCATAGGGAACGCTGCTTGGGCAGATCACTACTTCCGCTCCCAGGGCACGCAGCAAATTACGTTTTTCCTCACTGACTTTATCGGTCATAACAAACAAGCAGCGATAGCCCTTGATCGCCGCCGCAATTGCAAGACCTGTCCCTGTATTTCCACTGGTTGGTTCAACAATAGTACCGCCCGGCTGAAGCAAGCCAGCACGCTCGCATGCCTCAATCATCTTGATGCCAATGCGGTCTTTCACGCTCCCGCCAGGGTTGAACATTTCACATTTGCCCAGCACCAGCGGCGCCAGATGGGACGCGATACGCTGCAAGCGTACCAGGGGAGTATGCCCAATAGTATCAAGAATGGATTCATAGTACTGCATCTGCTTCACCATACCTGCCGCTGGCAAATCGCTTGTTGATTTGTCAGCCCTTTCAATCACATGGAACGCCCAGAGCCAAACGTTCCTGGGCAGCAACATTGCTGTTATCAGCCTGTCATCCCGCCACGCTGCGGGAGACCGCCACTACCATACCACATCGCACAACCCTGGAAAAGCATCCATCGCACTCCCCAATGCTTCTCCACAAAGCGCCTGGCAGGCACTTCCATTGCGCTTCCTTAGACTGCATCTATACGATCTATTCATCTAATAGTCTATTGAGGCAGGGCAACAGCCCCAAACTCCACCGTTGCAACGGTCCACGATCCCATGCAGTCGCCTTCTTCAAGAGGCTCTGCTGAGCCTGTATCATCAGTGACCGCTTTCCAGGATTGAAAGAGATCGGCTGATAGGGCACGTCGACGCAAGGTAAAGGTGCCGCGCAAATCAGCCCGAACCAGCGTGCGCACCAGTGACAGCCCCAGACCCTCAGAAGTTTCGGGGTCAAATTCTTCCGGCAATCCCGGCCCATCATCTGCCACAGAGAGTGTGATAAAGCCGCGCTCCTGAGTAGCGCCAATCAGAATACGCCCATCGCTGCGCCCAACAAAGCTGTGCTTGAATATATTGGAAACCAGCTCGTTAAGAATCAGCGCTAGAATCGTAGCCTGCCGGGAAGGCACCCAGATATTGTGCGCATAAACGCTTAGCTGAAGATGAAACCCTGGCGGCGCAAGATTGGCGCTGGCGATACTCGCGATCTTCCGTGCAATTTCCTCAACCGTTGCCATACCCACATCCTCACGGGAGAGCAGATCATGCGTGGCAGCAATCCCTTGGATGCGGTTCACACTTTCTGCTAACAAGCGAGCTACCTCTGGTAATTTCGTATGGCGCTGCTGGAGCGAAAGAATTCCCGCAACAGTCTGAAGATTATTCTTTACCCGATGGTGCATCTCCTGGAGGAGCAGCGACTTACTCGCCAAGCCACGGCGTGTTTCCTCATAAAGCCGCGCATTCTCAATAGCAACGGTCGCTTCATTGGCAAAGGTAATCACCAGTTGCATTTGCTCCTGGCTCAGCGAATAACGTTGGCCGCTGAAGACACAGATGGCACCACGAATCTTACCCCGACTCTTCAATGGCACACAGAGGACGCTCTGAATATCTGGCAGCAGCTCTGGGGAGGCGCGCAAAAAACACGACTGATCGGTGTGCATACAGCCAATCGAAGTAAGCGGCTCGCCGTCTCGCACTGCTCGACCGGCGCAGCACTGACCAACTTTCACTGTTGCCCGATCAAGCACCTGTGTATCAAGGCCATAGCTCGCCAGCAAACGCATCTCTTGCGTCTGCTCATCCAATTCAAAGATTGTCGAACGCTCTGCACCACTTAAATGAACGGCCTGCATCGCAATTGTTTGAAGCACTTCTTCCAGGTCCAGCGTTGAAGCGATGATAGCGGAAACGCGGTGCAAAGTGCTTAGCTCATGGACTTTGCGACGCAGCTTCTCATCAGTCTGTTCATACAGCCGCCCATTCTCGATATTCATGGCAAGCTGACCGGCTACCACCTCCAGAAAACCCACCTCTTCTGGAAGAAATTCGCGCGACTCTCGCGTCTGCACACTGATGACCCCCTCCAGCTTCTCCACTGTAAAAAAGATGATGGGCAGCGAAAGCAGCCCATGATATGCAGGTGAATAGGCGTTCGATTCGTAGGCAAAACGGTCATCAGCGCAGGCATCGGCAACAATCAGAGGATTGCCCTTATCGGCCACCCATCCGCTATAGCCCTCGCCCATCCGCAACGAGAAGTAGTCGCCGTTGTGCGGTCGCGGGCCATTTGTAGCCCGCAAAATGAGTTCCCGACGCGCCTCATCATAGAGAAAAATCGAGCAAAGGTCCGCCTGCATCTCTTCAGCTACCGCACGCGCAGTGAGTTGCAATGTCTGATCCAGGTCCAGGCTTGAATTGGCGGCTGCATTAATGCGTTGGATGGCAGCCAGCCTGGTCATACCACGATATGCACGCTCGTGCTCCTCTTGTGCCAGTTGCTCCGCTACCTGTTGATACCCTCGCGCCAGGGCTACCATAATCTGAGCAAGCACTGCGCGGAGATGGCTCTGGACAGATGCACGCTGCTCAGCGTCATGGACCAAAAGTTCATCCAGAGCGCGAGCCAACACATCAGCATAGCCCTGAAGCCCTTGCAGGCGTGCCTCCAGCTTGCCACCGTATTCAGCTAGATGCTTGCCAGAAAGCTCATAGCGAGGAAGATAGGGGGTCACATCCTTGGCAACCAAAGCCTCCAACAACAGGTACGCATCGCTTCCTTCCTCCGGCTCCGCACCATCCCCCCTCCAGTCGCGCAGCTGGGTGCGTAACCAATCGAAGTGCGCAGCTAAGATAGTGCTTGTTGGTGCAATCATAAGAACCGCCAGCCTGGAAGAGAAAAAATCGAGAATACCCTCACCCTTCCCATTCTATGTGGCCTGGCAAAAGGTGTCAACAATCATCCAGCCAGCCGCATTGACAGAAAAAAAGCCTTCTCGTACAATTGCACAGTCCTTGAACAGTGCAGAATATCTTGTGATGTGACACAGTACCTCTTATTAATAAGCAAACCGGGTGTGCTGATGATCTATCTCGACGATTTCATACGCATGACTGGCGCAATCTTACGATCTCCTGGAAGGACCGGTGAATTTGGCGCTTTTGCACACGACTCTCGACAGGTCGCGCCCGGCGAGTTATTCATCGCTGTGCGCGGCGAACACCGCGACGGGCACAACTTTATCGAGGCTGCCATCCAACAAGGCGCTGCTGGTGTTATTGCCGAAAGCGAGCGCTTTCAGGCGCTAGAAGCACTCCATCCGCACCTTGCTGATCGCCTGGAACAGCAGGGTATCGCCCTGCTCCTGGTCAACGATACACGCGCGGCACTGCACGACTATGCACGCGGCATCCTCCGTCAGTGGCGTCCTCGCGTCCTCGCTGTCACTGGCAGTGTCGCAAAAACCACGACTAAAGAAGCTATTGCTGCTATTACGGCGCCATTTTTCTCTACATTCAGAAGCTGGCGCAATTATAACGATCTGCTGGGCGTGCCACTCTCGCTCGGTCGTCTGGAGCCACAGCATCAAATCGCCGTCCTGGAACTGGCTTGCGACCACCCTGGCGAGATTGCCGCGCTCTGTGAACTGACGCAACCCTCCATCGGTGTGGTAACGCGCGTGAGCCATACCCAACTCCAATACTTTGGGAGCATCGAGCGCTATACCCACGAACTGGCTATGCTTCCCAGGCACCTCCCTGCTGATGGCTTTGTCATCCTCAATGCTGCCGATCCTGCCGCACGGCAAATGGCGAGAGAGACATCAGCAACCCCTCTCTTCTTCAGCCGCCTTGCTCATGAAGAAAAGTACCTATCCGCCACTTGCCTTGATGCCAGACAGCTCGACGATGGGATAGAAGCAACACTTGCCTTCCAGACGATTGCAATGACACAAACCAATTCAACGGCTGGCAGCAACAGACCTACACTAGATGCTTGCAATTCACCATCAGCGAGAACCCGTTCTGACGCGCCCGATGGAGACACCAACCCGCATCGCCATACATATCACTTTGCAGGATTAACGGGTACCCATTGGGTAGAAAGCATACTGGCAGCTATAAGCGCAGCCCTTCCACTGGGCATCGATCCCCATACTGCCGCTGGCCTGCTCGCAAACTTCACCTCTCTGCCAGGAAGATCGCGGCTGCTCCCTGGTATTCGCTCCAGTCTGCTGCTGGACGATAGCCATAATGCGCCACCCCTCGCTGTCGAGGCCGCGCTCCAGACACTCGGCGACCTCAAACAGCATCGTCCACACAGCTTCGCTATCGCAGTGCTGGGGGATATGCTTCGGCTGGGAAATTATGAAATGGAGGCACATCAGCGCATCGGCAGGCAGGTTACACAGATAGCAGATCACCTCATTACCTATGGCCCACACGCCGCAACCATTGCCCAGGAGGCGCGCCAGCGCGATATGGCCCCTGGCGCTATCGATGTTACGTACAGCGCTGAAGACGCTGCACAGATCGCCCGCCAGCGTATCGAGGAACTGGCAGAGTCGGGCACCCAGGCCATCACCTTGATAAAGGGTTCAGAAGAGATGCGCATGGAACGTATCACTGAGCAACTTCTGGCCCAACCAGAACAGGCCACGCAGGTGCTGGATCGGCAAACGCTCGCCTGGAAGCAAATCATCAGGATGCGTCCCGACCGCCCAACGTGGGTAGAAATTGATCTGGGTGCCATCGGCTCTAATTGCCGTTTGCTCAAACAAATCGTTGGCCCTAATGTTGAACTCCTGGCAAGCCTGAAAGCTGACGCCTACGGGCATGGTGCAGTACGTGTCGCACAAACAGTCCTGCACAACGGAGCCACGCGCATTGGCGTTGCTACACTCAGCGAGGCCGTGCCACTACGGCAGGCAGGTATTACCGCCCCAATCCTGATCTTTGGCTACCTTCCTCCCTGGCAAATGCGCGAGGCCATCCGCCTGGGTGTTACCGCAACGGTCTATTCGCTTGAGGGCGTCCAGGCGCTTGCACAAGCTGCCCAGTCGCTTGAAAGCACAGCGTATGCTCATCTGAAAATTGATAGCGGCATGGGGCGTTTGGGGATGCGCGCCGAAGATACAGAAAGCATCTTGCGCGTAGCAGCCGAAGCTCATAATTTGCCAGGGATTTTACTTGAGGGTATCTTTACCCACTTTGCCTGTGCCGACAGCGCCGATCAATCCCACTGCCGTCTCCAACTTGCGCGCTTCAAACAGGTATTGGAAGTTCTAGAGCAGGCGGGGCTGCGACCACCTCTGGTGCATGCAGCCAATAGTGCAGCAACCCTGACACTGCCAGAAGCTCATTTTGGCATGGTTCGCGCAGGCATTGCCCTCTACGGCTTGCATCCATCAGAAGAAGTGCGATTGCCGGAAGGTTTCCAACCAGCCCTGAGCTTTAAAACGCAGATCGCACAGGTCAAAGATATTCCAGCTGGGGAGTGTATTAGCTACGGATGCACCTTCGTAACTCCCACTGCCATGCGGATCGCAGTAATCGCGGTAGGATACGCCGATGGCTTTCGGCGTGCGCCCTCCCATTGGGGCGAGGTGCTGGTACGTGGCAAGCGCGCCCCATTGGTTGGGCGGGTGTGCATGGACCAGTGTATGATCGACGTCAGCGCAATACCCGGCGTGACTGCCGGAGACGAGGTTGTTTTGATCGGGCAACAGGGCAATGACCAATTAACTGCCGAAGCTGTAGCAAGTCGGCTCGGAACTATTAATTACGAGGTTGTTTCGGAGATTTTAGCCCGCGTTCCACGAGTCAATTAGGGTACTGTAGGTTGTCAATCGGGATCAGGGAGTAGGATGTAGGTATGTACGCCCGCATTATTGCCAACCTCCATAGTGGCGGAGGCCACGACCAAGGAGATCGGCGGCAACTCAACAAAGTAAAGAAGCAATTGGAACAGCATGGCTGGCGTGTAGAAATGTGCCAGACTGATAGCCCTGGGAGCGGACATCGGCTGGCGAGCCAGGCAGTTGCCGCAGGCGTGGATATCGTTATTTCAGCCGGAGGCGACGGGACACTGAATGAAGTTATTCAGGGATTGGCTGGCACCGATGTAGCCTTGGGAGTGCTGCCAATGGGCACGATGAATGTCTGGGCGCGCGAAATGGGCATCCCCCTGCACCTGCCAGGAGCGCTTCAGGTGCTGCTAGATGGAGAACGGCGGCGAATTGATCTGGGCACAGCTAATGGGCGCTACTTTCTTCTCTTTGCTGGTATCGGAGCCGATGGCAAGATTACCAATATGATTGAGCATCATTTTCTCAAACGCTTAGGGCTACTCAGCTATATTCTGGCCGGCACCGTTGTTGGGCTTGGGCCATTAGACTTTCGCCTGCGGCTCCGCGTGGATGGGAGGAGCTTCCGCACACGCGCCAGTCTCATTATCATTGGCAATACGCGCCTGTATGGCGGATTGATGACCTTCACCAACCGGGCATCATGTGACGATGGGCGACTGGATATGTGCCTCATACGCAGGCAGGGTGTGTGGGGCCGTATTCGCGTGGTTTTAAATGCGTTCCGCAAACACTACCCCCTGGGGGCTCGGGTCAGCTATGAACAATTTCAAACCCTGACGATTGATTCACCAGCGCCGGTACCTATCGAAGTAGATGGAGAGCCTGCCGGTACACTCCCCACCGTGTTTCGTGTGGCGCCCCAGATGCTCACTGTTATTGTTCCGCACAATACGCCTTCTGGCCTGTTTACACACCAGAAGTAGCCTCCGCCCTGTTGTAAGAGTTAGTGTTGTTTGTTGGGCGCCTGGACATCTGCCACATTCTTACGGGAGAGTCGCCTTTCGGTCATCTCCTGCTTTTGAACAAAGGAGCCAGCTTGATGGAAATAAGCACGGAAATTGATCCCGAACTGCAACGGCGTGCCCGTGAGTACGCCCGCATTCGTCACCGCCTTCTCCTCGTTGACCTGGGAATAGCTGCACTCTTTTTGCTGATACTGCTCACCACAGGATTTTCCACCGGCCTGCGTGATGCGCTGGCACCAACCGGCACCTGGCAGCCAATTGCCCATTGGGCACCGCTTCAGGTAGGTCTCTACTTCTGTATCTTGCTCATCATCTATCAGATTCTTGAAGCACCTCTCTCTTACTACACTGGTTATGTGCTGCCCCATCGCTATCACATATTGCATCAGCAACTGCCAGGCTGGCTTGCTGATCGGGCCAAAGGATTGATAGTAGCAGTGGTTTTTGAGGTAGCCACCGTTGAATTTATCTATTTGCTGCTGGCAGCACAACCGAGGCTCTGGTGGCTCTGGGCAGCTATCGCCTTCTTGCTCTTTACCGTTGTACTTGCCAATCTGGCACCCATTCTCATCCTGCCGCTCTTCTACAAGCTAACACCTCTGCCGGATGAGGAACTACGTCATCGTTTGCTCACATTGGCTGAACGAGCGCATACGCGCGTGAGGGGTGTTTTCACGATGAACATGAGCCGGAAAACCACGACGGCGAACGCCGCGCTCATGGGCCTGGGGAACACACGCCGCATCGTCCTTGGCGATACGCTTCTGGCTTCCTATACCCCCGACGAAATAGAAGTCGTCCTGGCACACGAATTAGGCCATCATGTTCACTACGACCTCTGGAAACTGATCATCGCACAAACAACCGTTACTCTGGCTGGCCTCTATCTCGTGAATCTTGGCCTGCATTGGGCCATCGAGACACTCCATCTCTACCCAGCACTGACGGACGTAGCCGCCATGCCCTTGATTGGCCTGGCGCTGTGGCTTTTCGGGTTAGTCACCATGCCAATAGCAAATAGCTTCAGCCGTCGCGTCGAGCGCCAGGCCGACCAGTACGCGCTTCAAGCAACAGGCAAACCCGATGCGTTTATCAGTACCATGACACGGCTCGCTAATCAGAACTTGGGGGAACTGAATCCAGACCCAATTATCGAATTTCTCCTGTATGACCACCCGGCTATCGGCAAGCGTCTCAAACACGCCGAACGCTTTCAAACAGAACGAAAGAGCCAATAGCCAGATGCTTTCCAGACTTCCTGGCTCTCCTCCGCTCAGGCTGGCAAGCTCCCATAGACAACCCTCCCTCCTATGAGGGTTGCCTCGACTGGCGCTTGGGCAAGCTCTCCTGGGGACAGTGAGAAGGGGTCAGCCCCCAGGATCACCAGATCGGCTAGCTTGCCAGCTTCCAACGAGCCTTTGCGCTGCTCCTCACCCCCGGCATAAGCCGCACCGAGCGTATAGCCCCAGAGAGCCTGCGCGACGCTCAGCGATTGCTCCGGCAGCCAGGGTGCACGCTCTGGCGCCTGATCGTCCCGACGTGCCACTGCTGCATGCACAATGCGCAGCGGATCAGCCGTCTCTACAGGCGCATCAGAACCCAATGCCAGATGGACGCCGCTTTGCTGAAGTGTGCGATACGCATACGACCGCCGGTGGCGCGCCCCCCAATAGCGTTCAGCAATATCTCGATCAGAGACAGCATGGAAGGGCTGCACTGAGGCGATCACTCCTAACCGAGCCATGCGCTGAATATCTTCAGGGGCAATCAATTGCACGTGTTCCAGTCGGTAACGCACCGCACCCTCATCAGGCGTTCCCTTGGCACGCTCTTTCGCCCATTCAATTGCATCCAGTGCCACGCGACAGGCACGGTCGCCAATCGCGTGGATGGCTACATGCAAACGCCCTCCAGCCGCCGCCGAGATAATCGTCTTCATTTCCTCTGGCGGCACAGCCAAAATGCCCCGATTCCCTGATGCCCCTTCAAACGGGTCTAGCATCGCTGCCGTCTGCGAGCCGAGGGTCCCATCGGCAAAAATCTTAATCCCCCCCAGCCGGAGCCAGTCATCGCCAAATCCTGCCTGTAAGCCCAAACGCCCCAGCGCCTGGACAGACTGCCTGGGAAAGAAAAACAACACGCGCACACCTAGAGCTTGTTTTGCATGCAACCGCTGAAAATATTGCACCGCCAGATGGTCCTCAATATCGTGTACGCTGGTAATACCTCGTCTTTGAAGGAGTGTGATCGTTTCTTGCAGCGCTGGCGTCACATCCGCCTCAACAGGCATCACATCTTCTACCAGACCCGTCGCACTGTATTCCTTGAGCACGCCTGTTGGCTCACCAGCAGCATCACGAACAATGGTTGCATCCTCCGGGTCAGGCGTCTCGCGGGTAATTCCCGCCAGTGCCAGCGCTCGCGAGTTTACCCACAGCACATGTCCATCCTTGCTCCAGAGCGCCACCGGATGCTCTGGAGCAGCAGCATCGAGCGTTGCCCGCGTTGGGAAACTACCTCCAGGCCAGAGATTCTTATCCCACTGCCCACCGGTAATCCAGGCGCCTGGAGCTGTAATGGCCGCTCGCCCCCGCACACGCTCAGCAGCCTCCTGCTCACTGCGCGCTCCCAGCAGATTCACTGAATGTAATTGATGGTTGTAGGACACCAGATGAATATGCGCATCGATAAAACCCGGCAGCACTACCCGCCCCCGCAGATCAACCAGTTCGCTCAGCGGCCCGGCTAACCGGCGCATCTCCTCACTGGCACCGACACCAACAATCGTACCCGTATCGGGATCAAGCACTATAGCCTCAGCCTTGGGTTGTGCAGCGTTCATTGTATAAATGACGCCATTAAGTAGGGCAAGCACGGGTTGCATGATAGAAGCTCCTTCAAATGATGGGGGTGATAATTACACGCCAATTAACCATTCTGCCGCGCTCGCTGCTGCAATTCGTATAATTTGCCGATAGCCTCCAGCGGCGTCATCTCGTCAATCGAGAGGGTCTTTAACTCATCAATCAACGGGTCCGACTCGTTGCCAAAGAGCGTCAGTTGAAGGGCAGGTGGCAAAGCCATCTCTTTCATAGTCCTGCGACGAGCGCGGGCATCGCCTTTGCGCTCCAGTTCCTCCAGAATCTCCTGGGCGCGGTGGACGACCTGGCGCGGAATACCGGCCAGCTGCGCTACATGAATACCATAGCTCTTATCTGCGCCGCCAGGCACAATCTTGCGTAGAAAGACTATCTGGCCTTCTTCCTCGGTGACTGCCACCGTGCAGGGGCGCACTCGTGGAAAGAGCCGACTCACCTCGACCAACTCGTGATAATGGGTGGCAAAGAGTGTGCGCGCACCACAGCGCCGGTTATTATGCAGATACTCGATAACCGCACGAGCAATCGCCAGACCATCATAAGTGCTGGTCCCCCGGCCAATCTCATCCAGAATCACCAGACTGCGCGGTGTTGCATGGTGCAAAATATTGGCTGTCTCTACCATTTCCACCATAAAGGTGCTTTGCCCCGTTGCCAGATCATCTTGCGCACCAATGCGGGTGAAGATACGATCCACCAGGCCGATGCTGGCGGACTCAGCAGGCACAAAGCTGCCGATCTGTGCCATCAGCACAATCAGTGCCACCTGCCGCAGATACGTTGATTTCCCTGCCATATTGGGTCCAGTCAGCAGGAGAATCTGAGCCTCATCCTGTGAGAGATGCGCGTCATTAGGAATAAAGGGTGTATCGGCTTGTGTCTGTTCAACAACTGGATGCCGACCGGCCACAATATGAATCGTTGTGCTGGTATTTATCTGCGGGCGGCAGTAGTTCCAACGTGCAGCCACATGTGCCAGGCTGAGATAAACATCCAATTCCGCCAGCGCCCGCGCCGTTGCCAGGATGCGCTCAGCATAGTGAACCGCCAGATCGGCACGCAATTGGGCAAAGAGTTCCTGCTCCAGTTTTGTACTCTTCTCTTGCGCATTGAGGATCAGAGCCTCATACTCTTTGAGGTCTGGCGTAATGAAACGCTCGCCAGTCGTAAGCGTCTGCTTGCGAATATAATCAGCAGGAACACGGCCAAGCTGCGAGTTCGTCACCTCGAGATAATAGCCAAAAACTTTGTTATAGCTGACCTTTAAATTGCTGATGCCAGTGCGCGCTCGCTCACGTTGCTCCAGATCGGCCATCCACTCCCGCGCATCGCGCGATGCCGTGCGGAGCATATCCAACTCTTCATGATACCCTGTACAAATCAGACCTCCTTCAGTTATAGTGGCTGGCGGCTCAGGCACCAGAGCTGCCCGTATCATCGCCTCTGCCTCCACTACAGGATCAAGCGCAGCCAGACGAGCATAGAGCAGCCCATCTGACAAAGCACCTGCCGATTGCACACTGGCAATGCTCCTGGATACAGGCTCTGCCCCGTCCCCGCTGGTACTTTCTGTCAGTCCATCAACCGGGGAACCTTCAGCCGGGGGAGATATACCAGGCAGGCTAACCTGAAGTTCGGCAACCATCCGCAGCCCGGTCGCAAGATTCGCCAGATCGCGCGGCGTCGCAATACGCTGAATGACGCGATTTGCCAGGCGCTCCAGATCACCAACCCGATCAAGAAAGCCGCTCAGCCGGGCGCGCAATGAGGCATCATGTAGCGCAGCCTCCACCATATCCAATCGAGCATGTAGCTCTTTCTCCTCCAGAAGCGGCTGGCTGAGCCAGCGGCGCAGCAGGCGCCCACCCATCGGCGTCTGCGTCTGATCCAATATTCCCAGTAATGATCCCTGCTCGCCACCGCCGCGTCCACTCTGAAAGAGTTCCAGATTGCGTCGAGTATGTGCATCCAACACCATAAAATGGGCCGTGCTATAGGTCTGGAGAGTTGTCAGATGAGGCACAACCCCCCGCTGCGTCTCCTCCAGATACGCAAGCAAGGCTCCCGCAGCGCTGACCGCTAGCGGAAGATGATGGCAGCCAAAACCCTCCAGCGAAGCCACTGCAAAATGTGCCAATAATCGCCCGCGCGCCTGCTCCTCCTGAAAATAGCGCGACGCATATGGCGTGACATGCCGCACACTTTCATGCAGCCCTTCAACCCAACGTGGCAAACCCTCTTGTCCATTACCTGCCGATTCCGGCGATGAGCCATAAGTCTGCGTTGCATCCCTATATACTGCCTCAGCTTGTTTACGGTAGGAGCCAGGGCGCGAAAGCACCCGTAGTGGCTGGGTCTCGCTTACCTCAACAAGCAGCTCTGCCGGGCTGAGCCTCGCCAATTCTTCTTGCAGCGCTGCTTCCAGGTCGGCTGCTGCAAACTGCGTCACTGCAAACTCACCAGTCGTAATGTCCACATAGGCCAGGCCGGCAGCATTTTTCCCCATCGCGGCAGCAGCCAGGAAGTTATTGCGTTTGGTCGCCAACATGGCCGGGTCAACAACGGTTCCTGGCGTCACCATCCGCACAACTCCACGCTCGACCAGCCCCTTCGAGAGCGCTGGATCGCTCATTTGCTCACAGACTGCCACTCGATACCCCTTATTGACAAGCCGCGCAATATAGCCATCAACAGCCTGATGGGGTACGCCAGCCATCGGTGCGCGCTCACCCCGGCCAAAATCACGTTTGGTCAGGACAATCTCTAACTCTCGCGCTGCAATTTGAGCATCCTCATCGAAGAGTTCATAAAAATCGCCCATACGAAAGAAAAGGAGCGCATCAGGACAACTGCGCTTGATCTGCAAATATTGCGCGCGGACGGGGCTATGGGAGCTATGGATTGGGGAATGTTCCGTCACTTCCACACACACCTCGCAAATCAACGATACAGATCTCAACGTGAGAACCAAAGCAAAGACTCAGATAGAACGACATCCAGAACCAGTGAGGCCATTCTAGCACCGCTCTGGACAAGAGATCAAGCCAGCAGGTTGCATTGTTGCAAAGGCATTGAAAGATTTGGCTAGAAGCGACCTGTGATATTATGAAGGGGCAAAGCGTCAGAGTTATTGAACAGTCGATATTTGGTGAGCTTTCTCATGCTCCTGGCGTAATACAGAGCAAGACACCAGATGAGCCTGGTCCTGGGGTCACAACCCTTACCATTCAGGCAGCAAGTAGAGCGTAGAGGAGGGTTTATTTTGCGTATCTTTTCTACGTTGCGCTTTGTCATCAAGCGTGCCTTTCACCATCGCGCCATCTTGTTACCCGTCTTGCTTGGGGCGCTGGCGGCGGTCACAGTCTTATGTAGTGTGCCCTTGTTTTCCAATGCTGCCTCCAATGTTGGCCTACAAGCGACACTCAAAACACCTGGTCCAGCCATCACCAAGAATCTTGAGATCACCTTCTCAACACCTCCAGTTGATCCCACCACCTATAGTCGCGCAAAGCAGGCGGCCACCGCCAATGCCCAATATTATCTAGGCAGCGCGGTGGTACCTGATACACCTATCAGCCGGGGTGATGCCCCAGACCTGTCATTGTATCCCAATGGGGATGCGCATCACTTCCCCGCCAACCTGATCAATACCGCTGAGGCGTGGTTCGTTGACGGCATGGATGCTAGCCATCTCACGCTGACTCAGGGCCGCTTCCCTTCCTCCACCGTCACGAGCAGCCAGACCAGCCAGGGAACGGCGTATGATGTCGAAGCCATCATTGGCAGCGACTGGGCGGCCCTCTTTCATCTCAAACTCAACGATGTCCTTGACCTCGCTGACCAGACCGACCATCCTGGCAGCTTCTTGCGCGTGCATTTTGTGGGCTTCTTCCAGCCCCAACCCAAAAACCCAAACGACCCGATCTGGTACGACAATCTCAGCCCCTTCACTCAAGCCATTACTTGCTGCAACCAGCCCTATCCTCCGGCACCCATCTGGCTGAACCAGAGCGCCTTCGAGAACTCCATCCCCCAGCTTGGACTGAAGCACCAGATGACCTATAGCTGGTTCTATTATCTCGATCTAAGCAGCCTGAATGCGTCCAATGCCTCCAGTATGCTGGCAGAGCTTCAGGCGCTCAAATCCCATCTGCAACTCACTGCCTTCAGCGGCAATGAGCAGCAGGCCAGCTATGATGCGCTCAGCCAACTGGATAACCTGCTCAGCACCTTCCTTCAACACCTGTTCTTTGTCACCATTGCCACGCTGGTTGCCATCTTGCCGGGCCTAGCGCTGCTCTTGCTCTACGTGGGGCTGGCTGCTGCCGCCCTGGCGGAACGCAACCGCGAAGAGATCACGCTGATGAAGAGCCGGGGCGCCAGTACCTGGCAAGTGTTATTGCTCTCCGGCATCGAAGCCCTCCTCCTCTGCCTCGTCGCCATCCTGATCTCACCACTGCTGGCCGGGCAAGTCACCAACCTGCTGACCAGTTTCTCCTTCTTTGGGGGCGCCTTGGGGGCCTCAGCCAGCCTCTCCCTCATCCCTACCCTTCAAACCTATCTCTACGCCGGGGCGGCAGCGCTCTTCTGCTTACTGGCTCTCCTGTTGCCAGCCATTGCGGCGGTCCGTTCCAGCTTACTCACCGTCAAGCGCGAAACCTCCCGCCCGCGTTTGCTCAATCTCTCGCTGCGCCTGGCCCCTGGCATCCTGCTGGCGGCCCTGGGGGTCTTTGGCTATATCGAGATTCGCCAGCGCGGCGCCTTCTTTAGTCCGAACGCGCAAGGCGTACTCGCGGTCGACTGGGTAGCCGCCTTGTCACCAACCCTGCTCTTGCTGGGAGCCGCTGGTCTTGGGTTGCTGTTGCTCCCACCCCTGCTAGGGCTGCTGGACCGCCTCGGCCAGCGCCTCCCTAATATCTCTGTTGGCCTGGCGCTGCGCCAGATGGCGCGCCGCCCTTCCGCCTACAGCCGTCTGGTCCTGCTCCTCACCTTGACGATCTCGCTGGGCATCTTTGCCTCGATTTTCAGCGGGACCCTGCTCAACAGCTTTGGAGACCGCGCCGCGTATATGAGTGGGTCCGATTTGCGCCTGGTCGAGGGGCAAGTGGGTCTCTCCGATGCTGCACGCCAGGCAGCCCCGCTGGAAGACCATCTGACGCTCCTCCCCGGTGTCACCGATGGCATGAATATATTCCGTGCCGTGGGCACAGCACCTTCAGCAGTCCTGCGGTATCCTGACATCACCACCCTGGCCGTTGACAGCACTAAATTTATAAAGTTAGCCTATTGGCGCTCCGATTTCGCCGATGTGCCCGTCACCACCCTGATGCAAGACCTTCAGGAGCAGGTTGCTCAACCAGATTCCTTGCCAGCCCTCGTAGACGACCGATTACTGAACGATGCCGGTTTGCACATCGGCGATGAGTTGAATATCGAGCTTGGCATCAACATCGATGCCAACTTTGTCGTCGCAGGCACCTTTCACTACTTCCCGACCCTGGATACCAGCCAATATGCCCTGGTCTGCGATATTACCAAGCTCCTTAACGTCCTGAACCAGGGAATTGCCCAGCAAGGCAATACGCCCATTGCCCCCAACGAAGTCTGGCTGAAGCTGGCACCCAGCGCACCAGAGTATACTGCCGATCAAGTTTCTGCCATCCTCGCCCATAACCCACAGCACAAGCAGGTCGTGGTCACAGTCCAGGAAGCGGATGACCGCGCCGAGCTGCTCACCACACTGCGGAACGACCCCCTACACTTCTCGATCTCCGGGGCGCTCTCGCTCGACTTTGTGGTTGCAGCCTTGCTCAGCGTCATTGGCTTTGTCGTCCTCTTTTATCTGATCGCGCAGCGGCGTTCCTTCGAGTTTGGCGTCTTGCGGGCGATGGGCCTGTCATTACGCCAGCTCGCCGGATCGCTCAGTTGGGAGCAACTGACCCTGATTCTTGCAGCGGTCGTGTTTGGCGTCGTCCTGGGAGTCGTGATTGCGAACTCGGTGCTGCCCGCGTTGGCGACCGATGATACCGGCGCGCCACTGCTGCCGCCCTTCGCCACCCATATTGATCTTGCATCTATATTACAATTGAGTCTCTTCTTACTTGGCTGTGTGCTTGCGGCATTGGCCGCCACTGTCGTCATCTTCCGCCGCTTGCAATTGCATGAGGTGTTACGGCTTGGAGAGGAGTAAGCGCCTGATGAGCCAGCCCTATATTCTCTGCCGGGATTTAGTCAAAATCTATAAAGGAGATGGGTTGGAAGTCTTTGCCTTGCAGGGACTCGACCTGGAAGTAGAGGAAGGGGAATTTGTCGCCATTGTTGGCGCGTCCGGCTCTGGGAAAAGCACCTTGCTCAACATTCTGGCTGCCCTTGACACTCCCAGCGCAGGAAAGGCTATTGTCGGCTCCTATGACCTGGGCAATCTGAGCCGGACAAAAGCGATCAGGTATCGGCGCAAAGAGGTCGGCATCATCTGGCAGCAGACAGCGCGGGGCCTCTTCCCATATCTGACGGCCCAGCAGAATGTCGAGGCGCCACTCACGTTCTCCGGCTACAAAGGACCGCAGGATAAGAAAAAACGCCAGTGGGCGACTGAGCTGCTGGAATTAGTAGGGTTGGGCGACCGGCGCGATCACCTCGTTCAGCAGCTCAGTGGTGGTGAACAACAGCGCGTTGCCATTGCAGTCGCGCTCGCCAATCGTCCGCGCTTGCTGCTCGCCGATGAACCGACAGGTGAACTGGATAGCGCATCGGCTCTAGCCGTTTATCGCGCCTTGCAGGAAGCCAACCATGCCACTAAAGTAACTATTATTCTGGTGACACATGATCCAGAGATTGCCTCACACGTTGACCGGGTCGTTTCGATTCGAGATGGGCGCACCAGCGCCGAACTGGTGCAGCGCCTGGAAGAGACCAGCGCTGCGGTGCAAGAGGTTGAAGAAGAGGGCCAGGAAACGCCCCCAGCTACAGTAACTGCCGTCCATGATGAATTTGTCCTGGTAGACCGATTTGGACGGCTCCAACTCCCGCTGGCCTATACAGAGCAATTGGGTCTGGCGGGCAAGACCAGCCGCGTGCGCGTGCATCTCGAAGAAGATCATATCACTATCTGGCTCACTGAAGAAGAGGCAGCGGGGGCAGGTGGAAAGAAACTGGCAGCCTGGCGCGCGGCACGCATCCAAAACGCGGAAAGTGACGTGAGTGAACAAAAAGAGGGCCGAAATTGATCCTCCTGACGGCTTTCTTGATGCGTCCGCTGAGAAGAGGCTCGCTTTGCAAGAGGAGTGGCTATGTCCGAACAGGCAGAAGTACAACATGATATCCGGCAGCATGTGATGCCCGGCAAAACAGATCAAATATATCAGGCAAACTCCACAGCAACTGATGCACCATATATCGTGGTCGAAGAGGCAGTGAAACATTACCTGATTGGCGCTGGTGAAGTTCCGGCCTTGCGCGGTGTCAGCTTGACTGTCCGCAGAGGAGAACTGCTTGCCTTGCGTGGGCGCTCAGGCTCAGGAAAGACCACCCTGTTGAACCTCATTGGTGGACTGGACCGTCCGACATCGGGACATATCTTCGTTGATGGCAACGATGTCAGCGCGATGAGTGAAGCAGAGCTGGTCGTCTATCGGCGTAATACCGTAGGATTCATCTTCCAACATTTCGCGCTGCTCTCCCTCTACTCAGCCCTTGAAAACGTTGTCTTGCCGCTGCGCATTGCTGGCCGACCACTGGCAGCCGCAGAGGAGCGCGCCAAACACTGCCTTGAGTTGGTCGATCTTCAGGAGCGGCTGCATCATCGCCCAAATGAGCTTTCCGGCGGTCAGCAGCAGCGTGTAGCCATTGCACGCGCCTTGGCAGCGCACCCTTCTGTATTGCTGGCCGATGAACCAACCGGCAATCTGGACTTGCGCACCGGGCTTTCCATCATGCGCCTGCTGCGACAAGTCGCTGAGCAAGAAAATGTGGCGGTGCTGGTCGCCACACATGACCCCGCCATGATGGACACGGCCCATCGCGTGCTAGAACTGCGCGATGGGCACCTGCTGACAGATGACCGTCAACGAGGGAAGTAACGAGCAGCAGGTGTCTTGCCCTGCTGCTTCTCTGCCGTTCTTGAAGGAAAGGGACGGGAAAAGCTTCACCACTGCCGAATCATCAGATGCCCTTCAGCGACGGCAGCAACAATATCTGCCCGGCTTACCAGGCCAACCAGGCGGCCATGCGTAAGCACGGGAACCCGTTTAATCTTACGCTGACTGAGCAGGCGGGCAATTTCATCAACTGGCGTCTCTTCGGAGACAAAGGTAATCTCCCTGCTCATAATGTCCTCGACACGTTCGCCTGCTTTCCCAATAATATCGGCCTCCGTCAGCATACCGATGATGGTGCCAGCAGCGTCTACCACCGGCATACCACTGATATGCCGCTCAGCCAGCATGCGCGCCGCATTACGCACACTCTCGTCCGGTGATGTGGTGTAGACATGGCGTGTCATAATATCGCGTGCAATCACAGGTCTCCTCCTTCTCCTGATGAACAAAGCACGATTGATCGCCTCAGGCGGCGCGATGGCCTGGTACAACCTGGCATAGCTATGATACAATGGATACAAGAAACAAGGCGATCAAGGACTGGGCCATTCATATCAACCGACAAGACACGTCTTCTTACGTTGCAGCAGTCTTGCAAGCTAGCTGATAGCAAGAAATATACCATTCTCTCAGGGGAAAGATCGGGCCAGGTGGGCGCGCTTGACGCTCCCTGTCGAATAAGATTGTAGCATAACAGTCAACAGGTGCTCTCAATGTTCCCATTTGTTATGAGGATGTCTGTATGCGTTGTGCGGTCTGTGGAACCCTAAACCCTCCAGGCGCTAAATTTTGTAATGAATGCGGCGCTCGTCTGCTATCACTTACATGCCCTACCTGCGGCGCCACCAATCGCCCAGGCGCAAGGTTCTGTAATGAGTGTGGCACGCAGCTCCCATCACTCGTCGAAAACACAGCCAGCCAGGTAACAGAAGCAACGCGGCAAGAAGAATCTGTAGAGCCTATCCAGCAAACAACAGCACAGGTTCATAGCAGCGCCTTACCCTCACCGCAGACGCCACCTCCGACCGAACCCTCCCCAGCCCTCAAGGCAGCTCTGCCACTCTCACCAGATACTCCAGATGCTGAGGCACCCTGGGCGCCCCTCGACAGCGAAGAGCGTCGCGTGGTGACCATCCTTTTTGCCGATATGACTGGCTCGACAGCTATTGCTGACCAAATGGACCCCGAAGAAGTCCGGCTGTTGATGGCAAGCTATTTTAGCGTTGTGGCCCAGGCAATCCATCGTCATGGCGGAACCATCGAAAAGTTTATCGGCGACGCCGTCATGGCAATCTTCGGTATGCCTGTAGCCCATGAAGATGATCCAGAGCGCGCTGTGCGGGCCGGACTGGAAATACTGGCGGCGCTTCAGCGCTTTAATGAGCAGCGCCTGGCTGACACCCCACAGGCACCAGTAGTCCAGATTCGCATCGGTATCAACACTGGCGAAGTAGTTGCTGCAAACAACGCAGGCGAGGGCGGGCAATTCTTAATTACTGGTGACGCCGTCAACGTTGCTGCGCGCCTTCAGCAGCAAGCCCAACCTGGAACCATCCTGGTTGGCTCACGCACCTATCGCAGCACATATGGTGCAATCGTCTACCGGGCGCTTAGCCCGGTATTCGTTAAGGGAAAACAGGGGCCACTGCGTGTCTGGCAGGTCATCAAAATGGTTGAAGATCAGGCAGCGCCGCCTACCCAGCATCTTCGAGGCATCCAAGGACTACCCTCACCCTTCATTGGTCGCATCCCTGAACTGGCCCTGCTTGATGCTGTCTACGAGCGCGTCATCGGCGAGCAACGACCGCATCTTATCACTTTGCTTGGCGCGCCTGGCGTGGGCAAATCGCGCCTGGTGCGTGAGTGGATCAACCGACTGCAACAAAGAGACCCCGCAGAGGAAACCGCACGGCAGACTGAGGAAGCAGCTCAAGACCTCCCAGAGCAGCGCCTGCTCTTGCTGGAGGGCCGCTGCCCACCTTACGGAGCAGGCATTACTTACTGGCCTCTGGCAGAAATCTTGCGCTCGTACTGTGGGTTTGCGCAAGCGGCTACGCCTCAGCAGGCCAGCGATTGCCTGAGACAGAAGGTGCAAGAAGTAGTCGACAGCGTCCAATCTCATGAGAGCATCGACATGATTGTTCGCCAGCTAGGGTTCACCATCGGCCTGGAAGTGGGCGAGAACAGCCCCGCTTTGCGGCCATCTGGCGATTCCACAGAGCAGCGGGAAACGCTCTTCCGTGCCTGGCGCGTATTTTTCGAGTCGTTGGCGCACCGCCAGCCGCTCCTGCTTTTTATTGACGATATTCACTGGGCTAATGAAGCCCTCCTCGATCTTCTGGAATATCTCACACAACGGGTGAGCAACGCCCCACTTCTGATACTCTGCCCGGCTCGTTTCGATCTACTAGAGAAACGTCCTGGCTGGGGCGGGGGCAAGCGCAACTTTACAACTCTTACCCTCGAACCACTCTCCTCAGAACAAAGCCATGAACTCATGAATGCGCTGCTCTCACCTGATGACTTGCCTCCTATGCTGCGGAACAGCATCCTGGCGAAAGCTGAGGGGAATCCTTTTTTCGTCGAGGAAATCGTGCGAATGCTCATTGACTTGCAAATTCTGGTCTGCAAGGGAGATTCCTGGCAGCTTGCCGATCAAGACACGGCCAGTTCGTACACCGACATCCTTTCGTTCAGCATTCCAGATACCATCCAGGGAGTATTGGCTGCCCGTATTGACCTTCTCCCTCCAACCGAAAAGCGGGTATTGCAACATGCCGCCGTTGCAGGACGCACCTTTTGGAAAGGCGCACTGGCATATCTTGCTCAGGAGATGAGCGCTGAGGTGCTTACCCATGCTCTGGAGGAACTGTTACGGAAAGATTTTCTCTCAGAAAACGAACACCCCACTGGAATACTCATTGAACACGACCTGCAATACAGTTTTAAGCACGTTCTGGTCCGCGATGTGGCCTATGCCAGCATGCCACGCGCTCGCCGGGCGCGCGAACACGCCCGCATGGCCGAATGGTTAGAACGGGCTGCTGCCGGGCGCGTAGAAGAATTCATTGAATTGCTGGCGTATCATTATCATCAAGCTGTTGTTGCCTGGTCCCAAACTAGCTCTGGGCAGGCACTTACTCGCAGACCGGCGCGTGCTCAGGCTCAGGCCGACCTTCGCCAGAAGGCTATCGGGTATCTTGTTCAGGCTGGCAAGGAAGCAATGGGGAAATATGCTGCCAATCAGGCTGTGCGTCAATATACCGCTGCGCTTGATCTACTCAACGGCAGTGAAAGCGATCATTCACTGCGCCCCTCTATTCATATGCAACTCGCCTGGGCCTATTTTGTTCTCTCAGAAGGCGATCTGTGTTGGGAGCATTACCAACAAGCGCTCAACGAATCACAAAATGCTTCTCCACTCGAGCGCGCCCATATTTACCAGCATCTCACCATGCTTGGCACACGCTGGCGTCCTTGGTTTAAACAACCGCCCGATTTACAACATATCCGCCAGTATCTTGATGAAGGCTTTGCCCTCCTGGAAGGGCAACCTGAGACGGTAGAGTTAGCCCTCTTGCTGGCAAGCGAAGCCTTCTGGTATCTGCAAGCCTATTTCAGCCAGCAGCTTGATGAGCGGGCCATCGATCTTGCCATCAGCAGCGCCGAACGAGCGGCCAGTATCGCCGAACGACTCAACCACCCAGCGTATCTTTCGGAAGTGCTGGACGCGCTCTCAAACGTCTATAGCAACCTGAGTGATTATCGCGCGTTCCTGGAAGTGCAAAAGCGCCGTCTGGCACTCGTTGACCGCATCCGTGATCGCGCTGAAGTGTTGGATATTTACTATACTGCCAGCCGGGCGTATACCCAGCTCTCCGACTACTCGCAGGCGCTCTATTGGGCTGATACCGCACTGAAAGTTGCTGAATCTATGAACAGCCGCCGCAAGCTCTGCGGCATGTTGGGCAACAAAGTGACCATTTATTTCCAATGGGATCAATGGTCCGAGGTCCTCCATTGGGGTGAACGATTAGCAACTCTCTGCGAACAGTACGATTTGCTGAGCCAGAGCTGGCCCGCGCCCCTGGGCATCGAAGCATTAGCAATTGTCTATTACCACACCGGTCAGGATGAACGCGGAGACTATTACGCTCACATGGCTGAACAGGCCGTCCCAGAGGGAATTTTTAGCCGAGAATTTATCAGCGGTCATATCCGCCTCGCCCAGCATCGGCTGGAAGAGGCCCGCGAAATCTTTCAACGTATCGCAACCCACTATCCAACTATCGAGCGACCACAAGTGCAATGGCAACTGGCAGAACTGGCTGCCCTGCTTGGTGATGAGACAAAATACGATGAGCTGGCGCCTACAGCACTGGCCTTGATGGAGCGTTCAGGAAGTCGCAAGGGATGGGCGGGCCTGATCCGCACACGCGGCATAGTTCGCTCGAAACGTGGGGATATGGCCGGAGCAAGCGAAGATTTGCGTGCCGCGCTGGCATGCTATCGACAGCTCGGCACCCGCTGGGAGGAAGCACTGACCCTGGAGGCGCTGGCAGCTCATCTTCGTCTGGCACATCCTGATGATCAGGAAGCCCCCGCTCTCCTCGATGCTGCCCTGGCAATCTACGAAGCGCTGCATGCCACACAGTCTGCTCTGCGTGTGCGGCATCTCTCAGGTAGAAATGGTTCGGTAGTAACCCAAGAAGGGGGACCATAGCTATGCTTCCATTCTCGCTCTCATCGTCTAAACACAAATACTGCCACATTCATGGTGGACCTCTGGGGCTGAAATATACGCTATATACCCTCCCAGGACAGACCTCCGATCTTGTGGTCTGTGAAGAGTGCGAACGCACCGCTCCCCGCTGCACCCTCCATAATCACCCGGCAGCAGCGCAAACATTAACCACAGTGGATCGGGAACAGGTCTGCCCGCCCTGCCTTGGGCAACTGCCGCGCTGCGCGGCTTGCGGCAAACCAATCATTGGGCAATTCTATCATTTTGGCGATTCCCCCAGGCGCTATTGCCCTATCTGCTGCAAGGAGCGACCGCCCTGCGGCATCTGTGGCGCCCCCATTGGCAAAGATGGAAAAAAACTCGCCGGAGGAGAAGTACGATGCGGCGCGTGCGCGCAAACAATGATATTGGGTGATAAGGATATAGAGGCACTTTATAGGGCCGTCATATTTCGAGTCAATACTATCTTAGAGAACCCAGTAAAGAACGAACCAGCACTCCAAATTGTAGGGCGAGATCAACTGATGGCGATTCGCAGCAAGCATAGAAACGTACCCCCTTCTCTGGGAAACGCAGGGCAACATGTACTTGGCTTCTTCGAGCAAATCGGGAGTAAACGCGCCATCTATATCGAGCGTGGATTACCGCGCTCGATATTCATTAGCACACTGGCGCACGAATATACCCATGCCTGGCAGACAGATTACGCGCCACAAGAGCAGACAATGCTGCGACGCGAAGGCTTCGCGGAATGGATTGGCTACCACATGCTGCTCGCCTTGGGATATACGTTTGAGGCTGAACAGGCTGCTGAACACGCCAGGGACCGCAAGGATGTCTACGGGCAGGGGCTGCGCTACTTTATCGACCTGGAGCAGCAATTTGGCCGCCAGCGCGTCCTTAGCGAAGCCAGAAGCTGAAAATGCCTCAAAAAACTTGACATGACGCGCCAGAAATGCTATACTGGCTATAGTTCCAGGGGAAACTAGGCACTGCTGGAACCTTACTTCTCTTCCTCTGTTGGGAGACTGAGTAAGCAAGGGCCAAGGCCACATGAAAGCCTTGCATTGGAACTAGGAAAGGAGTACCGCCTATGTTCCCAATGAAAAAGCCGATTCGCCTCCTTGGGATGGTGTTCCAAATCGACTAAGCTGGCCCGTGAAAACGGGCTGCCAATCCTTGCCAATGGTCTCAGCCAAAACCTTTCTCCGCTGTGGATAGCAGAATGATGCGCCGCAGGATGACGAAGACAGATCGTGGGTTGTCGTGAGGCCAAGAGGTGAGGAGGATGGGAGTACAACTCCTGTCTTGTTGGAACGTCGTTGAGTAGAGTGTACACAGGCTCAAACCAACTGGTTTGAGCCTGCTTCTTATATGCGTGCTGCTGCCAGCCTGATCTCACATTTGCTAGCAGCCCTTTTGTCCAGGTTTGCCCACGTTCCCAGCGCACCACCGACGGCTACTCTTCCAGACTCAGCATCGCCATAAACGCTTCCTGCGGAATCTCCACATTCCCCACGCGTTTCAGCCGTTTCTTGCCCTCTTTCTGTTTTTCCAGCAGCTTGCGCTTGCGTGTGACATCGCCACCATAACACTTTGCCAGTACATTTTTACGCAGCGCTTTCACCGTCTCGCGCGCAATAACACGCTGACCGATGGCCGCCTGGATAGGCACTTCAAACAACTGGCGTGGAATCAATTCACGCAATCGCTCCACCAGAGCACGTCCAATCTGATACGCCTTATCACGATGGGTAATCAACGAAAGTGCATCTACTGGTTCCCCAGCTACCAGCAGGTCTAGCTTGACCAGATCAGCTTCCCGGTAGTCGGCAAAGTTATAATCAAGCGACGCATAGCCCTGTGTGCGCGACTTGAGCTGATCATAAAAGTCAATAATCAATTCAGCCAACGGCATCTGATAGGTAAGATGTACCCGATCTTCCTCGATATATTTCATATCTTTGAAGACGCCGCGCCGACTCGTCACCAGGTCCATCAACGTGCCTATATAGCGACTGGGCGAAAAGATACTGATGTCCATCCAGGGTTCTTCAATCTTGAGAACCTCGCCCATCGAAGGCAACTGAGCAGGGTTATCCACCGCCAACACCGAGCCGTCTTGCTTGGTGACCAGATATTCCACGCTAGGAGCCGTTGCCAGAATATCAAGGTCATACTCACGCTCCAGGCGTTCCTGGATAATCTCCATATGGAGCAGCCCCAGGAATCCACAGCGAAAGCCAAAACCCAGTGCCACCGAATTCTCCGGCTCGTAGACCAGCGAGGCATCATTGAGCTTCAGGCGATCCAGCGCATCGCGCAGCAAAGGATAATCGTTGCCATCGACGGGATAGATACCCGCAAAAACCATTGGCTTTGCCGGACGATAGCCCGGCAGGGCTTCACTAGCAGGCCGCGACGCCAACGTGATTGTATCTCCAACCCGGCAATCTTTGACATTCTTCAGGCCAGTAGCAACATAACCCACTTCTCCTGCCGTCAGCGAAGCAGCCGGGGCCAGATGAGGATTGAAGTACCCCACTTCCAGAACCTCGGCGGTGCTGCCCGTCGCCATCAACAGCAAGCGATCTGTTGGTTGTATCGCCCCATCGATCAGGCGCACATAGGCAATCACGCCCTTATAGGCATCGTAATGGGAATCGAAGACCAAGGCGCGCAGCGGGCGACCAGCATCCCCTTTGGGCGGTGGAATGCGCTGGACGATAGCCTCCAGAATATCTTCGGTGCCAATCCCCTCCTTGGCCGAGGCCCGAATAATCTCATCTTTGGAAAGGCCAATGACATCGACAATTTCCTGCGAGACACGCTCCGGGTCAGCGCTCGCCAGGTCAATCTTGTTCACCACCGGGATGATGGTGAGATCAGCCTCCACCGCCAGGTAAAGGTTGGCGAGCGTCTGCGCCTCAATCCCCTGGGTAGCATCCACCACCAGCAGCGCACCCTCGCACGCTGCCAGGCTCCGCGAAACCTCATAGGTGAAATCGACATGGCCGGGGGTGTCAATCAGATTGAGTTCGTATTCCTGCCCATCTCTTGCGCTGTAACGCATGCGTACTGCCTGCGCCTTGATGGTGATACCTTTCTCACGCTCCAGGTCCATCTGATCGAGGACTTGTTCTGCCATCTCGCGTTTCGTGAGCGTGCCAGTAAACTCCAGGAGCCGATCAGCCAGCGTTGATTTGCCATGATCGATATGAGCAATGATGCAAAAATTGCGAATACGCGCCTGTTCCATGCTACCTCATCAAACTACCAGAGGCATGATGAGCGCTCTAATGCCAGAGTGCTAATCACCATCAATGATGCCACCACCCAGCACCTCATCCTCCATCGGACCACCATAGAAGACAGCCGCCTGGCCGGGGGTAATGGCCCGCTGCCGGATCACCAGCTTGACCTGCGCAGTCGTTGGCCCAAGAGGCGTCACCACCGCTGGAATATCAGGTGCCTTGTAACGGATACGCACGTTTGCCTCAAAAGGTGCAGATGGAATCTCGCCACTGACATAATGCACCTGATGAACCGTGAAGGTATCTCGCTCCAGGCGGCGTGATCCGCCGACAATCAGCGCGTTGCGCGCCGGATCGAGCTTGAGGACATGCTGGCGCTCCGGGGCAATCACCCCCAGACCCCGGTGCTGGCCGACGGTATAATACGCCAGACCTTGATGTGTCCCTACCTGACGCCCCTCCACATCAAGGATCGGCCCCGGCCGCGGGGCCTCAGCGCCAATACTCGCGCTGTAGCGCTTAATAAAGCCCCGATAATCGTCAGTAGCAACAAAACAAATCTCCTGGCTCTCCGCCTTGGTAGCTACCGGCAATCCTCGATCTGCCGCAATCTGGCGCACCTCTGGCTTAGTCAGCTCGCCCAGAGGGAAACAGGCGTGTGCAAGCTGCTCCTGATTCAGCACATGCAAAACATACGACTGATCTTTGTCAGAATCGAAACCCTTGAGCAATCTCCGTCTGCTGGTCACAGGATCGGTCTCCACCCGCACGTAATGTCCTGTTGCCAGATAGTCTGCACCGAGCGCCAAAGCGCGCTCCAGCAAAAGCGTAAAGCGAATATGCCGGTTGCAGTTCAGGCACGGATTCGGTGTATTCCCGCCCATATATGCCCGATAGAAAGGGTCAACAATCGCCTGCTTAAACTGCTGCTCCACATTCACCATATAAAACGGGATGTCAAGAATCTGGCTGACGCGACGCGCATCGCCCACTGCTTCAAGAGAGCAGCACTTATTTTCGGCGATATGCTCCACCCCATCATCAATGGCCGCCGCAGGCTCAGACCAGAGACGCAGCATAATGCCAATAACCTCGTGGCCCTGCTCCTTGAGCAGCGCCGCTGCAACCGAACTATCTACACCGCCACTCATGGCGACCACTATTCTTGCCATTTGCGTTACCGTTCTTCATTCATCAGATCAAAAAGCGCCGCCAGCCACGCCGTTGCCGCCGCTGACGCCAAAACTCCAGGCTCTCCATATCCTGGCGCATCCGCTCTTCAGCGGCGCGCTGAAAAGCCGCGTCCTGCTCAGGTATGGGGAAACGCGCTCCACAGACCTCGCATGTCGCCGCAGTCCACGAACTTACTCCACTGCACCAGGCGCAGCGCTTTTGCATCACCGCTTCCCCTGGAGCTTGCAGAACAGCTTGTGTATCCTCCAGGTTGTCATTTTCTGGATACTCGACGCCTATGCCCACTCCTGCCGAGAATAACGGGGCATCCTGCCACTGACTCACCTCTGCATGAGGCTGCTGTGCAGCTTCATCAAATGTTGCCACATCTTGCGAACTTTCACGTTCCATGTTTTCAGGGAGGATGCGTCCGCACCGCCCACAAAAGCTCGCATCGAGAGCATTCCGAGCGCCGCAACTGGCACAGATACGAGCAGCCATTTCACTCATTTGGAAACGCTCCTCTCTGGGTACCTTATTCTCAGCAACAGCCCCCCCTACCAGAGTGGGTTGATCACCAGGCCAGTAATAAGCTTGGGATAGAAATAGGTTGACTTCTGGGGCATACGATCACCAACTAACGCAACCTCACGAAGCTGATCAACACGAGTGGGGCGAACCAGCGCCGCCAGTTGAGCTGTCCTCTCCCGCACTGACCGAACCGCCGCCAGCGGATCGCGGCTATAGCTTAGAAAACTGCCTTGAACTATAGCCTCTGCATCAAGCCCAAGTGCCTCATTCACTACCAGTGTTTGCAAAATCGCCACATCCAAAGCCTGCCAGGGAACTGATCGCCCGCCAGCGGCCATCTTGCGCAACGCCTCTGGCCGTACCTGTAACCGCAGCGCCTCATCCGCCATAACCAGAATAAACACTCCTGGTGCCGCCTCTGCATCCAGAGCTGCCAGTGCCTGAGCCGGAGCAACATCCGCCGGCAAACGCTCAACGAGAAAATCCTGGCTCAGCCGCTCCGCAAGTCCTGAAACTCGTTCTGCTGGCAGCCCTTGGACCAGCCGATGCGTTGGCAGAATTACCAGCCCGGCATCCTCAAAGGCCGTCAAGGACATGAGAACAAAATTCGCTGCATCATCAGGATGGAGCGTTTTGCGCATCTCTCGCAGCTCCTCACGATATGCCAAGGCCGTCTCATAGCGATGGTGCCCATCTGCAATAAAAAGGCGGCGGTCAGCGAAAAAGTGCTGTATAGTCTGAAGATGCACACCATCGGTAATTGGAAGCAGCCAGTGGTCTTCCCCGGCCTCATCTGTGAACAACGCTGTGGGCCTCTGCGCTGCCAGTGGCTCCAGTATCTGCCGCAAGGTACCATCCGCATCTTCATACAACGACATAATCGGGCTGAGATTGGCTGCGCAGGCACGCAGGAGCTTCAGCCGATCATCTTTAGGTTTTGCCATCGTATGCTCATGCGGCAGCACGACCCCGGCCTCCCAGGGTTCCAACCTGACCCGCCCCAGGAGACTGGTGCGCCAATACTCCTTGCCACCAGAATGAAAACGTTGCCGATACAGATAAAACGCCTGGTGCGCATCCTGCGTCAGAACCCCTTGCATACGCCATTCGGCAAAGGTAGCAGCAGCACGGGTATAGCGATTGTTAAGCGTATCATCGCCAGCCAGATCGCGTCCTAATTCCAGGCGGATAATATTATATGGGTGGCGCTCATAGTAGGCCGTCTGAGCCTCGGGCGAAATAACATCATACGGCGGAGTCACCAGTGCTGCCAGTTGTGATGTAAGATCAGGCCCATAGCGTATTCCAGAAAAAGGGCGTACATCAGCCATCAAAGAACCTCCTCAGTCAATGCGGTGATGCCACAGGGCAATCCACCACATCTTCAGTATACTATAATAACACAGGCTATCTACACAGCGATGAGGGGTGCCTTGCATGACCAGCGAGCCATCAACAACAGTTTCAGATAGAGGACAAGACGCTGAACCTTCCGACACGGAGGCATCTCTTGCTACCGAACAAGAAGCGGAGCCATATCCAGGCGTCTGGCATTGGTGGCACTTTTTACTCTTGCTTTCCCTGCTGGCGCCAGTGCTGGCACCACTCTTCAAGGCCACAGGAGTTTCGCCTTTCATCAGCATAGCGAACTTCATCTATCACCTCGGCGCATTCGTTAGCCCTTCGCCCGATACGGCCATCCAACTCTTCGGGTATCCTATGGCCGTCTGTCCTTTATGCTATAGCGCGCTCATCGCCATTACCGTCTGCGCACTCAGCTACCCAGCACCCACCCGCTTCTGGGAATATTGGCAGAGCGCTCTCTGGTATCTTCAGCTAGGCATCATTCTGCTGCTCAGCATCCCCTGGCTCGCATGCTTCAGATTTCAGCCAACTGCCAACCTTCCAGCCTGGCAGTTGCTCATGCTTCTCGTTGGCTTCTTTGGAGGCACTGGCATAGCGCTGCTGGCACAGGTGCTGGCAGAACTTCTGGCGCCTCCCAACCCGGCAGAGGAAGCACAATAGTAAGCGGCCAGGATAAGGTTGACATGCCTGACTGGCTCTGTTATACTACCCCTATCATCCCTGATTGCTTCCCTGTGTAGTTATTCCATCCTTCGACAGAAGCAATGATTTCGTTATGCCTCATCAGCCAGCAGGGAGAGTACCATGAGCGAAAGCGAAACGATGAGCCAGAACACCCCAGAGGAAGCGCAGGAGGTTTTGAACCAGGACCAATACCCATACCCCTGGGTAAAGCGGCAACGTACCAAAACCGATCTTCACCCGCAGCATCATCAAGATGCTTCCAGCAATGGATCATCCACCGATGTGCATCTTCCCCCGCTTACCCAGCCTCAGAATGCCAGCGCTGCCCCTCACAATACGCATCATGACCTCAACCGGATTATCGCTCGCGCCCGCGAAGATATTCGGCATCTTCGAGAAGAACTGACGCACCATGAAGCCGAGGTCGCCAAAATTGCGCGTGAGCGCGACGAAATCCAGCGACAATATACCCATCTCTATACAAATTTTTTAGAGGCCGTTCATCTTGCCGCCGAAGATGAGATTCGCCAGCTCGGACAAAGTTTACGAGCTGCCCCCCAGCGTCTCCCAAAACTCCTGGAACCGCTGTATGAATCTCTTACCCTCTGGCTGGATAAGGAACAAGCCGAGCGGGAGATGATCCTGCGGCAGAAGGTTGAGCACGCAGTGAAGCAGGCCGATGCCCTTCGACAGCAATTGATTCAAGAGCAAGAAACACTGAAAGCTGAGCGAGAGAAAATCGTCCAGCAGCGTCAGGAATTGAATGCGCAGATAAAAACACGCGAGACCTGGCTCAAAAACCGCTGGTTTGCCAAGACCTGGGGTACAACTGCACTCATGTTTCTGATCCTGCCAGCCTTTCAGATTTATCTGCTGCTCGAAAAGGCCGGTGATTGGAACATCATCCTTATCCCGACAACGACGTGTCTGGTACTTACCGGACTAATTAGCCTTGTGCGCTCAAGAAAAAAACCGAAACCCCAGACACCAAAACCTTGAGCATCAATAGGAGGATCATCATATGCTGCTGGGGAGTCCCGAATATCTGGAAGAAGTTGCCAGGCGAACCAATAGCGACCCGGAATATCTCCAACTTGCCAAAGGCGAGCATGAGACCTATACACTAATTTTAGAACCAGAACCAGTGCGGCATGTTACTGAAAGAATTGTCATTGGCTATCGCATTGAAGATGGCAAAATCACTGAGATCTGGCAGGGTGAACGACCAACAACCTTCACCCTCTCTGGTCCCTATGGTGTCTGGGTTAACATCGTGCGCGGTGACACTGCACCTATTCCAGCCTTCCTCAAACAAAGGCTCCAGGTAAGAGGCAACCTGATCAAATTGGTGAGCGGGGCCAGTTTTATTAACCGCTGGGTGGAGATTCTCCGCGCTATCCCAACAGAGTTCGCTGGTGACTACAAGCAATATTCCTCTGACAGCCAATCATGATCGGCTGGTTGATACCGGGCAAGACGCTTGACATTTCGCAAGCAGCAGACTAGAGTAAAGAACACCAGCGTACAGAGCTAAAAAGTGAGACATCCACCCAACATCCATAGCGAGGAGGCCCGACACATCCCTATCATCACTCAGCCACTGTACAGACATCAATGAGCAGTTTCAAGGTTTCCACAAAAACCACCAGTCCCATGCCAGGAGACAAAAGATGAACGGCTTGATGATGGATTACCCTCTTACCTTGCAACACTCCTTTAACCGTGCCATCCGCCTCTTTCCAAAGCGCGAAGTAGCGACCCTGACCGAAAACGGCATTCATCGCTACACGTATGCTGATTTTGGTCAGCGTGTGACCCAGCTAGCCGCCGCGCTGGCGAAACTTGGCATTAAGCAAGGGGAGCGTGTTGCTACCTTTGGCTGGAATACCTACCGTCACCTGGAACTCTACTTTGCTGTGCCCTGTATGGGAGCCGTACTGCATACCCTCAATATTCGCCTTTTTGCCGACCAGATCACCTATATCGTGAATGATGCTGAAGATTCGATTATCTTCGTGGATGGCGATCTGGTTCCTTTGCTGGAGGCATTTGTCGATAAGCTGCCAACCGTGCGCCAGTATGTCATTATGGGCGAACCTTCGCCCAAGGCAACTGGCAAACTTTCACCAGCCGTCGACTACGAGGAATTCCTCGCCAGTGCACCAGCAGATTTTGCCTGGCCGACACTTGATGAGAACACTGCCTGCGCCATGTGCTATACATCTGGCACAACCGGCAATCCCAAAGGCGTGGTCTACAGCCATCGCTCCACATACCTGCACTCACTTGCTACTACCCAGGCTGACACCCTGGCTCTCTCCGGGGGAGATACCATCTTACCTGTCGTCCCTATGTTTCACGCCAACGCCTGGGGGCTGGCCCACGCAGCCCCAATGGTCGGCGCCAAACAAGTTTTCCCTGGTCGCTTTATGGACCCCACCAGACTTGCTCAACTGATGCAAGACGAGCGTGTTACCCTCGCCGCAGGCGTCCCCACGATCTGGATCGGCCTGCTGCAAGTCCTTGCGAAACAGCCTTTCGATCTTTCCAGCTTAAGCCGCATCATCTGCGGCGGCTCAGCCGTTCCACTAGCCCTGATTGAAGGTCTACAAAAACACCACCTGGAGATCATCCAGGCATGGGGCATGACAGAAATGTCGCCACTCGGCACTATTAGCCGCCTGAAGCCGGAGTTCCTGAGATTGCCAACCGACCAGCAGAATCTCATCCGTGCCAAACAGGGATTCCCCGTCGTTGGGGTTGACTTGCGAGTCGTTGACCTTGCCACCGGTCAGGAGTTGCCCTGGGATGGCAAATCATTTGGCGAACTTCAGGTGCGTGGTCCATGGATTGCACGGGCCTATTATCATGATACCGACAGCGCCTCTAAGTTCGTCGATAGTTGGTTCCGCACTGGTGATGTGGTCACTATTGACGAGGAAGGCTATATCCAGGTCGTTGATCGCACCAAAGACCTGGTCAAGTCGGGCGGCGAATGGATTTCTTCTATCGAACTTGAGGGCCTGATTATGGGACATCCCAAAGTGCTGGAGGCTGCTGTCATTGCAGTCCCCCATCCAACCTGGCAGGAACGGCCAGTAGCCTGCGTGGTTCCCAAGCCCGAATTTAAAGATCAGATCACCAAGGAAGAGATCCTTGACTACCTCAAGTCACGGGTCGCCAAATGGTGGCTGCCTGATGAGGTTATTTTCATCGATGCTGTTCCGAAGACCAGCGTAGGAAAATTTGACAAGAAAGTCCTGCGCAACCAGTTCGCTGGAATTACCCTTTCCGCATAAATAACCCGCCACCTTGCCAGAAACGAATTCTGGCTAGCGAAGGGAGGAGCGCTATGCAGCCATCAGCGTCTGGTACATCGCTCTCTCTAGGGGCAGCTCTTCTGAGTGTCGCCCACAGGCGCGCCCAGGATGTTGCACTGATCTTCGAGGGGCGTCCTCTCTTTTACAGAGACCTCGCCCGCCAGATCGAAGGATTCGCTACTGGCTTGCGTCTGCATGGTATTCAGCCAGGCGAGCGCGTAGCGCTTCTCCTCCCGAATATCCCCCCCTTCTTGCCCGCCTATTTTGGCACGATACTCGCCGGGGCTACCGCTATCACGATGAACCCCACCTATCGCCCACCAGAAATTCGGCATATCTTCACTGACGCTCAAATCAGCGCTGCTGTGGTCTGGTCCGACATTTTACCGCTTGTCCAGCAAGCCATCGCTGACACCACCCGTCCACCATTGCTCATCTCCGTCTCGCTGCCCACCACTGAGGGCAGTGCCCTATTAGCAGCCGTGACAGAACCAACCAGCCCCTCCACCGGGCCATTGACATTTGAACAATTTCTTGGTGAGGCGGTTGCCGCGTCCGCCACAGGAAAGACACCACAACCAGTTGCGGAACCTCTTCCCGACGATACTGCCGTCATTCTCTACACATCCGGGACGACGGGTAAGCCCAAGGGGGCCATGCTCACCCATCGCAACATCCTTTCGAACGCGCAGGCCGTCATCGAGCTAGCGGAACTTACCTCCAATGATGTGCTGCTGAGCGTTCTGCCCCTGTTCCATGTGTTTGGCTCAACTGTCTGTATGGTAGCCCCGCTGCTGGCCGGAACACCCATTATTCTCATGCCCAAGTTTGATCCACGACGGTTACTGCCAACCATCCAGCAGCACAAGGTCACGATCCTGGCGGGCGTCCCCTCAATGTACGCGCTGCTGCTGAGAACGCCATTTAGCACGGAGGACATTTCATCGCTCCGTCTCTGTGTCTCTGGCGGCTCGGCCTTGCCGGGTGAAGTTCTCCGCACCTTCAAAACAAAATTTGGCATCCCACTCATTGAGGGCTACGGACTAACCGAATCATCGCCAGTAGCTACATTCAACCCGCCAAAAGGCGTTCAGAAAGAAGGCTCTATTGGGCTGCCAGTCCCCGGAGTGGAGGTGCAAATCCATGACATCACAGGCCAGCAACTCCCCATCGGCCAGATTGGTGAACTGGTCATTCGCGGCCCCAACGTTATGAAGGGATACTACAACTTGCCAGAGGAGACAGCGCAAACCATCCGCAATGGCTGGTTGTATACTGGCGACCTCGGCTATCGGGATGAAGATGGCTATTTTTTCATTGTGGATCGCGCCAAGGATGTCATTATCAAGGGCGGCCTGAATGTCTATCCGCGCGAGTTAGAAGAGGTGTTGCTTACTCACCCTAAGATTGCTGAAGCCGCTGTTGTGGGCATTGGCGATCCAACCAAAGGTGAATCCATCAAAGCCTGCATCACGCCACGCGAAGGCCAGGAACTGACGCGAGAAGAAGTTATTGACTATATGCGCGAGCGAGTAGCACCCTTTAAAGTGCCAAACCTTGTCGAATTCTATCCACTACCAATAGGGCTACCAAAGAACACGACGGGGAAGGTTCTCAAAACTGAGCTGCGTCAGGGGAAATAGGGGCAAGGCACCCTCTTCCTGCTGGATCAACGTAGCAACTGGCGATAGTAGTCAACATACAGGTGCTGCATGGGCAGAAGCGAAGGCACACGTTCACGATACGAATCGAGGGGTGCCGATACCTCTTGCCAGGGGCGAACGCCGGACTCAACTGCCCAGCCCAAGGAAGGCTTTGGCCGCGCTCCAAGAGGACGCCGCGCGGCTGATTCTGGCGCAGAGGTGAATTTCTGTATTCTACCCCCCAGCAGCACACCAAAAGTTGCCAGGATCGCGCTATTGCGCGCAACCAACGCCAGAATCCCCACCCACCGCCCGGCCAGCAGAGGCAGCCAGACAACGGTTTCCAGTTGACCCAGGAGCAGCGCACCCAGCAAGACCATCACAAAAACGTGCTGACGCCCCCCCCGAAAGCGAGCCAATGCTGCCAGAGGTAAAATCGCCAGCAGATAATGTCCTGGTAACGCCCGGAAGGTAATTATAAACGCCAGCATTACCAACAGTGCTGATCTGACGAGCGACGCATCACGCTCATCAGGCCGCAACTTCAGGGCACGATAAAACTGCCAGTACAGCAGTCCAATCAAGAGGATCCCCAGCGGAACTGCAAGTCCACCCATCAACCCTTCAAGTGGAGAGGCAATATCCTGCGACTGATCTGCCAGATTAAAATAACTTGTGGTCGTCAGGTTCAGCACACGCCCACACACCAGCAATACCCCAGCATACATACTCTCGATCTCAACACCCCGGTCTGCGTGATAGACCACTGCCTGAATAAGCGGTTGCACCCCCGTTACCAAAAGCAGCGGAACCCCAACCAGCACGCTTGATACCACCCCTGCTCGCAATCCTTCATACAGGCCACGATAGCCCGCACGTCCCTCCATCACGCGATAGAGAATGAACAATGGCGCCAGCGCCAGCGGGAAGCCCTTTGTCAGTACGGCCAGCACCAACATCACCCAGGCCAGACCATCGCGTCGTCGTATCAGCGCAACCACCGCGACCAGGCAGAATGTGCCGGCAACGAGATCAAACTTCTGAGCAATCGCCCCGCTGGCTGCAACAAATGCCGTATAGAGCAAACCGGAAAAGAGGCCAGAACGATCACCCGGAATCAGCCCTTTGGCAAGGCGAACAACCAGGAACAGCGTCAGCAGATCAAGCGCCAGCATCTCCAGCGCAAAGCTGGTACTGTAGAGCCATTCAGTCAGTGGCCCACTATGGACCAAACCAGGCAAGACAATCAACGCCATTCCCAGAGGAGGGTATTCAACAGGAAAATCACGGTAAGGGAGCAGGCCATTTGAGAACCGCTGCGCATAGAGAAAGAAGGCTTCATCAGGATAATGATGCCCAAGCATGACATTCAGGAGATAGATGAGTCGCGTGACTAACCAGAATGCCCCTAGTAGTATCCACCCGGAACGCCCGGTCAACATGCGTGCTTTGAATACCGGCTTCGCCACTGAGCGACGCGCTAAAACAGCCATTCCTATGAAACCTCCCCAGAGAGAACAAGCCGGATCAGCTTCGCATTGGTCGCTGGGATTGCTGCGCTTTCATCAGCCGCCCGCGACTTCAGGCGTGGAGCCAGGGCTAACAGCAGCGCCGCAGGCAGTGCGCAAAAATAGAAATAGGTTGCCAGGCTGCGCCAGGCAAAGAAGAGCGGCAGCACCGCCAGAAGCATCGCCGCCTCAGGGCGCACACGCCCCCACCGGCCATACCAGAACAGCGCTCCCAGCATTGCCAGGCCCTCCAGCACAACATAGACGCCGTTTGGCAGCAAGGGCAGCAGCTTGCCAGTGGAAAGTACAATTACCCCAACGCCTTCTGGGAACATCGGATCACGAACTGGTGCAAGCACCCCGGCAAGCCAGGCCCCGCTGTTCAGCACGACAAAGGGTAGATTTATCGCAAAGAACACCAGTGCGCCTACTATCAGCCGCTTTGCCGCATCACGAACACCTCGCCGCTGGTAAATGAAGATCAAATAGAAGGGAAAATAGAACCAGGCAATTTGCTTGCTGGCGAGCGCCAGGCCCATCAGTACAGCCGAGACCCACCAGCGCTCCCACCAGAGCCACACCAGAAAGACGAGCAAGATATAGAACACATCCAGATCGCCAGCCATTGTTGAATTCAAGACCGGCACATCTGCCAGAAACAGCAGCCCTACCCACCAGCGCAGTTCACGCCGCACAGAACGCAGCCCAATCACAGCAAGCAAGGCCAGGCATAGGAAAAAAAACGGCACCACTGTTGGCAATCCAGCCCACACCATTGGGACCAGCACCAAAAACGCCAGTGCTGGATAACTGACATGCGACTCAAATTCCAGCACTTGCTCAGGGTGTCCAACAGGTTCCTGAGCAACAAGCTGCTGAAGCTCTTCATCAGAAGGATAGTCTTGTTGGTTTGCCAGCTTCCCCTGGCGAAGCGGTGTTACATATATCGGTAGCTGATTGAAGTTGCGAAGCGCAGCAATGACATCTGAACTGACGTAAGGATTCTCCCCTTCAAGGAGCAGCACAGCCGCATTATGATCGAGCAATGTGCCATCATTCGTGTAAAACGGCGGCTGAAAACTCCTGACAGCAATCACGCCAACCTGGAGGCATCCTATCAGGGACAGGGCCAGGCATCCAATCAGCGCGATACGGCTGAGCATCCGCCCAATCCTGCCATTCAACCGCGTCACCAGGCGCGGGCTAACGGCCAGGCAGATACATGCAATGCTGGCTGCCATGCCCAGAAAAGAGAGGATCGCTGCTCCTGAGAGGCCAACCACAGCACGTATTAACTCAGAGGGGATTTCAAAATAACTCTGAAGGAAGATTGCAAAACCCAGCAACAGCAGGCGCAGCGGGAGAGAATGTTCAGCGTGTTCATCAGAGCAGCTTTCTCCAGCGCCAGCGGGTATGTCCTTGCCCTCTTGCAAACCACGAAAGACATTGCTATCTTGATCCGCTTGAGCCGTTCCAAAGAACCACGTCCCCAATCGTAAAGGTCTGATACACTCTGGAATCAACCCTGCTCGTCGTAACAATAACACGCGTCCTCATCCTCCGAAGAAGCTGCATGCACACCTGGCATTTAAGCGCCTCGCTCAAGGATGATGAGCTATAACAACGGGCTGGAAATGCCTGGGCGCAATCCTCAGAGCTAAGAACGAGTAGCCAGGAGCAGAGGTCACAGCATCACAAGAGGTGAGATGCGATCACCCTTCGCCACTTGCCTCTTTTGAGCGGCTGCACCCCACCTCCAAGCGTGGCAGCCGATATCCAGCCCCTGACCCATGATCTGGGTCTGTCATTGATGGCTCTTGCGCAACTAACGATACAGCCAATATCCAACAATACCAGCCAATCCTAAGATCAATAGCACGTTGACCTTGCGGTTCAAAGCTAATCCCAAGGCGCCCAAGGCGATCAGCAGCCCTTTCCAATCTATTCCTGATTGGCCCAGGATCGTCCAGGCAACCGTGAGCAAAATCCCAATAACCGCAAGAGAAACTCCCTGCATTGCTCCCTGCACCCAGGTTCGCCGCTCAATATGGGCATATCCGGCAGCAACGATAAGCGATAGGAGAGGAGGGAGCGTAATTGCCACGAGAGCAAGAAAAGCACCCAGAAAGCCATAGGTAAGATAGCCAAGACTGATAACCCATAACCCATTCGGGCCAGGACTGATTTGCCCGATAGCAATTGATTGTCCAAAATCGGCTTCTTGCGCCCAACCATTGGCAAGCAAATCTTGATGGAGGCTGGGGAGATTACTGAAGCCTCCAGTAGAGAAGAGGGAGGCTTTCAAGAACAGCAGGAAATAGAGAAATGGGTTTATCATGGCTGCTCCTCTTGCGCTTCCTGCTTCGAGGTTGTTGATTTTGGTGAGAGGAAGATCGCGCCAAAGCAAGCGGCACCAAGCACAACTGCAATCACCGAGACCTTCCATAGAATAATAGCAAGCGCGCTGGCGATCACAACCGCGCTGCTCGCCAACACAGAAAACCATCCAGCTTTCATGGCTTTCTGGAAGAGTGGTCGAGCGAAGTTCAGTGCGACAAGCAGCATAATTCCACCCGTCGCTGGGATCACACCTTGTAACACTGCCTGAACGGCAGGCTCCTGCTCTATGCGGAGAAAAAGGGCAGCTAGCAGACAAGTAATTGCAGCGCTTGGCAAGAGCAACCCGGCCAGAGAGGCAGCAATGCCCCGCGTTCCTCCCATCTTCTTGCCGAGCAGGACAGTGAGGGAAACAAGGTTAATGCCAGGCGTCAGCAGGCATAAATTCCACAGGTGCAGAAACTCTTCCATTGATAGCCAGCGCTGCTGCTCGATAAATGCTCGCTGGATCAAAAATGTCGTGGACGCACCACCACCAAAAGATTGCAACCCTATGCGCGCCCAGACGCCCAAAAGTTGCCACGTACCAGGTCTGGGGGCTTGTATGCTCATAGAAACCCGCTTCCTTAGCATGAGAACAAAAAGCAGAAGAGGCGCCAGTGGATACAATCCTCCTGGCGCCTCTTCTGCTCATCTACTACCTGAAGTTTTAAGCCAGCGTCGTTAATCGCCTGTTGTTGCCAGCCCGGCGCCGCTCGTCGTCACTTCGGCGCGCGAACGCCGGATGCGCCCCGCCACGCTGGAAAACACCGGCCCCAATCCAGCAAGCACAGCAAGAACAATAGCAGTTATCCAGGCGCTCATCAATTCCTGGTCAGCTTGCAGGGTATAGGGCAGCCCATTTGGCAGAGTTGCATCGTAAATGATGGTAGAGAGCGGGTGGATGGAGAGCAAGAGGAAAAAACCCAGCGTGAAGAAGCTAAACATGCCCCAGAAACGTCGACCATTCCAAAGCGCGCTGAAAATCTCCAACACCGAGCCACCGATCACAAAGAGCAGCCCCAGGAGATACATACCGACACCTGAAATCAAGAGCCGTCCCTGAACGCCATTCCCAAATTCAAGGCTGAACTGGATACCGCTGACAATGAGCATGGCAATGCCCAGCAGCACAATCCAGAGGGAAAACTTCTTCATTCCACTCAGGCGGTAGCGGCGTGCCAGCAAGACAAACTGCACCAGCGCCAGCCCCCCAAGCAAGATGAACGACCAGAAGGCGTCGTGAAGCTGGTTTGGTCCGGGTGCGTAGCTAATGCCCAGTTCCTTAGAATCAAAGAATTCCTGGAGCGAGAAGAACGCGAACCCGGCCAGATACACCAGAATAACCGTCCCCAGCACCAGCCACTGGCCGACGCAGCCCAGCGGCAGCGCTGCCGTCGAGGCATATTCGTGACGGGTGGAATAGGTCCAAATCATCGCCAGCAGCAGAACCCCTGTGCCGATAAAAAGCGCCTCACGCAAAGGCTCCACAGGTATCTGCTCAGATGCGTCAGTGTGAACAGCCACTGCCGCGAAGGCGCAGAACAAGAAGCTCACCACGATGCTCAAGATAACTGCCGGGCGGTTTTTATTCCACCAGCGAATGGCTACCAGCCCAGCAACAAAAAATTGCCCATTCGCTATCGTCGCAATAATATAACCAGTATATTGAGTAAAGGTGCAGCTTGCCGGTATATCCGTCTTGACCGAGCAGCCCGTCAGGAAATTCGTCGTGTCCCACGAGTGAATCCAGTAGACCGCCGGATAGGCAAGCAGGAAAAGCGCCAGGAAGATCACAAACATGGGCATCAGACCAAAGGCCACGATCAGATAAGCCGCTGGCATATAGCGGCGGCGCTCAGCGATCATCACTGGCAAGAACCAGATTTGCAGGGCAGCAAATGCCAGCAGCAGCGCAATACCGAGCATGACATTGCCGACGACCAATGCCGCTGTATTGTTCAGTCCCAGAATCGCATCGCCCTGGAACGTGTAGAGAACCACATAGATCGCCAACAGAATAGCAGAGATAATAGCCATTCCCCAGGCGAGAAAATCGCGTGCCGGGCCAGTCAGCCCCTTGCGGAACCCTGCCCAGGCGATCAGCGCATAGACCAATACCCCAAAACCTGTCCCCAGCGCGATCATACTGACCGCTGTGAGGTCAATACTCCCCGCCTGAATCCAGTTCGGGCCAAAGAGCGTTCCACCGGTACCAGGCGGGAAATCGGGGTTATCAGGAAGAAACTGATGGCCGGTCACGAATACCAGAATCAATCCGACCAATCCGGCAATAAAGAGAACCGCCCCAAATCCAGCGACCAGGACTGGTGGAATAATCGGCTTTGGATCAAAAAGGAAGAGAACTACCATCAGGAGGATCGCCAGCCCCAGCGAGACCAGTGCCAGGTCCAGCATCCCCTGTTCAAGATGGATCAGATTGGCATCGGTGAAAATCGTAAAGATATAGCCAGGAAGCTGATTCATCAGAATCATAGCAACAAAGAAGAGGCCAGCCGCCAGCACGATTGCTCGTGCCCAGGACATCCGCTGTTCCGGCTGCTCCTGTGTTCGTAGCTGCTGCATGGATTGCAATCCCTTTCCAGCGTTTTTCTGCGGCCCATAATGGGCGATATGCCTGCCTGGAAGAGCGGCAAGGTCGAGCGGCAGGTTGCAGGAGCTACCATGCGAAACCTGCCGCCCCAGGAAATGTACAATCCCCAACGGGTGCTAATTATACCCCAGCACTATCAGGGAACCACGATAACTTGCCCTATCATCGACGGATGTATTGTGCAGAAATAGTCAAATGTCCCGGTCGTCGTGAAGGTAAAACTGTAGACGCTCGCTGGACCTACATCATTAGCCGGGAGTGTATCTGACCCCTTGTTAAACGCTGCATCTGACGTATTTACGCCAGTCACCGTGTGCGGCGCTGCTGATACATTTGTCCAGGTAACGGTAGTCCCGACCTTCACCCTGATGCTGGTATACTGAAACCCAAAACCCGATGAGTTCACCGAGGCAGACACGTCCTCAATCTTCATGTTGACCTGCTTAGTATTGGTCATGTCTACCGTCGTGCCATACTGGGCAGGATGCCCCTTGTATTTGTTGTAGTTGTCGATTTGGGCTTGGGTCGTCAATTCCCCGTAGACGTAGTTAAAACCGTTGGTCATGTCGCTGATGTGATTGTTCTTCAGGTAGGTTGGGTCAGAAGAACGAATCAATGCCACCAGATAGCTGATGTCATCAGAAGTCAGCGGTCCACCATAGAGGTCGCTCCAGGCAGGCATCGCCAACCCCTGCTGACCTAGCTTGGTCGGATCGGTACTCGCGGGCACGCCTGCCGAAATGATGCGTGTAATATCCGCATCCGTAAGCTTATCGAGCGTCGCGCTCCCATTCAACTGGGGGGCATCATACCCCTGACCGGTGGCTCCATGACAGGTCAAGCAATAGGTACCATAGAGCGCCGCGCCACGGTGCAAGGTCAGTTCGTAGTTATCAGCCTGAGCGCTCGATTGCAAGCTGTTTTGATTGAGCCAGAACAATGGGATAAAAAGCGCCAATAAGACAATCACCAGCAAGGAGGAATAGCCCGTCTTCTGGATGCTATTCAGGCGCCCAAAGAAAATATAGAGCAGCGCCAGGGTGAAGACGACTGTGGCAATGAGGCCAGCGGCCACAGCCCACGAGGTGATCCCCCAAACGGCCAGAGTAACCATCGCTACGACTGTGGCCGCAACGATGCCCCCGGCCCAAAGCGCCGCGCTACGACGACTCATCTCCATGTTACATTCTTCCTTACTTTCGACCCCCGATGCGCTAACCACATGCGGTGCCATCGGTTGAAATCAGCCGCGTTTGAGTAGCAGGATGCTGGACGAGGCTATTAATCTTGCCGGTGTTGACGATCAGATCAGATCCCTGAAAACTGATCTCAAACCGATCCAGGCTGCGCGGCGCCGGGCCATCGATATACTCACCATCAACATTGTAATGCGAGCCATGACAAGGACATTTAAAGCTGTGGCAATCATCGCGGAAAGGCACACGGCAGCCCAGGTGGACACACTTCTGATAGAGCGCAATCCAATAGGTTCCATCGCTGTCTTTGACCCACCATTCCGCGTCCAACTGGTTCGTTAGTGCCGTACCCTTCAAGAGAAACGGCGTAGTAGCGGTAAGGTGGACAATATAGGCTTTGGCCGCAGCAACGTAAAAAATGCCTTGAGAATCTTGCACAGCCTCAAGAGGTGTCGAGGCTTTAAACTGGCTCTTCGGGCCAACATCTATGGGCGAGCCAAATTGCCCGGCCAGATTGGGATAAAACATCGCCAGCGAGGTAGCAATCGCCTCTGACCCCACCAGCCCCAACATTCCACCAACCGCGCGGCGCAGCACCTGCCGCCTTGACAGCCCGCGACGGGCCATTTCGGCTGCCAGCGCCCCGCCGCCAGTCGCTTCCTCGTACTGTTGAGGAAGGAGTGGCTCTCCTGGCTCATTTGGTGTCTCATTACTCATAAGAAGGCGGTCCTCCGCTCATTGCTTGATAAGGTACAGGGTGCCCAGCTTCCAGAGAAGTACCCTCACCAGCCCAACACCCTGAGCGCAGCCCCCACAGGCTACAGGTCAAAATAGAGTCCCTGCCAGGGCCAGGTCCACGCCCATCCAGGGCCACGAAAGAAGCTGCCCATCAAGGTGATAACGGCGTAAAACACCGCAAAGATTGAGAATAACGTGATCGATAGCTTACGATCAGCATAGGCGCGGCTGGGGTTTCGATCCACATAGGGAATCGCTGCCAAACCTACCAGGGTTAACCCTGGAATTAGTACACCTGCAATAGTCGGCGGGAAGTAGTGCAGCAGCTCTTGCAAACCCAGAAAATACCAGGGCGCCTTAGCCGGATTGGGCGTGAGGTCAGGGTTGGCATGGGCGCGCAGCGGCGCATTCACCTGTAACGACAGAATCGTCAACACCGCCGTCATAAACACCGCTGCCATAAACTCGCGCACCAGAAGATGCGGCCAGACAAAGACCGAATCTTCAAGCTGCTTCTCAATGCGCGTCACCGCCTCCTGCTTCACAACCGCAAGTGTGCGATAGCGCTTATGCTGAATCTGTTGAATTGGCGGTTCCTGGACTGTTGCCATTGCTCGAATCCTCCTGGAATTTCAAAGGCGTCGGAACTTCAGCAGCAGCTTTCTTCTTTATCGGTTACAGGAAACGCCTTCACAACTTGCGTGCCAGCGCTTCCTGACCTTAGCCTTTGTGCCGCTGAACTCTCTTGCCTCCTAACGGAGCGCTACTTCCAGCGCTGGCTCTTCAGGCTCTTCCGCCTCGCGGCGCGACGGCGGCGGCGGCCCAGCAGCCCCACCATCCTTGCGGATACGCCAGAAGTGGACAGCCATCATAATCGCCGCAATCAGCGGGAACGCAATCACATGGATCACATAGAAACGCAGCAGGCCATTTTGCCCGACATCCACTCCGCCAATCAATGCCGTATGTACCTGTGTACCAATGAAGGGCGCATAGTTTGCCAGGTTGGTGCCTACCGTAACAGCCCAGTAGGCAATCTGGTCCCAGGGGAGCAGATAACCAGAAAAGCTCAGGAACAATGTCAAAAAGAACAGCGAGACACCGACCACCCAATTAAACTCGCGCGGCGGCTTATAGGCGCCATGATAGAAAACCCGGATCATATGGAGCGTGACCGAGATGACCATCAAGTGTGCCGCCCAACGGTGCATATTGCGCACAAACGTTCCAAAGTTCACAATCGTATCGATCTGCTGGATGTTTGCGTAGGCGCTCTGAGTAGATGGCACATAGTAGAACATCAAAAAGACGCCGGTGATCGTGAGTACCAAAAAGAGAAAGAATGAAATGCCGCCGAGACACCAGGTATACGTGACCCGCATCGCCTGGCGGCTCACCTTCACCGGGTGCAAGTGGAGAAAAACGTTCCCCATCATTACCAGTGATTGGTTGAGCGGCGTATCGGGATACCCATGACGGAAAATGGACCGCCAGAGCTGGCTCTCCAATACCTTGGTAGAGATGGTGTCCAGCAAACTGCGATTCTGCGCGCTCACGTTGCCTCCTTTTAAACAAGGATTCCTGGACAGCGCGAGGTCTTCATGAATGCCTGACTACTGCTGCATTCTGCCCTGGGCGTCCAGATAAGGGCTGGGAATAGTGCGTGTGACCAATTATAGCAAACCCGCTAATCGGGCTGCAAAGCGGGAGACCCGATAGTACCAGCAGCGCTCCTACGCTGATACACGTAAAAGCAGTGAAACCGAGCCATACCGCTAGCTACTCCCTCCCGGTAACAGTGTACCCAACCTGAAAGCGCGAACCATCAGGTAGACACCTGATTTTTCCGTTCAGGTATATACCTGACGCGATACCGCTCGAACTTCGCCAGGCAGGCGATCAAGGATTTGACATTCCTTACTCCAAGGGGTACAATTGCAGGTAGCAAGCAATGCGAGCGCTGATTCCTGCTGATTTTTCATGCTGATTTTTCATGCCATCTACGCTGAGGGTTCATGAAACATTCCAAGGCATCCAATGGGCATCAGTCGGCACCAGCCACCAGTACCACACAAACCAACAAATCCCCACCCATGCGGAGTCAATTAGCTGCCACGCCAGAGACCCGCAGACAGGGGAACTTGTTGGCGCTGCCGGTCCTGTTCAAAGTGCTGATTGCCAATAGCCTGGTCATCCTGGTCGGTGCGACCCTGGGCACCTATCTGGCGACACGCATTCATCAGCCTAATGGTGCAGAGATTCTTATTGGCTTTGTGGCAACCGGCTGGCTAATCAGTGTGTTGATCAACTTCGTTCTGCTCAAGATTGCTTTCCATCCTCTCACCCAACTACGTGAGACGATGAAGCGCATCCAGGGAGGCAATACAGAGCTGCGAGCGCCGCTCACCGGGCAAGACCCCGAAGCCGATCAACTTGCCAGGGCCTTTAACACGATGCTGGAAACGCTTGCTGAATCGTCCCGCACGCGCGCCACGCAGATTTTAACGGCCCAGGAGCAGGAGCGCAAGCGTATCGCCCGCGAATTGCATGACGAGACCAGCCAGGTACTTACATCGCTGCTTATTAGCCTGAAAGTCCTGGAAGAATCCATCAGCAGCGATGAAGCCCGACTGCGCATTGAAGATACACGCTCGCTTGTCCACCAAACACTCAGAGCTATCCGCAACCTGAGCATTGATTTGCGCCCCAGTGCGCTCGATGACCTGGGGTTGCTCCCAGCACTGCGCTGGTATATCAAAGAATATCAGCAGAAATGCAAAATTGATGTTGAATTCGTGGCAAATAGCTTTAAGGAGCGTTTGCCCTCTGAACTTGAGACTGCCCTGTATCGCATCGTCCAGGAAGCGCTCACCAACACAGCCAAATATGCCAATGCAACCAAAGCGCGAGTCAGTGTGGTCGAAGAGCAGGACCAGGTCTCCGCGACTATCAGCGACAACGGCAAGGGATTTGATGCGCATACATTGTTAAAGCTCCCCTGGCAAGAGCGGGGTCTAGGGCTGGCAGGCATGCACGAGCGGGCAACACTGCTTGGCGGCTCTCTGCTCATTAACACTGAGCCGGGCCGAGGTACGACCATTCAAGTCACGATCCCGCTGACCAGACAATCACTTGGCGAGAACACCTCTGGCCCCAGCAGCGGCCCCAAGCCCCCCTCCACTGGACAACAGCTCCTTTCCCTCGCCGGAACAGAGCAGCAACTCCTTCAACTCATCGGAAGAACTCAAGAAGAACCACCAGAGATCTCAATGCCAGAGACCCTTGAGAGCTAGCTAAAGAAGAACCGATATGCTGCCAGAGAAAGAAAACATTCCTAAACGCGAGAGTATACGAGAACCAGGAGCCAAAATACGGGTGCTTCTGGTAGATGACCACACCATTCTGCGCCAGGGCCTCAAGATGCTGCTGAATGCCCAGCCTGATATGGAAGTGATTGGGGAAGCCAGTGATGGGTATCAAGCCATCACCGAAGCCCAACGGCTACAACCTGATGTCATTCTGATGGATATTACAATGCCAGAAATGAATGGCATCGAAGCTACTCGCCAGGTACGTCGCCAGTGCCCCGGCATGCGTGTCCTCGTCTTGACCATGCACGAAAACGAGGAATATCTCTTTCAAGTCCTGCGCGCGGGCGCGGCTGGCTACATCCTCAAAGAAGCTGCTGACACAGAACTGAGTACCGCCATCCGTGCCGTACAAGCTGGCCGTTTCTATCTCTCGCCTTCGGCGCAAAGTATGATGGTTGGGGACTATCTCCAGCGTGTCCGTACTGGTGAAGAGCGGGATAGCTACAGCGGACTCACCGAACGCGAGCGCGAAATCCTTAAACTAGTCGCCGAAGGGCTGACGAACCATCAAATTGCCGAGCGACTCTTCATCAGCCCTAAAACAGTAGACACGCACCGCACCCATATTATGGACAAACTCAACCTCCACAGCCGTGCCGAATTGGTCAAGTATGCGATGCGGCGTGGGCTATTAGAGGAATAGCCACATAGACGTTGATTGACGCTAGTGCTTCCCGTTCTCGCTCTCTTCGTCCTCTATCTCCAGCTCGAAATCTTCGTCTTCATCCTCTTCATCAAAGTAGTCATCGCTATAAAATCCTACATCCTTGCCAACATAGACGCTGACCAGAAAATCGTCGCGGGCCATGTCGGCAGACCAGACTAAATCTTCGTCAATCTGCTCAATCAATTTAGCAATCTCGGCCTCCTCTAATTCCCGTTCCAGAATCAGCGTTCCATGCACGGTGGTCGTTGTGAAATGAATATCTACCGACCCTACCCGGCTGTTTCCCTGCATGATGGCATAACTTTCAGAATAGGGGGTACGAAACTGGCGATCAAATCGGATGTCCTCCATTGTGGTGGCACGCAGCCCCATGAATATGGTATAGCCGCGCTCCTCCTTTCTCTATTAGCGAACAGTGCTGCTCTTCAATCTACCTGCGCTATAGTGGCTCTCTCAGTGCTTTTTGTCCGGCATCCAACCAACGCCAGCCAACACAGACTGCAAGATTGAGGCTATTATATCACGGCAAGATGAACCACCAGCACGTACAAAAGATGTTCTGGCTTTTGTTTTCCATTCGCTATAATTGAAAGCAGGATCAAGATAATAGCCCATCTGCCTGGTTTCATTCCATAAAGATACCTTGCCTGATTGGAGGCGCAACGATGAGTGAAACTCTACGAATCCTGGCTGTTGATGTGGGAACCGGCACTCAGGACATCCTGCTTTTTGAAAGCGACAAAACTATCGAAAACTGTTTCCAGCTTATTATGCCCTCTCCCACCGTTATCATAGCCGACCGCATCAAACGCGCCAGTGCCCTGGGTAGCACGCTCGTTCTCACCGGTTGCACGATGGGTGGCGGTCCATGTGCCTGGGCCGCACGCGACCATGCGCTTGCTGGCCTACCGGTCTTTGCTACACCGGATGCCGCGCGCACTTTCGATGACGACCTGGCAATGGTCGCGCAGATGGGCATACAGATTGTGGACGAACAAGAAGTCGCTTCTCTAACTGGACGCGACAACACAGTTCATCTCGAACTCAAAGACCTGGACACCGCAGCCATCATTACGGCGCTGCGGGCTTTCGACATCGATCCTGGCGTCAACGCGCTGGCAATTGCCGCTTTCGATCATGGGGCAGCGCCGCCGGGCATGAGCGACCGCCTCTTCCGTTTCCGCTATATTGCTGAAACCGTCCAGCGGCGTGCAGAACCAGTAGCCTTTTCCTACCTCCGCGAAGCACTCCCCGCAGAACTCACCCGTCTCCAGGCGGTTGCCAAAAGTGCTGCAAGCTATCCACAGCACGCAGGTAGGCAAACCATCTCTCACAGGAACGGAGGAAATCCGCACGAAGAGGCTCTCCCGCTCTTGTTAATGGACACTGGCTCAGCAGCCGTGCTGGGAACGTTGGATGATCCACGTGTACAGAAAGAACGCGAGGCGGTGTTAGTGAACATCGGCAACTTCCATACATTGGCCTTCCATCTGATCGAAGGCCGGATTGTCGGACTCTTCGAACATCACACCGGCCTGTTGGATCAGGCGAAGCTGGAGTCACTGCTACGCAGATTGGTCGAGGGTACGTTGACCAACGCCGAAGTCTTTGACGACAGCGGGCATGGAGCGCTGCTGCTCAGCAGCAGACAGAGCAAAGCATTCCCTTTTCTGGCAGTGACCGGCCCCCGGCGAGAGATGCTGCGTGGGTCAGCACTGCACCCCTACGACGCTGTACCACATGGCGATATGATGCTGGCCGGCTGTTTTGGGCTGCTGCGGGCCATCGCGGACCAACGCCCAGATTTTGCCGAGGCTATCAACGCTGCGTTGGATAACTGAAGCCTGGGCAGTTCCTGCCCGGCGATAAATACACCGTCTCACCACAAGCAAGAACCACTCAGGCTTCCCTCTCCAGGTTCAACCAGGAGATAGCTCGCTACCAGCCAACCACAGCTAAGACATGACTACGCGGCGCCGGCTGGCAGCGCCACCCTTGCGGCCAGCAGCGCGAGCCTCATCACTGGTCCACTCATGTGCAGTACCCTGCACATGAGCTGCTCGACCGCCTTTGCTAGCGATCTCGCGCTGTTTATCGGGGTCCATCGAAGCGAACCCACGCCCCCGGCCTTTCCGTTCCGTCACCATTGCGACCTCCTTTTAATCACCGTTGTTGAAATGCGCTCTCTTGGTTCCGCTGGATCGTCCAAGCTCAGCGCGTAGACCTCTTGCCGATCCCCGTTCCCGTATGGCCTCCTACCCGCCAGCGTACCCCGCGAACCTGGGCGGCTCACGACGCTCCTTCCTGGCTGGATTCATCAGGATCGCCTCTCCGCGAAGAGCTTCAGAACCTCCACCGAGGCATGGATGACTTACAAGTTTCGTGCCACCACTTGTTACCACATCTCTGCCCGACCCTGGAAAAGCCCCTATTTTGGAGAAGAGAACACTGCCTGGGAGGATCAAGGGAAACCCGGCAATACTATTGTACCAAACCGTTCAGCTTTTGTCACGCCCCCTTGCCCATTTTTTTGGCCCAAAATGGTACTAATGGGTGATATATCCCCTCTATCTGTCATACTTTGTTCTTCTAAAGCGACATAATGAGGGGTCTTGTTCCTCATATTTGACCTCCCAGACCTCAACACTGATTGCAAAAAGACTGTGCAAGCGGATAACAAAACTACCAAGAGGAATGTGCGAAATGCCTTCGAAGAGCAATCAGAGGAAGCAATCCGATGGGAAGCAACGGTGGTTCCCAATCAAGGAGGAAACGAACATCGCTATCAAGGGAGCTTAGCGAGAAGTGTCTTGCGCATCAGCGGCGGCGACAGAGGGAGAAGATTGGAGGCGAGAGACCTTTTCTTTGATTAATGCAATTTGGGCATGAACCGCCTGGCGTGATTGCTGAAGTTCGCGGGCAATATCCGAAGGGCGCTGTCCCGCAAGCAGCAACCGGCAAATATGCTCCTGTTTTTCGGTCAACTCTACTGTCGGATCTTCCAGGGAGACCCGCGCCATATCCTCCAATTCGCCGTATTTGCGACGACGATAAGCATCCAGGTCAGTTGGTGAAAAAAGCCAGCGATCCACAATACGCACTCCTGGAATACGCCCGGACTCTACCAGGTGCATGAAGTGCCAATAGCTCATCCTGAGCTGCTCAGCCGCCTCGCGCGTCGTCAACATGCCATTCAGATGTTTTAAATTATAGTGGAGTTCATCGCTACGGAGGGCCATCCGCATTTCTCTCCTTACAGGTCTGACATCGGCTCAACGCATGCTTGCTAGCACGGCTCCCCTCCGCACCCAAGCACACGTAACCATTGTGAGTATAGCATACTAGAACCAAGAGCGCAAGACAGCCAGGAAAGCAAAACCAAGACAAATTGTTCGACGCATAGGACTCACCCTCCTACCCCCTCAAGAACAATGTTTAAGAGCAACCGCCTCACTCCGCATCTTCGACAGAACCAATAGCTGGCAGCGAACTGGTCACTCCCAGGCCAGGCGCAATAAGCGCCTCAAGCATTTGGGAAGAGAATCCCATACGCACAGCTAGACGCGCACGACGCTGCGCTTCTTCGAGAAACCCCAGGCGATAGAGGACATAGGCAGTCAGGCCCTGTGCCTCAGCGCTGTTGGCATTGAGGAGTACCGCCGTTCGGCAGTATCCTTCAGCCGCGTCAAAATGCTCGCGTTCAGCACAAATCAAACCAAGATTATAATTTGCTCCAAAATGCTTCGGCTCTTTATCCAGAAGACGCTGATAAAGCCAGGCAGCATCGTTACGGCGATTTTGCTGATGTATCTGAGTGGCAAGCAGAAACGTAGGCTCAAGGTCTCCGGCGAGCAGAGCAGCACACATCTCATCATCAAGCTGCTCTATCCTCATGCCTGCCCGGATAGCCTGACGCACTCGCTCGGCCCTGGCATTCACACGACGGCGATATTCGCGTGCAGCTTCCCATGACAGGATTGTCAAGATCAGAAAGCATCCCATGACTGCCAAAAAAGCCAGTGGGTGGCGCGATGGAACCTCCAACACAGGATTACTAAAAAACGCTTCGGTCACACTGGGCAAATTCCCAGTAAAAAGCTCAGCAAGATAATCTACAGCGACGGCTCCAACCACGATCAATCCTGTTGCTAACCAGAGCCAACGCGCGATGAACCAGAAGAATCGTAGTGGTCGGAGCGGCACGCCAAAAAATCCAGCGAGGAGGCGGGTGATCCCTGTAGGTTGCGGCGCTAGCGGGAGGCTAGCCATCGTCGCACGTGAAGTGGTTTCTCTGACAGTTTCCAACACAGCTTTAGCTTGCCCCGATGCAGACACCAGTTCTGGCTGAGAAATCTGGGCCATTGGTGGAGGGGGTGATCGTCTCTCTATTCCGCTGGTCATCTGTTCTCCTTGATCCTTCTTGGATGTCTGAAGCATTGACGGTGCTACTGGTGGCTGGCTTTGCCCAGGATATGCCAGATGGCGCGAATTCTCCATCTTGGATTTCCTTACCTACTTGTCACCGGGGATTATCAGCACTTGCGAAAAATCAGCTACCACAAGCTCCCCTATTCTAGCAGGAAGCCTTCCCAAGTGCAAGCTGCAACAACACCCCAGCAAAATTAAAGCCAAGACCAGCCATACGTTCAGGTTATCAAGCTAACAATGGACGCGAGGCATCCATCACAAAATAAGGAGGAAAAAACAAGAGAGAGGGCATACAATACGATCCAGGGGATTGTTGCCAGAGAAAACCGATCAACCTAGCAGAAAGGGAGTGGTCTGATGCGTGTTGGCATCCTGACAATCAGTACCAAAGGGGCACGCGGCGAGCGTGAAGACACCAGTGGGGCGGCCATCCGCGAATTAATTGGCAGGCCAGAGGTGGGCGGACAAATAGATGTCTATGAGATTATTCCAGATGATCGTTCGATGATCGAAGCGCGGCTGCGGGAGTGGTCTGATGAGCGCAAATTGCATCTCATCTTGACTACTGGCGGCACTGGCCTGGGGCCTTATGACTTCACGCCAGAAGCCACACTAGCCGTCCTTGAACGACAAGTGCCGGGCATCGCTGAAGCGATGCGAGTGGAAAGCCTGAAACATACACCCTTTGGCATGCTATCACGCGCAGTGGCTGGCACACGTGGTGCCAGCCTGATTATCAACCTCCCCGGCAGCCCCAAAGGAGTTCGTGAATGCTTGAGTGCCATTCTGCCAGCACTCCCACACGCCATAGGGCTACTGGGTGGTGAGATCAGCGAACATAAGAACAGCGGTAGCTAGTAAGCTTTATCTCTCAATCTTACCATTAGTATACAACCAGCGAATAAAGGCCAACCGCCGATATTCCGGTGGATCGTCGTTGTAGCTGCCACTGATGTATTGATTGCGGTAACGCACTATCGTCTCAACTTGAGCTGGTGAGAAGCCCTGCTCCTGAAGTTGCTGTATCTCATCATCACGAGTGATCGTTGAGTCAACGGGAAGCATCGTAGCACCTCTCTGCCCAAGGCTTGGGCTTTTTGAGCACTGCCTCTCAAGAGAGGCAGCACTACAACATTCTCCTTAAGAATTTACGGTTCATTGCAGTGAAGGTTACACTTCCTGCTGTGTCCTTATTCTCAGCATAATGTAGAGAAGCGGAAATGGCTATAACCCGGATCACCCTCCGGCTGTGAAGTGGGATACTCTGGAAAGACAAACACGGCGGGAAAGATGGGTACAGTGGCTAGCTCCGTGACAGGTCTCTTTTCGCTGGGGTTACCACCTGGATGCGAGGCAAAGCAAAAGCAAAGGTCGTGCCAGTCTCATCGTGTTCATGCTGGCTCTCAGCCCAGATGCGCCCACCATGCAACTTCACAATGGCATGGGCCAGATAGAGGCTAACTCCAATCCCCCCATATTGATGAGGCCCTAAAATATTGGGATGATGGAAGCGATCAAAAAGGCAATCTACTTGCTCAGAAGCAATCCCGATCCCTTGATCACTCACCATCACAATCAGCTCGTGGTCGTTTTCCAGGAGGGTAATCGTCACTGGCCCACCGTTGGGCGAGTATTTAATCGCGTTATCAATTAGATTGCCGATAATCACACGAATCCGCTCACGGTCAGCAGAGGTGCGCGTATGCCGTGCCTGAAGATGCAGCGTCAGCCGATGCTGCTCGGCTGACGCCTGGATAGATTGAACCATCTGCTTCAGAAGATCAGCCAGATCAAACTCAAGCATATGAAGTTGCAGAGCGCCACGCTGAAGAAGCGAGAAATCGAGCAGGTTATTCACCAGGCGCTCCAGATGCTCAGCCTCGCTCTGAATGATCTCCAGGCAATGATGCTCATAGCTTTCAGGGGCCGCTTGACGGGTATGATCGTCTCCTGTTTCACTGGCAGATTCTGCCAGCCGCCGCTCGACCCGGCGCAAAAGATGCTGGGTATAGCCCTTAATTGGTGTGAGTGGGGTTCTCAATTCATGCGAGACACTGGAGAGAAATTCATCCTTCCACTTTTCAATCTGCTTGCGATCAGTAATATCATTGAGGACTGCAACAGCTCCTGCCAATCGCCCATCGGCGTCATGATACGGGGAGGCATTGATATTGAGCGTCAAAGGCACTGATTCTGAGGTAATCCCTACAAGTAATTCAGCCGATGCGGCTTCATGGCAGCGTTGTGCATGCTCCAGCACCTGTCCTAGCCCCTTCAGCCAGGGATCATCTGAAGCATCGAGGAGCGCCGTAAGCGGTATTGCCCCATCGTCCACTTTCACCCCCGCTCGCGCCAGCAAGGTACGCGCCATTGGGTTCATCATATGCACCATGCCCATCTCATCCAGAATCAGCAGCCCTTCTGCCATTGTCGTAATAATACGTGCCAGACGTTGATGTTCCAGATGCACTTCTTCCCAGAGACCCTGTTCAGCTTCGCGCAGGCGCACATTTTCCAATGCTATCGCGGCATAATCACCTAGAGATGCCAGGAATTCCTCATGGGTACGGTCAAAAATGCCCCAGGACTCACCAGCCAATCCCAGCAAACCGATCATCTTCCCTTTACTCATCAGAGGATGGGAGATAAAAGACTCCATTCGCTCTGCCGGGGGCTGGCCTGCCTGAAGAACGCCGCTGACTTCGTCAGGAGCATCTAACATCTGACGCACTGCCAGTTGAGGAAGTTTCACTGGTGGCAAACCCGCTCGTAAGACCTCAAATGCTAATCGCTCAATGTTTTGTTGCAAAAAGTGCTGGCCGAGTGGGCAGCACGCAGTCACCCACAAGGTATAGTTGCCTGTATCATCCACTGTCAGCACAGAGCAAGCAGCAAAATGACAGGCTTCTTTCAGCGTATTCGTCAGGATGCGCCATACTTCACGCTCGCTTGTTGCTGCCACAAAAGCTTGTCCCACCTGCCGCAGCAAGCGTAGTTGCTCACTGGCAGAAAGGACCATACCCTGAGTAGACAGCGGTAGCACTATCGCCTGCTCAGCAGGCTGTGAGCCGCGAGCAACACGCACCGGGTGGAAGGGAGGAGGAGGCACAGGAGCCAACGGAGGCGCTTCTATCTCTTGTCCATCGCCATATCCTGTAAGCACTGCATCGCTCATAGATTTTGTTAGAGCATCGGAATTCTGCACAGGAGCCTCCTCTCACACCCTAAAGGGCCAAACCCTTCATGTAGAGAAATCCAGTTGCTTCCTTAATAAACTATACCATAGGAAGAGGGGGGACATGCAAGGTTTCTTTCCCCATCTTATTCTCATGCCTGTATCAGCATAGGCAGCACCAATAGTACCTTATTTGTATCTATTTCAGGAGTCTTAACACTTTCTGTTGCCAAACATACCGTGTTGCCCATTCGCAAACTTCATGCCAGATTAAAATTCTTATTGAAGAGCTGCCCTGGCTTCTTTCCCTTTGCCAGATTTCATCGGATACTTTTTTCCTGCCCTTCTTGAGGTATCTTCTTCAGGGGCTAGACGTAGGGGATTCAGCACATTATAATAAGCCCCGGAGTTTTTAACTCCCCCAAGCAGGGGTAAAACTATCTGCACGTAATGCGTCCCCTCTAGCTACTGTGTTCCAATAAGTTACTCTCCGCGATCCCATCTGCCATTTTTGGGCTAGAAGGTTGCTGCTGGGTCGAGGAAGGATCTTCCAAGCGCATGAACAGGTTTTTCCCATCACTGCGAAAACATACTCCTACATCCAGTCGTTCATCCCAATCCCCCAAGTCATCAGGCCCCGAACCTAAACACCCATTCCACGTGCCGCTCTGGTTTGGCGCGGCCATTATTGCGGTGTGTATCACAGGATTGGGCCTCCTCTTGTGGTTCGCTGCGAGCAACCATTCCGACGATACTTACCAACCAGTCCCTATTAGCCAGATACTACAAATGGCTGATGCTCACGATCTCAAGCAGGCTACTATTACTGGAGACATGATCCGAGTCGTCACCAGGAATGATAAAAAATACGAGGCTACCAAGGAAGATCAGCAAACGGTGACAGACCGCCTGACTCATGATGGAGTTGAAGTGACCGTCACCCCCGCCCCTGATGGAATCAGCCAGTGGTCTCAGATCGCCCTCAATGCGGTAATTCTGCTGTTGATTCTAGGCTTTCTGATTTTACTCGTGCGCAGACACACCATGGGCGGCGGGCAAACTGTCCCCTTCGGTCGCAGCAAAGCCAAACGTTTTAGCGAATCGCGTCCTTCAGTGCTGTTTGCCGATGTAGCTGGTGTCGAGGAGGCCAAACAGGAACTTGAAGAAATTGTCCTCTTTCTGAAGCATCCAGAGCGATTTTCCGCGATGGGCGCTCGCATTCCCAAAGGTGTGCTGCTGGTTGGCCCGCCGGGTACTGGTAAGACGCTCATTAGCCGGGCGGTCGCTGGTGAGGCAGGTGTGGCGTTCTTCAGTGTGAGCGGCTCCGAATTTGTTGAGATGTTCGTTGGTGTTGGCGCCTCCCGTGTGCGCGACCTCTTCCACGCGGCAAAAGAGAACGCCCCCTGCATCGTGTTTATTGATGAAATCGACGCTGTGGGCCGACAGCGCGGCGCGATGCCCACCACAGGCAACGACGAGCGCGAGCAGACGCTCAATCAATTACTGGTCGAGATGGATGGGTTTGATAAACACACCAATGTGATCGTGATTGCTGCAACCAACCGACCAGATGTGCTAGACCCGGCACTGCTGCGCCCTGGGCGCTTCGACCGCACAGTGACGTTGGAAAAACCCGACATCAACGGACGCCGCCAGATTCTTGATGTCCACGCCAAAGATAAGCCGCTGGCCCCAGAAGTCGACCTCCATCGGTTGGCCCGCCAGACCGCAGGCTTCTCAGGCGCAGACCTCGCTAATTTGATGAATGAGGCTGCGCTCCTGGCTGCCCGGCATGACCGCCAGGAGATCACCTGCTCGGACCTCGAAGAGTCCATTTTGCGAGTCGTCGCAGGTCCTGAACGCAAAAGCCGTGTGATTACCGAAGCAGAGAAAGCCATCATCGCCTACCACGAGGTAGGCCATGCCATCGTGATGCGTTCTTTACCTGGCTCGGACCCGGTGCAGAAAGTCTCGGCAATAGCACGAGGGATGGCACTGGGCATTACCGTCTCGGCGCCAACGGAGGATCGCTACCTGATGCGCCGCTCTGAACTACTCGCCAAAATGGCCGGGCTGATGGGTGGACGCGCCGCTGAAGAGATCATTTTTGGCGACATCACCACTGGTGCAGCCAACGATATTGAGCGTGTCACCACCATTGCGCGCAAAATGGTCTGCGAGTTCGGCATGAGTTCGCTAGGGCAGATTCAGATCAAAGCGCTTGACGAAGGCAGTTCGCTCAGCCCCCAGACTGCCGCACGAGTGGATAGAGCAATTAGTTTGTTGGTCGATCAGGCATATCAAACTGCCAGAGATATTCTGTTGGAACGCAAAGAAAAATTAGTGAGCATCTCTGAGCATCTGATAAACGTCGAAACCATCGATGGCGAGGAGCTAGATCAACTGCTATCTGAAAGGCCCGACGAGGAAGCTGACGACCAGCAGGCCATCCCTCTCACGCTCGACGCTCTGGCACAGTAGGCTGCTGTGCGCGACTATTGTGCCAGAATATGACGTATACTAAAAGCATGACAAGGACATTTATCGCCATTGAACTACAAGACGAGGTGCGCAGCCACCTGCGCCGGGAAATCCAAAGGCTCATGCCAGCTTTGCCCCACGCGCGCTGGGTAGACCCGACCACACTGCATCTGACACTAGCCTTTCTTGGTGAATTAGATGAAGAGCAGCTTGGGCAAGCGACAGATGCAGCGCTGATGGTGGCACGCACAGCACAATCCTTCAGGCTCCATATGGGATCGCCAGGCATCTTTGGCCCGGCGCACAGCCCCCGCGTGATCTGGATCGGCGTAGCAGGTGATCTAAATCGCCTGCTCGGTATCCAATCCCAACTGGCAGCGCGGCTTGCTGCGAGCGGATTTCCTCCAGAAGAGCGCCCCTATGCGCCACATCTCACCCTGGCACGTATCAAAGAGCCGCTAACCAACCAGGAACTGGCAGCACTGCGCCGCCTTATCCCATCAGGCCAGGCTGCCAATAAACAACACCGCACAGCAAGGCCACCAGATGCTCCGCCCATCCCAACTATCACGGTCGAACACCTGAGTGTGATGAAGAGCGAGTTGACAAGTGCTGGCCCCCGCTATACCTGCCTACGTGTCTGCCCCTTTGGTGGATAAACTGTCGCCGGAAACACATTGCCCTCCCTGTTTGATGACCAAATGATGTGCAGAACGATTTGTTACCATTCTGGCTCTTGACGGTTGATTCACAAGGGAGTATGCTCTGTGCCAAGGCGGATAAGCCTCGTTCCGCCGAATTTTTGATAGAATTGTGAGGAACAGAACATGAAGGCGTTACTCAACAGGACCACCGGCATTATCGGCACCGTCCTTGGCCTCATCGTGGCAATCGTTGGCATTTATTTCTGGTTTTTTGCGCGGGCGCATCATCCTGTGAGGGGACCTGTCCTTCTGGTGGTCGGTATTCTTATTCTGGCCTTTGGAGCCTGGGCATATATGACCAGTATCAAGGCCAAAGCTGCGATATAAAGCACCAGAGGCGATGCCCCTGCCCCTGATGAAAAGCAATGGAGATGGGCTACCTGCCTTCGTAGCAAGAGCAGCCCATCTACCTATTTGGGGCACTATCAAACCCCATCAGCAAGCAAGATATGATCCTGCTTGACGCTGAGATATTTCTCTGCTACCATGAGCGCGGAGCAGCCAGGGACAACAGCAAAGCGATCAGGGGAATTCATGGTGATGCTCTTGCTCCGCGTGCTTTCCCACAGCAGCGCTATCCAACCGTTGCTGGATATTCCAACTACCCGAGGCACGATTCACAGTGTCTTTTCAGGAACAGCCAACCTGTTATTCGGGGGACAATTGCTGACATTGCATGCGCGCGAGATGCCCTGTGCGCCAAATGGTCTCGTGCTGCCGTTACGTGCCAGGCAAAAGCCACTTGCTGACCTTCAAGTCGGCATGACCGCCATCATCGAACGTGGCATGATCTCTATGCCTATCCCTGGGTTGCGCCTGAGTACCCACAATAGCCGTTCCTGGAACCCACATCCCCAACTCACGCCAGCATCCTGCACACCCGAGCGCCTGGCACACAACGTAGATCACCTTGCTTCCCTGGTGATGACCAGAGCCAGTGCCGATGGCCTGGTTGGGCTGACACATCTTCGTATTGATGCACCTGTTCCTATGCCCCCCGGTCAACCTGTGCTGCTGCAAACTGCCTGGCCTGCAACGGAGCGGATGCTCTCCGGCATCAGTCGGCAGCAGATGCCACCTGTTCATCAGGCGGCTGGCACACTTCTTGGCCTGGGGCCTGGACTGACACCCTCTGGAGATGATCTGCTCGTTGGCTTGATGGCTGCAACCATCCTACTTAGTGAACCCTTGGGACTGGGAACAGCGTTTTATCAACGACTGAGCGCCGAACTGCTGACTATCGCACATGGCCGGACAAACAAGCTCAGCATAACCTGGATGGAATATGCCAGACGTGGCGAAGTAGCCGAGCATCTAGGGCGGCTCTTTCAAGCCTTGATACTCGATGACTTGCACGACCTGGAAGACGCTGCCATCCAGGTCTTGAAGACCGGAGCAACGTCCGGCGGAGACATATTGACAGGAGTAATATTGGGCTGTCGCTGTTTAATAGCGCAAAGCAAGAGATAGCAGGGGGGAAAACGTTATGACATTCACGGTCAATGATGCCCTGAAAGTCGGCCCATTGCGTTTTGCCCGTGTGCTGGCAGGAACCAATGGTCTCAACCGTTCGCTCTCCTATGTCAATGTCATGGAGGTGCCCGACATCCTGAAATGGGTCAAACGAGACGAACTCCTCCTGACCACGCTTTACCCCATGCGCGATATGACCATCTCACCAGGAGAGTTGGTACGTGAATTATCTCAGCGTAATCTGGCGGGCATCGCTGTCAAAATTGGGCGCTACGTGGATACAGTGCCTGATGAGATGATAGAGGCTGCCGAACACGAGCATCTCCCCTTACTGGAGCTTCAGCCCGATGTCTCCTTCAACGACATTATGAATTCGCTGCTCGCCGAAATTCTTAATACACAGGCTCATCGCCTGAGCCACTCGCAGGAGGTTCACCAACGCTTTACTGACATTGTGCTGGCGGGCGGTGGACTCAATGAAATTGCAGAAAATCTGGCGGCACTCGTCCAAAGCCCCGTGCTCATTATCGGGGCAGATCGCCGGGTGCTTGCGTCATCAGAAAGTAGCAAGAATGGGAAAAGTATACTGGCGCAGCTTGTTACCAGGCAAGGTGATCGCCAGCAGCTCGAAGCCAGCGAACTCGTCGAGAGCATCAAAAACGCGAAAGCAGCCACAACCACCCGGCGCATCCTCCATCGAGGTGATGAAACCATCCCGTGCGCCGTGCGCCCAATCCGTGTTGGCGCCACGCTCTATGGCTCCATCATCACTATATTGAATACCCAGGAACTCAATGATGGGATGAGCATGGCTATTGACCATGCTGCCACAGTGGCAGCGTTGGATATTATGAAGCAGCAGGCTGTGCTAGGCGTGGAACGGCGATTTCAAGGGGATTTCCTTGATGATCTGCTCTCCGGGCGCATTCAGTCGCGGGAGGCTGTTTCTGCGCGAGCTAACGCGCTGGCCTGGAACCTTGATCGACCGGCATTGGTGATGGTCATCGCATTTCACCGCGCCGGTCAAGACCCGGCACAGCGCTGGCGCAACCATAGCTCGTTCCGGCGCGAAGGCACCCGCCTGATCGACATAGCTCGCACTGCCCTCTATAAGCTAGATCACAACGCTATCCTCTGGGAGCGCTCAGATAGCCTGGTGGCTTTACTCAGTGAACCCTGCTCGCACCAGACACAGCCAGCCCTGATACAGCAGGCAAGCCTAGAAATTGCCAGACAACTCAGTGAAGAACTTCAGAGCGCCTGTGGTGAAGGATGTTGCACGATTGGCATTGGACGCGCCTACAATGACCCCCTCAAACTGCATCTCAGCTATGAAGAGGCCCGCCAGGCGCTGATCATTGGTGCCAAGGTATGGGGCAGCGGAGGCACAACACACTTTGAAGACTTGGGAGTGTACCGCATTTTACACCATCACCCCGACAAAGCTGAATTGGATGCCTTTGCCCAGGAAGTCTTGGGCAAACTCATTGAATATGATCGCAAGCGCAACACTGATCTGGTGGAGACGCTGGATGTCCTGATGGATTGCAACCTGAATATCTCGGTTGCTGCGCGGCGCCTCTATCTGCATTACAACAGCCTGCGTTATCGTCTCCAGAAGATTGAAGAATTGATTGGCCCTTTCGTAGAGGACGCACATCTGCGTTTCAATCTTCAATTCGCTTTGCGCATTCTCAAAGCCAGGCAACTCTAAATGCTGCACCATGGTGGTGTGCCGTTACCAATCTGACCGATCATAACGGCTGGCATACCCTTCAGACAAAGCGGTACATCTCGCTCTCTGACGAGCAGGCTGGCAAGAACACTGAAACTACGATGGAGCTTTCGTTGCAGTTCCCTATAGCTTTTCATCCTCTTCAGTGTTATGAATAAAGCCTGGCCTGTATCTCGTATATGGGAGGCACTGATGACGACACGCATGCTGGTTCGGCGAAACTTCTACTGTGATTCTGTGGCCCTGATGAAACTTTCTCGCTCCCTGACACGTTTGCCAGGCATAGAGGATGCAGCCGCAGTAATGTCTACTGAAATGAACCAGGCACTATTAAGGAAGGCTGGGCTGCTCAACGTTGATACCAACGCTGAAGACCTTGGCGGGCCAAACGACCTGCTTATCATCGTGCGCGCCGTAACCGATGAACGAGCCGAAACAGCACTTCAAGCGGCAGAAACGGGCCTGACATCTGGACAAGATCACAGCCCTGGCGCCAGAATACAGCAACGGCCAGGATCGCTGGAGCAGGCGCTGATCCAACAACCTGCACTCAATCTAGCGCTGATCTCCGTCCCCGGTCCCTATGCTGCTGTCGAAGCCCGCCAGGCGCTGCTTGCTGGGCTGCATGTCCTGCTCTTCAGCGACAATGTAAGCCTGGAGCATGAAATTGCCCTCAAAACCCTGGCTGCCGAACGTGGACTCCTCATGATGGGGCCAGATTGTGGCACAGCTATCGTTAATGGTGTTGGGCTGGGCTTTGCCAATGCTGTACCGCGTGGTCCTGTGGGCATTGTCAGCGCCTCTGGTACTGGATTACAACAGGTAGCCTGCCTCATCGCTGACTATGGCCTGGGCATTTCGCAGGGAATTGGAACCGGCGGGCGTGATCTTTCCGAAGCTGTAGGAGGACAATCAATGCTCGCTGGCCTCGATGCGCTTCAGCGAGACCCGGCCACGCAGGTGATTGTCCTCCTTTCCAAACCACCTGCACCAGTCGTTGCAGAACGTATCCTTACAGCCGCCGCGCGTGGAACAAAGCCAACAGTGATTGCTTTCCTGGGCGCTGATCTCTCTAGCAATGCGTTGTCTCTAGCGCATCACCTTAGCCTCGCCCGCACACTGAGCGAGGCTGCGCGCCTGGCCGTCCGCCTGGCAGGAAAGGGCGCACCAACTGGAGAGACACTGCCCGATGGAGCGTTGGCTGCCATTCAAGCTGCCAGAGATGCGTTGCACCCTGGGCAACGCTATGTACGTGGCCTTTTTGCGGGGGGTACCCTCTGCGATGAGGCGATGATGATACTTAGTGAGCGGCTCGGTCCAGTCTACTCAAATATTCCACTCCGCCCCGACTGGCAGCTCAGCCGACCATATATCAGCCAGGAGCATATGGCTCTTGACCTCGGCAGCGATGAGTTTACTATTGGCCGCCCTCACCCAATGATTGATCCCGGGCTGCGGCTGCGATGGCTAGCCCAGGAAGCAGGCGATCCAAAAACCGCTGTCATCCTGCTCGACATTGTGCTGGGCTATGGAGCGCACGCGGACCCAGCCAGCGAATTCGCCCCGGCCATCGCGCAGGCCAGGGCCACTGCCGCCGAGGCCGGGCGCACGCTCGCCTGCGTAATCTCCTTGTGTGGTACCGAACAAGACCCCCAGGGGCGTTCTACCCAACAGGCAGCGCTTCAAGCGGCTGGCGCGCTCGTCTTCACCGATAATGCCCTAGCAGCGCGTGCCGCCGCTGAGATTGTGAGCGGCAGATAAAGCACAAAACGATCAAGAAACAGAGCGCAAGAGCATAGAACGCCAAAATGCTGAAGCTAGCATCTCTAGAAAACAGCGCAAAATCAGGAGGGGTATAACAATGGCCGGGCAGCAGCTTTTCAGCGCCGAACTACAGATAGCCAATATCGGGCTTGATCTTTTCGCAGATGCCCTCACCATGCAAGGTATTGAGCCAGTGCGTGTGGAGTGGCGGCCACCAGCGGCAGGCATGAGCGCTGAACTCTGGCAAACATTGGCAGAGCCGCGTATTGAGGCTGCTAACGAGCGCGCTGTGCGCCGCATGCTGGATGCACGGCCTACGCTGGTTGATGTGCGTCCCGCAATTGAGGTCGTGCCAGGGATGAGCCATCAAACAATCCTCCATGCCGGTCCCCCCATCACCTGGGAGCGCATGTCTGGCCCTTTACGTGGTGCAGTGATTGGTGCCTTGCTCTACGAGGGACTGGCACATCACGAGCAAGAGGCAGTGACACTGATCGAGCGCGGAGAGATAGAATTTTCGCCCTGTCACCACCATCAAGCCGTCGGTCCAATGGCCGGCGTTATATCAGCTTCCATGCCAGTCTATGTCCTCGAAAATGCAGTGCATGGAAACCGCGCATTCTCCACACTCAACGAAGGGTTGGGCAAAGTGCTGCGCTACGGTGCAAACGACCAGGAAGTGCTGGACCGGCTGCGCTGGATGCGCGATGTCCTCGCCCCTGCGCTAAGTCGGGCCATTCGCGCAGCCGGTGGCATTGATGTGAAGCAGCATACCGCCCAGGCGCTTCAGATGGGTGATGAGTGCCATAACCGTAATCGGGCTGCCAGCGCCTTACTCATCCGCACACTGGGGCCATCCCTGGCTGAAACCGGCCAATCACCGCAGGAGACAGCAAGCGTCTTACGATTTATGGGCGAGAATCAGCACTTCTATCTGAATATCTCTATGGCTTGCTGCAAAGCGAGCGCTGATGCGGCTGCCAACGAACCCTTCAGCAGCCTGGTTACAACAATGGCCCGCAACGGCACCGATTTCGGTATCAGGGTGAGCGGGTTGGGCGAACGCTGGTATACCGGCCCGGCGCAAAAAGTACGTGGACTCTATTTTACCGGCTTTAGCGAAGCCGACGCCAACCCTGACATCGGCGACAGCACCATCTCTGAAACGGTTGGTATTGGCGCCTTTGCAATGGCAGCAGCGCCAGCCATAGTACAGTTTATTGGTGGCACACCGGCTGAGGCCCTGAGTACCACGTTGGAGATGTATGAAATCACGCTGGCTGAGGATACAAACATGGCGTTGCCCGCGCTCGATTTTCGCGGCGCGCCCGCTGGCATTGACCTGCGCAAAGTTGTGCGCCTGAACCGCCTGCCCATTATCAATACTGGTATCGCCCATCGCCTGCCGGGCATCGGGCAGATAGGCGCCGGCATCGTCGAGCCGCCCATGAGCTGCTTCACCAACGCCCTGGCAGACCTGGCTATTGCAGTACAATCAACGCTCCCAGCCGCAGAAACGTGACCAGATGTGTCCTTCAACTCTCTTCTGGCGTCCCGGTGGTAGGAGGCGCACTTCCCTGAGATGGGAGCAATGAAGCGTTGCGCATCTCCAATTGATAGAGGTGATTCCGCAAGTTCCGCGCACCAGCCGCTGCATCAAAAGGCACTTGCCGACTAAGCTCAGGATTGGCAGCAACCGCCTCAAACTGAGCGATGATACGACGAATGGTTCCCAGGTCCGTGATGCGATGACGCACAACGGCGTCATATGTTTCAGCAAGTGCTTGTGCTGAAAGCACCGTCATTGGCGGTGGCGGGGCGCTGCCAACCGCAGGCGCTGCCCCTCCAGCTCCTGGAGCAGTCGAAGGTCCTGGCTGATGAGGTGGCAACATACCTTGAGCCGACCAATCGACTGGAGCAACGCCGGTACCCAACGGAGGCACCTCGCTGGTGGCGGCAATTGGCGGTGCAGGTGATACGCCCTGGGGCATCCCTGGAGCGCCCGGCTGCGCAGTTGGCATCGAAACAGGAGGGTACGCCGTCTGGGGTGGATGACCAGCAGAACCAGTGCCCCCCGGCAGGCGTGGCCCATCGATGATATGCACTTTGACGGCATGTACCGCAACACCCCGTTCAGCGAGCTGATTACTCATCGCAATAGTGAGTTGCTCATTGATCCGTTCCAGCGGAGAAGCTCTCTGCGCTGCGCTCGTCTCATCAGGCGCCAGCCCTCCCAGCGCCACCTGATGCCGCTGCCCAGGATGCCAAAACGCATCACTGGAAAGTCCGCTGATCACGTCTTGTACCACTTCCACAAGTTGTTGTTGAACAGGCTTCTGCCAATCTTTGGTAGTGCGAACAGCCAGATACTCTTGACCAGGGACAACCTGATAACTGATCGCTGCGCTCAATGTCACCTGCTCCCCAGAGAGCAGGGTAATTGGCGGCAACCGAACCTCATAACGCATCTTCTGAGTTTGGACAATACCCTGCACCTTCTCGCCAGGGGCACGCAAATTGAAGCCAGGCTGAAGGGTACGGTTGTATCTCCCACAAAGCCACATCACTGCAACTGTCCCCTCTTTGACCGGAAAGTAGCGTTCGCGCAGGGCCAGCCCTCCCAGAGCCAGCAGTAGAATACTCAAGATAAAGCCAAAAATCGGGCCAAAAAAGATAAAAAAAGCGACGGCCAGCAAGACGACCATGCCACCAACCAGACTAGCAGCCCAGAAAATATCGTTGGGAGCATAGAGCAAAAGTCCTGCCTGAAGAACGCCTATCGCAGCAAAGATCAAGAGTATGGACACAACTGGCAGATGTGGATTGACGGCCAGTACCAGCGCAAAAAGAACTGCTACGAGCAACCCTGGTATGAGCCAATGGGAATGACGCCGAAACCCACGCCAGCCAGGGAGAGCTGATGCCCCAGCGTCGGAAGCAAGAGTTGAGGTGCCAGAGCTATTCTTTCCCTGAGAAGCAAGGTAAGGATCGGTGCGTTTAAGCCTGGAAGCAGATGGCACCGCCGGAGGGGGTGATGCTGGCTGGCGCATCCTGGGCAGAGGACGTGTTCTTCTTGGCGCCTCTGCCGACGGCGCACTTGGAGAGAGCAGCGTCGGCCAGGGAGGAGGAGATAGAGGAGGAAAGTCGGAGCCAGTACCAGCTTCCAACGCCTGATCTGGCTGTTCCTCATCTGGCTCTTCCTCTGGAGCAGTGTTTCTCTTAGCACTTTGAAATTGACTTTGCCTGCGTGCTGCTATACGCAGGCGACGTAGTTCCTCAGAGGTAGCTTGTATAAAGTCAGCTTCCTCGCCCTGATCTTCACTAAGAAGGTCTTCATCGGAATCACCTGACATAGGCGCTCCTGGCTGAACTTCCTAACCCGGTTTGGTCGCGTCGCCCAGATTCTTCATCTGAGAGCATCTCAAAGAAGCCGCCCCTCATTGGGGCCTTGCAGTGCGGCAATTACCTGGGTCTCTCTCCCTCTCTAGCAGAAGTCAGGCCAGTCTTCTCGCCGCCTGTACCAGAACGCTTTGTTTTGCAGCAATTACCACCGCCAGCATCACACTCCACGCCACCAGAACGCTTGGGAGCTTGCAGTCCATCGACAGGCACCTGGATGATTGCTCCACTCTCCAACATGACTTCTACCGCCTGCTTAATGACGTTAATGCCAACTACTTTTCCCAAGCCGCTAGGGGTATTGACATACGCACCTACCGCCGGCATACCCTGCTTGGCCTCAATATACTGGTCATTCTCATAGGCCAGGCAGCACATCAGCCGCCCGCACACCCCAGAAATCTTGGATGGATTCAGCGGTAGCCCTTGCTCCTTCGCCATTTTGATAGAGACCACACCAAACTCAGTGAGCCAGGAGCTACAACAGAGCGTTTTACCACAGGGGCCAACTCCGCCTAGCAATTTTGCCTGGTCGCGCGCGCCAATCTGGCGCAGTTCAATGCGCGTCCGAAACTGCGCGGCCAGGTCCCGCACGAGCGCCCGGAAATCCACTCGTTCCTCCGCCGTAAAATAAAACGTCAATCGGCTCCCATCATAGGTATACTCAGCCTCCACCAACTTCATCGGGAGCTTGTGGAACCCCACACGCTGGGCGCAGCGCACTAAGGCGTTTTTTTCTTTACTTTTAAAGGCCAGCAACTGCCGCAAATCATCCTCGGTGGCTAACCGCAAGATGGGTTTGAGTGGATCGGTCAATTCGGAATCTGCTACCTGCTTGGGAGCAATAACCACACGCCCGGCCTCGATACCGCGTGCAGTTTCGACAATCACAAAATTGCCCTTCTCAAACTCTTTCCCCGCAGGGTCGAAGTAATAGATGCGGCCAGCCGGGCGAAAGCGTACACCGACAACTTGCGCCATACATGCCGCTCCTCAAGAAATCTCGTTCGCCAACAGGATAGCCTCGGCAACTTCCCGCATCGACTTGCGATTATTCATACTCAGCTTTTGAATCCGACGAAACGCCTCCTGCTCTGTCAACCCTTGCTTATCCATAAGCAAGCCCTTGGCCCGCTCAACCACCTTGCGCGTGGCAAGCTGTTCTTGCAAATCCTTCGCCTGCTGCTCAATAGCACGGAATTCCGCAAAGCGGGCTAGCGCCACCTCAATAGCAGGGCGAATATCGCTCTGGCGCCAGGGTTTTACAATATAATTGACCACTCCAGCACCCTTCGCCCGGTCAATCAGTTCCTCATCGTTATAAGCCGTCACAAGAACGACTGGCGCAATCTTCTCACGAGTCAGCGTTTCAGCAGCCGTGATGCCGTCGAGTTCGGGCATACGAATATCCATAACGACAAGATCGGGCCGCAATTCTCGCGCCAGATTCACTGCACTTACGCCGTCTACAGCTTCTCCAACCACCAGATAGCCCTGGCGGGTAAGCTCTTCCTTCAAGTCGATCCGAATGATCGGCTCATCATCTGCAATAATAATGCGTGTGGGCATGGTTGTTACTTTCACCATCTTTCGGAGAGATCTAGCGCACCGGGCGCCTGAAAAAATCGGAAGACAATTACAAGGATGCGTGACAAAACCATCACTTGAGCAAAGTCTACTCGTGGGGAGTATAGCATACCAACCAGCAGCGAGCAACGAGCGGGCATGCCTGGACATCTATCTCAGAGTGATCGCATTGCTCTGCTTCTCTTGTGCATGACAGCATCATCCTTGCCCTGCAAGCGATTGCCCCTCACCAGTGCCAACACCAACAGCCACTTCTGGCAGATGCTTCCAATCGAGGAAAGCATATTTTGTCTTTGCCAGTTCGCAAGCCAGGTTCCACTCACCATCGCTGAGCGGCATTGGCTCAAAAGGCACGCCAAGCGCTGTGCTGAAACCACGCACAAAGGCATCACGAACTTCTTCCCAGGTAGCACTCGGAGCAAACGCTCGCACGCTCGTTGTTGCTTCTTGATACGCCTCCAGCGCCACCTGGCGCGCTTCTTCAGTCGGGTATCTCAGCAGCGAGAAGAGCAGCGGACCACGACCTTCCAGTGGAACGGTGCCCTGTTGCAGCACGCTCTGTTCTCGCCAGACCTGCGCGCTCCCCACCAGCTTGCGCCCATTGCTCGTCAGATCAGCCTGTGTAGAGAACGCAAAGCAGGCCGCTGTTTGCTGTTTGCTGACGCGATTGGTACTGACCTCTGAGTGAATACCGAACGGCTCCAGGGCAGCGATAATACCCTGTGCCAGCCAGGCGTAGGCGGGGACCACGCCTCCCGGAATGCCATAGGACGTAGAAATCGTGATACTGTAGGTGAACTCGTCGACATGCAACACCGCGCGCCCGCCGGTAGGCCGACGCACCAGATCAATCCCGCGCTTCGCGCAATCTTCTATCAAAATTTCGCGCGTCACATCTTGAAAACGGCCCAGCGAAATCGCCGGGCGCTCCCAGCGAAAGGCACGCAGCGTCGGCGGGGTTTCACCACGCCCGTGAAAGGTAAGCAGCGCCTCGTCAATAGCCATATTCAGCGCCGGACTGCTGGCGCCAGTATCGAGAAAGCGGTACGCAACCACATGGACCTCTTTCAATCATCGTATGCAGCATCCAGAACCAAAATATGCAGCATCCAGAACCCAAAAAGGAGGAGCATGACCTGCTCTCCATCCAGAGTAAACGGCGGTTTCTCCAATGTCAAGGAAACAGAGTACACCAATAAACCAAAGAAAGGCAAGATGCCACTATCAGCCACTATGCAGGAAACAATAGATACCCTTGAACATGTCTCTGCGATGGGCAGTACACGCCATGCTGTGCTACAATGAGAGAGCGCTGCTCCGACAGGAGCATCATTATCCAGCATTGCCATCAAGAACAGAACTCCTCCGTGCTTCCGCAGCAAGTGGACAAAGCGGCGTACAACACGCCGCACAACATAGCTCAAAACAATCTCGTCAGACACGGGGTGACGGCTACATGAAGATTTTTATTTCCACCGACTTTGAGGGTGTGGCAGGCATTGTGGATTGGGACCAGATTCTCGCCACCGGGCGGGATTACGAATTGGGACGCCAGCTTCTGATCGATGAAACCAACGCTGTCATCGACGGCGCGCTGGCAGCGGGAGCAACCGAGTTCGTCGTCAACGACTCACATTTATTTATGCGCAATATTCCCCCGGCGGCACTGCACGGGCGCGCTACCTACATCTCTGGCAAGCATAAACCACTCTATATGATGGAAGGTCTGGACAGCTCCTTCGATACCATCTTCTTTATTGGCTATCATGGGTCCATTGGAGCCAGCCAGGCCATCCTCAGTCACAGCTACAATCCACGTGCGATCTGGGAAGTAAGAATCAACGGAGCCATTGTCGGAGAGACTGCTCTCAATGCCCTTGTCGCCGCACATTACGGCGTACCTATTACATTAGTGACCGGCGATCAGGTAACAGCCAGAGAGGCACGCGAAGTATTACCAGGCGTGGAGTGTGTGGTTGTCAAAGAATCTATTACTCGCTATGCGGCAGCCAACCTCCATCCACAGGTCGCCTGCGAACGACTCCGCGAAGGGGCCATGCGTGCTATACAAGGGCTGGCAACCCAGAAACCGCCAACCTTTGCATCACCAGTCCATATAGAGGTGACTTTCTTGACTGCCGATATGGCCGAATCAGCAACGTGGCTACGTGGGGTCGAGCCAGTAACGGGGCAGTCACGGACAGTAGCGTTTGAGGGAACAAACTTGCTGGCACTGTTCCGCACGTTCGTGACCTTGATTCAGTTAACCCGCGCTCTTGTGGAATGACGCTGAACCCGCAACCCCTGGCAGGAAACGATGCAAGTGTGTTATCCTTGATAAAGGAGGATATTGCTCAGACATGCGGAAACCAGCGCGACAACAAAGCCAGTCTGCTAAAGACGACAGCATTGTGCGCTTTAATCCGCCGCAAGCGCGCACCATCGCTATTCAAGGGCTAGTCATAGTCATAGCAACCGTACTAAGCGGTTTGCGCGTTGTCACAATGGGCGTATCTGTCTGGTGGCTGCTTCCTCTCGCGCTGCTGCTGTATATCCTGATCCTCTGCATTGATGTCTCTGTAGAGGTCACTGCCACAGAAATTGCTGTATGGCCCTGGCTAGGACAACTGGCTCACTTTGTCTGGCAGCATCGCTACCCGCTTTGGGCACTCGTTGATATTCAACGCCTGCGCTACGGCAGCCTGCGCCTGATTTTTATCGCCGCAGGGCGTGAACACCGAATCATCATCTGGAGTCTTGGCTTTCCGCCACACAACATCCCAGCGCTGCTGCGCGTCATTCAGAATAACCGGACTCCACAGTGAGCGGCTCGCCACACGGCTGAATAAAAATGCGCTGCCAACCAGAAAGAGCGGCAGCACGTATCCCTGACATCACCGGATTACAAGGCGCAACGGAGCGCTAACAGGAATGTTGTCATACAAGTAAGGTTCTTTGCGCAAAAGCGCGAGGAGGAGACATGGGCGCAACTGGCGGCGCGAGTTCCGCCGAAGAGGGTCATCGACAACGACGGAACGCCGGGGGTAAATCGGCTCGCAATGTTGATAGTCGAAAACAACCCTCAGAACAGGATCAGCGCGCCGCAGATCGCGGCAGCAGTGCTGAGGCAAACCCCCTTTTACGCGAAAACCGCCGAGCACCTCGACAACCTCGGAAACCTGAGCAGCCCAACCAGAAAGTTCGGGATGGCAAGCGCCTGGCAACCGATGCTCAATCCGCTCGCCCGGTACAACAGCATAAGCGAGACGCATCTGTGCGGCAGCACTCAGGTGCAGCAGGCAGTGAACAATTAGCGACGCCCCAGGACCACACTGCACAATCACGACATCATCTTTCTGAGGGACCACACACGCCAAAACTTGTAGAGCGAGCGAGCCTGGCAAAAGAAGCTGCTCGCGGAAACAGAAGCACGGCCCCTCATTTCCAACCGCCCACCCCTCCTGAGCGTTCAAAAAAAGGGAAAGGCAATTGGCTTCGCCGCGACGCCCCAGGAGGTGATTACCGCATCAGGGATTCACGGCCTGGCGGCGAACCGGCGCGCGAGAGAAGAAGTGCTGATCGGCAGAACTCGAATCCCAGAGGCCCCGCTGGTAAAGTGGCAAGCCCCTCTGGTCGCTTCCTGGGGTCACGTGGCACAGGTCGTCCAGGGTTTGGTCACAGCCAACAGGAGCCTCGCCCAAATGGAGGACGCAGCGGCCAGGCAAACGCCCGACCAATCGGTTTCGGTGCTAAAAATGGCATCCGTCATCCCAATGGAAGCGATGCAGGTCTCGGCTTCGGGCGGCAAGACCCTGCACGAACAGGGGGATCAGATTCACTTCCAGCCGGATTTGGCCGTGCCAAATCCGCAAATACAGCGCGAGGAACACCCAGCCCCTATCGTGGGCGTCCCTCTAGACCTGATGAACAGGGGTCAGAGCGCTGGCAAAATCGTAGAGGGCGAACATCCGGGTTGCAAGGGAGAAAACCCGGAGGATTGGGTCCAGAGCGACGATAAGGGCAGTAAAAAGTCGCCCACGCCAGATCAGTTCGTTTGTATCAATTGTTTAGGCCAGTCTGGCACCTCCCGACTGCCACTCTGCATTTTCAGGGATGGAACAAATTCTCTTCTTTCATCGAGATAAAGAGAGGAACGATCAGGTACTGAGTCAGGCATTACACACCCTGGCCCAGCGCCTGGTTCTGGTTGTACCCTTATCAACGGATCGCCAACGCCTGAGTATGCTGCTGCGCCTGATCCGGCGCTCTGCGTCTCAACGTGCTCAGCAGCTTTATCTGGTGAGCGAGGATTACCTGCTGCGGATACTGGCTGAGCGAATGGGATATTCAGTCGCTGCAACACTCGATGCGTACCGGGGTCTCAAGCCAGGCAACGCTCCTTCGACCCGAAAACCAGCGCGGCAGACTCCGGCATCGCCATCATTCCCAGCCACGCGCCCGGCACCCAATGTTTTCTCAGGCCAACGAACACCTGCCAGGACACAGAAACCAGGCGCGCAGCTTGAAGCCATATTGGTTGATGGCTATTTGCCCAACCCCGGGGCAATACCTAGCCTGGAGGAAGAAGAAGAGCGGGCAGAGCGGGCAGAGCGGGCAGAGCAGGAGCGACTGAGCTATGAAATTGCTGATGAGAATACCCCCTCGCAGGCTGAAGAAGAAGCAGAAGCACATGAGGAGAGCATCGTTGCCACTATTCGTAAAACGAGCGCTTTAGGTTCACAAACAGCGCAACCCTCTTCAGAGATACCCCTTTCTCCCGACCCGCCCGGAGGAGAGGAACCATCAGAGCCAGGCGCACGCAAAACAGCGTGGGATGGACAGCTCCGTCCTATGCGTACTATCGATGAACTCCTGGCTGAACGCGGCCAGGCCGGCATCTTTGAATGGTTTGCGCGCCAGGTCGACGATCAACAAAAAGAATAGGGGAGCAGCATTAGCTGGGCAAGCGAAGCCTTATCAGCCTGCAAGGAATGTTCTCCATCCAATAAATGACCAGCCCAAATAGCACAACGGCTTGCCAATTTGCTCAGCAAGGGTTAGAATCAACCACGAAGGATAGACGCATATGCGATTGATTGGATTGGATGTAGGTGAAGCACGTATCGGAGTGGCTGTAAGCGACCCAACCGGAACGCTGGCTTCGCCACGAGAAGTTCTGGCGCGCCACCCAGAAGCCACAGCTCTCAATGCCATCCAACACCTGGCGGAAGCGGAGGAAGCCGAGGCCATTATTGTGGGCTTACCGCGCAGCTTAAGCGGCGAGCTACATGGTCAGGCAGCGCTTGTACAAGCGTTTGCCGATCTGCTGCGCCAGCAAGTGACGGTCCCGGTGCATTTTTGGGATGAGCGGCTTTCAACTGTGGCAGCCGAGCGTGAAATGCGCTCGTCCGGTGCCAGACGCAGCCAACGTCGCAAGATGATCGATGCAGTAGCTGCTGCAATCATTCTCCAGAGTTATCTCGATGCGTCTCGCGCACGCGGGCAGGGCAGCAAAGCACCTGATAGAGAGACGCTTTGAAGGGTGAGGTGTCCTGGCATGAAAAAAAGAAAGCGATTGCGGGTACTCCTGATTCTAGGGATGCTTATGGCGGTCGTGATGTTCTCTTGCGGCTTTGGTGTCTGGACAGTCGTGGTCAATCTGTTTGAACCGGCTGGACCAGCAAACTCCCCAACCGTACCATTTATTATCCGCGAGGGCGAGTCCACTGCTGAGATTGCCGATGATTTGCAAGCGCAGCATCTTATCAACAGCGCGTTGGCGTTCCGTCTCTGGGCCGAATTTCAAGGACTGGATCGTAAGCTGGAAGCAGGGGCATATCAGCTTTCAGCCTCTATGACTATTCCGGTAATTGTCGACACGTTTCTGAGCGCCTCGCCGTTTGAAATCTGGGTGACGATCCCCGAAGGTTGGCGCATTCCCCAAATAGCACAACGTTTCTCGGACAACACTATTCTGAAGGAACCTTTGACGAAATTCCAGCCGAGCGATTTTATCCAGATCGCGCAAACAGGAACATACAAGGACACCAACGGCAAAAGCATCAATCTGGCGTCAGAATACTGGTTTCTTTCGCACCACCCCCAGGGTCCAGAAGGCGGCGCGCCTGATACAATCCAATGTTCGATGCCGTGTGATGGAGCATTAGAAGGCTTCCTATTCCCTTCCACCTATCTGGTGCCACTCGATGCCACGGCCTCGGATGTCATCAAAATTATGTTGAACACCTTTGGCGAGCAGCTCTGTCCTGGGCCAAGCAATCACCCAGACGCCTATCTGCCATCTGAGCAACAATGCGAGGCGCATGGCGCTGTCATCGATCAGACCAACCATAAAACAATCTTTGATCTGTTGCAAAAGAACTATGGGAACACCGATAGCCAGAACATGGCCGACAAGCTCTATCACGCGCTCACACTCGCCTCCATTGTGGAACGCGAAGCGCGAACGCACGACGACCGCCAGGGCATTGCCGCTGTGTACTACAAACGCTATCAGGTCAGCACAGGCGAACTCACAACAGCCCCGGATCCAGGATTAGGTCTCCTACAGGCCGATCCTACGCTGCAATACTGGCTGGGCACCGCCAGCAACCCCTGGCCGCAATTACAAGAAGGCGGCAATCAATATGACAACAATCCATACAATACCTATAAGAACGTGGGGCTGCCACCAGGGCCGATTTGCGCACCAGGGCTGGATGCCTTGATCCAGGCAATCAACCCGCCAAATACACCCTATTTCTACTTTATTACTGGCAAAGATGGCATGACTCATTATGCCCGCACTTTGCAAGAGCAAGAGGAGAATATTAATAAATACGGCCTGCCTTCATAACTACACCATCCCCTCCAACGTACACACCGGGGAGCGAAGCAGGCGCAGTTAGGCGAGCAAACAGTATGATGGATGAGATACGCGGGGCAGACCACCCCTCAGAGATTGATGATTACGAGTATCTGCTCAACGAGTGCAACCGCTTACAGCGCAACAACGAACTACTCCGTGAGCAAATGCGGGCGCTGGTCGTGTTGCAAAGTATTGCAAATGTGCTCAACGCCGAACTGGACCTGCCCCGTCTGCTCCGGCAGGTAACGGAAGCCGCATTACGTCTGGTCGTTTGTTCAGCCAGTGCCCTGCTGGTGCTGGACCCAACAAACGAATCGCTGATTGTGGAAGCCCTGGAACGTGTCAATACCAGAGGCACTACGGATGTGGGACAGTTTCTCATGTCACTGAACCTGGCACGCCCAGAAAACATTGCCGCCAGAGCAGACACTGATAGCCATATAGTATCATCGAACAACGAAGGCTCCAGCAGAAATCGCCCACAAGAACGAAAAACGCTGCTTCTGGGTCAGGGCATTGCCGGATGGGTAGCAGCGAACGCTGCCCCGGTCATCGTCAATCAAATAGGCGCTGATTCGCGCTTCTCTTCGGAGCAAACGGCTGTAGATGCTCAGGTACTGGGTGTGGTACCCAGTGCCATTGCCTGTGTTCCCCTGGTCTTCAAAGGCCGGGTAATTGGCGTTCTGGAAACCGCCCATACCTCCAGCGAGGGCGGCTTTGATGCGCGCGATCTCGATCTGCTGCGTACCCTGGCGGCTCAGGCCGCAACCGCCGTTGCGAACTCGCGCCTCTATCAAAGCTTGCGCGCTGACCGCGACCATATCATCAGCATGCAGGAGGACTTGCGCAAGCGTCTGGCACGCGATCTGCATGATGGACCGGCCCAGGTACTGGCTTCGATTGCTATGCGCATCGACTTTACGCGCAAGCTGCTGATCCACGAACCTGAGAAGGTGGATGAAGAACTACGCGGTATTGGTGAACAGGTGGCACGGGTGACACGCGATGTGCGCGATATGTTGTTTGACCTGCGCCCACTGGTGCTAGAATCTGAGGGTCTGGCTGTAGCGTTGGAACGCTTCTTGGAGCGTTTCAAATCGATGGGTGGACCTAAAATACACCTGCTTGGCGACTACCAGCAGCGGCTTCCTCACCACACAGAGGCAACCATCTTTGCTATCACCCAGGAAGCTGTGAACAATGCGCTCAAGCATGCCAGAGCGCGTAACTGCTGGATTGAACTGCGCGAAGAACCGCGCGCGCTGGTGGTGACGGTCAGAGACGACGGAGTAGGCTTTGATGTTCAGGCAACACGGCAGTCTTACGCGCAGCGCGGAAGTTGGGGCCTGCTGAATATGCACGAGCGCGCCGCTCTTGTAGATGCTATACTTTCTATTCGCGCTCAACCAGGCGTGGGCACCATTGTCTCGCTCACCGTTCCAAGGTAAAAGCAAAAGAGCCACTCAAAGCGCGATACTGAAGTAGCCAGGTGAGAGCAAAGGTCTCTGCTTGAGCCTGAGCAAGTACATATGTGCCGGTTGTTGTGCTTGTACATGCGCAACCAGAAGGCATAACTCCTGGCAGAGAGGAAGAGCAGTAGAGTTATGAGTGATGGACGATCTGGATTAGCCATTTCGCCAGAAAATACCATCTTTGTCTCGCTCTGTTTTGAGGGGCCAGATGTCTACTCAACCGCTGGCGGCCTCGGAACGCGCGTCACTGAACTCACCGAAACTCTAGCCGAACTGGGCTATACCACCCACCTGATCTTTGTAGGCGATCCGACCAAACCGGCCAGAGAGGAACGTGTGGGAGGCAAGCTGATTCTCCAGCGTTGGGCACAATGGATCAGTAAATATTATCTGAGCGGTGTCTACGATGGTGAAGATGCCAAAATCTATGATTATAACGAGAGCGTGCCCCCACATGTCTACAGAGAAATTGTTGAGCCAGCGGTCAGCCAGGGCAAAATTGTGGTAATTATGGGTGAGGACTGGCACACTGCCGAGGTAATGAGCCGCATCTCCGATCTGCTTCACTGGCATAATCTCCGCCATCGTGTACTGATGGTCTGGAACATCAACAGCTTGATGTCCCTCCATCGCATTAACTGGGGCCGCTTAAGTTACACCACCGCGATTTTGACAGTAAGCCGCTATATGAAACACCGGCTTTGGGCATGGGGCGTAAACCCGCTGGTGGTGCCCAACGGCATTCCACGACGTTTTCTCGAACCAGTGAAGGAAGAACACGCGCAGCGCCTGCGCAAAATCGCGCAGCAAGGCAACCCCGACCGTCTGGTACTCTTCAAAATTGGCCGATTTGACCCGGATAAACGCTGGATGATGGCTGTGGAAGCCGCCGCGCGGCTCAAATACAGCGGTCAGCCAGTTACCATGATTATACGCGGCGGCATCGAGCCACACGGAGGCGAGGTCTTGAACCATGCCCGCCATCTGGGCCTGATCGTGCGCGACGTGGGAGCATCGCGCCCATCATTGGAAGACTGCTTCAATCTTCTGGAGCAGAGCGGCGAAGCCGACATGTATAACCTGCGCTTCTTTGTGCCCGAAGATTTTGTGCGCGTCTGCTATCGCGCAGCAGATGCCGTCCTGGCAAATAGCGGTCATGAGCCATTTGGCCTGGTAGGATTGGAGGTCATGGCTGCCTGCGGCGTCGCCTTCACCGGCTCAACTGGCGAAGATTATGCAGTATCTTTTGAAAACGCTATTGCGCTGGAGACAGATGATCCCGACGAGATTGTTGGTTATCTGCTCTATCTCCAGCGGCATCGTGACGACCTGGAAAAAATTCGTAAGGCTGGGTATCGGACTGCCCAGGAATTTGTATGGGAAGAGGCCATTGAAAACCTCATTGGCAAGCTAGGTTATCTGGCGCGCAAACAGAGCCTGGTGCTGGAATAACGCGCCAACGCTCTCTAGATCAAAAAGGAAACGCGGATGGCCCGCAATTTAGCAATTTATACGGTGGTGCATCAGCCGCGTCGTCTCAAGCTCCCCGCTCAGCCTATTCCACGCGGCGCATCCATAGAAGATATTATTCGCTGCGTGTTTGATGAGGCCATGAACGAGCGCTACTTCCGCAAGGTCGCTACGCAATGCTATTACCCGGCGACCGAGCGATTTCTGCGATTGGTACGTCAGGGATTCAAGCTGAGCATCGGTTTCTCGATCTCATTTCTCCGCCAGGCGGAAGCGTGGGATCCAGGGCTACTGAATTTGTTCAAAACACTGGTTGCCGAGCCAAATGTCGAACTGATCGGCGTCGAGCCATATCATAGTTTTCTCTGTCTCTGCGACCTGCCGCTTTTCATCGAACGTATGCGCTGGATGTCGAGAGAAATGGAACGTGTCTTTGGTCAATACCCCAAAGTTACAGACACGACCGAAATGTGCATGTCAGCGGTCCTCTACGATGCGCTCGACAAGGCCGGATTTACCGGAGGATTTGTTGATGGGCGCGGGTGGGTCATGGGCTGGCGGGAACCAACCCATCTCTATCACTACACCGGCAAGCTCAAACTGCTGCCGCGTCATCTGGAACTTAGTGATGACGTGGGCTATCGCTTCTCCAACCGCACCTGGAGCAGATGGCCGTTGTTTGCTGATACCTACGCCCATTGGCTCCGCGAAGCATGGGGCGATTTTGTGTTCATCGGTTGGGATTACGAAACCTTTGGCGAGCATCATTGGCGCGACAGCGGCATCTTTGAATTCCTTGAGCGCCTGCCCGAAGAACTGCATCACAGGGGCATGCAGGTTCGCACGCCCAGCGAAATCATCAAAAGATGGGGAGATGAGTCATTCCATCTCCCTCTCCCGGCCTTTCCCAGCACCTGGGCAGGCAGTGGCGGCATGGAATTCTTCCTTGGAAATAGCGCCCAGCAAGCTATCTTTCAACTCATGCTTCAGGTGCATGGCCTGGCAAGACTCACCGAGAACCCCGAACTCTTGGACCTGGCATTGTGGCTAGAGCAATCCGACAACCTGCACCTGATTCAGTGGTTTGGCCGCAGTGGCTCCGAAGCAGAAGTTTCTGCCTATTTTACACCGCGCGAGTGGTGGAACCTGGGGCCAAACGGCATTATCTACGAGCAGCAACAAGTCTATCAAAACGTTCTTCATGCTATGGAAGTCCACCTTCCAGGCAAAGCGCCAGTCCAACCCCAGCTAGCAGCAGCCAGAGCGCGCGAGTTGGTGCTGGCCGAGCCTGGCATTGAGATGCGCTACTGAAACCAGCACGCCCGTGCAAACGTGAGAAAAACGAATAAAAAATCATTCTCTATCCGTCAAAATATGCGCTTATAAAGCAAGCCTGAGTTGCCAACATAACCATAAGTTGCCAACACAACCATAATAGGATACACTGTCTATTCTGGAAGCCTCCCCTGGCTATCCTGGTAATGTTCGCAGCAGTGCCTGATAATATATTTTGTGGGAGCTAATCAGTGCATAACGCACAACGGCCACGCCGCTTCCGGCGCCGAGGGTGGATCGTTTTCGCTGCCTCGTTGGCGGCAGTCATTCTCATTGGAGCCACTGGAGCAACGGTAACAAGCCTTCACTCGGCAGGAGAATCCTCTAATCCGCCAGCCAATGGCACGGCTATCTTTGCACCTACCGCGACGCCAACCGTCGTTGCACCACCCGGTTCAACGATTGCCTTGCCTCCTCCATCTCCCATCAGCGGCCCAGCCAGTAAGGATACACCTCCGCGTCTATCAGCCAATACTGGTATCCTGTACACAGTTGGTAACGTCGTCTACTTACTGACAAATAACAGCATCCCTGAAGCGCTTAACATGCCCGGCTATAACCCTTTTATCTCACCCATTCTTACCAGTGACGGGCACCTGCTGTATGCTGGCGACGGACTATATCTGGCCGATCCCCTCAGGAGAGACGCAGCACCTCCGCTCCAGATCGCCAAAATCAACACAGCTACCCAGGTTATTGCTTCAATAGCGATCAGTGCCGACGGCAAGCAGGTATACTGGAGCGTCGAGCCACATAACGGCGTCGGCAAAAGCATGCTCTATGAAGCCACGCTCACAGCGACAGGAGCAAGCGCGCCAACGCTCCTCTATTCAAAGCAGGCAGGAGATTGTCCCTGTTATCTCATCTTCGGCATAGGACCAACAAGCAGCGATGGAACGCCCACACTGCTTTTGAGCGATGATCTCGGCACACCTACAGGTCAGGGAACAGGTCTCTGGATTTTTGACGTAGCCCATCAACAAATCGGGCCAGAACTCCTTGCCGACAATCAAGGACAGGCACCCCTGATCCTCTCGCCAGACGGCGCACAACTGGCATATGGTCTTACCACTGGTGAGGTTCCTGAGCCAACCGACGGAAGCGTCCCTTTGCAGATCGGAAGTCTGCCTTACGCGAATAGTATGGCCGTAACCGGCTGGAACGGAACGGCGCTGGGCACTCCGGCTATTATTGTGCCCCCCCAGGCAAATGTGCCAACCTTCTCGAGCTACCACTGGATTACAACACCCATCTTCTCACCTGATAATCAGTCGATAGCGTATATCCAGTTTTCTTCCGATGATAAAAGTCCTTACGACCGGCATAGCTCCCTGTACATTACCGGGATAAATGGGCAAAGCACGCCGCGCGTGGTTGTCAATTTCAGCGCGCGCCTGGTAGAACTGGGGGGGTGGCTTGACGACCATACCCTGCTCTTTTATGCCGATGGCGGGATTTATGCGCTGGATACGCAAACAACAGCTTTTTCATTGCTGGCAACCACTACGGATTACAGTTCCATCATCGGACCAATTCACCTGCAAGAAACCGCACCTGGCAATCAACAATGTTATCTCCAATGTGCCCAGAATCAGCATAACACCTTTGCTGCCTCTACAGTGAGGGGGCATGAACCGCTCTCCTCAGCGCTCAATCGTGCAGGCACTCTAGCTGGAGCAGATACTCAACCGTTTGTTCATCCACTCCTACCCTTTCCCCTCGCTGTTTCGCCAGCCAGAGTAAGTATTCGCGGTTCCCCTCGCGGCCAGCAATAGGCGAAGCCGTCAATCCGAGCGGAATAAGCGCAGGATGCTGCATCTTCAGCCAGGCAAGCAATTCTAGCAGCACACGCCGCCGCACCTCTGGATCACTAATGACCCCTGCACCCCGGTCAGCTTCAGCTTTCCCAGCCTCAAATTGAGGCTTCACCAGCGCTACCATCCAGGCATTGGGAGTCGTCAAGGCCGCAACACGCGGCAGCACCAGCCGCAGTGAGATAAACGAGACATCAATCACCGCGCACTGGGCAAGCTCAGGCAGGTGGTCCAGTGTGCGAATATTGGTTCGCTCCATCACCACCACACGCGGATCGCGCCGCAAATGCCACGCAAGTTGCCCCTGGCCCACATCAACGGCATATACCTGCCGGGCGCCACGTTGCAGCAGCACATCGGTAAAGCCGCCAGTCGAAGCACCAACGTCCAGACAGATCAACCCCGCCGGATTCAAATGAAATACATCCAGCGCATGCTCCAACTTGAGACCGCCGCGACTGGCATAACGCAGTTCACCCTGGCCGCTGTCGCGCACCTCACAAGGCGTGTCTTCGGATACCAGCGTGCCCGGTTTATCTATCATGCGCCCGGCAACCATCACTTCCCCGGCCATAATCAGGGCCTGCGCGCGCTCACGGCTGGGCGCCAGCCCGCGCCGGACTAGCAAACGATCAAGGCGTTCTTTTTTCGCTGTGTGCATATGCCTCCCTTCAGCGGTATCGTAGCATATGAATGGCCCACCCTGTCCCTCTTGACCCTTGCCGTCCGACTGGCTATACTCTTATCGGTCCCCCATGTCGTCCGGTCTCATCGAGGAGGTCTAGAGATGGCTACTACTACCATCCCGCAGGTCGTTCTACCAGATGTGTATAATGCCGCTTCTACCTTTCTGGATCGCAACATCGAAGAAGGGCGCGGCGAGCGCATTGCTATCTACTGTGAAGATGAACGTTGGACGTATCGACAGGTCCAGGCATTGGCAAACCGCATTGGCAACGCCCTGCACGGGATGGGCATAGAGATGGAACAGCGTGTCGCGCTGTTGCTGCTCGACTCACCGCAGCTTGCCAGCGCATTTTGGGGAGCCATCAAACTTGGCGCTGTTCCCATTCCCATCAACACTTCTCTGCGCCCGGCTGATTACGTGTATATCCTCAATGACAGCCGGGCCAAAGTGCTGCTCATTCACGCCGCGCTCTGGCCGCAGATCGCCGGAATCCGCTCCCAATTGCGCTACGTGCGCCAGGTTGTAGTGATCGGGCGCAACACATTGAATCCGAGCGACGAGCAGGCAAATCTGCTGGATTTCGACGAATGGATCGCTGGCGCCTCTGACGCGCTCTCCCCTGCACCCACCAGCAAAGATGATGCAGCGTTCTGGCTCTATAGCTCCGGCAGCACTGGCTTTCCCAAAGGGTGTGTCCATCTTCAGCACGATATGCTCGTCTGCACAGAACTGTATGCGCGGCCCTTCTTGCAGATGACGCAGGATGACATAACCTTCTCAGCAGCCAAGCTCTACTTTGCCTATGGGTTGGGCAACAACCTGTACTTCCCCTTTGCCGAAGGGGCGGCTGCCGTTTATTATGCAGGCCGACCCGTTGGCGAAGACCTTTTCAAAGTCATTGACCGTTACCACCCAACCATCTTCTATGCAGTGCCAACCCAATACGCCTCGATGCTGGCGATCCCCGACGCAGAGAAGCGCTTTGATTGTTCATCGCTGCGCGTGTGTGTCTCGGCAGGTGAACCCCTCCCCGCCGAACTCTATCGACGCTGGAAAGAGCGCTTTGGCGTCGAGATTCTTGATGGCATCGGCAGTACCGAGATTTGCCACATCTTCATCTCCAACCGTCAGGGCGAAGTACGGCCAGGCAGCTCTGGCAAGCTGGTGCCCGGCTACGAAGCAAGGATCGTCGATGAGCAAGGGCAAACCGTGCCCCAGGGCGAGATCGGCAACCTCTTGATTAAAGGTGAGAGTACCTGCGCGTTCTACTGGAATAAGCATGAGAAGACCAAGCAGACGATCCAGGGGGAATGGATTCATACCGGCGATAAATACTATCAGGATGCAGAAGGGTTTTTCTGGTATTGTGGCCGGTCAGATGATATGCTAAAGGTCGGAGGCCAATGGGTCTCACCTGTAGAGGTGGAATCAGCCCTAATCATGCACCCGGCAGTGTTGGAGGCGGCTGTTGTGGGACAGGCAGATGCTGATGGCCTTATTAAGCCTAAAGCCTATGTCGTCCTCCAGCAAGGGCAAATAGCAAGCGATACCTTGGTTGACGAGTTGAAAGCATTTGTCAAAGATCGCCTGGCCGCATTCAAGTATCCACGTTGGATTGAGTGCGTTGCAGAACTCCCTAAAACAGCGACTGGCAAGATTCAGCGCTACAAACTGCGCGAGCAGGGCTAAGGATCAGCCCAATTGAGAGCAGAGAGATAACGAGCAAGCTGTCAAACATATTCGCCTGGAGGAACTGGCAAAGCGCAGGTTAGGTGCTTCAAGCGATTGAGGCACAGCAAGCCTTGCGTGTGGACAAGCGATGATCGATCAGATGCAGCAGCTTGATGCTGTCGAAGCGAACTGGTGCGCGGCCTGGATGGCCCTTGGAGCGATCCCTACGCCGCCGCGCTCCCTGGTGGAAAAAACCGCCGAATGGGTGCGCATCATCACACCCGACGGGCCAGACCTGCTGTTGAATAATATTTTGCGCTTTCAACCTGCTGGCCCGGTTAATGCCCAGACAGTAGAGCGGGCAATTGCGCCCTACCGCAAATACCACTTGCCGTTTCAATGGTGGCTCACGCCGCATGGCAACCCTCCCGGCCTCGCAGGTGAACTGCGGCGGTTGGGTATGTACCCTTGGGGCAACGCGACCGCAATGGCCCTGCCCCTCGATGGCTGGCAACCGCCAGATCGTATCCATCTACATCCCCGTGTTACCATACGCCGCATCTCCCCAGAAGACGAGGAGGGGCGCTGGCGCGCTCTCGACGTGATCTGCACTGTCTTTGATGTTCCGCGCAGCCCTATGGCGCGCTGGTGCGTTGACAACCCCTGTTTTCGCGTCTATCTGGCCGAATTAGACGGCCAGGCCACTGCTGCGATGGCGCTCCTCCCAGATGGAGATGTTGCCGGGCTGTATCACGTCGCTACCTTGCGCAAGTACCGCCGACAGGGCATCGCAGGGCGCATGATTATTCAGGCACTGCAAGAAGCACGCGACCAGGGCGCCCGCTTGGCAGTATTGACCGCCACACCAGAAGGGCAGCATCTCTACGAAATGCTGGGCTACACTTCTTGCGGCATCATTGAACAATGGATGCCAGGTGGCGCACTGCTCACCAGGCTGTATTACGGGACATAAGAATGGAGCAGCACGCGCAATGACGACACCATCGGGAACCACAACACCTCCCTCTGACACGCCGCCGATACCAGCAGCCACAACCACCCATCGCGCCCGCCTTGTGGAAGAAGCGAGCGTTGCCCGACTGAGCATCAGCCCACCGCTGGATGCAGCAACGCTGGCTGAACTGGCACATCTCCTGGAAACGTGGAATCCGCCAGCTACGCTCAAAGCGCTGGTGCTGGACCTGACCGCTTGCGCCAACAGCATCAGCCCCCCCAATACTGAGAGCGCTGGAGGCAAAGGATTGCTGGAGGGGCGCCAGGGACGAGTGCGCGAGCGCGCACTCAACGTGGCCCAGGAGCGGGTACTGGCTTCCTTGAATCGGGTAAACGCGCCAATCCTGGGAGTTGCGGCTGGGATTATTCCACCACCAGGCTGTATTTTACTGGCGACATGTGACCTGCTGCTGGCCTCCGAGCAGGCCATCTTTATACGTGAAGGCACAACAGGTCTCGCGTATCGCGCGGTGCCTATGCACCTGGGCACAGCAGGGGCCATACTAGAGCGTGTCAGCGCCCATCAGGCATATCGTCAGGGCATAGTGAACTGGTTGGCTCCGCCTGGACAGCTTGCCACGCAGACAGAGCGCATCCTGGCACTCTTGCTGGATAAAAGCGCTGTCGCGCTTTCCCTGACAAAACGCGCCTTCCTCCTGGGTCTCTCGCAGTCAAAAGAACCGGACAAGGCGCTAGACGCAATCGGCGCACTCTACTTGCGCGAATTGATGGCAACACCTGATGCCCTGGAGGGATTGCATGCTTTTCTGGAAAAACGATCTCCCGTCTGGCAGGATAACCGACACATACCTGAATCGCAGTCTGCGCCTGGATCATAGCGCTGGGGGAACCAATGTCTGATAGTAAATTGATGTCCATGCGCGAGGCTATCGAGCGCTTTGTGCCCGATGGAGCATCGGTAGCGCTGGGGCTGGCGCTGGAGGCGCTCATCCCTTTTGCCGCCGGGCATGAACTCATTCGCCAGCAGCGCCGCGACCTGACCCTGATTGGCCCCATCTCCGATATGCTCTTCGATCAGCTCATTGGCGCAGGATGCGTGCGCAAAGTGCGAGCTGCGTGGGTGGGCAACGTCAGCGAAGGGCTGGCGCACAACTACCGGCGCGCCACTGAACAGGGTATCCCACATCCCCTGCTCATAGAAGAACATAGCAATTTCAGCATGGCGCTCAGCCTGCTGGGGGCTGGGCTGGGAGTCTCGTATCTGCCTACCAAATCACTCCTGGGCAGCGATATACCGCGCCAGAATCCGACCTTCCGGCGGGGAACCGACCCCTGGACAGGCGAGCCGCTTTTGCTCGTCCCGGCGATCAAGCCAGATGTCACTATCTTGCATGTCCAGCGCGCTGATAAGGATGGAAACGCACATGCCTGGGGCGGGCTGGGCATTTGTGAGGAAGCGGCGATGGCGGCTCAAGGCATCATTATCGTTGCCGAAGAGATCGCTTCACGCGAAATCTTGCTCAGTGATCCCAACCGCATTCTGGCACCCGCTTTTAAGGTGCTGGCAGTCGTCCACGAACCTGGAGGCGCGCATCCATCTCCCGTACAAGGCTACTATAACCGGGATCATAGCGCCTTTCGGACCTATCATGCACAGACGCGCAGCGTAGAGGGCTTTCACGCATGGCTGGCCGAATGGGTAACAGGCGTCGCCAACCGCCAGGAGTATCTAGCACATCTGGGTGCAGAGCGTTGGAAAGCGCTGTCAATAAAAGAACACCACTATGCTGCACCAGTTGACTACGGCTATTAAGTGACGAATGAGAGATACCTGATATGTCTGACTATACCCCCCAGGAATTGATGGTTGTCTGCGCCGCGCGCGAGATTCATGATGGGGAAGTGGTGTTCGTCGGGATGCGCCTGCCGCTCCTGGCTTTTGCTCTGGCGAAACGCACTCACGCGCCCCATGCCATCGGCTTATTTGAAAATGGATTAGTGCGCGATACGCCTTCATCCGAACTCCTCTATACCATGAGCGATGGCCCCAACATTCTGGGCGCTCAGTGGGCCACACGCATGCTCAATGTGATGGGACTGCTGGCACAGGGGCGAGCCGATCTGGGGTTTATCGGGGGTGCCGAGATAGATCGCTTTGGCAATTTGAACACGTCGCGCATTGGCGATTGGAACCAGCCAGCGGTTAAGCTCCCTGGCAGCGGCGGCGGCGCAGATATTGCCTCGCTTGCTGGAAGGTTGGCTATCATTCTCGCGCACGATAAGCATCGCTTCCGCGAGCGTGTCGACTTTATTACCAGCGCTGGCTATGGCGAGGGGGGCAACTGGCGGCAACGTGTTGGCCTGCCGCGCGGTGGACCAAGCGCCATCATCACAACGCTGGGAGTGCTAGGCTTTGACCCCACCACCGGCGAAGCATTCCTGCGTTCCTATCATCCCTTCACCAGTGTCACTGAAGTCCAGGAAAATACCGGCTGGGCACTGCGCCTCTCGCCAGAGCTTGCACCCACCCCTGCGCCCACTTCCGATGAACTGCGGATTATCCGCGAATGTGACCCGCAGGGCTTCTGGACCCGATAAACTGTTAAGAACGAGGGAAAGAACATCACAGAAAGAGCGACGCAGAGATACATCGCTCTTTCTGCATGTCGGCCTCCACCCCAGAGCACCTGGCAGGAAAGCTATTTCAAGCAAATGCTATATTACCGGCCCCGCACGCGCCGGATGCGCAGGGCCGCTGCCAGGCCACCAGCAACTAGCACCAGCGAGAGCATCCCAACCAACGCCAGAGCCAGCATCCCACCGCTCTGCACCCCGCTCTGCGGACCGCTGCCTGGGCCGCCGCCGGTTGGTGGCCCACCGCACGGAACGCTGCCAACAGGTGTCCCTGACGGGCAGGTAGCAACGGGCGTTGGAGACCCCCCAGATGGTGCCTGAGTCGGCGGCGCTGGCGTATTCGTCGGCGGCACAGGGGTGTTCGTCGGTGGTACTGGCGTATTTGTTGGGGCTGTTGGAGTATTCGTCGGCGATGAGGGCGTGTGAGTCGGCGGCACAGGGGTATTCGTTGGCCCGGTTGGCGTGTTCGTCGGCCCTTCTGGTGTATTTGTCGGCGGCACCACTACCGGGGTATCGGTCGCTGTTTCTGGCGTATTTGTCGGTGAGGGGCCAGGAGTCTCCGTCCCAATCTGGGCGACTATCGTGGCCGTCTCATTGGCAGCAACACGGCCTGGTGTATTCCCATTCGCCACCGCAACCAGAAGGAGACAACACGAAAGGAGCAAAGCGGCGGCAATAATAAAGATGACTGCAAGATTGCGGACCCCACCCTGGCCGCCGAAAATTCGCGCGATTCTTCTACAAGCCTGCCTTATCATGACAACCTCCAAAATTCCTTCTATCGGTCAAGCGTCCCCGCCAGCCGAACCACCACAATATCTAGAATAATTTTTAACAGTGGCTTTCTTGAGGATCCCCTTCGCCCGCTTAGTATAGCGCAGCGGCCCGTAAAAAGCCAGTCCCCCTGGCCGCTTTTTCCCACACGCCCGAACCATTCAACCTGCCCAAATCCCCCTGTGTGTTATAATGACAAAGAATGGTTGGGAATTGGCTGCGACAATCGCCTATCCTGATTCGTCGTTAGATCGTGAGCGGGAAGAAGAGGCTTGAGACTCCTGTGCCATAGCTTATCAGCGGCGCAGCTATACCCCCTATAATCAAACAACGAGCGAAACGCAAAATCGTCGCGCTGCTGCGCCACATAAAGGGGTGATTGCCACCAATGAGCATTATCACAAAGATCATGGGTGATCCAAACGAGCGCGAGTTGAAGAAAATCCGGCCTATCGTCGCACGCATCAACGACCTGGAACCGGAAATGGAAAAGCTCAGCGACGAGGATTTGCGTGGCAAGACCGCTGAGTTTCGCCAACTGATCGATGCTGCCATAGAAGACGCTGAAAACGATGAGGAACGCGCTAAAGAGACCGCCGAGGTACTCGATGAGATTTTGCCGGAAGCGTTTGCCGTTGTGCGCGAAGCGAGCAGGCGAACCATTGGCCTGCGTCACTACGATGTACAGATGATTGGTGGCATCGTACTCCATCAAGGTAAGATCGCCGAAATGCGCACCGGCGAAGGCAAAACCCTGGTCGCTACCTTGCCGTCATATCTAAACGCCCTGCCTGGTCGTGGCGTCCATGTTGTCACCGTCAACGATTACCTTGCCAGGCGTGACCGCGAATGGATGGGCCGCATCCACGAGTTCCTGGGGCTGACCGTAGATGTAATCTTGACAACTCAGAATCCCCAAGGGCCAGAACGCCGTGCTGCCTATCAGGCTGACATCACCTATGGCACCAATAACGAATTTGGCTTCGATTACCTGCGCGATAACATGTCGCCTGCGCTCGCCTATTGCGTCCAGCGTCCCCTCAACTACGCCATCGTGGACGAGGTAGATAACATCCTCATTGACGAGGCACGTACTCCCCTGATTATCTCCGGCCAGGCAGAAGAATCGGCAGAGATGTATGCCAGGTTCGCCAGATTGGTTCCACGCCTGAAGGCCGAGGAGGATTATGTAGTTGATCTCAAGTCGCGGACAGTAGCAATCCTTGACTCAGGTATTGAAAAAATCGAGCGCATGCTTGGCGTTAAAAATATCTATGCTGATATGACTCTGACCCGTTATCTGGACAACGCCCTGAAAGCCCATGCACTTTTTAAGAAAGATAAAGACTATATCGTCAGAGATGGCGAGGTAATTATCGTTGATGAGTTCACAGGTCGTCTGATGATTGGTCGGCGCTATAATGAAGGTCTCCATCAGGCCATTGAAGCCAAAGAAAATGTGAAGGTGCAAAACGAGACGCGCACCGTCGCCACCATCACTTTCCAGAATTATTTCCGCCTGTACAAAAAGCTCGCAGGCATGACCGGTACGGCCCTGACCGAAGCCGAAGAGTTTAACAAGATTTATAAGCTCGACGTGGTAGTCATCCCCACGCACAAACCAATGATCCGCAATGATTTGCCCGACCTGATCTACAAGACTGAGGAGGGCAAATTTGATGCCGTCGTGGCAGAAATTAAGGAGCGCCACGAAGCCGGGCAGCCAATACTGGTAGGCACAACTTCTGTTGAACTCTCCGAATATCTTTCTGAGAAGCTGAACCGCCAGGGCATCGAACACAACGTTCTCAACGCAAAGTTCCATGAAAAAGAAGCCCATGTTGTTGCTAATGCCGGGCGCAGCGGCGCTGTGACCATTGCTACCAATATGGCTGGTCGCGGCACCGACATCCTCCTGGGGGGGAATCCCGCTGAATTTGTAGACGCCATCCTGCGCGAGTGGGATATCGATCTCGATATAGCAACCGAGGAAGACCGTGCCGAGGCCCTGGCCGAAGCACAAAAGCGCTGCGAAGAAGATCGTAAGCGTGTGCTGCGTGTGGAACAACTCCGCGCCTGCCAGACTGTCGAGCAGCATCTGCAAGACATTTATGCCGAGCGCAAGATCGATCCCGAAAAGGCCACCAGCGAGCAGCGCCAGAAAGCCGAAGCCGACGCCAAAAAGCGCTACGCCAGATACCTGCGTCACTGGGAAGATGAGGTGCTGCGCGAAAAAGAAATCGACCCGGAGACAGCTACCGCAGAGCAGCGTAAATCCGTTGCCAAAGAGGCCGACCAGCGCCGGGCCGAGCAGTACGAGCGAGAACTGTCCTTGCGCGGCCTCCATATTATCGGCACCGAACGCCACGAGGCGCGGCGCATTGATAACCAGTTGCGTGGCCGTGCTGGCCGCCAGGGTGATCCCGGCTCCTCGCGCTTCTACCTTTCGCTGCAAGATGAACTCATGCGCCGCTTTGGCACTGATCGCGTCTCGCGCTTCATGGATATGGTGGGGATGGACGATAGCATGCCCATCGAGAGCAGCCTGGCAAGCAAATTCATCGAGCAGGCGCAGACCAAAGTAGAAGGCTTCAACTTCGACATCCGTAAAGATGTCGTGGAGTATGACGATGTCATCGCCAAACAGCGTGAGGTCATCTACGCCGACCGGCGCAAGGTACTGGAACAAGAGAATCTGCGCTCCACTGTGATGGGCATGATCGAAGCCGAGATCAAGCGCCAGACAGAGCTGCACACCCAGACCAATCCTCCCGAAAACTGGGACCTGGATGGTTTAATCCAGACCTTCAAGCCCTGGTTTGAGGTGCCTGATGACATTTTCCCAGATAACATCAACACGCTCAAGCGCCAGGAGTTAATTGATAACCTCATTGAGTTGGGGCAGCAGGCATATGAGGCCAAAGAGGAAAAGGTTCGTCAGGAATTCGCCGAGGATGGCGCGACTAAAGGCGACGAGATTATGCGCTCGGTCGAGCGGCAGATCGTGCTGCAAGTGATCGACCGCCTCTGGATGGACCATATCGACGCGCTTGATGTGCTGCGTACTGGTATTGGCTTGCGTGGCGTAGGGCAGCGCGATCCCAAAGTGGAGTTCAAGCGCGAAGCCTTCCAGATGTTTGAAGACCTCAAAATCGCCATCCAGCACGACATCGCCGACCAGATGATGCGCGTGCAAATCACACGGCGGATTGAAGAGCAGCCCAGGCCCAGAGCGATGCCGCGCAATATGCGCACAAATCTGGAGCAAATCGCTCAGGCCAGTCGCCAGGCAAAGTCAGATAGCGTGGCTGGCGCCCGCGCGTCCAGACTCCTTCCGGCACCCTCCACAAATGGACATGGGAAAGCAAGCCAGAATACCAACGGGCATAAGAGTGCGCAAGGGACCAACGGGCACAAGGGACAGGCTCCCACGCCATCATCGGCCCGCGTCCAGGGATTGCAGCCCAAGCCCAAGCAGCAGCCAGCAGCCGTAGGGGCACGCGAGCAACCGGCAGTACAGAAACACACTCCCAGGTCTGCTCCCAGAGCTAACGCGCCGCAGGGAGACCCACGCCATATTGGTCGCAACGATCCCTGCTACTGCGGCAGCGGCAAAAAATATAAGGTCTGTCATGGCAGATAGCCAAGCAGGCACATAACAAAGAAGCGCTGCCAACAGCTTCACAGCTACATCCGAAAACTCATCATCTTTCGGCAGAGCCAGACCTCTGTTCTCGCTCGTTGCTCATTCCTGCTGACCGATGTTCAGCCAGCGCCCTGTTCTTGCCCCAGTGCTTAAACGGCGCGGATCGTCGTATGCGCTAGTGGTCACTTCCCACCGTACATCATAGGGGTCATCGAAGACCAGAAGGTTAGGAGGGCGGTCTTGGGCAATCTTACACCCCAGAGTGGGTGCCAATGTGCGCAGGCGCTCCAGTTCCTGCGCATCAACTTGTAACCCAATATGTGAGAGCCTCCCACTGCCACTGCTTAAACCATCCTCCAGAGCAAGGGTAAAAGCGTCTCGATACAAAGCACATAGCCCAATATGAACACCAGCAGCTTCAGCATCATCCCAACCGGCATTTGAGGGCAGGGTGTACCAACTATCTGCGATCTCGGTTTCGCGGAAAGCAACATCTAATGCAAATAACGCCCGGTAGAATTCCTCAGCCTGCCGCAGAGGGGCAATCGTGAGAGCTATATGAGTGAACGCATGATAGGTCATAAGAAGCATCCTCTCGTTCTCTCGCTTTTCCTAAAAAACCTCTCTAGAGAAAGCGCTTCCCCTTGATGAAAAGGGTAGCACACCGCATAGAGAGGCTTCTTCGTCCTTACGAACAGAGGTATCTCTGTCCAAAAGGACAGATGAGAATGGCAAGCGTTGGAGCTTCTACATAGGTAGCACAAGCGCTTGCAAATTTTACTGCCCCATATTATAAAAACCCTTGCCATTCTTCTTGCCATAGCGCCCGGCCAGGACCATCCGCTTGAGCAGCGGTGGCGGCGCGTAAATTGGGTCTTTAAATTCATCGTAGATAGCCTGAGCAGCATACAGGGTCGTATCCAGCCCAACATAATCAAGCAGTTCAAACGGCCCCATAGGATAGCCACAGCCCAGCTTCATGCCGGTGTCAATATCTTCCATCGTTGCAAACCCCTGCTCATACATGCGCACCGCTGCGAGCATATACGGGATCAGCAAGAAATTTACGATAAAGCCTGCGCGGTCTTTGGCAACAATCGGCGTCTTACCAAGCGAGCGCGCAAAGCTTTTCAGTGTCTCAACCGTCTCGTCGCTGGTGGCAATTGTGCGCACCACTTCCACCAGCTTCATCACTGGCGCCGGATTAAAAAAATGCAGGCCAGCAATCTTCTCCTGTCGATTGGTCACAGCCGCCATCTCGATAATCGTAAGCGACGAGGTATTAGAAGCAATCAGAGCCTCTGGCCGCAGAATACGATCAAGCTGAGGGAAGAGTTTGCGTTTCTCATCCATATTCTCAATGATCGCCTCAATCACCAGATCGCAATCGTGGAAGTCTTCCAGATTCAGTGTCCCACGCAGCCGACTGCGTGCCTCCTGTGCCTGACTTTCGCTGAGCTTCTGCTTTCCCATCAGCATTTCCCAGGCGCCATGAATCCGCTCCAACCCTTTATCAAGCAGTTGCTGATTGACCTCATGGACAATAACCTCGTACCCTGACTGTGCGCATACCTGCGCAATGCCACTGCCCATCAAACCGCAGCCAACGACGCCTACGCGCTTGATTGTTATCGCCATTCACTATCTCCTCTTTGTATGGATGGCGTTCCTCATGATGATGGCATGGAACGCCGCGACTCACATTAGTGTTTCTGATGAAATTCCTGCCACTTTTGAACCAGCGACTCAATCTTTGACCGACCATTTAGCCGACGCTCTTCAGGCGGATGCCAGGCACCGTGAGGTTGCGCTTCTTTGCGCAGCGCCCCAAGCACCGAAAAATAACGCATCTCTTCGGGCGCAAACAGTTGACCTGCGCCAGCTTGCTGCTCGAAATAAAAATACTGGCCCTGCTGCTGATACCATTCACGAATCCCGGCAAGATTGCTCACTGGATGCGGATGAAACATCGCCAGGTCAATCTGAAGTGGCCCAAACGGGAAGCAATGCAGGTGCGCGTGATGAACGGTTTGGCGAAAAACACCATGTTCCCAAAAGACAGGCGGGCGATATACCTGGCTCAAAAACTCTGTCGCTTGAGCCTTCATCTGGAGGAATTCTTCCTCCAACTCCAAACCAACCGCGCCATAGCAGCTATAGTGCGGCTTGGGGACCAGCAAGATATGGCCTTCAATTAAGGGCGCGTGATCGCTGAGCAGAAAGAATGACTGACTCTCGGTCAGGATATGATGAAGCTGTTGGCGGGCACAAAATGGACAATCTTCTTGGAAAGATGGTGCTTCAAGCGCAGGTCGTTGCTCCAGGCCCATGAATTGATTCCTTGTACTCCGGCTCCTATCCATGCTTATCAGTGCAGGAAGCAACTCTGTACCAAATCAGATACCGCTGCTTCCTGCTTTAGTATATGAGAACCAGGAGCGCTGACGCAACCCTCATCTGGCAGCCGGTATTAAAAATCTTGGCAAACTGGCAACGTTTTTGTTGACAAGAGGGGTGCTGACGTGCTACACTATACAACCAGAGCGCTGAATACAAATGTTGTGGGAGTCTAATTGGCATAAGCCTGTTTTCAACGAGCGCTTACACTGGGGTGTGGCCAAGCGGTAAGGCAGCGGACTTTGGATCCGCGATCCCAGGTTCGAATCCTGGCACCCCAGCCCACTCTTATTTCCTGAGCTATTCCTGAGAGGCGCGATTGCGATCATGAGAGGACTTGCTGCCCTGGTGCTGGCAGCCGGGAAGGGCACGCGCATGCGCTCTCGGCTGCCGAAAGTGCTTCATCCCCTGGCCGGTCGTCCTCTGCTGGAACATGTATTGACCGCCCTGGAGGGATTGACATCAGGCTCGGAAGTTTCTGAACCTGATGAACCATCCGATGACCCGCTCCCCATTGTTGTGGTGGTCAGTCAGGATGCTGAACCGATTCGCACGGCTTTTGCCGGGCGCTGCCGCTTTGCTACACAGGCAGAGCAGCTTGGCACCGCCGATGCGGTAATGGCAGCACAATCAATTCTTACAGCTCTTACACCACCTCCTTCGCATATCCTGATCGTGACAGGTGATGCTCCCCTGCTGACTACACAAACCTTGAAATCACTGCTCACAGCCGCACAGCAGAGCGCCAGCCCACTTGCCTTCATCACCGCTCATGCCCCAGACCCCACTGGCTATGGGCGCGTGGTGCGTAATGAACAGGGCCACGTCTACACAATCGTTGAAGAGAAGAATGCAACCGCCAGGCAGCGCGCGATCACCGAGATCAACTCCTCTCTCTATTGCATCCATGCTGGCTGGCTCTGGGAACATCTCGCGCAGGTGCAGTGCAACCCCGTCAGTGGCGAATATTACCTGGTTGACCTGGTTGAGATAGCAGCCAAACAAGGCTACACGATCCCCACAGTAAGCGCATCGCTTGATGAAGTGATGGGCGTGAATGATCGGGTGCAGCTTGCTCAGGCAGAGGCGCTGATTCGCCGTCGCATCCTGAAGCGCCTGATGCTCAGCGGCGTTACCATTACCGACCCAGCCAGCACATTCATCGAGGCGGGCGTTCAAATTGGGCAAGACACGGTGATTCACCCGTTCACGACCATCAGCGGGCATACAGTTATTGGCAGCGAGTGTGTCATCGGCCCACACAGCGTTATCAACGAAAGCAGCATTGCCGATAACTGCGTCGTTATCGGCTCATGGGTAGAAGAGGCAAAACTGGAAGCCAATGTTCATGTAGGCCCAATGAGCCACCTCCGACCGGGCGCACATCTTGCCAGCGGCGTCGAACTGGGCAACTATGCTGAGGTCAAGAAATCATACATCGGCCCAGGCACGCAGATGCACCATTTCAGCTACATGGGCGATGCCACTGTGGGAGAGAACGTCAACATCGCCGCAGGCACGATTACCTGCAACTACGATGGCACACCCATCAAAAAGCAGACCTTCATCGAAGATGAGGCGTTCATTGGCTCTGATACCCTCTTTGTGGCGCCAGTACGCATGGGGCGTGGCGCCGCAACTGGCGCAGGGGCAGTCGTTAATCACGATGTTCCGCCGGGGGTTCTGGTGGTTGGTATGCCTGCCCGTGTCATCCGCCACATCACAAACAGAAACGAAAAGGAAGGAGATATCGGCTCGACTCCCAATGCCGTGCCAGCGCCCGAAGAACGCGAGCAATCTGATATGCACGGCAAACACAGCGATCCGCAGGCGTCATCTGAATCCGGCGAACCTGCGCCATCGGCTCCCCTCAACACGCAGGATCGCGTGCAGGGAGAGGAGTAAGCCATTTTTATGGACAGCACTGGTTGGTCAAGTTCAATATATATCTGGTTCATTACTCATAACCCTATCAGCCTTCATCATAGCTCAGCAGCTTTCGCCGCGCTTGCTGCCACTCCCCAGGCGAGCAATGCTCCTTCAGGACTGCCTGCCATCACCTGGCTCCAGATTGTCGGCATCATCATCGCGCTCATCCTGTCGGCATTCACATCAGCAGCCGAAACCGCCCTGACCTCGGTAAGTCGTATCAAAATTAAGAATCTGGTTGAAGAAGGCGATAAGGCTGCCAGGCGGATTGAGCACTTGTTTACCGAACCCAACAAGTTCCTGACAACGATCCTGGTAGTCAACAATGTGGCTGTGATCGTCGCGTCCACGCTGGCAACCCTGCTGGCGATTTCGATCTCTGAGACCTGGGGAGACCTTGTCTCCACGCTCCTGATTGCCTTCATTGTCCTTATCTTCTGTGAGATCACGCCGAAAACAGCGGCAGTGCAAAATCCAGAGCGCTGGGCGCGCGTGCTGGTGAATCCGGTGCGCGGCGCGGTCTGGTTTTTAACCCCTGTCATCTGGTTGCTCAGCAAAATCACCTCCTTCCTCGTGCGCCTCTTTGGTGGGCAGGTTCGACGGCACGGACCATTCGTGACTGAAGAGGAACTGCGCATGCTGGTGGCAGTAGGTGGTGAGGAAGGGGTCATCGAGGAAGAAGAGCGGGAGATGATCCACAGCATCTTCGAGTTGGGAGACCGCCCGGTGCGCGAGATCATGGTCCCTCGCATCGATATGGTCACACTGGAGGGTGAGGATTCGCTGGAAGACGCGGTGAACCTCATTATGCAGGGCGGACAATCGCGTATCCCCGTCTATGAGGACACCATCGACAATATCATCGGGGTACTTTATGCCAAAGACCTCTTGCACCACTTACGTCAGGGCAACCTTCAGGCAAAAGTCCGCGATTTCGTGCGTCGCGCCTATTTTGTCCCAGAATCCAAGAAGCTCGATGATCTCCTGCATGAGCTTCAACACCAACGCATTCACATGGCAATTGTCGTTGATGAGTATGGCTCAGTCGCCGGGTTGGTAACAATCGAAGATTTGGTGGAAGAGATCATTGGTGATATTCAGGATGAATACGACAAAGAAGAGTTACTCTATGAGCAAATCTCTGACAATGAATACATCATTGACGCCAAAATCAGCATTGAAGATTTCAACGAACTGTTAGATACGAAACTTACCGACCAGGATTATGACACGCTCGGTGGCTTCGTCTACACACAGCTCGATAAAGTACCCAGTGTGGGGGATGTCGTCACTTATGAGAACCTTACTCTGACGGTCCTCTCAACCAGGGGCCGCCGTATTACCAAAGTAAAAGTGGTCCGCACTACGGACATCAACCAGATGGCAAAGGACCAGGCAGCTACAACAGAACGCCAGAACACCAACGCCCAAACACAGTATCACCGAACTCATTCTGAGCGCGCCAGCACTGGCAATCACTCCAGTGCATAACCGCTCTCATCGGCTATGGTACAATACTACAGAGAGTGAAGTGTTGACGGACACCAGTAATTTATGAAGGTATTGTTGAATGTGCTGGTAAGGAAGGAAAACTAGTGAGCATAACATGCAGTGCCAATGCCGCACCGACCAAATCTCCGCGCGCTCTGGCAGAAAGCGAGGGTCGTTGGCCGCGCATCTGCGCCCTAGCCCGGCGTGCCAATCGGCAAAGCGAGGTGCGCTATGTGTTTTAGAGTTGCGATGCTCAGCCTGCATACCTCGCCGCTGGCCCCCCTTGGCAAGAACCCGGAAGCCGGAGGCATGAACGTCTACGTGCGGGAACTGGCCCGCGAACTGGGGAAACATGGTTTAATCGTAGATATTTTTACCCGCTGGACTGATCCCACTACCCCCCGCATTCTCCCCCTCGGCGAACACGTTCGTGTGGTCCATATCAAAGCTGGCCCCATCGCCAGCCTGCATAAAAATGACCTCTTCCAACATGTTCCAGAATTTGTGCGCCGGGTGCAGCAGTTCACCGAACATGAGCCGCGCGGATATGACATGATCCACAGCCATTACTGGCTCTCTGGATGGGCCGGAATGCGCCTGGCGGAAGCCTGGGACGTTCCCCATCTGACGATGTTCCATACGCTCGCGCGCCTGAAACAGCAAGCGCGCCCACATGAAGAAGAATCGCCGCTGCGACTCGAATACGAGGGACGGATCATCGCCAGTGTCGACCGGATAGCCGTTGCCACCCCTCATGAGCGTGACCAGATCGAGCGCATCTATGGCATCTCGCCACAGCGTATGACGGTTGTGCCCTGCGGAGTAGATTTGCAGCACTTCAAGCCCCTGGACCGCCAGGAAGCCAGAAATTCCCTGGGGTTAAATGGCAAACCCGTCCTCCTGTTTGTCGGGCGATCTGATCCCTTAAAGGGGGGCGAGTTGCTCATTCAGGCAGCAAGCTTATTGGAGCATCCTGCAACGGTTGTTATGGTCGGCGGCAATCTGGAACATGACCCAGAACTGGAACGGCTGAAGCGTGTGGCCGAGGGACATGGACTGGCAGAAGAAGTTCGCTTCGTTGGGGCAGTGCCACAACAAGAATTACCACGTTTCTACAGCGCGGCTGATGTCATGGTCGTACCGTCGTACTATGAGAGCTTCGGGCTGGTTGCAGTAGAAGCTCTTGCCTGTGGCACACCAGTTATCGCCACCAAGGTGGGAGGTCTGCAATATATTATCCAGGATGGCAAGAATGGATTTCTTATCCCCTGGCGCTGCGCGGGCCTCTTTGCCGAGCAGATTGATACACTGCTCGGCGACACAGCTTTACTAGAAGCATTTCGGGCAGGCGCCCGTCCCTCCATCAAGCGCTATAGCTGGCGAGCAGTGGCAGCACAGATTCGACAGGTCTACGATAGCCTCACTGGCGAACGCCGCTGTGTCGCAGCCTGCTCTTGCCTGTAATAGGGCATGTACCCATTAAAAGGGGGGGTGAGCGTCGACGTTGAAAAGCGCGACGCTCACCCCCCTTACATTGCAGTCTCACCCACACTTCCGCAAAGCCAACTACATCTCCTCTCTCACTGCCTGGCGATCAGACGCCTCCAAGAATGTGGGCAATATCGATGAAGCTGGGGGAACCCCATCCAGTCGTATAATCCCAACCAGGCCCGGCATTGTACCCGAAGTTAGTCCCCTGGGTAATATCATGGTAGGGGTGATACTTACCAGCAGAATTGGCAAGCATATAGATAGTAGGCACGCCTCCAAAGAGCGTCTTTCCTTGCTTCTGCAACGCCTGGTCGACTACCACCGTACCCGCTGCCCAGATAGGCGCCGCCGCGCTTGTTCCGCCTACCCCCAGCCAGAACCCCATGTAATAGATCGAGATGTTATCGGCAGCCGCAGCAACATCTGGTACCTGACGGTTCCCATTTGAGCTTTTATTCTGGACGTTCAGACCAGTCTGCCAGATGGGACGAGCAAATGCCTTGACCTGGCTCACCCCACCACCTGTCCCCCACGTATTCTGACATTGTGATCTATCAGGAGGCGAGGCGGACCAGGCAATCTCCTTGTTTCCCTGGAAGCTCGTCCCACCGACACCAATTGCCCAGGGCGCACTCGCTGGAAAGCTCACTTGAAGCTGACCAAAGACTCCATCAACATACGCAGCACAGTCGCCACTTGCCACAAATACACTGATCCCCTCAACCGCCAGCACTTCAAGCGTATCATCAAGCTGCGCCAGATATGAGGGTTCAAATTGATCCTCGCCTGCTCCATAGCTGATGCTCAGCACCTGCACCTGATCATCGGCGGCAACCTGATTTAAGGCATCGAGGAACCCTTTTTCATCGGGATTTGGCGTCTGATAATCCAAAATCTCCGCATCAGGAGCCAGTCCTGCGATCATCTCAATATCCAGTGCAGCCTCACCTGCGCCAGAACCAGGTGCCAAAGAACCATCTACTGCAATATTGCGCAGATGCAACTGCACACCATTACAGACCGCGTAGTTCGCTACATCATTCCGGCTATATGGATCACCCAGTTCAATAACCCCAATCTTCATGCCCTGTCCCCGAAAACCTTTTTTATAGAGCTGATCTAATGTATAGGCATGCGCCAGTTGATCCCGTGTCACATTGCCCAGCACTCCATACAGCGTGCAATCGCCCACATCAGGCTGCTGGCCCGTTGTGGGCGCGCTGGCGCTAGCATTGCTGGTGAAGTGAGGCGGTGTATGGAGAATGCGTGCAAAATCACTCAACCCGGTAATGGAGGTAATCAGTGGAGCAATATCCGAGGGAAGCGTTGGCGCATTGCTTGGGCCAAAGAAAACGCGCCCGTTCAAAGTACGCACCTGAAGAGCCACTTGAAAAGCCCTGGCTATCTGTAAAACATTCGCCTGAACAATCAGGCTTGTATGCAGCGGGCTGGTGCTGACAATCTGAAAACCCAGGCCGGTTAACCAATTGCTCACTTTTTGGATAGCAGCGTTGGACGCACCAAACTGCGTGGCAATTTGCTGTGGAGTGAGATAGTGACCGTAGTTGGGCGAGGAGCTATCATAAATGTTCTGAGCAGCTTGAGCAAGCCCCTGGCGATCTATGCTCAAGCCAATTGTGAGTTGCAATGTCTGATCTGGAGACAACAGGCCAGTAATTTCTCCTTGTAAAGCAGCAACGGGCAAACCTGAGATCGGGGGTAGTGGCGGCAGATATGGCTTCTGGGTTGCCTGGGATGATGATGTACTGCCCCCTCCACAGGCACTCACAACGAGCATCAACACAGCCAGCATACCCGCCAGGCACGACATGCGCCAACGCATCTTCGTTTGTAGGTCTGTTTGTCTTCTCATAACGTACCCTCTCGCGGTATCCTCAGACCGCTCCCTCCTCTCGCACAGCAGATAGAAAGCCCCCTCTGGAGACTTTCCGCCAAGGTAGTGCAGGTTTTAGCTTCCCAGGTAAAGCACAATTTCAGGCAGCCACTCCCCTGCTGACGGCTAGTATAGCAGATACGATGCACCCGAACCATTGCTTATTTCATGCTGCCAGAGTGATCTATAACACAAAAACGGCTAGCATCTCTTATACCAGCGGTATATATCTTGCCGCACCGGGTTGAGCAGCATGTTGCAATACTTGATCCGACTTTGCTCATCTTCAGCTTTGCACGAAGGAGCAGGCTATGCAATCACCACCCCAATCATCCTCTGGTGACGCGCAGAGGGAACCAACTCAGCCGTTGGGACGACCAGCAATTCCGGCAGATCGCTCCACGCCCCAACAAGCCCAGCCTCCAGGCCAACCGACTTCACCATCCGCGTGGGGCACCGCCACACAGCCAGGTCAGTCAGCCTACCCAGGAAGCACGCCAGACCGCACCAATTGGATCACATTTTCCCAACTACGCGGCCATCCATTAGTAGACATCACTGAGGGCAAAAATATTGGCACCGTAGATAATATCTTGCTTGACCAACAGCGGCAGGTGATTCAGGCTTTCGCCACCAGAGGAGGCATCCTGCGCGGGCCAACGCTGGTTCCCGCACTAAAAGCAAAAATCGGCTTAGACGCTGTAACCTTCCAACCGGGTGCGCTGGCCGGTCAGGATACTTCCTGGTTGGATAGACTGCCCAGGGCAACAGATCTGATAGGGATGCGTATCCTCAGCGATAAAGGGCAGCTTGTAGGAACTGTCGAGGATTTACGGATAGACGCAAATAACGGGATGTTGTTGGCACTCGAACTCACGCCGAGCCAGGCAAGTATTCCACACCGATTAGGGAGCAATCGCCGACTCTTGCCCACTACTGGTGTTATCAGCTACGGACCTGACACTATCATTGCCCGCGAAGGAACGATCTTAGAACTCTAGCAGAAGAAGACACGCCGTGGGACAAACCTGGATAAAAGTTGAAATGAGCCTCGCCAGGTTCACCTTTTGCCAATTCGCCAATGCAATGCTGGACTTTCAGCATAGATGATGTTATAATGGGTGTATTCATGTAGAAATGGCTCTTCACCGGAGGAGCGCTGTTACTCCAGAGGTGTCAAGAGGATGCCGAGACTACTCGCCTGCCTATACCCTGCTCTAGCCAGCAATGTGCAGCAGGGAGGTATAGAACATGCAGATAAGCACGAGGGAATTTCTGTCCTGGTGCTTTTTTTGTATAGTTAGAGTGGTCTCCTTTCGCTGTAGTCAGGTACAGGATCTTGCGGGCATGTAGCCCTCTCCTTTTAGGATGCCCGTCTCAGGATTTTCAGTAGCAATAGTGAGGAAAGCTGCCTGGGAAGGGGGTGAGGCGACTTCTGACAACGCGCATTGATACAATGCGCGGCAAAACCACGACTACCATCTACGGATGCCAGTAGGCATCCAAGGGTGTCATTGTTTTTGAGAAGCCGACCAGTCTACCAAGGAGGTGCCCGCCGTGCATTCGAGCATGATCGGCAAAATTGCGAAGGCGAAGCGTTACGCGGAAGAGCCAGACCGCATCCAATTCAACCGCTTTGAAGCATCCTTCCGTGGCGAGAATGACTCTTATACCACAACGTTCCATGAGGGAACATGGAACTGCACCTGCCGCTTCTTCTCTGATTGGGGCACCTGTTGCCATACTATGGCAATAGAGCGTGTTCTTGGCGTCACTATTCCCGCTTCCCATCGTCAGGGCGAGCCGATCACCAGCGGTTATCTCCACAGACGTTAATTGAGCGTCTGAAGAGAGAAGTGTGAGGACCAGAAATAGAATGCTCTGATCCTCACACTTTTTTGTGCCGGGCGCTCTCTTTTCCCTGCATCCCACAAGAAATCATGGCACACCTCTATGGCCTATTGAGGAAAGAAATGCGGAATGACAAAGGTGAGCGCGATAATCACTGAGAACATGATAGCCGCCAGAATAGCAATTAAGCGTAAATCTTTCAGCACATAGCGATAATGTTCGGCACTGACCAGATTCGCCTGCCGACCAACAGGAAGACGGTTTCCAGCGCGCAGCGAACCACGTTGACCAGGCCGACCGGCACGCTGCGCTGCTGCTAGATTACGGCTCAGCTGCGCGCCAGGCTTTGTGGTGGTCTCAGGGCGATGCGCGGGCGTCGAGGCTGGTTTCGTGGTCAGTTTAGACGATCCGCTGGAAGTCTTGGTTTTGGCCCCTTCCGTTTTGATCGCCGCCGTCGTTGTCTGTTTCTCTCCCTCGTCTTCAACCGTCTCCGCTGCCTCGACAACAGCACCGGCACGAACCAGCATAACGTCCTTTTTCTTTGGCTGGGGTCGCTGGGTCTGGGCACCTGAATGCTGGCGAGCAGATCGCTTTTTAGGCATAAGATGAATTACTCCTGAACAAGAGGTAGTAAAAGCATAAGTTCTCTAGCAGTATAGCCGAAACGCGAACGCTTCGCAAGCAACAACGCACGAGCCAGGAAAAATGTCGCAGACAGGCCCAGAAAAAGACCATCACTACGATAAAACACAGGCAGCAGCAGAAAAGCCTTCAGACTTTTCACCTGCTGCCCAATGTGTCTGCTACGCTACTCGCGGATACGGCGGGCCGGAAGTGGCCGCACCAATGGTTCTGTGCCCAGCGGCCCGTCCTCTGGCTTGCGTGGCACACGCTCCCGCACCAGATAATTGGGCGCATTCGCCAGATCATCCATATGCAGTGTGGTGCCAGGGCCAAAGCGGTTATAGAACGATAGCTCAAAGTTTGGCGTCTCGCCCAGGGCACCATGCGGGCACACCTCTACACAGTCGCCGCAGAAAATGCAGCGATCAAGTGCAAAGTCATACTTCACCAGTTCACGCTCGGCCATCATCAGCGAGCCAGTAGGGCACACCTGCACGCACGCCCCACACGAGACACAGTCGGTATCATGCAGCGAGACATTGAACGGCGTCGAGACAATCGTATCGAAACCTTTGCCAAACATGCCATAACAATTCGGCCCGATCACATCATGGCAAACGCGCACACACTGCGTACAGTTGATGCACTTATTAGGGTCGCGCAAGATGAAGCTGTGCGAGACATCCACCTCATAATCGTGGTAGTCATATGCCTCACCATCATGGAAACGGTTATCCGACAGGCCATATTCAATACTGTACTTTTGCAGATCGCACTGCCCAGCCGCCGGGCAGGCGCATTGCAAGCAGCGCGCTGACTCGCGCTCCGCCTGTTCCTGGAGATAGCCCATCTCGATCAGCCGGAAGTTGCGCTTGCGGTCCTCATAAGGCAGCATCGGCATCTTCACCTGTGGCTCAACCGGCTTGTAGGGCACAATGTCGATCAAATCAGGATGGCGCTCCTCCGCTTCTATGCGACGCGACACCTCTGCCATATCCTCGCCGCGCAGATAGGCGTCGATAGAACGCGCAGCCAGCTTTCCTTGCGCCACACACTCGATCACCGTTGAAGCACCGATCACCGCATCCCCACCAGCAAAAACACCCTTGCGCCCCGTCATAAAGTTATACGGATCGGTTTCGATAGTCCGGCGCTTGGTGATGGTAATGCCCTGCTCATTCTTGAGGACCGCAGTATCTAACGCCTGGCCGATGGCCGGAATAATCGTATCACACTCAATAATGAACTCCGAGCCAGGGATCGGCACCGGGCGCCGTCGCCCCTTCTCATCAGGCTCGCCCAGCTTATTGCGCACGAACTCGATGCCACCAACGCGCCCATCTTTTTCAATGATGCGCGTCTGGCCCGCCATAAAGATCATATCGGTGCCCTCGTTCTCGCCGTCCTCGCGCTCTTCGGGCGTTGCGCCAATTTCTTTGATCGAACGGCGATAGACGGTATGCACCTTCGCGCCCAGGCGAAGCGATGTGCGCGTGCAGTCAAAGGCCGTAAATCCGCCACCGATGACGACTACTTCTTTGGTCTCATCCACAGGCACCGGCAAGCCAAGCGTCTTCTCGCGCAGGTAGGTGATCGCGTTCACAAATCCAGGCAGATTCTCGCCTTCCAGGCCAAGCTCATTACTCGTCCAGACGCCGATGCCCAGATAGACCGCATCATAGCCTTGCGCGAAGAGATCATCAATGGTGAAATCTTCGCCCAGCTTCACATTCCCCTGAAACTCGACGCCCAGCTTCCAGACGCTCGCAAGCTCTTTGTCCATCATATTCTTTTCGAGCCGATACTCTGGAATGCCATAGCGCAGCATCCCGCCGGGCTGGGGCATCATATCAAAGACCTTCACCGAATGCCCTTTGAGCGCCAGATAATAGGCGCAGGTCAGGCCAGCCGGACCTGCACCGACAACCGCAACGCGCTTGCCCGTTGGGGCCTCCATCGGCCAGGGTGTGGGCGGGTCTTCAATCACCTGCTCTGCCGCAAAACCGTGCATTCGGCAGATAGCAATCTCTTCTTCCACCAATCCGCGTCGGCAGACATCCTGGCACGGATGCGGGCAGACCAGCCCCAGAATATACGGGAACGGCAGCACTTCCGTCACCAGGCGCGCTGCCTCGCGGTTTTCGCCTCTGGCAATGAGTTCCAGATACCCAGGGATATCGATATGGGTTGGGCAGCCAATCTGACAGGGAGGTTGGCAATAGGCATTGTGATCGGAGAGCATCATCTCCAGATTCGTTCGCCGAATATGCACCAGCTTATCGGATCGCGTCTTGACGACCATCCCCGGCACTGCCGGTGTGTTGCACGACGGCAATGGTCGGTCGGCGCCTTCGATCTCTACCAGGCACATACGACATGCCGAAGTAGGCTCCAGTTTCTCATCATCGCAGAGCGTCGGGATGTTGGTGATGCCGTTCTCGACAGCCACACTCAGGATCGTCTGCCCTTCATACGCGCGCACGATCTTGCCGTCAATGGTGAGCGCAAACGAGGGCTGGCCTACTTCATTACGCTCGAAAGGTTGCTCCCGCGCAGGGGAAAGGTCTTTGCGAATCTGTACAGCCATGTATTCCTCCAGAGAGTGTCATCCCTCACAGAACATGCTTCTTGACAAACCGATGCACACGCAGCGGCACACAGGTATCCGTCGGGCAGCGCTGATCTTGAATATGCACGCGAAAATCATCGCCAAAGTAGCGCAGCGCCGTCATGAGGGCATTGGGCGCATGGATGCCAAAGCCGCAGAGTGAGCCGTCAGGCACATAGCGCGCAAACTCTTCCAGCAAGGCCAGATCATCCATCGTGCCCAGACCACTGATAATCCCTTCCAATGTTCCGGCAATGCGTTTTACCCCCAGGCGACAGGGGACACACTTGCCGCACGATTCACCAGCCAGATAGTGACTGCGCTGAAACGCCCACGATACCATACACGTATCTGCTGGCAAAATCTCAATTGTTCCCGACCCAATGATCGCGCCTGCCTGCTCGATAGGCTCGAAATCTAGTGGGGTATCAAAAAGGCTGGGCGGAAGCACACCACCCTCTGGACCACCAACCACGACGCCTCGAGCTGCTCGCTCATTCAATACGATACCTAGATGGCGCAGCGCCTGGCGCACCGTTGTACCCAACGGAACCTCAATTAAGCGAGGCTGGGGATCAGCCTCCAATCCATACACGGTAAAGAGTTTCGTCCCTGAACTCCGCTCCGTGCCAACACGACGATAAGCAGCAGCCCCCTGATGCAAGATCAGAGGCACATTGCTGAGGGTCTCCACATTGTTAATCACCGTTGGCTTATCCCAAAGACCAAAGACCGCTGGATATGGCGGGCGCTGCTGAGGCATAGCACGTTTGCCTTTGATAATCTCCATCAGCGTCGTCTCTTCGCCGCCCATGAAACCCACATCAACAGCCACCAGCGTGATCGAGCAACTGAAGTCACTGCCCAGCACATCGCGCCCAAGCACACGTGCCTCCAGCGCCTCACCTAGCGCTTCCTGAACAGCGGCAATCCCTTCAGTATAACTACTGCGAGTGAAAAGATAGGCTTCCTGGGCGCCAACAGCATAAGCTGCCAATGCAATGCCCTCTATGACCTGATGTGGCTGCTGCTCAAGGAGAGAGCGGCTGATGCGCGAAGAGAGGTCAGCATCATAGGCATTGCAGATGACATATTTTGGCTCTTCGGTTTCGTCATGAACAATCAGCCATTTATCAGCAACAGGAACACCCGCGCCGCCGCGCCCACGCAGCCCGCTCTCCTTAATCTGCTGGATGACCTGATCGGGGGAAAGCTCCTGAAGCGCGCGCCTCAAGGACTGATACCCTCCAGCGCGGCGGTATTCTTCGAGCGTTCGCACCCCAGGTGTGCCAGGTTGCCGCAGCACATGATACTCTCGCTCAGGCACTCGGTCCCCTCCTGTGGTTAATATCAGCAAACTTCCCACGAGTTGCTGCCGAAGGGCCTCGTTCCATCTGGTCGCTGCGGCGAATGCCTTTCGCCAGGGGGGCTGGCTTGAATTTTGGACTCATTGTGGCAATACCAAAAATATCGCTCAGGTCCACGCCGCGCACCTGCACTATGCGCCGCGCTGCCGCCAGCGGCAGATACCCATAGGCATCGATCACCAGATCAATAATTCCACCGAGATCGTAGGCTTCTAGAGAAGATTGCGCAAGAATCTCATCCACTTTTGTCAGATCGGTCTCTGGCTCTAACTCCGGCCTGGTGGGCATTGCTACCACAGGCGGCACCGGCTTATGCGGATAATTGACGGCATATTCAGAGATACGCGGCGTATAGAAGCCGGCAATAGAGGTTGGCGAGAAATAAGGCCGACGGCGGAAACGATGAGTTGGCCGGTATTCAATCGTAATCGCGCGTGGCGGACAGGCTTTCTCGCACAGCAGGCACGCTTCACACTTCAAGTTAAATGGAGTATCCTGGCCCTCTTGCTGAATCAACTGGATCAAGCCACGACTGCGTTCTGGCAATTTTGGCTTTTCATAGGGATAGAGCCGCGTCACCTTTGGCCGGAACAAATGGCTGAGCGTTAAGCCCAGCCCAGTAAAGACTCCTCGCATGAGCAATGCTCCCTATTCTTCACCCTTGAGTTTCAGGCCCTGCTTCTCGATCTTCTCGCGCAGCTTCAGGATGCCTTCGACCAGCGCCTCTGGCCGGGGTGGGCAGCCAGGGACATACACGTCCACCGGAACAATGGTATCAACCCCCTGGACGGTGTAGTAAGAGTCATAAAACTCGCCACCAGAGTTGGCACACTGCCCCATACTGATGACCCACTTGGGATCAGGCATCTGCTCCCACAAGCGCTTGAGGCGCGGCCCCATCTTGTTCGAGACCGTACCTGCCACGATCATCAGATCAGCCTGTCGTGGGCTAGAACGAAAAACCTCAGAGCCGAACCGCGAAAGATCATAATGTGCCTGAGCAGCCGCCATCATCTCGATAGCACAGCAGGCCAGGCCATAACCCAGCGGCCAGATTGAACGCGAACGCGACCAGTTTTGCGCCCACGTAATCATATCGCGCAAGCTGGTAATCGCTACTGGCAATTCCTGATCCCCAGGAATATACTCCGCAGGTGATCTGGCTTGCATAATCGGAAGGGCCTGACCTTTACGGGATTTCACGTCAGTGTTCATAAGTAGAAAACCTCTTTACCAAGGTAGAGCAGCACCTTGCTCAGTAAGGGGTTCAGACGCCCTGGTATATTATACCATCTCCCACAGCCTCATGCCATGCGCAACACGGCTGTACCAGCCTCGGGAGAGCAGTCTGGCTTGATAGAGAAGGGCCATTGTTCCGCATAGACGAACACATTGGTTGCCTCGCTGAATATTCAGGAGTATAGTTGATATAATGCAGTCGGTGGGCACCGCTTTCCACAGAAAGGACAGACGGATGCTGCAAACAGTACGCAAAGCTGCGGAAGTCCTCAATCTCTTCTCCGTCGATCATCCAGAGTGGGGCATCAGTGAACTTGCCAAAACGCTCTCCTTCCCCAAGTCCAGCACCTCTGCTCTGGTCTCCACACTGGCAGAAGATGGATTTCTGCGTCGCACCAGTACAGGAAGATATAAGCTCGGCTGGCAGGTGATGGCGCTGAGTCAGATCCTCTTATCAACCACTGATTTCCGTCGAGAAGCCCGGCCCGTCATGGAGTCCCTGATTGCGCGCTTTGGTGAAACCGTTCATCTGGCTGCTCTTGAACAGGGCCAGATCATCTATGTAGACAAACTGCAAGGGACGCGGGCTGTGCAGGTTTCTGCGACCGGCGTTGGGCATCGGTTGCCAGCACATTGTAGTGGAGTTGGCAAGGTCATTCTGGCGCATCGTCCCTGGGAGGAGGTACTTCAAATCCTCACGAGCAAGGGCATGCCAAAGCTCACCGTCAACACGATTACGACACCAGAAGCGCTTAAACAGGAACTTGAACAGGTGCGCGCACAGGGTTTTGCGTATGACCTGGAGGAAGCTGTCGAAGAACTCTGCTGTGTCGCCGCCCCGATCCGCGACCATACTGGTGAGGTTGTGGCCGCGATGAGCCTGTCTGTACCAACCTATCGATTTCAATATGCCAAAGACCAATACCGCCTGGCTATTGTCAGCGCGACCCGGCAGATTTCTGAAAACCTTGGACATGTCCCGGCCAGTTGCAAGAAGAAGCATTACAACGCGCAAGAGAGTACCAAAGACCTGAAATGAAGGGGCAAGACGGATGATAGATATACAAGAACCGATCAGAGATGTTGCTCATCTGGGTCATTTTGAGATCTTCACACCGAAACCTACCGAAAGCCTCTGGTTTTTCAAAGAAGTTTTTGGCATGGAGGAAACCAACCGCAAGGGTCAATCGGTCTATCTGCGCGCATGGGGCGACTACGACCACTGCACCCTCAAGCTCACCGAGGCAAAACAGGCGGGGCTAGGGCACGTCGGCTGGCGCGCCTTCAGCCCACAGGCGCTTGAGCGCCGCGTTCAAGCGCTCTCTGCTTTGGGCTGTGGCAAAGGCTGGATCGATGGCGACATCGGGCACGGCCCAGCCTACCAGTTTACCGACCCCGACGGGCACCTGATGGAACTTTACTACGAATCGCAGAAATACCAGGCACCAGAAGGGCTGCGCTCCCGGCTTTTTAATCAGCCTCAGCAATATACCGGACGCGGCGTGGGAGTCAAACGCATCGACCATGTGAACCTGATGTGCAGCGACATCACCCCAAACCGGCTATTTCTTCAGGAACACCTGGGATTTCGATTGCATGAACTCCTTCAGCCAGAGGTAGATGGGATTGAAGAAGGCGCCTGGCTCAGCGTGACACCCCTCACCCACGACATCGCCTATGTACGTGACTTCACCGGCACGCGCGGCAGGCTGCATCATATCGCCTACTGGCTGGATGCGCGTGAAGAGGTGCTGCGCGCCGCCGACATCTTGACCGAACACGACATCTTCATTGAAGCTGGCCCCGCCAAACACAATGTCTCCCAAGCATTTTATCTCTATCTGTACGAACCTGGCGGCAATCGTGTGGAGGTCTACTCCGGCGGCTACCTGGCCTTTGCCCCCGATTGGGAGCCTATCGTCTGGCGCAAAGCGCAACGAGGCAGAGGCGTCTACTGGGGAGCTGCCTTGCCGGAAAGCTTCAAAAAATACGGGACACCCATCGTTGAACCCATTCCCGCCGCCCAGGAGCCAGCCATTGTCTTCGATCCGTTATAGCTAAAAGACCATCAGAAAAAAGCAGAGGTATCCGCACACAGCAGAGGGTAGCCCAGAAACAAAACTGGAGAGGCAATGGGGTCTCCATCCAGGTACTCTACGATGACGTTATGGCTGTGGGAAAGATGGGACAGGTTGGAGTGTTCTTCACTCTCATCTCGTTCTCTTCCTGCGCCTCTTCCACAGCTAGAAAGAGCAGATACATGACTACCGAACAAATACATGCCACGCCAGAGATCGGAAAATCCATACGGGCAGGCAGCGTCATGACCAACTACCATGAAGCTGGCACAGGCACACCAGTCATCTTAATTCACGGCTCAGGACCAGGTGTTTCGGCCTGGAGCAACTGGCGGCTGACGATCCCTTATCTTGCCGAACGCCTGCATGTTTTTGCCTACGATCAGCTTGGTTTCGGCTACAGCGACCTGCCAGACCAACGTGTATATAATCTGGAGCGCTGGACAGATCACCTGTTCAGCTTCATGGAGGCGGTCGGTGTCGAGCGGGCGCACCTGATCGGCAATTCGATGGGTGCCGCCGTCGCTCTGGCCGCCGCCATCAAGCATCCTGAACGGGTTCATAAGCTCATCCTTATGGGGCCAATGGGTGTGCGCTTCTCAATTACCGAAGGGTTGGATGCGGTCTGGGGCTATACCCCAGGCGTCGCCAATATGAAGCGGCTGATCGACATCTTTGCCTATGACCGCAAGCTGGTCACGGATGAACTCGCCGAACAGCGCTATAAAGCCAGCATTCGACCAGGGATGCAAGAAGCGTTCTCCAGCATGTTCCCGATACCACGCCAGCAGGGCGTTGATGCCCTGGCGGCTTACGAAGAGCGTCTTGCAGAGATACAGGCTCCAACCCTCATCTTTCACGGGCGCGAAGACCGCGTAATCCCGCTTGCCTCCAGCCAGAAGCTTCTGAGCGTGCTGGAGCATGTCCAGTTACACATCTTCAGCCACTGCGGCCATTGGACGATGATTGAGCATGCTGCCGCGTTCAACCGCCTGACCCGCGATTTCCTGACCGAAGCGGAGTAACGGAAGAGAAGGGGGCATCTATGGAGCCATCTATCGAGGAAACGGCATTAGCGCTGCACCATGCGGAACAGCAGCGCGCGCCCATTACACCGCTCAGCGAGACCTACCCATCTTTGACCTCAGAGCAAGCGTATGCCATCCAACGCGCCTGGCTGGAGATCAAGCGCAGGGGAAATACCCATCTGGTTGGGCATAAAATTGGGCTGACCAGCCGCGCCATGCAGCAGCAACTTGGCGTCGATCAACCCGATTACGGCTTTCTGCTCAATACCATGATGGTCCAACCGGACAGCACGCTTGCCTACCATGACTTTATTGCACCGCGCATTGAGCCAGAGATTGCTTTCTGGCTGGCTAAAGACCTGACCGGGCCAGGCGTCACGGCTGAAGCAGTCCTGGCAGCGACGCGCGGCGTCAGCGCGTCGCTGGAATTGGTCGACAGCCGCATCATTGGATGGCGTATCAAGCTGACCGATACCATCGCGGATAATGCCTCATCAGCGCGAGTCATCGCCAGCACGCAAATCATTACCCCACAGGAGCTAGACCTGGCTAGCGAAAGTGTGACGCTGCTGCGGGGCGATGAAATAGCAGGCATTGGAAATGGTGCCGCCGTCCTTGGTCATCCGGCAGAGGCCGTCGCCTGGCTGGCAAACAAATTGGCCGAGTTCGGCCTGGGGTTACAAGCTGGTCAACTGGTGCTGCCGGGAGCCATGTGCGCCTCTGTCATCGTTTCCCCGGGGGAAACCTACCGTGCCCGCTTTACTCATCTGGGTGAGGTCTCGGTGCATTTTGCCTTATAACCTCATACGATCAACCTGATCTTTCAGCCATCCTTCGCGGGCATGCGCCTTGTAGTGTATAAACACTTGACATTTAAAATGAAAAAGTGTATACATTCATCACGGCCCAGCCATGCGTAGGATCAGCACATCTGACGCAGCATGGGAGCAGAAGCAGACCGGGGCAATAGCGTCGGCCTGGAAAACACGGAAACCTCTCCCAAGCCCTTGCGTGTCAGGCAGCGCTTTCCCGCATAGCACGAGCAGATACCCTTGCTCTGTAAAGCAGCGCGCACCCCACAGACCGGAAGAGAATCATCGATCTGGCCTGACGCTGCAACGAGCAAAAATGCGCAAAAGTGCATACACATCTCGAATAACCTTTTTCTGAAACATTACGCTCTTATTCATAATCAATGAGGTGACTGCCCGTATGCCACTCCAGTCCATTGATGCCAGCGAGGGCCGAATTGTCATCGCGCAGGTCCATACCTACCTGCGCCGACAAATTCTTGATGGGACGCTTGCCCCAGGCACCATTCTCTCTCAAGTGCAATTGGCGCAGCAATTGGGGGTGAGCCGCACCCCCTTACGAGAAGCCTTGCGGCTCCTGCAAGAAGAGCGGCTGGTCCTGGCCGAACATAACCATCGGGTGCGAGTAGCAGACATCAACCTGCAAGAACTAGAATCGCTGTATGCCAGTCGTATCATGTTGGAACCGCTGGCTCTGGCGCTCACCATTCCTCACCTCTCTGAAAGCGACTTTGCCGCGCTGGATCAAACTATCGCAGATATGTATGCCGCCAGTGCCCGGCGTGACAGCGACGCCTGGGAGCAAGCAAACGGGAGATTTCATGAATACCTTGTCGCTCACGCGGAAGAACGCATGCGCGGAACGATCAAGCGCTCCATCGAGGCCAGCGAGCGTTACTGTCGCATTAAGTTCCAAACCATCCCCCAGGCACGCGAAGTAGCCGAGGCCGAACACGCAGCCATTCTTACCGCTTGCCGAGAACGAAACAGCGACGCAGCCATCGAATTGTTGGCGCGCCACCTTGCGCGCTCTGCCCTGACAGTTATTGCCCAGGTTGCCCCGGAATACGAGCCAACAGCAGTGCGTACTGCACTCAGGATTATTGCTGGAAAAGCCAACAGTTCAAAACCCTCTTAAATGAAAGACAGGAAGGAGGAGAAACCTACACACTGGAAAGCGACCTGTTTCTGCCCCTGGGAACGGTAATGTGCTTGTTTGAAGACAAAGGAGCTACTCATGGCATCCAATCGAACTCTGCTCAAGAATGGCTGTGTCATCACCGTTGATAAGCAGCTTGGCAACTTTCGGCAGGGTGATGTCCTGATCGAAGGGACAAAGATCGCTGCGGTTGGACCGAACCTGGCAGCAGGCGACGCCGAAGTCATTGACGCCTCAAACATGATTGTCATGCCAGGCTTCATTGATACGCATCGGCATATGTGGGAAGGCATTCTGCGCAACATCGGCGTCGATTACCCCCTTGAGGGCGATGTGAGCTATCTGGCGTTTGTCCTGAACGTCCTCGCGCCTGTCTATCGCCCCGACGATGTGTATGCCGGAAACCTCATCAGCGCTCTGGGCGCCATCAGCGCCGGAATAACGACGATCCTCGATTGGTCGCATATTCAAGCCGGGCCACAACATACTGACGCAGCTATCAAAGCGTTGCAAGATTCTGGCATGCGGGCAGTCTTTGCCTATGGCCCACCCTGGTACGAGGCCATGAAACCGGAACATCCCGAATGGTTCAGGCGGATTGCCAGACAGTATTTCTCCTCGAAAGACCAGTTGTTGACACTGGCCTTCGCGGCCCTTGGACCTGAATTTAGCACGCTTGATGATGTGAAAGCCAACTGGCAAGTTGCCCGCGAATGCGATGCCCGCATCACCGCCCACGTTGGCGTCGGCTCCTTTGGCAAGCATGGCAAAGTTGCGGAAGCAGGTCGGGCGGGTGTCTATGGTCCAGACACCACATTTATCCACTGCACCACACTCAGCGACGAAGAAATCCAGATGATCGTGGATACAGGTGGCACCGTGTCGCTGGCTTCTCCAGTTGAAATGATGATGGGGCACGGGCTGCCACCCACGCAGCGTTTTCTGGATCGCGGCCTGCGCCCAAGCCTGAGCATTGACGTGGAAACCAATGTGCCTGGCGATATGTTCACCCAGATGCGCTCGGTGATCTCGTTGCAGCACGCGCTCATCTTCGACCAAAAATTGGCGGGCAAAGAGAACCTGCCGCCCCCCCTGACCGCCCGCGATGTACTAGAGTTTGCCACCATCGAGGGCGCACGCGCCAACGGCCTGGAGAGGAAAGTTGGCTCACTCACTCCTGGTAAAGAAGCCGATGTCATCTTGCTGCGAACGGATGATGTCAACATTGTCCCCATCAATGACCCCATTGGCGCAGTAGTGTGGGGCATGGACACCAGCAACGTTGATTCAGTGTTCGTCGCGGGCAAGGCATTGAAGCGCAATGGCCGCCTGACCGGCGACGTGGACCGCGCACGCACACTAGCCATCGAATCGCGCGATTACGTTGTTGCTAAGTCCGGGTTCAAGCTTCCCGAATTTTAACGCGGGGCAATCGTCTCCATTCATCTCCGGCTCGCTGAGCGAGCCGGAGTATCACAACGGCGAAAAGAGCGCCTGGCGTCTGCCGCCTACAAAGATGAAAGGGAGCCAATAGCTCATGAGTAACAATACCGAGGAGCAGATTACTCACAATGTCCTCACCAGCATGGAACAAGCCCCGAACCCCCGATTAAAGGCTGTGATGAACAGCCTCATCACGCACCTCCATGCCTTCATCCGCGAGACAGAACTAACCCAGGAAGAGTGGGCAGCCGGCATTCAGTTTCTGACCAGGACCGGCCAGATGTGCGACGACAAGCGCCAGGAGTTTATTCTGCTCTCCGACATCACTGGCGTTACCATGCTGGTCGATGCCATCAATCACCGCATGCCAGACGGGGCAACCGAAAGCACGATCTTTGGCCCGTTCTATCGAGAAGGGGCGCCAGAACTGCCAATGGGAGCAACCATCAGCCAGGATCATCGAGGTGAGCCGGTGGTGGTATCGGGCCGCGTGCTATCCACTGACGGGACGCCAATCCCCAATGCCCTGCTCGATATATGGGAGACCAACGAGAACGGCCTCTATGAGCAGCAAGACCCAGAGCAGCCCGATATGAATTTGCGCGGCAAGTTCCGTACCGACAGCGAAGGGCGTTACTGTTTTGTAGGGATCAAACCAGTCTCTTACTCGATCCCTGCTGATGGGCCGGTTGGACAACTGCTCAGGGCACTGGGGCGACATCCCTTCCGACCAGCACACATTCACCTGCTCATCTCAGCAGAAGGATTTGTTCCAGTCACCACCCACCTGTTCGTCAAAGGCGATCCCTACCTGGATTCGGACGCCGTTTTTGGGACCAAAGACTCGCTGGTCGTTGATTTTATTCGCCACGAGTCGGCGGAAGAAGCGGCCCAGTATCACGTCAGCATACCGTTTTACACAGTAACATATGACTTCATCTTGAAGCCGCGCTAATCCCCAATGTAACGGCTCCTGCTAGTGTTGATCTGGTGAGCGGCTCCACACAGCCCGATCCTACGATGTAAAGTCAATAGTGATCCTGCCGCTCGTAATCTGGACTGCCGTAAACTGGCGACCGAGCCTGCCATTGATCTGGCCCAGGGCGTTATTCAGGCGTGGTGTCAGTTCATCTGCCGATTCTACCCATGAAAGCAGACCTGAGACACTCACGTCTGTCGCCTGAAGCGCGCCCCCCCTTACATACAGACCAAACTGGATAGTGCTGCCCAATCCAAAGGTCTTGAATGTGGCTACAAGCAAATTCGGTTGAAGTGACACATGGAAATCAGTGAGCGGCGCAAGCTGGTTGCTTCTCTGTGCAAGATAGTTATTGAGATCGTTCTGATCATAAAATTGCTGCCCGCTGGTCTCAATCCCTGGGGGCAAAGGGAAAACTTGATCGACCGCAGATTGCAGACTTTGCTGAATCTGGCTATCCACATTCTGATGAATGATCGGGCGGGCAATAATAATCCATACCCCCACCAGCACCAGCAAGATGGCGAGTACAGCAAGCAGAGCGCGCTGCCAGCCTGGCATGCGACGCCTCCGTCCTGGAACTGCTGCCGGGATTCCTGGCCCTTGTAATGCAAACCCTGATGACGGAGCGGCTGGTTGCGACGCCCAGGGAAGGGGTGCCCAGGATGGAGACGGTGGGGCCACGTATCCTGGCCCTGGTGGTTGTCCCGACCAGTCGCCAAAAGTGATCGGAGGGGGGGCATACTCTGTCGGTTGGGATGACAACGGCGCCACCGCCTGCGTATCCGCTACACCACCATACTGCGATCCTCGTGGCCCCACCCCTACCCCTGGCGATGGCGGCAGAGCAGTATTCCCTCCTGGTTGGTTACTTCCCGGAGATGAAACGGTCGTGACCAGGATATTGCCACATCTGCCGCAAAAACGATCCCCCGTCTCGTTGACCATGCCGCACCGCTGGCAAACCATGACCATCGCTCCTCTTTCCAGCAATTCTTATCTGGCATAGTGTAACAGTCGATTGCATTGATGTCAAGCCGCATGCGTCCCTGGCTCTCTGCAAGATTGGGACCTGCGCTTTACGCTGTCAGCTTGACAGAACCCTCCTGGAGTGAGATACTGCCAGAGGTAAAGCTGTTTGCGCGGGCCATCGTGTGACACCAACAAGAGGCACTTATTTCTCTACAAGTTTCTCTACAGGAGGGCACTTACGAGTAAAAACTCGCGCTTGATCACGCTGCGGCCAGAGAGGGCTGCTGAAAAAGCCTTCCTGGCAGGGGTTGAAGTCGAAAATAGCGACAGCCTCTGGAGTATGGAAGACTCGCTAGAAGAACTGGCGGCGCTGGCACGCACTGCTGGAGCCGAGGTAGTTGGCACGATCATTCAGCGTATGCGAGCGCCCGATGTACGCTACTATCTAGGGAAAGGTCGCACCGCCGAACTGGCGCAGCTTCAGCAAGAACTGGGCTTTGATCTCGTGATCTTTGACGATGAGCTTTCACCATCACAGCAGCGCAACCTGGAGCAAGAAATCAGCGCCCGCGTGATTGATCGCACCGCCCTGATTCTTGACATTTTTGCTCAGCACGCCCACACCCGCGAAGGCAAGTTGCAGGTCGAACTGGCTCAACTGGAATATCGCCTGCCCCGGCTCACTGGACGCGGAACAGCCCTCTCGCGCGTAGGCGGCGGCTCGCGGGGTGCAGGCAGCGGCGGCTCTGGAGGGGTCGGCGGAGTAGGCGGCGCCATAGGTGTACGTGGCCCCGGCGAAACCAAGCTGGAATTGGACCGGAGACGTATCCGCAAGCGCATCAGCGATCTGCGCCACGAATTAGATGGCGTGCGCCGCCAGCGCAGCCAGCAGCGACGCGAGCGCGGCGAGCAGGCCATGCCAGTGGTTGCCATCGTTGGTTATACCAACGCGGGAAAATCGACGCTGTTTAACGCGCTGACTCTGGCTGATGTGCTGGTCGAAAACAAGTTATTCGCCACACTCGATCCCACCACGCGCCATCTGGTTCTGCCCAGCCATCAGGAAATCTTGCTGAGCGATACCGTAGGCTTTATCCAGAAACTGCCTACTGATCTGGTCGCCGCCTTCCGCGCCACACTGGAAGAGGTCAACGAAGCCGATATTCTGATTGAGGTGGTCGACATCAGCCACGAAAACGCCATAGAACAAAGCCAGACTGTCAGCGAAGTGCTGACCGAATTAGGGGCAAATGATAAGCCGCGTATCACTGCCCTGAATAAAATTGACCTCTTAGATGATCCCTCGCAGCTCGATCTGAGCCTCTTCCCAAATGCTGTGCCCATTTCGGCGCGCGAAGGCCAGGGGCTGACTGCTCTGCTGCAAATGGTAGGTGAAATCGTGGCGGCAGAAATGGAGCCTATGCGCGTCAGCATCCCCTACGGGGCCAGCCACATGGTCGAACTCTTTCACCGGCGCGGGCGCATTCACAGCGAGCGGCACACCAACGAGGGCACCACCATTGAGGGCAGCTTACCTCGCGCCCTGCGCGCTGTCTTTGAGCCATTCCAACTTCCACGCCACTCTTAAAGTTGATACTGGATGAAATTAGAAAGGACAACCACCAGCACCAGCAGATTGCAGATCGCCAGGGTGATTCTTGAGAGCAGGGGATAACCACGATTCAGCGCCAGAATCCCAACCGAGACGACCACAACCATCAACGCTTTATAAAACACCAGCGCCCCAAATCCATCTTGTTCCAGCAGCATCCGCATCAGAGGATTGCCCTCGCGCATGCCAGCATGCAGATCAAGATAGGTCGTCAGCAGATCACACCCATTCAGTATTGCAAACAGCGCCAGCCAGAACAGCGCAGAAAAGCGCAGAGGCTGCTGATGTCGGGCAAAGCGTACCAGCATCGAAGTCAGCGTATCCTTTCACAGCACAGGAGTGGAAAACAAGCAATCTGATGTAATACAACCTGGCAGTCAAACAACACTGCTCGATCCACAGGCTTTCTGGAAAGCATCACCAAAAATCGTGCCAGACAAGAGCCTGGGCATCACCTGAACGATCCCATAGTCCTGATCAGTCAAGAAGCGATTGTATCCAGCGCAAGGATGTGCTATGCTGAGCAAGGGAAAAACGCTGCTGCCAGGCGTTTCTGAGCAAGCTGCTAAAGTGACCTATCCCTCTGTGTATGCTCGGAACGCCCATGTCATTCAGGCACAGAAGTACCTGGTATCTTTCCTGAGAGGAGCGCGAGAACGATGGCAAATTGGGTAACGCGCATCTTCTCCCAACCTGCCAATCAGCTTGACGCAAAATCCGGCTTCCCGGCGCCAGAACCGGGGGACAGGCGGCGAGAAAGACAAATCAAAGAGGTGCTGCGCCTGGGGAATGCCTTACGTGCCGACCTCCCGCTCGAAGCCCTCCTTCGGCAGATTGTCGAAGCCATCAGCAGTTGTACCGGCTTTCGCATTGCTATTCTCAATCTCGTACACGAGGGAAAAGCTGAACTGGAGTGTGCTGCTTTTGTCGGCATATCCCCACAAGATGAGGCACGCCTGCGTGCTGCTCCACCACCCCTCGCCAAGATGCTTGAGCTGATGCGTCCAGATTTTCGGATCAGCCAATCCTACTTTATCTCCCATGAACACGCCTACCTGCTGGATGGCATAGAGCGCGGACGCCCTAATATCGCCTGGCGCGGCGGAAATAGCTGGCACCCTGATGATTCCCTGCTGGTGCCCATCATCAGCCCACGTGAAAATAAGCTCCTTGGCATTCTCTCAGTTGACGACCCCGAAGATGGCCTCCAACCTTCTGTCGCGGCTGTTGAAGTGCTTGAATTATTCGCCAGCCAGGCAGCGCTAGGCATCGATAACGCTCGCCTCTTCCAGCAGCGCTCCAACGAAAAAAAAGCACTTGAGCAGGCCATCTTCGATCTCCTGGAAGAAGTCGAGCAGGCGCGCCAGGGGAACCTGACTACGCGGGCACGCATCAGCGAGACCAGCCTGGGGGCTGTAGCCGATTCTCTGAATGAGATGTTGCGCGCGCTCAATACAGTGCTGCTCGAAGTGCGGCGAGCTGCCGACGTGGTCAGTCGCAGTGCTTCCGAATTGCAGATGTCAGCCTGGCGATTGGCGGCTGGCGCGCAGCAGCAGGAGCGCCAGGTGAACGATATTTTCACCACCATCCGCGAAATGGCTTCCTCTATTCAGCAGGTTTCTGATAACGCCGAAACTGCCGCCGATGTGGCACGTCAGGCCCTGGAGATTACGAACGAAGGGCGTCAGGGGGTAGAGCGGGCTATTCAGGGAATGAACACCGTGCGAGAAATGGTCATGCAATCCTCCAAGAAGATCAAGCGGCTAGGGGAAAGCAGCCAGGAGATCGGAGAGATTGTGCAACTCATCTCAGATTTTGCCAGCAAGACGAACCTGCTCGCCTTGAATGCTTCCATCGAAGCGGTCCGCGCGGGCGAACATGGGCGTGGCTTCTCTGCGGTTGCCCAGGAAATCCGCACCCTCGCCAACAGCAGTGCCGAAGAGACCAAAAAAATCAGCGAAAAAATCAAAAATATTCAGAACGAGACCAATGCCGTCGTTGTCAGCATGGAGCAAAGTACCGAGCAGGTCGTCCGTCAATCTGAACTGGCCGCGCACGCTGGGTCCGCGCTGCAAGCGATGGATGCCATCATGCAGCGCATCGTACAACACATCGAAGGGATCAGCGATGCCGCCGCCCAACAGGCCAACGCCGGAGGGTTTGTCGCACGCTCAATGGGCGACATTGCTCAGATCACCGTCTACACCACTCGCAACATCAATCAGATGCACACATCTATGGCGCAACTGACCGAACTGGCTGAATCCCTCCAGCGGCGGGTAAGCGTCTTCCAACTGGCCGAAGAAGAGCCTCCCAGGCACGAACGCCCTACGGGTGGAACATCCAGCGTCATCAGCAATCCTCTGCTAGCCAGACACACTGAGGAACTGCGCTCGTTGGAGATGAAAGAAGAAGGTGCTGCGCGGGAATAAGCAGCACAGCATGCACTGCAATACCAAAACCAGCAAACGACAGATAAACCAGACATCCCCATGAACAGCCCGTCAGGGTGCCTGGTTCTCTGTTTCCCTCCTTTTGGGTGATTCAATGTACTTAGCTGCCTGCTGGAGTAGAAGAGGGCACTTCCTTCAGCAGCCACACACGCCCACTAGCTGATTTGGAGATAACACTCGCCTCATCAGCAGATAATCCACCTAATTCCGCCAGAGAAGTCTCTAAGACAGTTGCAAGCCGTCGCAGCGCATAGGGCTGTGGTTCTTCCTGACCATGCTCAAAGCGGCTAATACTCTCTCGCCGCAGGCCAGTCATTTCAGCAAGCTGACTGATGCTTAATCCCTGACGCTGGCGCGCCTGACGCAGACCACGTAGCTTCATGACCGATCCTCCGCATTGAGGTGGCTCTTGCTGACAGAGCCACGCTGCTCTGTCAAAGTGCTACCCGTACCCCTATCATAACATCTGCGAGAGCATTCGTCTAGCCTTCCACCACCATCTCACCATTTTCTGAACCGGGGCAGGCCCGGAACAACCGATGATTTCTGGAAACAGGCAGAGTATGCCTGGTTATTCCTGTATGCGCAGATGCAGATCGCGTAACTGCTCTGGCGCAACAGGTGATGGAGCCTGCATCAAGAGATCGAGTGCGCTCTGCGTCTTAGGGAAAGCAATGACATCACGAATACTTTCTTCATCTGCCAGCAGCATCACCAGCCGGTCCAGCCCAAGCGCAATTCCACCATGCGGCGGCGCTCCATACTCAAACGCCTCCAATATATGCCCAAACTGCTCTTGAATTTGCTCATCCGACAAACCTAGCAAACGAAAGACCCGGCGCTGCAAATCAGCTTGATTGATGCGGATACTCCCTCCACCAATTTCATACCCGTTGCAAATCACATCATATTGGCGGGCGCGCACCTTCAAAGGCGCTGTCTCCAGCATGGCCTCATCCCCAGCCTGCATGCCAGAAAAAGGATTATGCCCGGCTTGATAGCGCTGTTCTTCCTCGTTCCAATCAAGCAATGGAAAATCTACCACCCAGCACAAACCCATCACATCGTTGGGAATCAGCCCCAGACGCTCGCCCAGTCGCAGACGCAGGCGCGAGAGAACATCATTACAGACCTTGGCACTATCAGCCACAAAAAGCAGCAGATCGCCGGTCTGCGCCTCCAGGCGATTGATAATAGCCCCAAGCTCAGACTCGCTCATTGCCTTCGTCAGCGGTGAGCGAATACCGTCAGGGCCAAGTGCCACCGTCACCAGCCCCTTTGCGCCCAACACACGGGCCTGCTCACCTAGATCATCAACCTCTTTGCGCGAATAGCCCGCCGCGCCCGGCAGTCGCAGGCCCTTGACCATACCCCCCGTGCGCACTGCCTCAGCAAACACCCTGAACTCGCTCTCCTTGACCAGATCGCTGATCTCTACCAGCGGCAGCCCAAAACGAATATCTGGATGGTCCGTACCATATCGATCCATTACCTCTGAGTAGGTCAGATGAGGAAATGGCTGCTGTTGGATACGCTTGCGCGTGGTCTTCTGGATGAGTTCAATCAGCATCCCTTCAATCAATCCCATGACATCTGCTTCCGTTACAAAGGACATCTCCACATCCAGTTGGGTAAACTCCGGCTGGCGGTCTGAACGCTGATCCTCATCACGAAAACAGCGCGCAATCTGGAAATAGCGGTCCAGGCCAGCCACCATCAGCAACTGCTTAAACTGCTGAGGTGCCTGCGGCAGCGCGTAAAACTTGCCAGGGTAGAGACGACTCGGCACCAGATAATCGCGGGCACCTTCAGGGGTACTCTTGGTCAGAATCGGCGTCTCCACCTCCACGAAGCTGCGCGCATCCATATAATCACGGATCAGCTTCACCACGCGATGACGCAGCACAATATGCTCACGCATCGAAGGCCGCCGCAAATCGAGATAGCGATATTTAAGGCGCAGCGCCTCGTCTGCCGTAACCTGATCGCTGATGACAAAGGGCATTGGACGAGCAGGGTTCAATACCTCAACCGCGCTGGGCACCACCTCAATCTCTCCTGTCGACAACTCAGGATTCTCTGAGCCAGGAAGACGCCGCGCCACCACTCCATGCACGCGCAGCACATATTCTGAACGCACCGCCGAAGCCACCTCATACGCCTCGCGGGCGCCTGGGCCACGCTCAGGGTCAAAAATAAGCTGGGTGATCCCATAACGATCCCGCAGATCAAGAAAGATCAGCTTGCCGTGATCGCGCCGCCGGTTCACCCAACCGGCCAGCGTTACCGACTGGCCCACATTCGCTGCGGTGAGTTCCCCACAACTCACCGTCCTCAGTCTCGTTTCTAAACCCATCATCGTTCGCTTCTTCCTCCCAAATGAACCAGATCAGGAAAAGCTTTCCCAAATAGAAAGGTCTGCCAATCGTCAGCAGACCCCTTTGTCTCTTTCCAACATCCGCATTACAGATCAGCGCCTGCTCACGGCAGAGCAATAGTAATTGCCAGTAACGCCTGATCGCTGAGTACATAAAGGGCCAGACCTTGCTTTCCCGTATCAACTGCCGCTACGCTCAGCAGGCTGTTCAGTGCTGAAGCATCTGCATATTGTTGGGTGGGCACCGGGTCCTTGCTCCCAGTCCCCGGCACATCCAGCCGAATGATACGATAATCAGCGCCATCACCGATAAATAGATGATTCTGCTGATCGCTCACCAGCGTCGTAGCGGTCATGAGTTTCACCCCCTGCGGCATATAGGGTGGTTGACTGGTGGGCGTTGCTGACGGCGCTGACACAGCGGTACTGGTCGGTGAAGGAGAAGGCGCTGCAATGTTCGCGCTGGCCGATGATGCCGAAGCGGAAAAGGTGGAGGGCGTCGGAATCGTTGGCAATGGAGTCAACGGGTCGAACGCATCGGGGTCAGTCACCGGCAGCACTGGCAAGAGCGTTCCAAGATTCGCCGGATGCAAACCCGCAGGAGTCAACACACCCAGGCTCCCATCTACCAGCAGCAAATAGAGCGTCCCATCTGGCCCAATCGCCATACTATGTACCTGCTTCGGCAGCGGAGCTGGCGTCATCGGCTTGCAATTAGCCGCCTGCGCATCTGGACAACGATAGACCGTATCGCCTACCGTTCCCCGGTAGAGAATATATTTCTCTGAGCCATGCACTGCAAGCAAACTCGGCAGCGCACCTTGGGGGTCCGTCGGCAATGTCAGCAGCACCTGCGGCTTCAGATCGGGCAGCGCTGCCGTTTCAAGAGTAAAGGTAGCAGCGTTTGGCTCATCCAATAAATAGAGTTGGGAACCATCCGCCGTGAAATCAACCACCGAAGAATCCAAAGCCGATCCGCATGTCAGCGTATCCTTGGGCTGATTGAGCATCAGCGGATAGACGGCTGAGGTATTTACCGTCGAGCGGGTGCGCACAAAGAACTGCGGCATTTCACCAGGAGATGATCCCCCCTGAGCAGATAGCGCGCTCCCCTGGATGGCAGCCAGACGATCAACCTGTCCCCCAGAGGCTGTGCCACAGGAAAACGAGAAATGCTGCGTCTGAAGAGCGCTCAGAGGCGTCACCAGCGCCTGAGCATTATACTCCCGCAGCGCCTGACGAATCACCGGGCCAAGCGTCTGTTGGAGTACCATTGTCGCTCGCTGGCGGTCGTCGCTGCTCAACCAGGAATTATGGAGGTCCTTGAGAAGCAGATATTGAGCCGATGCCAGCGTTTCTATCGCCTGGGGAGCCTGCTCCTGCTGCGCCTGAGCTACCAGAGCTTGCGCATGCCCCAGATCGGTGTTCAATTGATTATGCGCGGCGCGCGTCCAGGCAACGGGGCCAAAAGCAACATCCCAACCTGCCAGTGAGAGGAAGAGGATTGCCACCACTGCAAATGAGCGTATGGCAATCTTGAGCGGTGAAAGGCGCTTGCGCAGCTTCTTAACCGGCTTCAGCCCTACGGTCTCCCGCTTAGAAGCGTCGATCAACGTTGCCAGTTGTTCCTCCATCTCTGGTGGAACGGGTGGCACCTCCTGCACATGGATCAGCACAGCGGTAATGTTATCTGGTCCACCCTGCTCATTGGCCTGGGCAATCAGCGCGCGCACCGCTTCTTGAGGCGGGGAGGAACTGATGATCCGGTTCATCTCTGGATCGGAGACCGGCCCCGAAAGGCCATCTGTACAGAGCAAAAGTCGATCCCCCTCCTGAAGCACCTCTACAAAAAGATCAGGCTCGACCTCTGCCTGCGTTCCTAATGCGCGGGTAATCACATTGCGATGCGCGTGAGTACGCGCCTGCTCATCGGTCAGCATCCCTGCGCGCACCTGCTCTGCCACCCAGGAGTGGTCGTTGGTCAACTGGCGCATCTGCCCATCGCGGATCAGGTATACGCGGCTATCACCAACGTTGGCGATATACGCCAGCGGGCCACGAGTCACCACTGCAACGCATGTTGTTCCCATGCCAGCGCGCCCAGCCTGCTCAGTAGCTCGCTCATAGATCACACGATTTGCCTGTTTGATGGCATGCTGCAATCCCTCGATCACTCCATCCGATTCCGCCTCATAATATTCTTCCCGAATGGCCTCTACCGCAATCTCGCTGGCAACCTCACCGGCTGCATGCCCACCCATACCATCGGCCACCACAAAGATCGCCCCTTTGCGCTCCATGATCTTGGAATCCTTGGGGACGTAGCGAGTCATATTATCTTCATTGGAATCACGTCTGCGGCCAACATCTGACAGTTCGGCAACTTCCAGACGAAGCTGTTTGGACAATGCCTTTCTCCCTCGGCTCTTGCCTGGTAACAGCGGTCCCCACCAGCTACTGGCAGGGCTGCATTTGCGTAGTATGATACACTGGCATGTTGAAAAATGCAACGCACCGGGCCATTCCAGGCCAAATGTCCCATCCCTTTCTCAAGCCGTACATCTATGAAACTGCACCCGCTCGCGGATCAGCACATAAGAATAACAGAGTGGCAATGCGTATTGGAATAAACGCGCTCCTGATTTCTCTGGCTCCATCCTATCGTAGCGCCGGGGTCAGCCGCTACACACTCAACATGCTCCACGCGCTGAGAGCTTTTGACCAGACCAACGAGTATCTCGTCTTTGTCAGTGAGCGCGAAGTCGCTCAACACTTGCCCTCCACGCCCACCAGCCACACTATCCCGATTGACTGGTCGGGTCCCCATCCCATCAGGCGCGTCCTTTGGGAGCATCTGCGCCTGGCAGGAGAAGCACGCCGGTATAACCTCCAGCTCTTACACGCACCCGTGAACATCCTGCCGCTGAGGTTGCCATGCCCTGGCATCGTCACCATCCATGATCTGGCGGTGCTGCGCTTCCCTGAGCTGTTTCGGCCAGCGCGCCGCATCTATCAGCAAGCCCTCATCCGCCAGAGCGTCCGCCGCGCGGCATTAGTCATCGCTGTTTCAGAGCATACGCGCCATGATCTGCTCGACCTGCTGCATGTTCCTGAAGAACGCATCCGCGTGATCCCCCCAATCCTGGAGGAGCGTTTCTCGCTCCCCTGCCCAACCGAAGCAGTGAACCAATTCCGCCAGCGCCGCCAGCTTTCCGAGCCTATGATTTTGTGCCTCGCCACACTTGAGCCACGTAAAAACATCGGGCGGTTAATTGAAGCCTTTTACCTGCTCAAACGCGAGGCACAACTTCCCCACATACTCATCCTGGCTGGGGCAAAAGGCTGGTATTACCACACACTCACAGAACAGGTGCGTGCATTGGGCCTGGAAAAGAGCGTGCGCTTTGTAGGCTATGTGCCAGAAGAAGAAAAGATCCTCTGGTACCATGCCGCCGATCTCTTCGTCTATCCCAGCCGCTACGAGGGCTTCGGGCTGCCGGTTGTCGAAGCGATGGCCTGCGGCCTGCCAGTTGTCACCTCGAATGTCTCCAGCTTACCAGAAGTAGTGGGAGATGACGCGGAATTTGGCGAGCGAGCGGCATTGATGGTGCCCCCGAATGATACTGAAGCGCTGGCACATGCCATGCAGCGAGCGCTCTATGATCCATCGCTCCGCCAGCTTCTACGCGAGCGCGGCCCGGCACGAGTGCTGCGCTTTGCCCCTGGCCCAATTGTTCAGCAAATCGTCCAGGCATACCAGGACGCGGCCCTGGTGCGTGGCTGAATGCGCTTAGGCCGCGCGGCTGCAAAATGAATGCTGACGAAATGCTGCAACTGCCCACCGTATTAGAAGATGAATGAGGGCACTCCTCCAAAGACACGCCCCACTAACAAGCTGGCAAAATAATGGAAGCAAAAAAACCGGGCAATCGCCCCGGAAGCTTCTAGAAAGGTCGCGGGAGGCTGGCGCGCTGCAATCCAGCCGAATCTGCTACGATGGCAGAGGTATCAGCCCAGGCATATCCAGGCAATCCAGCGCCTCCAGCGCCAATTGAAAAAGAACAACCGCCTATGAAAGTCGCCTTAGTCCACGATTATCTGAATCAGATGGGCGGCGCAGAGCGCGTCTTATTAGCGCTGCACGCTCTCTATCCCGATGCACCCATCTACACATCCATCTATGATCCTGAGCGCGTTGATCCTGCTTTTCAGCGCATCGAGATTCACAGCAGCTTTATGCAACGGCTCCCATTGGTCATGAAGCATCATCAGCCCTTTCTTATGCTCTACCCCTACGCTTTTGAGCGCCATGACCTGCGCGAGTATGATCTGATCCTGAGCAGCAGCAGCGCCTTCGCTAAAGGCATCATCTCGCGGCCAGATGCCCTGCATATCTGCTATTGCCACACACCAATGCGCTGGGTCTGGTCCTATCAAGACTATATCAAGCGGGAACGGCTGGGGCCAATGGCGCGCGCGCTGCTCCCCTTCTTCATCGAGCGCCTGCGTCTGTGGGATCAGGTCACAGCCAGACGGGTAGATCACTTTATCGCTAACTCACCCATTGTCGCGCAGCGTATCGCCACATACTATCGCAGCAAAGCGGTGGTCATCCCGCCGCCGGTGGACACCAGCCGTTATCACCCGTCAGGCAGGCAGGAAGACTATTTCCTCATCGTCTCACGGCTGGTGCCCTATAAGCGGATCGATATTGCCATCCAGGCTTTTAATGCCTTACGCCTGCCATTGAAAATCATCGGCGCCGGACGAGACCGCCCCCAGTTGGAGCGCCTGGCTGGACCAACCATAGAATTTCTAGGCTGGCTCCCCGACCAACAGGTGCAGCACTATCTTGCCCATTGCCGCGCGCTCATCCATCCTGGCGCGGAAGACTTCGGCCTTGTGCCCTTGGAGGCTCAGGCCAGTGGCCGCCCGGTCATTGCCTATGGCGCAGGCGGCGCGCTCACCAGCGTCGTCGATGGCCTCACAGGTCTCTTCTTCTACGAGCAAACACCAGAAGCGCTGGCGCAGGCCGTCCAAAACTTCCAGGCCGACCAATTCGACCCGCTGCTCATCCGGCGTCACGCAGAATCCTTCGACATCAGGCATTTCCAGCGGCGCATCGCTCAATTCATCGCCGCCAGACTCAATGCCACCGAAGCGATGCTGCAACCCAGCGTCCAACCCCGCTAAAGCGGTCACGCCATCACCAACTGCCCGGCGACAAGACATCATCCCCCCTGACAGGTCGCTCCTGATCCATCCACTTCCCCTCCTCAGACGCTGCGCTCGCTCCCTCCTGGCGCTTGATCTCATACAGCAGCACCCCCGCCGCCACGCTCACATTGAGCGAACTCGCCGTGCCCCACATAGGAATGCGTGCCACAGCATCAGTCGCCTGAATCGTCTCAGGACGCAGCCCCTCGCCCTCATTTCCCAACAACAGCGCCAGAGGTCGCTGATACTTCAGCGACCAGAAAGGTGTCCCTCGCCTGGCAGTTGTGGCAACCGTCCATACATGCCGCTCTTTCGCCCAGCGCAGGAAATCCTCGACACTGACCGCCCGCGCTACGGCCACCCGAAAGATCGTGCCCATGCTTGCCTTCAGGCACTTCGGGTGGGTAGGATCAGTGCTGGAGCCAACAATCACCACCCCACTCCCGCCGATAGCATCAACAGTGCGCAGTAATGTGCCCAGATTGCCAGGATCACGCATATCCTCCGCCATCACAAGCAGCGTGTCCCGGCCCGTCGCCAATGCTTCCAGCCCCAGCGGCGCCCACCGCACAATAGCCCCTAACCCCACTGGATTATCACGATCAGAGAGGCGCTCAAAGTTAGCCCGCGACAATGTTACCACTGGCACGCCAGACGCCCCCTGCTCTTGTAGCATGCGCAGCGCCACCTCGCTGCGCAGCAGCTCCGGGCAGAACAGCAAGGCATCGATACTCGCTCCGCTCTCGATGGCATCCAGCACCGGGCGAATCCCTTCAACATAGCAGGCGCCCTCCTGCTCTCGATAGCGGCGAGCTGCCAGCCGCCGCACCCGCGTTTCCCAGGAACGTGTCTCCGAGGGCATAAACTCCAATTCCGCTCCTCTCGCAATAGCGCTCTACCACACTCTATCAGATAGTACCCTTTTCCAGATAGTACCCTTTTCAACGCCCATAAAACAAATGACCGACCCCTATTGGGGCCGGCCACTTATTCGAGAGGCACAGCCGCAGATGCGCCTCAGCCTCCCTCGGACGAACCAAAACTACGAGGACAACTTCTCATACCACTCGCCGATGTTCCACTGGTTGCCAGCAGATGTCGGGTTGGGGAAGTAGTTGCCTACCTTGTTATCTGTCAGCGTGATATTGGGCCGCAGATACAGCGGAATCGTGTACACCTGGTCCGTGATGTATTTCAGCAACTGCTGATAGGTCTGCTTCCGTGCCGTGGCATCAATGGTCGAGTTGCCTTTCGCCAGCAACTGATCGATCATCTGGTCATTGACGCGCTCGTAGTTGCCGCCTGCTGGATCGTTCGCCGACGGAATCTGCGTGCTGTCAAAGCTCCCATACAGGTTGCCATAGGAGTCCAGGCCCTCGACATAAGCAAAGAGCGCCAGATCATAGTTGCCCGTCGCCAGGATGCCGCCGCTGGAATAATCTCCAAACAGCGTGCCTGCCGGGTAATACTGCCCATCCAGATTGACCTTGATGCCAATCGCCGCCAGGTACTGCTGGACCAACTGCGTCGTATCCGTGCGCAACTGGTTGCCGCTCGTCGTCACCAGGTTCAGCGTCGGGAACGGTTGCCCATTCTTCATCGCCACCCCATTGGTGATCGTCCAGCCATCCGCCTGCAAGTCCGCCTTGGCCGCGTTCACGTCAAAGGGCAGCGCCTTGATCGTGGGATCGCAGTCAGGATGCGGGCATGGCTCGACCGAATCATCGATGAGCTTATCGCAGGCTTCATGCAGCAGGCTCTGAATCATGCCGCAGCGATCAATCGCCTGCTCAATGGCCTTGCGCACATTCAGCGTGAAGAGTGGCCCGCCGCCAAACTGCTTGCTCAGGTTAAAGTCGATATGCTCGTAACCAATGGCAGGCGAGATTTGCAGCCCAGGCAGGTTGTTGAGCTTCTGGAGATCGGCCAGCGTGAAGTCTTCCGCGTGATCCGTCTCGCCCGCCTGGTAGCCAGCAATCAGAGCATCCTTGGTGGCGTAGCCCTTGAAGATGATCTTATCCAGCACCGGGGCGTGCAGCGAGGTAGAGGTGTAATACTTGTTGGGCGTCAGCGTGAAGCTCTGCCCGCTGGCGTAGTCGCTGACCACATAGGGACCACTGGTAACGGTGGGGGTCAGGTTCACTGACGGCGTATTCTGCAAGTCTTTGTCCGCAATGTTCCCCCAGGCATGCTCAGGAGCAGCACCTGGCAGGAAGAAGAGGAAGGAAGCAAAGACCTTGACATACTTGAGGACCAGCGTGTAGTTATCCGCGCAGGTGTAAGAGGCCAGCGTGCCGGAGTCGAAACCAGCAGTGCTGGCAGCACCCGTTGCCGGGTCAAGCAGCACCTTGATCCAGTACGTGAAGTCGGAACAGGTCAGAGGCATGCCGTCGGACCACTTGAGGTTGTGGTTGAACTTGAGGGTGACGGTCAGGCCGTCGCTGCTGACATCGCCATTCTGGGTCGTGGGAATCTCGGTCAGTTCATCGGGCAGGAACTTGCCATCCGAAGTCACCACAAAGGGTGAACCCCAGAGGGCATCACCCACTTCGACGCCCACCACCGACGTATTGAACCAGGGGTTGGTGCTGTCCGGGAACTCCCAGTCAGACATCAGAAGTGTACCGCCAGTATGATCTGGCTTGGTGTAGGAATAGGTACTCCCGCCACCCTGCGCAGTAGCAGTCGGGGTGGGGTTGCTGGTGGTAGTCCCACAGGCAGTCACCAGGAGCGCTACCATCAAGAGAAAGGTTGAAGCGAAGGCAAGGCGACCCTTCTTCAACATTGATACCTGCCTTTCAAAAAGTGTCTTCACGTTTGAAATCCTGCGCACTGCTGGAGGTGATGGACCTCAGTAGTCCTACAATCACCTGGCAGGAAACAACGGGCGTATTACACCCGTCTATGTGTTCACCCAGGAACACATGTGATGTGTTTTCCCCACACAAATTACAAGCTCTTAAAACCACCTGCCTTTCACCGCAGAAGCCTCCCCCCGCCAGTGTAAAGAGGCGCCCGCCGGGGTCTTGATAATGACCATTCCACCGGCATAAATCCAATCTATTTCACGCTGGCGCAGCTCCTCCAGGAAGCCGGGCCAGCGGCTGGCAGCAAAACACTGCTGGCATCATCACATCAGGCTGTCAGGAGGGGAACCAAGGGCAATATACACAGCGCTCCCAGCCTCCGACGAGGTTCCTGCCTGAATCAACGCCACTACTTCGCCCAATGCAGGCTGCCCCAACGCATTGGTTACTTCTGCAATCGAAGGAGGCATCAGTTCAGGCACATGCGGGCGTATTACCTTGAGGTACAATGGCTCCAGCGCTCCCGCCACCTGCTCCAACGCCTCCATTGTAGCCTCCGCCTGCTGGTTAGCTGTAATCCAGAAAATCAGCCCATGCGCCTCATAGAGCAACTCTGTCTGTGCTCCTGAACTCCAGATGACCCCTTGCCGCGTATTGACCCAGCGCCCACTAATAAAAATCGCTGGCGCCTGACCAACCTGCGCCGTCTGTGTCGCCCCCTGAGCCACCACCTGCAAAACCATCGCCCCAGGTGCCGGGCGGAACTCTCGCACCACCAGACGCCCATACCTATTCGCCGGATCAGTAGATTGATATTGCAACTCCACGACTGGGCCATCAGCCCAGGCCTGTCCTATATGTAAGAGCAAACTCTGATAGCCATAGCCTGCCGGGGCATTTCCCAACCAATAGATTGGGAAAGGCACAGCCGACTGCGCAGCCTGGAGTGGCAGGTATCTCGTCAAAGCCGAAGGCGCAAGAACTGGTTTGGGGTAGCCAGGCGCCACGATAACCCCAGTCCGGCCTAACAAGAAGCGCATTCCCTGAGCAAAAGATGGGATCGCCGTCACCAGGCTTAACAGCATCAACGCCAGAACAGTCCCCAAACCCAAGGTGCGCGGGAGTCGCCCCAGCCGTCGATAGCCTCGCCGCTCAGGCGCATGCGGCTCCAGGCTGTTCCTGAAGAGGTGGCGCGGGAGTTGAAGCCTGCGAAACACATGATAGGTCACACGCGATGGTAGCCCGGCAGGTGCAGCACAGGTGCAATTATCAGTGCTAAGTGTCTGCACAAAGCCAGGAGGCAAATCTTCCTGCTCCAGATCAAAAAGCCGGTTGAGGTCGCGTGCCAGAGACAAATCCTCACTGGAAAAATCAGCGGGCGATAGCTTCCCCCCCTCCTTCACTATCTGATTCCCGCCATCTCTGCACCCCCCCTCCCCAACAGTCAGCAAAGTGGCATCCGCTTGAAACATGTCCCAAGCACTATCGTTTATATCTTGCCTCTCCAGTCTCTGATCAAAATTGGAGAAGTAATCAGAATCATTTGGTTGTTTTGAGCGAGGGATCATGGACCTGCTCCTGAAGAGATTCTCGCAAACTTTTACGCACCCGCCAGAGGCGAGTATCAACCGCATGTCTGGATAAGCCTGTCTTGCGAGCAATCTCTTCGATACTGGCAAGCTGAAAATACCGTAAATAAACCAGATAACGATCAAGCTCTGGCAACCGTTCCAGAGCGCTCCGTACCTCTGCGCGGCGCTCGCGCTGCTCCAGCAGCGCATCAACACTGGTTTCATTCAGATGATGCAGCGTTACTCCCGGCAAACTCAGATCATCTGATCTGGAGCGATCTTGTGTAGAAGTTTGATCCACAACCTGATTCACTACCAATGCCCCCGATGGATTACGCCGTACCAGGTGACGCCGACGATCAAGGGCAATATACTTGGCGCGCATAGTGAGCCAGGTATGCAGAGAGCCACGCGCCGGATCAAACGAATCAAAATCCTGCCAAACCGTCACAAAGAGATCATTGACGCACTCTTCGGCATCTTGAGCCGACCCCACACCATCCAGGATCAGGCGTATGAAATAAAACAATTCATGAGAATATTGGGCAATGAGGGCTTCCAGAGTAAAAGGGTTACGCGCGCGCAACCCTTGAATGAGTCGGGACTCATCCAACCAACCGTCTTGCACCAGGCATCTCCTTATGGATTCTCGCCGGGGGCACTGGGCGACATTGCTCGTGCCAAACATCAGGCGCCATGCCTGCCGGGGCGCGTCCGTCTGTGCATCTGACGTGGTGCAGGTCTTGCCTCAACGTCTCTCGCTAGCCCTTGTACAAAGCAGTGAAACCTCCACCTCTCTGCACAAATAGCAGCTACGTGAATATACGTCATCCTTATGAAGAAACTCACATCGCAAGAACGCTTTTTTGACCTGAACGCAACGCGAGGCAATCTTACCGCAATCTCTCAAAAAGTCAAGGGGTCTCTTGTCAATCTGGTTGGAGAGCAAGTACGAGCTTCTATGCTATACTGCTTCCTGGTGCCAGTGAGCGGCATAGCGCGATGGCTTGAGCCAGAGAGCCAGGTCAATTACCGCTTTTGCCAGCCATTGACAGAAGTTCTCTCATGAAGCCTTGCGTCCTGGCGCCAGGAGATAGGTTGCTATGCTCATTACCAAGGTTGAACTGGAAAATATCAAAAGCTACCGCAGAGCATCCATTGAGCTGCGGCACGGCACAACCGCCATTCGCGGCCAGAATGGGGCCGGCAAAACCACCCTGGTTGAAGCGATTGGTTTCGCCCTCTTCGATCATTTACCCTACAGCCAGGCCCAATTTGTGCGGGAAGGCGAACGCAGCGGCACTATCACCGTTTCTTTCGTTGCCAGCGATGATCGTTTGTATCAAGTCGTCCGCCGCTGCGGAACTCCATCTGCCTGGTATGTCTTCGACCCTCAACTGGATAAGCGCCTGGTTGAACAGAAAACAGATGTCATCGACTGGCTCCGAGAGCATCTCCCCTTACAGGGAGAGCTAGAACTGGCCGCCTTCTTCTCCGATGCTCTCGGCGTCCAACAGGGCACCTTTACCAGCGATTTCCTGGCAGCACCTGCAAAGCGCAAGAGTAAGTTTGACGCGCTGTTACAAGTCGAAGAATATCGCAAAGCGGCTGAAAAACTTGCCGACACCCGCAGCCACTTGCTACAGACCACGAAAGAAGTCGAACTTCAGATAAAACGCCTGGAAGCCGAGACGGCAGCCATCGGAACCTGGCGTGATGAACTGGCAAACATGCAGTCCGAACACGCCAGCGACACGCAGCGCCTGCTGGCAATGGACGAGGCGCACGAGGAGGTCGAAGCAGCGCTGACCATCTTACGCCAGATGCGCGAGGATCTCAACCGCCTGGAAAAAGAGCGCGAGCAAGCAGAAAACGGATGGCGCCTGGCGCAGCAAGCCCTCAACCTGGCAGAAGCTGACCTGGCCGAAGCGCTGGCTGCGCAGCGCGTCCTGGAAGAAAACGCCGAAAACTATCGAGCCTACCTACAGGCAGAAACCGATCTACAGGCCGCCCGGCAACAACAGCAAACCCAGCAGGCGTTGAAAGACCGCCTGGCAGTACAGCGACAGGAACTGGCAAAAGCCCGCCGCGACGAGGACCACGCGGCGCAGCAGTTGGCAGAGGCACAGGCAGCGCGACAAAAGATGGGAGAACTGGCGCCCAAGGTAGCAGAACAGGCGGCACTGGAGCAACAAATACAGGAAGCCAGGCAGCAAATACAGCGGCTGCGCGAGCTTGAGCAGGACATAGCCCGGCTGGAAGCCGGGTGCGCCCGGCTGACAGAAGCCGTTAGTCAGCAAGCAGCACGCATTGCCGCTATTGAAGCACTGCGTCCGGTGGCAGCGCTCCGGGATGAGCGACAGGCAGAGGTCAACCGGCTGAACCTGGAGATACAGCGGCGCGATGATTGGAACCGCGAACTCAAACAGGTGCGCCAGAGCCTCCAGGAAGCACAGGCGCAGCATGCAAAAACTGCCGCCGAGGTAGAAAAGCACCAGGCAAATGTTGCCAAACTCCTCGCCACTCGCCCCCTGGTAGAAACTCTTCCCGCATTAGAAGCTGCATGGAACGAAACCCGTCAGCAGGTCATACTGCTCCAGGGGAACATCAAACGCCACAGAGAATCGAAATTGCAATCTGTTGGAGGGCATTGCCCCTTTTTACAAGAACCGTGTCTGAATATTCGGCAGAAAGGGCTATCCAGCCTGGAAACCTATTTCGACGGATTGATTGCGCGCGATCAGACAGCCCTCGCACCGCTGGAAGTAAGGCAGGCAGAATTTGAACAGCAGGTCCAGGACGTGCGGATCAAGAAGACCTACGTTGACCGGCTCGACGACTACGAGCAGAACCTGCGCGATGCCCAGGAACGCCAGGGGCAGACGCGCCAGGAGCTAGAGCGCCTGACAGCCCGCGAGCGCGAACTGCTTGCCCTCCTCACAACGGCTGGAGAGAGCGCTCAGCGTCTCCCTGAAGCCCAAAGACTCTTGAAACAGAGTGATGAAGCCGATAAAGAAGTGCGCAAGCTGGAAGGTCTTCTCAGCCAGCAAGAAAGTCAGCAACGGCAGCTCGAGAGCCAGCAGCAGCAACTGGAAACCTTGCGCGCGCAGCGCACCGCGCTGGCTGACGCGCCCGCCCGCGAACAGATAGCGATCAGGCAGTTAAGTGACCTGAATGATCCGCGCCGCACCTATAATCAACAGGAAAGTATCGCCAAAAACGAACAGAAAGCGCAGCACCTGCTTGACAGCGCACGCCAGCTAGCAGCGCAAGCAGAAGAAATCATCGCCTCGCTCGATATGCAGTTGGCCCCTTACGCGGACCTGGATGAACGCATCAGCAGACTCACCCATCAGCAGGATCAGAGCCGTCCTGGCTATCAGACCTATCTGGCGCATCAGCACATGGCCGCCAAAGCTCCAGAACGCCAGGCCATCTACAACGCCAGACAATCCACCGAACGCGAGGCAAAAGAGCGCTATGTGCTGGCACAGAGAAACTACGCCGAAAAATCAGCAGGTTTTGACCTCCAGGCACTCGAAGCGGCTGAGCAAGAAGAGCGCCGACTCCATGACAACATCGTCCACCTGCGGGAGAAGCTGCGCACCCTCAATGACAAAATGCAGCAGCGAGAACAGGACATTGCTGCGGCAGAACTCAAACAGATTGAACTGGAAGCAGCGCGCGCTGAATACCAGGAACTCAAAGAAACACTGGAAACCCTCCAACTATTCCGCGAAACGATCAAAGAGGCCGGGCCATCCGTCATGAAAGAACTGCTCCGCCAAATCTCCACGCAGGCCAATCGCATCTTTGGCGACATTCTGGGCGACCGCTCGGCGGAACTCTCCTGGGAAGAGGATTACGAAATCATCTTACGCAGCCGGGGCCAGGAGCGCAGCTTCGCCCAACTGAGCGGCGGCGAACAAATGAGCGCCGCTCTTGCAGTACGCCTGGCCCTGCTCAAAACCCTGGCAAAGCTGGATGTCGCCTTCTTCGACGAGCCAACACAAAATATGGACGAGACGCGGCGCGGCAATCTGGCAGAACAAATCCGACGGGTGCGCGGCTTCAACCAACTCATTGTCATCAGCCACGATGACACCTTCGAGCAAGGGCTGGACAGCGTCATCCTCCTGAGCAAACGCGATGGCGAGACCGTCGTTGATGAGGGCGACCTGGCACTGGCAGGCAGCGCCGTAACCAGCTTTGATGGCAGCGGTTATGGCAGCACAGAACTTGATAGCGCCTCAGAATAAGCCAGAATTGCCAGATCGTCTAGATTTCAAAAGGACCAGACCACATGCTCTACCCTTCCAAAGTGCTGGCAGCCCTGAAACAGAAACAACAACACTTTCAGGGGTTTGATGCTGACTTCGGCAAACAGATCAGCGCCTATCGTGAGGCGCTGCGCCAGCTTGGACAGCGCTACCCAACGGGAGCCGACATCACCGCCAGACTTGCCACCCGCGCTGATGGCGCACCCGCCGGGGCGTTGCCGACCCAGGAATATGACCGTTGGCACAGCCTCACCACAAATGCCGCTGCCGGACATGAGCCGGTGCTGGCCTTCGGGGAACAGTTTGAGCATCACCAACAGGCACGCGCCTGGGCTGAGCGCCTCCGAGGCATTACCACCCTCGCGGTAGATGGCAGCCAGATTCCCCCCTGGCGCGATGCCTCGCTGCCGGTTGGACTCATCCAGGTCGGACTTTTTGAGAACCCGCACGACCCCACACGGTCCTACGTCAAAGATGTCGTTGTAGAAATCCTCTCGCCAATCGATCTCTCAGAAGGAGACGATCACCGCCAGCCGGTACCAGCGAACAGCCAGGCACCATCCAACCCGCATACCCCTGGAACCGGGCCAGTACACAATGGGCAGAGCCTGCAAGCGCAGAAGCACGCATCTCCAGAAGGCTTCATGTATTCTGAGCAAATCGTCAGCCTGCGACGTTTTGAACTCGAAATTCAAACCCTGATCGCCTGGATGCGTCGCTACCACGAGCGGCCAGCAGAAGAGCGCGCGGCCACCCCCCTGGTCTTCTATGATGGATCGCTGGTCGTTTCATTCGCCTTGACCATGACGCCCACCTATCGGGAGCGCTATATCTCAGCAGCACTCTCTCTGCTGGAAGCCTCAGAGAACTACCGCATACCCCTGATTGGCTATATTGATACCAGTTATGCGCGCGACACCACAACCCTCCTCTCCCGTCTCTTTGAACACCTCCCCGAAACCAGGCACCTGCATGATGCCCTGCTCTGGCAGGGCGTGCTGGCCTGGGGCGACCGCACCCCGGCATTTATCTCAGCGCGCGGCGATGTCCTGACAGGCGGATATGGGCAGCATCACGATCAGGTAGCCTTCGTCTACCTGCAAACCACCAGCCATCGTCCCCCGGCGCGGCTGGAGTTTCCCCGCTGGATGCTCGATGCTGGACTGCTCGATCAAACGCTCGATGTCGTGCGGGCAGAAGTCATCGTCGGCAACGGCTACCCCTATGCGATTGAGACTGCCGATGCTGTAGCCGTCATCTCAATGCGCGACCGCGAAGAGTTTTATCGACTCTTCCAGGACTTCGCCGCCCACAACCACCTCAAACTCTCTTTCTCCTCCAAAGCGCTCAGCAAAAGCCAGAGGCGCGTTTGAACAAAATACCCCTTGAAAGCAGCCACATGCACGTCTCGCGTGCTATAATAGAGCAGACTTTTCTGAGCCACTAGCCCAAATCTGGCTCATCTTATCATCATAGTGCCATCTCTGATATTGGCGATGGCAGAGGGCAGGTGTGAGTCATTATGGCGCGAATCGCAGGAACATTCGGTAGGGGCGCGATGCAGGGAGGCGGAGACAACCCGGTGATGCGGGCACGACAGGCCCTCGCCGACAATCGCTTTGATGAAGCAGAACGTCTCTCCCGCCGTCGGCTCGAGCGCAAGCCCGATGACCTGATGGCACGATTGGTACTGGCGCAGGCGCTGCTGCAATTGCAGCAGCCAGAAGAAGCCGCCGAACACGCGCAGCGCGTTGTCGATGCTCAGCCAAATAACGTCGACGCACTATTAACGCTTTCAGCAGCGCTCTCACAAAATCAAAGTAAAGCCTCCTTAGCACGCGCCGAGGCTGCTGCCCGCAAAGCGGCGGCCTTGCGATCACGCGATGGCAAACCACGAGTGCAGCTTGCCGAGGTGGCGCTGGCGCAGCGGCGTCTGAAAGAAGCCAGAGCCGCCGCCGACGAAGCCATCAAGCTCGATCCGCGCATGGCAGAGGCACACCTGATTCGCGGCCTGATCCTGCTGCAAGATGGCGACCCCCAGGGCGCCGCCGACGAATCGCGCCAGGCAACACGCGCAAATCGCAACCTGGCGCCAGCTTACTACACCCTGGCTCTGGCGCTCAACCAGTTAAAACAGCCCGATGAAGCCGAACAGGCACTGGATAAAGCGCAAGAACTCAACGCGCCCATCCCTCCGGCAACCCTGTTAGGGCTGCGCGGACAGATTTATCTCAAGAAAAAACAATATCGGAAATCCGCCTCAGCCTATGCGCTCGCCCAGCGCGCCTCCGGGCGCCCTGGCTTTATCGCCGTGCCTCTGGGTGTCATCATCACCTTCTTCAGCGCGTTTGGCAAATGGGCACCAGCCGCCATTGCAGTTGTCGTCGTGGCAATCCTCTTTGGCCTGAGCCTGATTCCAGTAGCCGGACATTGGATCGTAGCGGCACTCTTGCTGGCGTTAATTGGTGGATTGATCTTTGGCTATGTGCGCGGCGTCCAATCTGGTGCGCTGGGTCTGGGGCGCTTCTTCAGCACTACTGGCGTAGCGATCATCAGCGCCATTATCGCCATCGTGATCTGGGGAGCCACCTTTCTGGCTGTATGGATTCCCGCAGGAGCCGGGGGCAGCCCCTCTTGGGCTGTACCAACCGCGCTTGGAGTTGGGGCAGGATTCGGCATTATCGCAGCCCTGCTCGCCGGACGCCCATTGCTCAAAGTCGTCCGCTCCTAGCCAGGCCGCAAAAGCTAGCTCAGGCCAACAACTTCGCGCGCGCTTCGCGCAGGCGCGCAGCAATATTAGTCGGCTCCTCGCCATCCAGGGCAAGCTGCTTGAGTTCAGCCAGCAGCTTCGCCCACTCTTCAGCGCGCGGGCGATAGCGGTCATCCCTGGCAAGCAATTCCTGGAAAATCTTCTGCTCAAGCTGAGCGCGGGTACTACGGTCGCGGCCATCCAGCCCCTCATCATCGGGATCAAACGCCACATCGCGCGTCAGATTATGCAACCGCGCAATCAGCGGGCGAAAGTGCGCGCGCGTGATCTCCTCCAGGCGTTGCCGATCAAGCGAACCGGCGTCAAAGCCAAGCACACCGTTCAGAACCACCTCAATAACAGGGGGCTGGCCGCCGCTCATCTCCGCTGCCCGGTGTCGGCAGAACTCCTCAAAGCGCTCTGTGAGCCGGGCTGGCTCGCCCAGCCCATCAACGCGGAAGATGAAGCGCCGGAAAGGTCGGCGACGATTCACCAGATGATGAGCAAGGTGCTTCCGGCCTGTGGCTTCTTGCCCATCCGCCTCTATCCCCCCAGTATCCACCTCAACATGATAATAGCCGCGATCCTCCCACTGCGTCTCTTCTGCGCTGCACGTCTCAGGTGAGCCAGGATTATATATCCATCCATCCATCTCATAGGGCTTATGCACATGCCCCAGCGCCAGATAATCAACCAGCCCATGCAGCGGCTCCAATTGAGCGCGCGTCGGCAAGCCATGCAACTGTGGCACCACACCATCCACCCCTGTGTGCATCAACAGCACCCGATATTCCACGCCCTCGCGCGCTTCTTCTGCGCTCGCGCGTCTGAGGGCGCTGGCAAATGTCTCCACCACACGCGCCGTACTGGCCCCAAACCAGGGCAAACCATACACACGCAAACGGCTGGCGCCATCTGCAAGATCGAAATAAGCGCCAAGCAGCGTATCCGGGTTCCAGGGGGCCAACACCGGCTCTCCATCGCGGATAACCGGATTCAGCAGCGCCAACAGCTTTTGCCGGGCAAGAAACTTGAGCCAGGACATGCCATCCCGATAATAAGATCGATCATGGTTGCCCTCAATAGCAACTACCGGGATGCCCCGCTCTTTCAGCTTTTGCAAACTCTCATACGCCTGCGTCAGTGTCAGCGCATCAATAGCCCGCTTGTTAAAAAGATCGCCTGCAATCAGAACCACATCCGCCTTGCGCCGGATAGCATCATCCAGAATATCCATGAACGCTCTGGCGAAATCATTGTACCGTTCTTTGGAGCCATATTGGTCATAGCCAAGATGGACATCGGCCAGATGAATAAATTGGGCGCGCATCGCTTCTCCCCCTGGCAACCACCCGCATTGCCAACCAGTCAAAATGCCGGATATGCTACCCGGCCACCATCTCTTTCTGGCAAAGCTTCGCGGAAACGGAAATCCCCGCTCTCAGAAGAACAGGTTTCCTCCGCCAGTCAAGGCCGCGCGAACAGCAGCAGCAGCAACCACAATAGCCGCAATCACCAGATAAAGCAAATCCCGCCGCACCTTCTCTGATTTGCCACTAACATAGACAAAAGCCACAGGAATAGCCAGCAGCACCAGCCCACCATAGACAAAATGCAACTGATCAGCGGGGCGACCTCCCTGCAAGAAAATCAGCCCGCCAATAGCCGCCTGTATCAGCGCCATTCCAGCGGTGACAGTCAGCGCACTGCGAAGGGGGGGGCTGATCCGTCTGGCCTGGCGACGAAAAATCAGCAGCCCCAGGCCCCAAAAGGCGCAAACCGTCCCAGCAACAAGCAAAAAATAAAACATATAGCGATGAAGCAGTATTAAAAAATCCACAGGAAAACTCCCCCTGGAAAAAATGAAATCTGGCGCTGTAACTATAGCGCGCCAATGACCTGGGCGCAAGGGCACCTGTTCAGGATAACCAGTCTGCGGGCCGCTCCCAGCATTTCCCAAGGAATCTCCCGATTCAGACACCCCATGACACACATTGGATGCTTCCAGCGTGGTATGATATGGACCAGGTCATCTATGCGCTTCTCAAATGGAATAGCTGCTCAATCATTGATGAAGAGGTGTCTGGTATGCGGAGCAGAATACAACCGGCACAGCACCACGCCTGGAGACAAAGCAAGCAATTGGCAAGCAGCGCTGGGCTGCTCCTCCTGCTGAGCCTGCTGTTCACTCCTCTGGCAACAAGCGCCCACGCAGCATCTGCCGATAGCGGGGGGCTTTGCGCGCCCTCCAGGCGTGCTATCAGCCTGGCACTCCCGGCGGTGGTGCGCATCGTCACAACCTATCAAGCGCAGCTCACCTACTTCAATACCGATGGCAGCAGCATCGTCTTTCCGCAGAACGGAGGCAGCTACACATTGGCCGTCACAGGCTCAGGCGCCTTCATCTCCGGCAATGGGGACATCCTCACCGCCTATGACGCCGTAAACACCTCGCAAGATGCCCTCAACGTGATGCTGGCTCAGCTTGCTGCTCCTGACATCGCCCGTGCCCTCAACGATGCCAGCCTGAGTCAGCCAGTCACAACAGCAGAAGTCTTGACCCAATTACTCAGTGACCCCTTGATCTGGCAAAGCAGTTTCCAGCCTCCCCAATCATCTTTTTACTTCAGCAGCCAATATGCTGGCTCAACAGCGGCTGCATCGGTCAGCGCACTGCAAAGTTTCCCAGTTATCCTGACAACAGAAAGCCCATCCAGACAACCAGCGGATAGCAATCTGGCAATCCTCCACGCCGATGGATTTCACGACCTCCCTACCATCTCGCTGGGCGACTCCAGCCAGGTCTATCAGGACGACACCTTGACCCTGATCGGCTATCCTGACAGCGCCGATCTGGCTGCATCCGACGGCTCGGTAAACCCCAACAACTTCATTACCGCCTCGGTGAACACCGTCATCGTCAGCGCTATCAAAACAACTGAGAGCGGCTCGCAGGTGATTCAGATTGATGGTGGAAACATCGAGCAAGGGGAGAATGGCAGCCCGGCTTTGAACACTGATGGGCAACTGGTAGGCACCCTCAGCTATACCGCCCAGGCGGCCAATGGTTCAGGCCAGACCAATTTTCTCAGCACTGCCAATGACGCCAGCGTACTGGCAAAACAGGCGGGCATAAGTACAGCCCAGGACCCCTTCGATCAGCATTGGGCGGCAGCTTATGACGCCTGTAGCAGCACTGCCCCCGGCCATTGGCATGACGCCTATAATCAATATACCCAAATCGCCCACCTGTATCCTAACTTTAAAGGCGTCCAGCCATATCTCACCTATACCAAAACGCAGGCGGCCCATGAATCAAACTCCAGCCAGAATCATCCATTGCCAGGCTGGGCAATTGCATTGATCGCAGCAGCAGCACTCCTGGCGTTGGGAGTGGGCGTGATATTCTTCCGGCGGCGCACGCTGGCGGCAAGGGTAACTGCCAGCTATGCTGGCTACGGACCAGGACTCAGCAAAGGAACACCCCTTGATGATACCGCTGCCTTGAGCGCTGCGACACCGCCAGCAACGCCAGAACCCATTCCAGCACAGACAGCAGCCTCAGCACAGTTTGCCGGGCCACCAGTGGCTTCTGAACCGCCTCAGCCACCGCCAGGAAGTGCAGCGGCTGAACAGACATGACCGGGAATCGCAAGCCCTCTACCAAAGAGGAAATCCAATGAGTAATACCCAACACGAACCATTCAGAAACCTTGCGCTGGCAATTGCCAGGATACGCGCTACCAACGCCACAGGCCGTCTCGCGCTGCGCAACACAGTGCGTATCGGGATGCTTCATCTCTATTTTGAGCGCGGCCAACTGGTCCATATTGAGGGAAGCCGCCCCACCGCCGATGATGCTATTGTCGACCTGGCAGGCTGGACAGCAGGCCAGATTCGCTTTGACAACGATGTCCGCTCCGAGCGTCACACCATCACAGCCGGACAGCAAAACTTCTTTGAACGCACCCTCCTCCTGTTGCAGCAACAGGGCGTGATAGAAACTCCCCCCCCTCCTCTCAACTCCCGCTTCCCCACCCAACCATCTTCCGCCAGCGCCCCGCCGGGCAGACCAGTCCTCCCGCCCCATAACTCGCCTGCGCCTTCGCCTGCCGGGCGAGCCTCGTCGTCCCAGCCGCCAGAGTCCTTCACATTCTCTGGTCGCGCGTCACTGGCATCAGGCGAACCTGGACGCTTCGTAGAAGCATCTTCTTTCATGGCAGGCCAGCAATATCCTGGCTCATTACCATCTTCACCATCCTCCCCACCTGCCTTGGCAGGCAAAGCAGAAGTCCTGCTTACTAAACGCCAGTGGGAGCTGCTCCTGACCGTCGTTCGCGCCATGCTGGAACAGGTAGGGCAGCTCTTCGGCCAGCGCCAGGTACAGAACATCCTTCAACATGTGCTGACTGAGCAGAGCAAACAATCAGGAGCGCTGAGGCTGCTCCAGGTTGATCGGCAGAGCTGGCTGCGCGAGATCAGAATGGGCGAGATGCTTACCCAGCCAGTGCAAGAGGTTGCCGAAGGGCTTGTTTTGCTGATCAGCGATTTTGAACGTCGCTGTGCCTCCCTGCTCGGAGAAGAAAAAGCCCGGCAAATGATCGCCCAGGCACTTTCCCCCTATCAGGACGCGCTGGCCGAAATCGGCATCGCCATTAACTCCTGATGCCCTCCGGGTACAGCACACCTCAGCCCAGCGCCGTGTTTCAGTCGCGGGCTGGAAATGGAAAAAAAGCGCCTGAGAAACCATTCCCAGGCACCGAACCAGATACCCACATGGCCCTTTGCAGGCACCACGCTCCACAAAGAGCCTGGCTGACTAATATTCACCAGTCTTGGCGCGGTTGTAGCGGGTGCTGAGTTCCTCTTTGACCTTGCCATACGTCTCGCGGCCTTGCGCCAGTGCATCATTAAACCGCTCCTTCGCCTGGCTGCTGAGTTGATCGAGCGTGCCCTCGGTCCGCTTGCGGAGTTCTGCCCCCTGCTCAAGCAGCAGGCTGCGCGTCCGCTCCCCTTCCTGCGGAGCGAAAAGGATAGCAAGCGTGGCGCCAACCACCGCGCCCAGAACCAGGCCAAGGAAGAATCCAGAACTGCGACGACCCATAGGTACTTTGTCCTTTCTCTTATTTTCTAAACACCATCACACATGCCATGTTAGAGTCTGTCTTCCGTATCCATCCTTGCAGTTCACGAAGACAGCAAACAACACCGGCAAGGAACACGCTCCCTGCTGATGCTCTATGGCCCACTGTTGTCTCGCCTATCGTCTGGTCCACAGGTTGGAGAAAGCACAATGGAAGCAGCAAGCGCTTAGCCCGCGATCTCAGCTTAGCAAAGATCGCCTGCCCCCAACACATCCTGAACCATCTCCAACAACTCCTCCAGTTCAAACGGTTTTTGCAGCACCCGCACTCCATGATAACGAGCCGGATCGCTAGCAACCAACTGCAAGACCTCTTCGGCCTCCAGCACCGCCGCTGTATAGACGATGACCGGGATGTCCGCAACGGCGCGATCACTCTTCAGATCGCGCAGCACATCCAACCCTGATGCGTCAGCCAGCTTCAAATCAAGAATCACCAGATCGGGCAAGCTCTCCTTCACACGATCACAAGCCCCCTTACCTTCCTGAAGGATCGAAACCTGATAATGTTCATCTTCAAGAATCATGCGCATCAAGCGCAGCAAGTGGGCCTTATCGTCAATTACCAGAATCCGTTTGGTCACAGGATATCCTCTGCAATCCAGGCGCATCACCGCCATCATCTCTCTCCGGCAGATCAGCGCGCCACCTCTGTGTGGCCGTAGTGGGCATCTCTTATTGCTCTCCCTGACCGGGGCGCTACTTCTACTCCTGTAAAGGTGCTGGGCAAAACGTCCTCTATCTAGCGTCATGCGAACGTTTTCGCCAACTACTGCTTGCACCGAGCTTCCGCACATAGTGTACCATCTAGAGAAGAAACTGGCAACAAAATCTCACCATCCTTCCTATTGCATTCTCACCTCATACTTATTACAAATAAGGTTGCTGCTTATGACTGTTGCGAACGAGATACGCCTGATCGTCTTGCTTCTGCTCATCTCATTGGGTGTAGCCCTGGCTGCGCGCTGGGCAAAGCTGCCCTACACATTGGGCTTAGTCGTTGTCGGACTGCTCATTGGCGTCTTTCACCTGCTATCAGGCATTGTCCTGACCCCCGATCTCGTCCTGTTTATCTTCCTGCCTGCCCTGCTCTTTGAAGGCGCGTGGAATCTGGAACAGCGCGAATTACTGCGTAACTGGCTGCCTATCGCCTTACTGGCTGGTCCTGGATTAACCATCTCTATAGCGCTGGTTGGCCTCATTCTCCACCTTGCCATCGGTCTCGATTGGACGCTCGCCTTTCTGCTAGGAGCAATTATCTCTCCGACCGACCCCATCGCAGTGCTGGCCTTGATGCGTCAGATGGGACTCTCAAGCCGCCTGCGCCTCTTGATTGAAGGGGAAAGCCTCTTTAACGATGGGAGCGCAGCAGCCGTCACACAGGCGCTCCTGGCAGTCGTATTAAGCGGCGTCGCCAGCGCCGCCTCAAGCACCAGCGTTGCCAACAGCACTGGTTTCCTGGGGGGATCGCCTGCCGGGCAGACCAATGTAAACGGCGGCACAATTGCCCTGCTGATCGCTCTAAACTTAGCGCGCCTGATCGGTGGGGGCATCGGCCTGGGGCTGGTGATTGGATTCGTCGTCAGCCGACTGGTGCGCCATGTCAACGACCCCCTGATCGAAACCACGATCACCGTCGTCGTCTCCTACGGCGTCTACCTGCTAGGCGAGACAATGCAAGTCTCCAGCATCCTGGCCGTCATCTCTGCGGGGCTAATCATGGGCAGCTACGGTCGGCGCACAGGCATGTCCCCCGCAACCCAGGAAACCGTTGATGGCTTCTGGACATTTGCCGCCTACACCGCTAACTCGCTCCTCTTCTTGCTGGTGGGAGTAGAAATCGGCCAGAATCCCGTCGCTGAAGAAGTGCTTCCCATCGGCTGGGCTGTCCTCGGCCTGTTTGCCGGGCGCGCCGCGATGATCTACCTGTGTATTCCCCTCTATAACATCCTGGCGCAGCGCCTGGCAGGAAAAAAGAGCGCCACCTATCTGGCCCCCGGCCCCATTCCACACCGCTGGTGCCTGCTGCTGCTCAGCGTTGGATTACGCGGCGCACTCTCGCTGGCGCTCGCGCTCGCCTTGCCGCTGTCCGTGCCCAACCGCACCGTGCTTATCTTCACCGTCTACGGCGTTGTTCTTGTTACACTGCTTGGACAAGGGTTTGGGCTGCGCTTCCTTCTCCCATTCCTCCGTCGGCAAGAGCAGGCAGAGCAGACAGAGTAGGCACAATGGGCAGAGTGGGCAGAACGGGCAGAGCAGGCACAATGGGCAGAGTAGGCAGAGTAGCAACCTGAAGAGCAGAACAGAGCCAGATACAAATCCGCATCCAGCAGGGAGCCTGGCGACGACAGATCGCAGCGAGCGGCGCTGCGGCACAGCCTCCAGGAGCGGGCGCCCGCACGTACCCACCCCCACAGGCGCAGCCGCCAGCCGCCTGACTTGTGCCGTAGCCCGGTGAACAGAAGTACAGAGGATGAAACCTCCCGACCTTGTGCTATAATCAACACAGACGCTTCTCGACCGCTTACCTGGTCGGCTGTCTGTTCAAAGTTGGAGGCCCAGCGCATGATAAGTGGAAAATGGATCAGGAACAGCGTCTGGCTGGTCGTTATCATCGCCGTCCTGTTACTGCTGTTCCTGATCCTTAAACCCGATACAAACGTCACTGATGTCAATGTGTCGCAGATCATTGCCGATGTCCAGGCAGACGTTGCCAAAGGCTATGTTGGCTCAAAGGCCGATACAATCACTGTTGACAGCAACAAGATCACCCTGACCCGGCATGGCGGCGCCCAATTTGATGCCACCGTTGACGATAACTTCGTCATCACCCAGGTACTCAAGGACAACAACATTGCCTACGCGCCCTATACCGACGACAAAGGCTCGCACCCTGCCGATGTCACGCTTATCTATCAGCCGCCCAGCACCTTCAGCTACCTGCTTAATATCCTGACCGCCTTCCTGCCTTTCCTCATCATTGGCGGCGTTCTGATCTTTATGATGCGCCAGGCCCAGGGAAGCAACAACCAGGCGCTTTCCTTTGGCAAGAGCCGCGCCCGCATGTTCATGGGCAACAAACCAACCGTGACCTTCGCCGACGTAGCGGGCGTCGATGAGGCAAAGCAAGAACTGCAAGAGGTGGTCGAGTTCCTGAAATACCCCGACAAATTCGCCGCTGTTGGCGCCCGCATCCCCCGTGGCGTCCTGCTGGTTGGCCCGCCAGGCACCGGCAAAACACTCATCAGCCGGGCCGTTGCGGGCGAGGCTGGCGTCCCCTTCTTCAGCATCAGCGGCTCCGAATTTGTCGAAATGTTTGTTGGCGTTGGCGCCTCGCGTGTGCGTGATCTCTTCGACCAGGCCAAGCGCAACTCGCCGTGCATTGTCTTCGTCGATGAAATTGATGCTGTAGGTCGGCAGCGCGGCGCTGGCCTGGGCGGCTCGCACGATGAGCGCGAGCAGACCCTGAACCAGATTCTGGTCGAGATGGACGGCTTCGACACCAACACCAACGTCATCGTGATCGCCGCAACCAACCGACCAGATGTGCTGGACCCGGCGCTGCTGCGCCCCGGTCGCTTTGATCGCCAGGTAGTCCTGGACCGCCCCGACATCAGGGGGCGTCTGGCAATCCTGCAAGTCCATGCCAAGGGCAAGCCATTGGACCGCAGCGTCACGCTTGAAACGCTCGCCAAGCAAACCCCTGGCTTCTCCGGCGCAGACCTCCAAAACCTCTTAAACGAGGCAGCTATTCTCTCCGCGCGCCGCAGCAAGCGCACCATCGGCATGAGCGAACTGGAGGAAGCCATTGACCGCGTGATCGCGGGGCCGGAGCGGAAAAGCCGCATCATCAGCGAGCGCGAAAAAGCCATTACCGCCTATCATGAAGTCGGCCACGCCCTGGTAGCGCGTGCCCTGCCCAACTGCGACCCTGTGCATAAGGTCTCCATCGTGGCGCGCGGCTCGATGGGCGGCTACACCCGCTTGCTGCCAATGGAAGATCGCTACCTGAACAGCAAGCCGCAGTTCGAAGACTTCCTGGCCTTTGCGCTGGGCGGCCATGTAGCCGAACTCGTCATCTTTGGTGAAGTCACCACAGGTGCCTCCAACGACATCGAGCGCGCCACTGGCATCGCCCGCAAAATGGTCACAGAATACGGCATGAGCAGCAAACTCGGCCCGATTGCCCTGGGCCATAAAGAAGAGATGGTCTTCCTGGGCCGCGAAATCGGCGAGCAAAAAAATTACAGCGAGCAAACCGCCCGCGAAATCGACGAAGAAATTCGGAACATCATCATGGGCGCCTTTGCCAAAGCCCACAAAATCTTGACCGAGCATAAAGACCGGCTGATCATGATTAGCGAAAAGCTAATCCGCGAAGAAACCCTGGAGGGCATGGCCTTCGAGGCACTCTTCACCGCCGAGATTCCTGCCGGTCAATACGCCACGCCTTCCATTGCCATGTCTGGGGCCAACGGCTCCAACGTTGTGGATGCCGATGGCTTCAGTGATAATGTGCCAACTGGCGAAGCGCGTAACTAGGAATTCCTGACAAAACCGCCTTGCAAGCCGGAGGCAGAGTCGTACTGCCGGTTTCCCAACCGGCTTACGGGCGGGGCAAACCGGCGCTGGGCTGTAGTAGACGCTCTAAGCGAAAGGAAACTCTCCATGCAATCTGAGGCGCCAGCAGTTGGCACGCCTGGGGCCAATACACCGCATAACTATTTCTATCATGCCTTTCCTAATGGACTACAGGTGGTCGGCCAACGCATGCCCAGCCTCAGTTCCATCACCTTTGGCGTCCAGTTTGGCGCCGGGGCCAAGGACGAGGCTCAGGAGCAATACGGCCTGGCGCATCTCATGGAATCCATGATGTTCCAGGGCACCAGATCGCGCAACGTGCGCCAGCTTACTGAGGCGTTTGAATCGTTGGGCGCGCGCAAAGGCGGCAGCACCGGCCCAGAAACCAGTATGTTCTGGTGCCAGATCGTTGATCGCAAGTTTGAACCAGCGCTTGATCTCATGGCCGACCTCTTGCTGGAACCAACCTTCCCAGCCACTGAATTTGAGCAGATGCGCCAGGTCGCCCTCCAAACCATTCGCCGCCGCGAGGACGAGCCGATGGCGCGCCTCTCCGATCTCTTACTCGAACAATTTTACCTCGGCTCCAACCTGGGCCGCAGGATGATCGGCACCCGCGCAAGCGTCGAAGCCCTGACCCCCGAAGACCTGCGCGCCTTCTGGGAGCGCCTCTATCGCCCCGGCAACGCCCTCTTCGCCATTGCTGGAAACTTCGACTGGGACCGCCTGATCCACCGCCTGGATGACCTCTTTAGCTCCTGGTCAGGCAAAGGCGAACCCGTGCCCGCCGGTCGCCCTCAACTCGGCAATCGCCTCGTTATTCAGCACTACGACGGGCAACAGGAGCATATTGGTCTGGCCGCGCCTGGCGTTACCTACGGCGATCCCGATTACTACGCCGCCCAACTGCTAAGTGAAATCTTTGGCGGCGGCATGACCTCGCGCCTCTTTGTCGAAGTACGTGAAAAGCGTGGTCTCGTCTATGCAGTATCCTCTCGCTTTGGTGCCAGCAGCGTCACCGGGCGCATGTATCTGTACGCCGGGACCACCCCAGAAAAAGCGCACGAGACCATGCAGGTCATCATCGAAGAAATGCGAAAACTGGAGGCCGAAGGCGTCACCGCCGATGAACTGCGCCGGGCGAAAGTGCAACTGAAAAGCGAACTGGTGATGCACGCCGAAACCTCCAGCGCGCGCATGGGCGCCATCGCCCATTCCTGGTGGTTCGAGCATCGACTGAAAACCATCCAGGAAGTGCGCGAGGCCATTGATGCGGTAACACAAGAGCAAATCCTGGGATTGCTCAAACGCTTCCCACTGACCGATCCGCTCGTAGTAACGGCTATTGGTCCCTGCTCGCGCGAGCAATTGACTGATGGGCTAGGTATCAACGGCTAGCGGCTGAAGCAGTCCTTGCCAGGCTGGCAGAGCGCCGCACCCACAGGGAAGCACCTGGAAGGCACAATGGCCCATCCAGAAAAGAGACACCTCCATGAGCATAAACGTGGAGAAGACCGCCCGCCGTCGTTGGGGCCGCGCTTCCGAAGGCGCGTTGTGCGGTGCTGCTGCGGGCTTACTTGCCGTAGCCCTGGAGTTGCTCGTGCGCGCCACCACCGGCTTGCCTTCGCCAGCCGAACTGTTGGGCGATCAGGGCACGCGCTTCATCCCCGGCCCGCTTTTTGAATTTCTACTTGATACCTTCGGCCACAGCACCAGATACCTCTATCTCACCGGACTGCTCGCGGCTCAAGTTATCGGACTGACGCTGCTCACAGCCCTTGCTTTTGCTGCCCGCGCCGCACGTATCAAGGGACGCGCGCTGCGGGTGGCCGCCGAAGATGAACCAGATGCAGCCGATGAGACGGGCAACGAAGCAGCTTCAGATGCTGCTCAGGAAAGCGTCAACGATCTAACCGAACCAGCGGCTGCCGATCATGAGGAAGATGAATGGCGCCCTCTAGATGATCGGCCCGATGATAGCCCTGCCAGGCGCGCAGCCTTACTATCCGCTGCCCCGATGATTCAAGCGCCTGTTAGCTGGCTTTTCAGCGCAGCCCTGGCAGCTATCGCCTGGATACTCAGTGGCTTGCTGGTGTTGCCAGTGCTGGGCGCAGGCTTGTTTGGCGCAGAGCTACCCGTTGGATCAGAAACCGTGCTGGTATCGCTTCTGGTGCCCACCCTCGCTTTTGGCACGAGCCTTCCCGCGCTTCAGCGATGTCTGCGGTTGCTCACGTCTCGCTTGATCGGCTCTCCCACACTCCAGAAAACCTTTTCGCCCGGTCGCCGTCTATTCCTCAAACGTGTCGCTGTTGGCCTGGTCGTGCTGGGCATCGGCTCACTGGCCTGGCGCTTCATCACCCAGGGCATCGGCAACGGCCAGGCCGCAGGCGCTGACTCGCTGGATGGCCCCCCTCCGCCAGAGCGCATCTCGCCACCGCCTACGCCAGATTACCGCACATGGCAGCCGGTACATGGCGAAACACCAGAGCTAACCGCAACAAACGACTTCTATTACGTCTCTAAAAATATTTATTCTGACCCCAGCCTGGACAAAGACTCCTGGCGCCTCAACATTGACGGTGAAGGCGTCATCCATCCCTTCTCCCTCTCCTATCAAGACTTGCTGAGCATGCCTGCCGTCGAGCAAATCACCACCCTGGAATGTATCAGCAATACAGTGGGCGGCAATCTTATGAGCAGCGCGCGCTGGAAGGGCGTTCGGCTGAAAGACCTCCTGGAAAAAGCCGGAGTAAAAACCGGGTCTACAAAAGTGGCTTTTCATGCCGCTGACGGGTATACTGACAGCATCCACCTGAGCAAAGCGCTCGATCCTATGACGCTGCTGGTGTACCAGATGAACGGGCAGCCGCTGCCACAAGAACATGGTTTTCCGGCCCGTATGATCGTCCCCGGCATCTATGGAATGAAGCACTGCAAATGGATCACCGAGATAGAAGTCGTCAACTATGATTTTCAAGGCTACTGGCAACAGCGTGGTTGGAACGACGACGGGATCATCAACCTGGGCGCGCGCATCGACGTTCCCTACGATGGCGCATCCCTTGCCGTCAACCAGCAAACCTATCTGGCTGGCGTGGCTTTTGCTGGCACCAGAGGAGTGAGCGCGGTAGATGTCAGCACCAACAATGGACGCACCTGGCAGCGCGCTCGACTAAAACAACCGTTGGGCGCCGTCACCTGGACGCTCTGGGAACTGCCCTGGACACCCCCCAGCAGCGATACTTACGCCATTGTCGCTCGTATGATAGACCTGCAAGGCTACTATCAGCAGCCAGTGCTTGCCGACCCGTTTCCCAGCGGCGCCACTGGCTATCACCGTATCTACGTGGATGTGAATTAAGGGAAGAGATGTGAGTGAGGGCAAGAAAGATGAGTCAGGAACGCCTTCATCAACCACATGACCCGCCAGACCAGGAAGAAGTGCTGCGCCTGGTAAACGAGGCTGAACGTCATCAAGTCCGCTTCGTGAACCTGGAGTTCACTGATGTGGTTGGCATCGTCAAAAGCGTCACCATTCCGGTCGAACAATTTTCCGATTGCCTGGCACATGGCAAATGGTTTGATGGCTCCTCGATTGAGGGCTTTGCGCGCATCGCTGAAAGCGATATGTACCTGCTGCCAGACCTCTCAACCTTTGCTATCATCCCCTGGAGCGCGCCCGGCGATGTTACCGCTCGCATCATCTGCGATGTCCTCACGCCCAGCGGGGAACGCTACCAGGGTGATCCCCGCGCCGTCCTGCGGCGCGCATTACACGAAGCCACACAGCAGGGCTTCCGCTATGTAGTCGCCCCTGAGCTTGAATTTTTCCTGCTCCAGCGTTCCGATGGCAAACCAGCGCCGCTCCCCCATGATCGCGGCAGCTACTTTGATCTTTCCACCGATCTTGCCGCCGCCGTCCGCCGAGAGATGGTCAGCGCGCTTCAGGCAATGGGGCCACGCATCGAAACCAGCCACCACGAAGTCGCCGCAGGCCAGCACGAAATTGACTTCGAGCCAGCCAATGCCCTGGCAAGCGCCGATGCGATCATGACAGCACGTTATGCACTGAAGGCTATCGCCCAGCAGCACGACCTGTACGCCACGTTCCTGCCCAAGCCCTTCTACGGCATCAACGGCTCCGGGATGCACACCCATCAGCAGCTTCTGCGGCTCGAAGATGGCTCTAACGCCTTTGCTGACCCCTCCGACCGGGAATATGGGCTTTCCGCCCTGGCGCGCCATTTTCTGGCCGGTCAACTGGCCCACGCGCGTGGCATGGCCGCCATTTTGTCTCCGCTGGTCAATTCGTACAAGCGCCTGGTCCCCGGCTACGAGGCGCCCGTGATGATTAGCTGGGCGCGTGTGAACCGCGAGGCGCTTATCCGCGTGCCCAGCGTCAACACCGCTCAGCCGCAAAACACGCGCATTGAACTGCGCTGCCCCGATCCCAGTTGCAACCCCTATCTGGCCCTGGCAGTCATGCTCAAAGCTGGCCTGGATGGCATCAGCAATCGCCTGCCGCTGCCTGCGCCGGTCGAAGAAAGCCTCTACATGCTCGACGAAGCCTCACACCTGCGCCGCCATATCGCCTTACTGCCAGCAACACTGGGCGAAGCGCTTGAAGACTTGAAACGCGATGTGATTGTACGCGAAGCATTGGGGGAACACATTGCAGATCGCTTCATCGAAGCCAAAACCATTGAGTGGAACGACTATCGAAAACAGGTCCACGCCTGGGAACTGGAACGCTATCTCGAACTCTTCTAAGAAGATGGGCCTGCGAAAGATTCGTCAGCCGAAAGCTGGCTTGCCAGCCCCACATACTCTTCACTATACTTAAAGCAGTGATGATCTGCTCTTCACCAGAGAACAGCATCAACTTGAAGAAAGGCTTTCTAGCACATTATGAGTACACTTCACAAAAAGGGTCCTTTCGAGCCGCTCATCAACAAAACCTGGCGCCTCTTTACCACCCTGGTCATCCTTGGCCTGGGCATCGCCGTTGTCATTGTCCCTCTGGTGCTGCTCATTCCTTTGCTCATACGCGCCGCTGACCCTACCAACAGTACCGAACATGGCCTGCTCTGGCTCTGGATTACCATGACCATTATTGAGATGGGCCTGGCAGCCTTTATCATCTGGGGCATGTTCCGCACGGCATTTGGCTTCTGGCAGAGGCCCATGTATCCCACGAAATAGCGAAAACAGCGCCTACCCACAGGCGAGCAGGCGTCACGGACTTCGTATTGGTCCTGGCGTCTGCCTCTCCAGCCAGTCCAGGCGCGATACGCCGCTGATTGGGAACATCTGAGCAGATGATCGCGTCGTCCTCGCGCCCCATTCGCTTCATCAGTCGCCTATTGCAGAGGCAACCGCAGAGAGAAGGTGCTGCCCCGTTCCAGGCCGGGTGATGATGCCCAGAGATCACCACCATGCGCTGTAGCAAGCTGGCGGCTAATGTACAGCCCCAAGCCGGTTCCGCTGATGTTACTCACATTCCCGGCGCGGTAAAAACGCTCAAACAAATGGGAAGACGCTTCAGGTGGAATACCCATTCCTTCGTCTTGAACTTCTAATAGCGCCTGTTTATTGCGACTATCTACCTGCACGCGAACCGTCACCTTGCCCCCTTCGGGGCTGTACTTCACCGCATTGCCCAGCAAATTATTGAGTATCTGTTCCACCCGCTTCCCATCCCAATACCCAACCACTTCCCCTGTTGGCATGGCCTCCAGAATCAAGGTATGGTTTGCAGATGCTGGTTTCCAATGCTGCACGACCTTGCTTACCAGCGCCATCAACTCAACCGGCCCGCGATGCAACGCCAGCTTGCCGGATTGAATACGCGAGACATCCAGGAGATCGTTCACCAGATCATTCAACCGGGCAGTTTGAGACTCAATGCCCTCAACTGACTCCAGAATATGCAGCATATCAGCCGGTAGCTCTCCTTGTTTTTCTTGACGCCGCAGTTGGCGCAGGAGCAACTGCGCCTGCCCGCGAATCACCGTGAGCGGTCCGCGCAGCTCATGGCTGGCAACCGAGATAAATTCATCCTTGTGTCGCTCCAGTTCCTTGAGCGCCGTAATATCCTGAAACACCGCCACTCCCCGCGTCAAATTGCCATCGGCATCCCGCACCGGCGCCGCATTGACAAGTACAGGAATCACTCTCCCATCGCTCTGACGCAAAGCAATTTGCGCCCTCACCAACTCGCCAGTTTCAACCGCTACTTGTGAAGGCAGCTCCGCTCGCTCATCTGGCGCACCATCAGGGCCAACCACTTGCCAGACTGGCTCAACAGGCGCCCGGTTTGCCCGCCGTGCCTCTTCCACTTCAGCCCAATTAACCGCCAGACGCAGCGCCGCTTGATTATACATAAAGAGTTTGCCAGTTTTATCGCGCAGCGTTACCCCGGCAGGCAGCGCATCAATCACTGCTTGCAATACGCGGCGCTCGTTTTCCTGCCAGGCCGCATAATCAGCCACCTCTTCATAAAGGCGTGCATTCACCACCGCCAGCGCAATCTGATCAGCAATCGCGCGAGCGACCTGCTGTTCATCTATCGAAAAATGGTGCGGCTGCCCATAAGAATAGAGCAGCACCCCCAACGTTTGATCCTCCATCAGCAGCGGCGCCGCCAGGCTCGCTTGTATACCTGACTGCCACAGCAATCGAGAAAGCGGATCGTCGCTCAAAGCTGAATTTGTCGTGTTCTGAGAAATCTGGACTTTGCGCGTTCTAAACGCAATACAAGGGGCCAGCGATGCCTCTATCGGTAGCTGAGCAAGCTCTCTGGCAGCATCCTCAGCATAGCCACGCGCCGAGGCAACCCTCAGCATTGCCTGCGCCCCATCAGCCAACAAAATTGCCGAATGGTCAGCGCCCAACGCCGCTGTCAACGCCTCCACGGCTGTGTCGAGTGTCTCCTTCAAATCCAGCGGATGATTCAGTGCCGCTGCCACCCAGCCAACAGCCAGTTGTTCACGTTGATGCTGGCGCTGCTCAGTCACATCTTCCAGAATCGCCACCGCGCCTGCCACCTGCCCCTGCTCGCCGAAAAGCGGGGCCACGCTGACTCGCAGAGAAACCTGCACACCATCCTCGCGTGTCAGGTCCACTTCCTCGCCAGTCACCACTTCTCCCGCCAGCGCTCGCAGCACCAGTGGATGACCCGCCAGGGCAACACTCCTGCCCGCCAAATCTGCTGAGATACCAGTCCCCAGCGCTGTTGGTGGCACAGCAAGCAATGGAGCAGAGGAAATTCCAGCCAATGCTGCTCCGGCCCGATTCAGCCGCACCACCTGCCCAGCAGCATCAAAGACTGCCACGCCTTCCGCCATGCTTTCAAAAATCGTCTCCATCTCCCCAGCATGCCGCTGGGCAGCATCTGCCAATTGTTCCGCAAACGCATGATTGGTTTGAAGCTGTTCATAGCGGCTCGCATGCTCAATCGCCATTCCAGCCTGAGCAGCAAATAAACGTAACCATTCCCCATCTGGCCCATCCAGGGGATTGTGTATCAGCCCATCAGAACCCAGGGCAGGATTCATCCCCAACACACCAACCACACGCTCTCTGGCAAAGAGCGGTAATCCGAGCATCGCTACAATGCCCGCCGCCGCTGCTTCTTGCTTCGCGGAAAAAAGCGGCTCGGCTTGCACATCGGGCACAAACATGGGGCGCCCGGTAAGAAACACCTCACCAGCTACGCTTTTTCCAGGCGCTACCCACGTACCTGGCCGCATTTGATCCCAACCGCTGATGGCTGCCAGCCGCAGCAAATCAACCTCCTCATCATATACCATCAGCCATGCTGCCTGCATGCCTGGTAACGCCCGAACCACCGCAACAATCTGCTGCGAGACCTCATCCACCTCTAACGTAGCAGCCACAACCTCTGAAGCCCGCGTCAACGCGCTCAGCCCTCGCTGATAGGCCGCCGCACGCGACTGCGCAGACGCCAGAAGTTGGATATGATGAACCGCCAGCGCCACATGCCCGGCCAGAAGTTCCGCTTGCTCCAGGTCTTCGGAAGTAAAGCGCGCTGGCGCGCAGCGATCCAGCAGGACCACGATCCCCAGCGGCTGCTCCTCTATCGCCAGCGGCATCAACAACGCCGACGCCGCTCCAACCAGCAGCTCCTCCACTGGCCGACTTGCACCAGCAACCGCCAGATTGTTCAGGTACCGCCCGCGTCGCTCGCGTAGCACACACGCCGCCACCGCATGGTTCCCCAGAGCGAGCGTCTTCGCTGCGCCCGCCTCAACACACCCCTCCGAAGACGCTCGCAGCGCCAACCGGCAGGAGGCGGGCGCATTCTCCAACCATTCTTCAACCAGCCAGAGCTGCACACCGTCGACAGCACAAGCATTTGCCACCTCCTGGCACAACACCTGGAGCGCTGGTGCTGCATTTGGCAGATTCCCTGCTGCTGAGGCAACCGCTGCATGAATACGCTTGAGTGTTTCGCTCAGATAGCGTGCTGGGAATATCTGGTGCTGCGAGGAGTGACGTTCCAGGCGAGAGAAAGGTTGAGTCGGGGCCTGTACCAACGGAGGCACCCTTTGATGGCTGCTGCGATTGACCTGCTGGCCCATAGCGCTCCTCAGTTAACAATCTCTCTTCTTTGTCATCTCACACCATACTCCATCTGGTCAGACACAGCCACAAGCTACTCGAAGCCCAGCTTGCGCTCTTTCATGCTGACAAAGCGCTGGTGCCCGATGATAAGATGATCGAGCACTTCAATATCAAGGTGTCTCCCAGCCTGAACCAACTGCTCGGTGGTACGTATGTCTTCAGGTGAAGGTGTTGGATCGCCACTTGGGTGATTATGCACAATAATGACCGATGGTGAGTTACGCGCTACCGCCGCACGAAAGACCTCTGCCGTGCGGACCACCGACATATTGACGCTGCCTTGATACACTCGCTCGATATGGATGACATGATTTTTGGTATCCAGTATATTCTTCAACGTTTCAGGTTTTTCTTTAATGCAGCAAGTTTCCTATATCACATTGATGTTGGTAACGTGTGCAACCCTCGTCAGCTATCTCATCGAAAAGGCTATGAAGGCAGGCATTGCTCTGTAGCCGTTAGGACCGCTTCTGTTGAGGTAACTCTATGATCTTCTGCTGATTCCTTACGGTTGTCTTTTCAAGCAGGTGGTACATGCACCCGTTTCGTCAATGCCTCCGTGTCACCCTTTGCACCTTCTGATGCGTGATAGGCGCTTACATGGTTGGGGCTGCTCTTTATGGGAAGAGCAGCTTTTTTGCCGTCTCTACCAGGACGCCTGTTAACACATCCTTGAAAATATCTAAGCCCTCTGAGCCTGCTTTGTTAGCCAGCCGCTTAAACTTGATGGCAGCTACATGGGTACGTGGCGTCTCACTGACCAGATCAGGAATAGTACCCTTCAGGGCCTCCTTTTCGGCTTTTGTCAGATGCTGCAATTCGTCGGCTAGTTCTTGGGCAGCTTTTATTTTTGCTTCCATCCAGGGATAGGCTTGCCCGCAGTTGTAGCAATGGTTGGGAAGGATGTACATCTGGTCTAAATCAACATTGTAGGTAGTTTCTAAGAGGATTAGTGCATGGCAATGCGTACATCCCAGGATGATAGGCTTCCCACAAACAGGACAAAATTTTTTCAAATCCCCTGCTGGGATGATGCCCTGCTCTCGCAATTCGTTGCTGCCATAGCCTGCTGTGACAATATGCCCGTTATGACAGATTCCAATAATTCTATCGTCACTATCTTTTGCCATCGGTCACTCCCTGGCCTTCTTGCCCTTGCTTCAGAGCCTCCCATTGCTTGCGGGCCTCTTCACTCACCTTCTCAAGTCGTTTATCAGTAAATGGTGGACCTGCTTTTAAAAGACTCGAAGCAAACTTTTCCATGTTTTCAAGTTTTTCTAAGATGAAACCAATAGAACCCGCTTTCAATGCTGAGTTCTGTTGCACTAACCGACGCCCTTGCACTGATTGAGAGAGGATATAACGGTGTACTTCCTGGATAAGCTCTAGTTGGTGATACCAGAAGCCGATTTTAAATAACTCTTTTGGAGTGAAAACGCCTGGAGAGACGGTATCCCAACGTGTTCGCCGCCATTTGGGAACGTAATAGCTGGTTGCTTCATCAAAATGTAGCGCCTGTTCATGCCTGTCTTCAGAGGAAATGGCCTGTAACGTCTCAACAAAGATGCGTAGCTGTGTCTGATTGTCTATGATTTCAATCTCTACCAGCAGACGTATATTCTTCTTATCGCGCCACCACCGATAAAGCCAACCACCACCAGCAAAGAGCGTGGCTAGCCCGGTAGAGATAAGAACGATCACAATATCATGTGCCCAATTAATCATGCTTCTGGCTCTCCATTACGCCGTTCTTCTCGCATCCTAGCGGGCTATGCTACCCTTGTGCCCAAATCGGGCAAGTAGTTTGGTTTTGACGCTGGTGGGCGCTAGCGCTGACAACGGGTTGCCTCTTGTGAGCAAATCATCCACAATCTGCTGGCACTCTTCCCAAGGGCCAAGCATTTGCAGGTCATATTTCTTGTTCGTTGGCCCCTTTCCTGTCCCCCGTTGGCCGGTATCTTGATACCCAACTTTGCGCTTCTCTGCGTGGGTAGCCGCTAAGGTAGCTTGATTCTCGGCCAGCGTGTATAGCTTTCTATGGAACGCGTGAGTTTGCCGTATTTCTTCGTCACTTAAAGCAAGAGTCAGCAAGGGTAACTGGCTCTCCCATATTTCGTGACTCCAGTGAGGTACTGGTAATTCGATCAGCCGGTAGCATAAGATGGACCCCAAAGTCAAGACACTGGAGAAGGCGTCTTGAAGGTGTGTTCCTCCTGTTCTTCAACGGCTGTCTCCTGCGAAATACACTTCAGCAGGAGTCTGGTAGTCCAACGACTGATGGGGGCGGCGCTGGTTGTAAAACTCCAGATACGCTCCGATCCCAGCATGCGCTTCCCGTGGGCAGCTATACTCTTGCAAATAGACGTTTTCATATTTCACGGTGCGCCACAAGCGCTCGGTGAAAACGTTGTCCAGTGCCCGTCCCTTGCCACCCATGCTGATCTGGGCTCCAGCCGCCTGGATTAAGGACAGATACTGTCCACTGGTGAAGTGGCTGCCCTGGTCACTGTTGACGATACTCGGCTGAGCCACCTCCAAAGCCCGTTGCACGGCAGCGAGGACAAAATCGATCTCCAGGGTTTGGTCCAGTTCCCAACTGACGACATAGCGGGAGTACCAGTCCAGCATTGCCACCAGATACATCCAGCCATGCCGCAGACGAATATAGGTGATATCAATGCCCCAGACCTGATTAGGCTTCGTGATCGCCAGGTCGCGTAGCAGATAGGGGTAGATCTGCTGGCCTGGCTGCCGAGTCGTTCCGCCTGGCCCCGGTCCAAGTGCTTCCAGTCCCATTTCGCGCATGTGCCGCTGCACGGCTTTGCGATTGATCAGCACCCCTTCGCGCCTGAGCTGGGCGGTGATGCGTCGCGAACCCTAGAATGGGCACTCGGTGAAAATCGCATCAATGCGATGCTTGAGCGCGATCTCCTCTGCCGAGGGCGGCGCTGGCTGGTAGTACAGACTGGAGCGGCTGACCGAGAGCAACCGCGCCTGGGTCGCCAGCGGCAGTTCAGGGTTCGCGCGTTCGACCAGCGTACGGCGGACCGCTGGAGGCACCTCCTGCTGTAATTTTTTTTTGTAACCAGTGGACCTGGGTGGTCAGCCGTCCGATTTCGGCGTAGAGCTGGTCTTTCTCCCGTTCATGCTCGGCTTTGAGAGCCTCTATCTGGGCCTCCAGGGGAACGTTGTCCAGGAAAGCTGCTGGCATTGCCTGGAGCGCAGCTCGCTTCCATTTGGTGATCAAGTTGGGGTGCACCCCGTGCTGCGCCGCAATCTGTGCAAGTGTCCGCTCGCCTGCCAAAACTTCCTGCACGACCTGTGTTTTAAAGGCTGGCGTGTAGTGTTTGCGAATCATCGTCATACTCGCTTGCTCACACCGTAATCACCCTTATTTCCATGTCCGAAATCCTGGATCCATTATAGCATTCTTTGGGCAATACTTCCGAATCGAAATCTTGGGCTACTTTATCAACCTGCTTGACTTCAAACCAGAACTTGCCAAGAAGTTCTAGGTTTTGGTCTATTTCCAGGCGTAGTGAGGCTCTAATGGTGTGTTTCTGCTCTTCTTTCTGCTTATCCTCGCGCCGCTTCGTGGCAACCTCACCGAAGATAAAGCCCAGAATAGTCCCAGCAATCCCGCTAATCGCGCTAATGATGATATTCAGAACCACAGCGTTTATACTAATTCCCTTCAAAATGAAACTGCTATCCTCGCTTCCTTCGATCATATCGGCAGTGTCAAGCCCAGCTTTAGTCTGCCCTGACCCACTCCTCTGCTGTAACCTTCTGATCTTGCTGTTGTATCCCACGTTCCGCATGTCTACTTGCTCGAATCATAATATTTTTCATAGGGAGGCCCAAGTACCTCCAGAATGAGCCGATGCAGGTCAGTCAGGCCCGTCACCTGCACCGCTTCTCGCTGCTCTTCCCGCTGCACCAGGACCAGGCTAATGCCCTCGAAACATTGGAAGAGCCAGCGGAGGGTCGGGCGTTGCGTCGGCTTCTTCAGTTGGTCGGGCACCGTGGCTCCGGTCTCCGCCAGGCGCTGCCGGATGCGGTGTTCTGCCAGCCGATAGACCAGCAGGCAGAGGACCATGATGAACCCAGTCGCCATCACGCGCTCGACCTTCTTCACGAACACAGATGAGGCCAAGAACAGGGGATCCTTGAGAAACGCAAACCCGCGTTCGACGCCGTTCTGCCCTTTGTAGAGCCGAAGCACCTCTTCGGCGCTCTTGCGCGTGGCTGGCACGTTGGTCGCCACGATAAATCTGGCTTTGCGCCTGGCTTCCGCAGCCAGGGCGGCTTCCACGATGCGGACCGTGCCATGCACCATCCAGACCTGCTTCGGTGCCGCATCGGCACGCGGGCGCCCCCTCCCAGAATGCCGGAAACTGACCTCGAGGTGGAGAGCGACCTCCAGCCAGGGTGGCGCTCCCTTCCTGACCTCGATGCAGGCCGTTTGGGCATCCGCCTCACAGGCAAAGGGACGCTGTTCGAGTTCGCGCAGACGCTTGCTCCACTGCTGGCGCTCCTGCTCCGCTCGCCGCTGGAGCGTGGCGTACTGCCGCTCTGTCCCCTCAGCACTCTGCGCCACGACCCAGCGCTCGGTGCGGTCGCCAATGGGCACCTCCCGCTCTCCCCAGCGGAGCGCCTCGGTACCCTGCCAGGTCGCTGGCTCCTCGGCCACCAGCGCCTTAGCCTGCGTCGAGGTTTCTGGTACCCGGCCCACCCACCAGATGTTCTTCCGATCCAGATCGGTCATCGTGGCCTCACTGTAAATCGCACTGTCTGCTATGTAGATCGGTTCCTCTTCCCCTTCCGCCCGAAACTGGTAGACCACTTCGGCCACCTGCTGTGCCAGGGTCGTCCGATCGCTCGCATTCCCGTCGAGCAGCTGCCAAGTTTTAGCGCCAAAACCCCAGCCTTGCACTTTTCGCCAGCAGCGGGCGGAAGCCACAGCAAACGTCCCGCGCACGCGGATGCTCCCGACGCAGCCGGACGCTCCCGATCTGCTCGCCCACCAGTTTGACCCGTCCGGGCACCGCCCACACTTCCCGCACCAGCCGCACGATCCCACAGTCCCGCAGGCGTGGGGCCTGCACTGCCAACCACTGCCGTGCCCAGATCAACACCTTGTGCGCTCATTGGGTTAAGAGGACGACGGCCTTCTGAGCAGCCAGTCGCCGCTTGCGGATGACGGCCAGGGCCAGCCCCTGCTTATCGCTCTTTAAATCCGCCTCCACACCCGCGCGCCCGTCGTAGCGGCTGACCACCTCCGTCATGGGCAGGTCCAAGTGCGTTGAAAAGACGACCGCATAGTAATAGCCGTCCTTCTGCTCCTTCGACGGCGTGCGCACCGCATATTGGGCCAAGGGGCGCACAAATGGCACCGGCGTTGGCACGACAGCCACCTCCCGTCCCAGACTGGAGGTGGGCTGCCAGTCCGTGATCCCACGCACCAGTTTGCGCACCCGACTGCTCGATTTGAACTTGCCGGTCACCTGATAGCCACGTTCCAACAGCCAGGTGATGATCTCGGTGGTGCCCCAGCCGCCATCCAGGCGGATCTCGGTGCGGGCCCGCTTCGCCTGGACCGCTTCCTTCTCACCCGCCAGCCCCAGGAGGCGTTCCGTCTCCGTCACCGCCTCCTGCACCACAGCGAGCGTTTCCACGGTGTTACCGGCTCCCACCGTTTCCCAGATGGTTTCCCCGGAAGCTGCCGCCCGCACCCGTACCAGCTTGCGCCCGGTTTTCGAGCGGCAGCGCCCCATGTAGCCGCGGGTTGACCCTTCGGCGTGCCGACTGGCAGGCAAGGGAGACAAATCGAGGTCCAGGACGAGCGGTTCCTGGGTCCAGTCATGCCGCCGTGCTTGGCTGTAGCGGCAAAACGTCTCGGCCACCGCCTCGCGGAGTGCACTGACGTCAGCCTCCGTGACGGCATCCAGTGTATGAGCAATGCCGGCTTGATCGGCACACCCCGGCAAGCCAAAAGCCCGCCACAACGCTGGATCCACTCGCAGCGTCAGGTTCGTGTGGGAGACGGCTTTCGCCCCGGCGAGCAGCGCAACGAAGAACATCTCCAGTTTCTGGACCGCAGTATATTTGATGGCTTTCTGCTGGATGGACATCCGCTCCTCCAGAGGCTGAAAGAAGCCCGTCTGACGCAAATAGCTGCCGAGCAGACACAGACTGGCATGGGCGCTGTCAATACCAATGCGCGTCTGGGCAGGGATGGTATCGTGAGCCATGGGAAGACCTCCGCGAACAGACATGATGGGTGGTTTCTTTCAGTCTGTTCGCTGGTCCTCCCTTCTTGCCAGTCTCCTCTCACCTGCTTAAGTCAACCCCCCCCTTTTGGCGCCAAATTTTGGCAGCTGCTCCCGAAGGCGGCGATGTCAGCGAAGGTGCAGATCACCCTTTCGGGCAGCGGGCCGGACTTTCAGATCACCTATACCCCCGATCATGCCTGGCTGAGCGACCCGCACCGCCACTTCCCCGTCGCCCTGGATCCGACCTGGCAGGGGAGTGATCCCCAAACCAATACTACCAGCGGCAACGTCTATGGCGATACCTTCGATGAGAGTGCCAACCCCACCTGGTCGTTTTACAACGTCAACGCGGAGCGCATTGGCAATAACGCGGGCCTCTGTTGCAATGGGGTCAGCCGCAGCTATCTGAAGTTCCCGATCAACCCCCCGCCAGGCCAGGTCCGCGTGACCTCGGCAGACCTGGCGCTCTACCAGTATTCCTCCAACTCTGGGGGCGGCGTGCAGATCCAGGCCAATGTGGTGATGAGCGCCTGGAACGAAATCACCCTGGACTGGAACAATCACCCGACCAGTTTTGAGACGGTGGCGACCGCCAACACGGCGGCCACCGGCAACAGTTGGGTGCATTTCAATGTGAGCGCGGCGGCCCAGGAGTGGTGGTCGGGCGGGATCACCTTGAAGGCCCCAAACTACGTAAGCTGTCACCAGGGGCAGAGTAAGCTCAGCAGGTGAAAGGCCATTGTCTCCCCGCCCAACCATTCTGTACGCTTCCTATAGTG